>Ga0209320_10001922_pt1 | contig 10703 bp, 9 predicted proteins | sample Rifsed13ft4_FD_184008 | JGI IMG/M metagenome (GOLD analysis project Ga0209320, IMG submission 184008) | Soil microbial communities from Rifle, Colorado, USA - sediment 13ft 4 (version 2) | ecosystem: Environmental > Terrestrial > Deep subsurface > Rock core/Sediment | place: Rifle, Colorado... | reverse complement strand
CACGGATTTGATTAATCCAAAATCGACAATTACCGGAGAAACACCTATTTTGAAATCGACGAAACACTGGTTTTTGCCTTTGGATCGTTATGAAGATTTCTTGAAAGAATGGATTCTCGTTGGACATAAAAATGACTGGAAACCGAATGTTTACGGGCAAGTAAAATCGTGGATTGACGGTGGATTAGAACCTCGTGCAGTAACTCGCGACTTGGATTGGGGAATTGATGTTCCTGTTGAAGGTGCTGAAGGAAAAAAATTATACGTATGGTTTGATGCGCCGATTGGCTACATTTCTTCCACCAAAGAATGGGCTTTGCGCGAAGGAAAAGATTGGGAACCGTACTGGAAAGATAAAGACACCAAATTGGTTCACTTTATTGGGAAAGACAATATTGTTTTCCATTGCATTATTTTCCCAGCGATGTTGAAAGCCGAAGGAAGTTATATTTTGCCGGACAATGTTCCTGCAAATGAGTTCTTGAACTTGGAAGGAAATAAATTGTCGACTTCTAAAAATTGGGCGGTTTGGCTGCACGAATATTTGGAAGAATTTCCGAATCAGCAAGATGTTTTGCGTTATGCATTGACATCAAATGCTCCGGAAACGAAGGATAATGATTTTACTTGGAAAGATTTTCAGGCGAGAAATAATAATGAATTAGTCGCGATTTACGGGAATTTCATCAATCGTGTCGTGGTTTTAACCAACAAATATTACAACGGAATTGTTCCGCAACCGAATGAACTTTCGGAAGTGGACGAAGCAACTTTAACGGAATTAAAAGCCTATCCAGCGGTGATTTCAAGTTCTCTGGAGCGTTATAGATTTCGTGAAGCTTTGAGCGAATTGATGAATGTGGCTCGTTTAGGAAATAAATATTTGGCTGACGAAGAGCCTTGGAAAGTGATAAAAGACAATCCTGAACGCGTACAAACACAAATGTATGTTGCTTTGCAAATCGCTGCTGCGTTGAGTTCATTATGCGAACCGTTCCTACCATTTACAGCTAAAAAATTATCAAGAATTCTAAAAATAGAAAGTCCGTTGAACTGGAATACTATTGCTCAAAATTCTGATTTGATTCCGTCTGGACACCAAATTGGCGAAGCGGAATTATTGTTTGCCAAAATTGAAGACGAGGAAATCCAAAAACAAATCGACAAACTGGAAGCAACTAAAACTGCTAATACTGCCGAAAACAAAAAAGCAGAGCCACAAAAAGAAGCGATTCAATTTGAGGATTTTGCTAAAATGGATATCCGTGTAGGAACGATTCTGGAAGCCGAAAAAATGCCAAAAGCAAACAAACTTTTGATTTTGAAAGTAGATACCGGAATTGATGTTCGCACAATAGTTTCAGGAATTGCAGAGAGTTTTAAACCGGAAGATATTGTTGGAAAAAGAGTTACTGTTTTAGTGAATTTGGCTCCAAGAAACCTTCGTGGCGTAGAAAGTCAGGGAATGATTTTGATGACGACAAATGCTGAAGGAAAACTGGTCTTTGTAAATCCAGATACGGATGGCGTTGCGAACGGAGAGACGATAAATTAAAGAAATTATAAAATGAAAATAAAAAAGCCGCAATTAGCTTTAATTGTTGGGATACTCTGCATTTCGATTTTTCCAATATTGATAAAACTTCGGTTAACCCCCGGACTAATTTCGGCTTTTTATAGAATGGCAATTGCAGCAACCTTGCTATTGCCTTATGTCATTATTACAAAAAAATTCAAGCTTCCAACAATCAAGCTGTTAATTCCTGCCATAATTTGTGGAATTTTATTTGCCTCAGATGTTGCCGTTTGGAATATTGCCATTCAAGAATCTAGCGCTACTCAGGCTTCACTACTTACTAATTTATCACCGCTTTGGGTGGGCATTGGTTCCTTTCTGTTTTTAAAAACAAAACCTGCCACTAATTTCTGGATTGGAACTCTTGTCTCATTATTCGGAATGATTATGCTGGTTGGTTTCCAGTTTTTTATCGAACTGAATTTTGACACCGCTTTTCTTTTAGCCGTATTATCGGGTATTTTATATGCTATTTACTTACTTGTCAGCAAAAAAGTGCTTTCTAAAGTGGATGTCCTTTCGTTCATGACCATCAGCCTAATTTCTTCCAGTATATATTTAGGAATTCTCTGTTTAATGCTAGAAGAACCTTTTACAGGATTTTCTGATGCTGGTTGGCTCGTCTTGTTGGTCCAGGCAGTAGTTTGCCAACTGTTAGCATGGTTATCGCTCAGTTATGCAACACAACACATGCGTGCTACACGAGTTTCTTTGAGTTTGCTCGGTCAAGCCGTTTTGACTTCTATTTTAGCTTGGTTGTTTTTAGATGAAATAATCACACTACAAATGATTATCGGAGGAATTATTTTACTTTTGGGAATCCGAATTACCTTTTATTCAAAAACAATTTCAATGAAGAAAGTCTTTTCCAAAACAGGGGACAGTTAAAAGGAAAACCTCAATTATTATCAAAACAAAATAAAAATGGAACTAAAAGTAATTGCTTTCGATGCCGATGATACCTTATGGATCAACGAAACGTATTTTGATGAAACCGAGAAGAAATTCTGTGGTTTGATGGAAGATTATCTGTCGCATCAAGGGATTTCTAAAGAACTATTCAAAGTAGAAATTGATAATTTAAAGTTATACGGCTACGGAATAAAAGGTTATATTCTTTCGATGATTGAAGCGGCAATGAATATTTCGAACAACACCATTCCAATCGAAATCATCGAAAAAATCATTCAATACGGAAAAGAACTACTCGAAAAACCGATTATTTTATTGGATGGAGTCGAAGAAACTTTAGAAGCTTTACACGGAAAATACAAATTGGTTGTTGCTACTAAAGGCGATTTATTAGACCAACGTCGAAAATTGCATAATTCTGGTTTGGGTCATTATTTTCACCATATCGAAGTGATGTCTGACAAGCAGGAAATTGATTATTCTGATTTGATCAAACGATTGGAAATTCAACCTTCTGAATTTTTCATGATAGGAAATTCATTAAAATCGGATGTTTTACCCGTTTTAGCCATTGGCGGACACGCCGTTCATATTCCTTTTCATACAACTTGGGCACACGAAAAAATCGACCATAAAGTGGAACATGAAAACTTCAGTGCTTTCGAAAAAATAGCTGATGTTTTAAAGCGATTGGAATAACTCGAAGCTTTTGGCTATAAATAGCTAAACTAGGTTAAAATTAAGTAATCAGAAAGGTCATAAAAGGTGTTTTTAGTCCAAATTACTTCAATACATTGATATATTTAGCAATATCCCAAGTATAAAATCCGTTTTTAAAAAAATTTTAAAAATAAATATTTTCTTGCTTTTATTTTTAAAATATTGATTTTCAGGTTTTTAACAAAAAAATTCGTATTTTATCATTTCAAAATAATTATTAATCCTTATATAATTAACTGTTTGTTTTTTTTAATTAAATTTTGTGATGTATTTTTGCCTTAAAATAAATTTGAAAAATATGAAAAAAATCATACTTACGTTAGTATTTGCTTCTGTTATGACCACTATGAGTGCTCAAACAGAAACTGTTAAAAGCACAGAAACCACAGTTGAAACTCCTTTTAACAAATGGTCTGTAGAATTAGCTGGTGGCTTTAATAAACCAGCAAGACCAATGACCTCAGGTTACGCAACAACATTAATAAGTCCTTATGTTGTTGATTTCGGAGTTCGTTACATGTTTAACAACAAATTTGGTTTGAAAGCTGATCTTGGTTTAAACAGTTTTACTAACAAAGACGCTTCACAAAGTTTCGACACTAAGTACTATAGAATAGACTTACAAGCTGTTGCTAACTTGGGAAGAATCATGAATTTTGAAACTTGGACTAATACAATTGGTTTGTTAGGTCATGGTGGTTTCGGTTTATCAATGTTAGAAAGAAAAGATCCTTCTTATTTAAAAGACAGAATGGGTAACTTCATGGCAGGTTTAACTGGTCAAATCAAATTGACAAATAGAATCGCTTTGACTGGAGATTTCACAACTATCATTAATGCAAAACAAAACCGTACTTTTGATGGTGCTAGCGCATCAAACACTAGAGGTTTCGGTGGAATTCTTTTTAATGGTACTGCAGGTATTACAGTTTACTTAGGTGAAAACGAAAAACATGCTGACTGGGTTATCGATAATGAAGGTAAATTCGATGCAATTGACGCAAGATTTATGGCTATCGAAAACAAAATGTTAGATACTGACAGTGATGGTGTAGCTGATTATTTAGATCAAGAACAAAATACTCCTTCTGGTCAAATGGTTGACACTAAAGGTAGATCTATTGACAAAAACAATAACAACGTTCCTGATGAAACTGAAGCTTACATCATGAAAAATTATGCAAGTAAAGGTGGTGATACTACTACTGTATACGATAACGAATTAATTAAAAGCTTAATTAATGGTGGTTATGTTGCTGTTTATTTTGATTTTAATAAATCTAAACCAACTAATGTTTCTACTGAAGGTACTGATTTTATCTTAACTTACTTAAGAAACAATCCTTCTGCTTCAGTTGATATTATTGGTCATGCTGACGAATTAGGAAGATCTGCTTACAATGATAAATTATCTAATGCAAGAGCTACTAATGTAAAAAATACTTTAGTAAAAGCTAATGTAGATGCTTCAAGATTGAATGTAGTTGCTGCTGGTGAAGACACTTCAGTTGACAAAGATTCAGATGCTGCAAGAAAATTAGTAAGAAGAGTTACTTTTAGAGTAAAATAATTTACTTCTTTATATCAAAAAGCCCTAAAGGAAATTTCCTTTAGGGCTTTTTTTATGTCCAAAAACTTCCATTTACAAGATACTAGCTTTTCCATTTCAGTAACAATTTACAATTAAACCTGAAAAATGAATTTAAGGATTAAAAGTATTGCTGTACTTTTGATTTATAAAATTAAAAAATATTGAAAACACTTTTAGATATAGAAAATTGGAATAGAAAAGAACACTTTCTATTTTTCAAACAAATGGAAGAACCTTTTTTTGGCGCAACTGTCGAAATAGATTGTACCAAAGCTTATGAAATAGCGAAAGCTTTAGACACCTCTTTTTTTATTTATTATTTACACAAAACATTGGTTGCTGTCAATACGATTGAATCGTTTCATTATAGAATTTCGGAAGATAAAATTTTTATTCATGACAAAATTAATAGCTCCGCAACAATTGGTCGGGAAGACGGCACTTTTGGATTTTCTTTGATCGAATATAATTCTGATTTTGCTATATTCAAAAAAAATGCTCTAAAAGAAATAGAAAGAGTTCAAAATACAACTGGGCTTTTTACAAGAACATTTGATGAGGATAATGTCATTCATTTCTCCGCCATTCCTTGGCTCAATTTCACCTCGCTTTCGCATGCCAGAAGTTATACTTTTCCAGATAGTTGCCCGAAGATTTCTTTTGGAAAAATGATGGTTGCCGAAAACGGAAAAAGAACAATGCCAATGTCAGTTCATGTTCATCACGGTCTAATAGATGGTTTTCATCTGGGGCAATTTGTAGATTATTTTCAGGAGATTTTGAATCAGTAAATTAAGTATTTTTTTTGTAACTTTACTTAAAACTCACTGCCATGTTATCAAAAAACATAGAACAAGCGTTGAACATTCAAGTTCGCATCGAGGCTGAATCTTCTCAAACCTATCTTTCTATGGCATCATGGGCCGAAACCCATGGTCTGGAAGGTATTTCAAAATTTATGTATATCCAATCCGATGAGGAGCGTACACACATGCTTAAACTGGTTCGGTATATAAATGAACGAGGTGGTCATGCTAAAGTGAGTGAACTAAAAGCACCGAAAATTAGCTATGACACATTCAAGGAAATGTTTCAAGAACTTTACAAACACGAAATTTTTGTTTCTGATTCAATTAATGAACTGGTTCATCTTTCGTTTTCTGAAAAGGATTATGCCACACACAACTTTTTGCAATGGTATGTAGCTGAACAAATAGAAGAAGAAGCTCAGGCTAAACTTATTTTAGATAAAATAAATCTAATCGGTGATGATAAAGGCGGTTTGTATTTATTTGACAGAGATATTCAACAAATGACTTTAAACTCTAAATAGGCAAACAATCTTTAGAATCTAAAATAATATAACTTGATTTTAATTTTTTGAAAATTGAGTAAAAAGGAAAAAAATAAGGATAAGAAAAAGGATAAAAAAGGACTCCATAAAAAAGATGTCACTAAGGACAAACTCAAGTCAAAATGTTGTGAAAAATATAAAAAAGGAGAAGATGAAAGGTGCAAACGGTGTCCTCGATTTGATTTGGGTAAAAAAGAAGATTAATTTTTATCAAAATTTCTTTTACATAAAAAAACCATCCTCGACGGGATGGTTTTTGTTTTGTTGTCCGTGTTTGAATCTGCCGATTGCCGTTTTTACCACAACCGATAAGTATTGAGATTTCTTCTTTGTCGAAATGACAAAATTGGGCCGAATGACAACCTAAAATCTCTACCTAAATACTATTTCCCTAAAAGCAATACATCGTTAACCACAACTTCTGTTACATAGCGTTTTTCGCCGTTTTTATCATCGTAACTTCTGTGGGTTAATTTACCTTCAATTGCAATTTCTTTGCCCTTGGTTACGTATTTTTCAATAATTTCGGCCGTTTTCCCCCAGGCAACTAATTTGTGCCATTGGGTTTCTTCTACTTTTTCTCCTTTGTCGTTTTTGTAGCTTTCATTTGTAGCTATTGTAAAATTAGCTAATTTTTTTCCTCCGTCAAAAGTTTTGATTTCAGGATCATTCCCTACGTGTCCAATTAACTGTACTTTGTTTCTTAATGCATTCATGGCGTGTAAAATTTAAATGTTAGTGTATATATTGATTGTTCGTTGAATCGTTATTTGATTTCAACATTGCAAAGATGCGACGGGTTCAAAACTTTATTCGGTAGATAACTACTTACTTTCGGTTGTAACTATTTGTAACCGTTTGTAAATGGAAATAAATTATTACATTTGGTAGAAATCAACATCTTCTTATGCAAGCAAAAATTAAAAAAGTAGAATTACGAAACCTGAAGATTGAAGACTACAAGGAATTAAAAAAATCAATGATAAAATCCTATCCGGAGTTAGAAGACTCGTATTGGAAAGAAGAAGATATTGAGAAAATACTTTCTTTGTTTCCTGACGGACAATTGGTAATTTTAGCAGACAAAAAAGTGGTAGGCGCTGCCTTTTCATTAATTGTAGACGAAATTTTAGTAGATAAAAATCCTGATTATGCAAAAATAACTGGAAATTTTACTTTCTCGACTCACAATCCAAAAGGTGAAATCTTGTATGGAATTGATGTATTCATTCATCCGGATTATAGAGGTTTGCGTCTTGGAAGAAGATTGTATGATGCCCGAAAAGAATTGTGTGAAAAATTGAACCTGAAAGCTATCGTTTTTGCCGGAAGGATACCAAATTATAACAAACACGCTGATGAACTGACTCCGAAAAAGTATATAGAAAAAGTAAAACGAAAAGAATTACATGACCCTGTGCTCTCGTTTCAGTTGAGTAATGATTTTCACGTGATGAGAATTATGAAAAACTATCTGGTAGGAGACACCGATTCCAAAGAATTTGCTGTATTATTAGAATGGAACAATATTTATTATGATGAAAGTCCCCAATTAATAAATACCCAAAAAAGTATAATCAGACTTGGATTAATTCAATGGCAAATGCGTCCATTAATAAATCTGGAGGCCTTATTTGAACAAGCTGAATTTTTTATTGATGCCATATCCGGTTATAAAAGTGATTTTGCACTTTTCCCTGAGTTATTTATTGCCCCCCTTATGGCAGATTACAATCATTTATCTGAACCCGAAGCCATTAGAGAGCTTGCAAAATATGCCGACCCCATTCGCAAAAAATTTCAGGAACTTGCTATCTCTTATAACATTAATATCATTTCTGGAAGTATGCCTTATTTAGAAAATGGTACTTTGTATAATGTTGGATTTCTTTGCAAAAGAGACGGAACCTCTGAAATGTATTATAAGATTCACATCACCCCGAATGAAGTACTACATTGGGGAATGAAAGGTGGTTCACAATTTAAAACTTTTGACACCGATTGTGGAAAAATAGGAATTATGATTTGCTATGATGTAGAATTTCCGGAAATGGCGAGATTAATGGCCGATGAAGAAATGAATATTTTATTTGTACCGTTTTTAACCGATACTCAAAGTGGTTATACAAGGGTAAAACACTGTGCGCAAGCCCGAGCCATAGAAAACGAATGTTATGTAGCGATTGCTGGATGTGTTGGGAATCTCCCAAAAGTGAATAACATGGATATCCAATATGCACAAACCGCAGTATTTACACCTTCGGATTTTGCATTTCCCAGCACTGGGATAAAAGCGGAAACCACTCCTAATACTGAAATGACTTTGATTGTAGATGTGGATTTGAATTTGCTTAAAGAGCTTCACGAACATGGAAGCGCCAGGATTCTAAAAGACCGTCGAACTGATTTGTATGAAATTAGAAAAATCAATCCATGAATAAAACCTGTTTAGAATGTGGAGAAAAGATTGTAGGCCGCGAGGACAAAAAGTTTTGCAGTGATGGTTGCCGCAATGCCTACAATAACAAAATAAACAAAGACAGCACTAATTTTATGCGCAACATCAACAATAAGTTGCGCAAAAATTACCGTATTCTATCCGAACTCAATATTGAAGGAAAATCAAAAACCACTCGAACAAAACTCTTAAGCAAAGGTTTTGATTTCGAATTTTTCACCAATATTTTACAAACCAAAACAGGAAATACCTACTATTTCCTTTATGACCAAGGCTACCTACCCTTGGACAATGATTTTTATATGTTAGTTAAAAAAGATATTTAATACCACAACCCCCAAAATCTATCTAACCAATAATGAAAAAAGATTATTCCTCAATTTTTGCCAGTTTATTTATCCTAGTGATTCTGGGATTGATTTACTTTACAATGATGCCACAATGGACTTCTAACGAAGCAGAATCCCTTTCTGAATTTTCAACCAAACGAGCTTTGACTCAAGTGGAAGCCATTTCAAAACAACCCCATTATGTAGGCTCCGAAAATCATAAAGTTGTAGCTAATTATCTCGAAAAAGAACTCAACAAGCTTGGATTAGAAACTTCTGTACAGGAAGGATATACATTGAGTGATTGGGGAAATCTGGCAAAGTCCAAAAACATTTTAGCTCGAATAAAAGGAACTTCAAATTCCAAAGCTTTGCTTTTACTCTCTCATTATGACAGCGCACCCCATTCCTACTCCCCCGGCGCAAGTGATGCAGGGTCAGGCGTAGCAACAATCTTGGAAAGTGTTCGTACATTCTTGTATACTAAAAAACAACATAAGAATGATATTATAATTCTGTTTTCGGATGCAGAAGAATTGGGTTTAAATGGTGCCGCACTTTTTGTAACCCAACATCCCTGGGCAAAAAACGTAGGTTTGGTATTAAATTTTGAAGCCCGAGGTTCTTCTGGTCCAAGTTATATGCTGATGGAAACCAATAATGGAAACGCTGGATTGGTAAAGGAATTCGCTTCTGCAAAAGCGACGTATCCCGTTTCTAATTCCTTGATGTATAGCATTTATAAAATGCTTCCCAATGATACTGATTTGACTGTTTTTAGAGAACATGGCAATATTCAGGGTTATAATTTTGCCTTTATTGATGACCATTTTAATTATCATACCGCCCAAGATGACATCAATCATTTGAACAAAAATACCTTAGCACATCAAGGCACGTACTTGATGCCGTTGTTAAATTATTTTTCGAATGCTGATTTGAGCACTACAAAAGCTACGGAAGATTATGTTTATTTCACCATTCCCTATACTTTTATAAGTTATCCTTTCGGTTGGGTTTTACCTATGGTAATTATCGCTTTTGTGTTCTTTGTATTCCTACTATTTTTAGGAAAGGCCAAACGTATTTTATCATTTCGCGAAATTAGCCGAGGATCTATTCCGTTTTTGGGTTCCATAACCATCACTGGTTTAATTACTTTTTTTGGATGGAAAGCATTGCTAAAAGTGTATCCGCAATACAATGATTTTCTCAACGGATTTACCTATAATGGCCATGCTTACATTGTTGCTTTTGTGCTTTTGGCAATCGCAATTAGTTTTGCATTTTACCAGCGTTTTTCTGTTAAAAAAGTAACGATGAATCATTATGTGGCTCCATTATTTATTTGGATTGTCATCAACGGAGCACTCGCTTTTAGTTTGCAGGGAGCCGGATTTTTGATTATTCCAGTGTACTTTGGACTGTTTACTTTTGGTACTTTTATAATTACCCAAAAATCCAATAAAAGACTAAATCTAATTTTTGGTATTCCTGCATTGTTACTTATAGCACCCTTTATTCAAATGTTTCCAATTGGACTTGGACTAAAAGTTCTGTTTGGAAGCGCCATTCTTACCGTATTGACATTTGGATTGTTACTGCCTGTTTTTGGGGCTTTCGCCAAAAAAGGGTTTTGGTCTTTATTATTTTTTACACTCGCTATCGGCTTTTTTGCGAAAGCACATTATAGTTCAGGCTATGAATTTGGAAAAGCCAAATCTAACAGCTTGTTGTATGTCTATAATGCTGACACTAACAAA
>Ga0209320_10001918_pt1 | contig 10710 bp, 10 predicted proteins | sample Rifsed13ft4_FD_184008 | JGI IMG/M metagenome (GOLD analysis project Ga0209320, IMG submission 184008) | Soil microbial communities from Rifle, Colorado, USA - sediment 13ft 4 (version 2) | ecosystem: Environmental > Terrestrial > Deep subsurface > Rock core/Sediment | place: Rifle, Colorado... | reverse complement strand
AAAAAAGGGTGCATAATTCGGTGCACTCATTCTGAGAATTGTCTTTAAAGTCAATGAATACAAGGGGTTCATAATTTCACTTAGTCCCTCTTTCTCCGCAAAGGAAACCCGAAACGAAAGTTTCGGGTTTTTTGTTTTCAAGCCAGTGACAAAAGCTTGCTTGTAGGCGCAGGCTTGAAAACAAAAAAACAAACCAAAATTTATTTTGGTTCGGTTTCATTTGCAGGACTCCCCCTCTGGGATCTTGAAAAAATCCCTTTACTTGCAAGTACAGTACAAGCCCAAATATATTATGGTTTGAATCTCCCTCACAGGACTTCCCTACTCTTGGATCAGGAACTAATCCCTCTTTCTTCATCGCACAGGCTTTCAACAGAAATCTTAAAAACAAAGAAGCCTTTAAATAGCTGTATTTAAAGGCTTCTTTGTTATTTGTAATATGCAATTTTTTGCGACAAAGGCTCTCAGGTGGCCAATAAACAGACTTCTTTTTTTTGAATTGGTTTCTATTGCCTGCGAAGACATGGCAGACTCCAGCTGCACCACTATCCTATTATGCAACGCATTATCTGTTCTAATTTTAGTCCCGTATATTCGCAAAATTCTTCAATTGAAATTAATTGATGAGATGCTTTATTGAGATGCTTTTTCCCGAACTTTGGGATAGTTTTATGACACAACATACATGTTTTACTATGGGGTCTACTGAGGAGTCGGATTTCCTCCAAGAATGAGTTGTTCATTTACTATTAAAAATTGACCCTGAATTTTTGAACTTCAAAAAAATCAAATATCTTGATTATCATTGCGCAAATAAATTCAAAAAGTAGTTTCAATACATACTCCACCTAATAAAACATGCTCCATTCAATGACCCAATAACGGTCAGTGAATTGGATAATCTTTTTCAGAATATCCTTAACGCATTATTCAATAATGTATTTGCTGACAATTAATAATATTATAAATTTACTCCCTAATAACCTACACAACATAAAAACGACAATTGATTACTATTAAAAAATGCCAGAAGGACCAGCTTGATTTATTGTTTGAAACCGCCGTCCAAAGCTATAACGATACTTATCCATATCTGTGGCTGGATAAAGGAGCTTGGTATCTTGATGTGTTTTATAAAAAAGAAAACTTTAAGAAGGAACTTTCACAATCCAATACTTTTTACTTTTTGGTATATGACACACTCAAGATAATAGGCTATTTTAAACTAAATACTAGTGACTTAGCCTCCTATCCCGCATCGCACTGCACAGAAATAGATAAACTGTACCTCCTTAAAGGTTATGCTGGAAAAGGAATTGGAAATACCATCATGGAATTTATAATCTCTCTATCTGAAAAACAGCAGTGTCCAGTCTTGTGGCTTAAAGTTATGGAAAGCAGCCCGGCCAAATATTTTTATGAAAAACAGGGGTTTTTACAAACAGATAAAAGTTACTTGGATTATCCGGGAATGAAGGAGGAATACCGATCGATCATAACAATGATGAAAGAGATTAAATATTGATAAATATATAACATTTATTTCCGTTCGGCTGTTCCAGTCGGTCAACCTTATCTTTTCATTAGAATAATTTTCTGTTGCGATAAATTCTGTATACTTAATCAATAGGCTTCCCTTGTTCCCGTTCGTCATTTATCTTATTTCGGAACTAAAATCCTAGCTTTGAAACCCTTATTGGTTTGAGAATCAAAAGTAAGAATTCCATTTACTGCTTGGATACGGTTTTCCGCATTCTGGAGACCATTTTTTAAAATTAGTTTTTCCGAGAAACCAACCCCATTATCTGAATAATCAATTTTGAGTTTATTTTGTTCCATATCAAAACCGATGACCACAAAACTGCCTTGACTGTATTTTTTCATATTGACCATAAGTTCCTGTAATACTCTCTGTATGGCTATCTTTTTTTCTGTTTGAACTTTTGCCCAATCTATTGGGTTACCATTTTTAATAATAACTTCGGTACTACTACTTTTATAGCTATTGAGCATTTGTTTTAAATTCTGTTCAAAACATTCTCCAGTCTCTATGGGACTATTCACTTTAGAAAAATTTCGTGTTCTAACATATATTTTATCAAGATTATCCAGAAGATTCTCTTTTTTTATTGGATTCTGCAAATCTTGAGTTTCAGCAAAAGTCATAGCATAAAAAACATCATTAGCCAATTCATCGTGGAGTTCTTTAGAAATTCGGGTTTCCGCATTATAATTGGCTTCTAAGCGTTCCCGTTTGGTTTTAGCTTTGTAATAATTGATTATAAATACAATCCCGCCAACTAGCATGACAAATCCAAAAAACAACAAGTACTTTTGGTTCTTTTGCGTTTCAAGTTGCAAAAGGGTTTCCGCCCTTTGCCCCTTATATTCGATGTTTTCCAGAGTGGCTTTTCTGGAATCATATCTAATTTTAGCAAATTTATTTTTAGCATTATTTCGGACTTTTTTAATACTATCGTTTAGATTTACAAACAATAGGGCATAACTATTTATTCCTTTTTCTTGATTATATGACATTAAAAAAGCCAAGGCATCCAATCGTTCGTCAATGCTTTGATATTTTGTTGCTTCATTATAAGCATGTAGTGCATTCCATTTTGATTTTTGATAATCTTTATTTTGATAGTAATCAGCTAAATGCAAATAGCTTTCAATACTTCCATAGGAATCGTCAATTCCAGTTCTGATTGCTAAAGCCTGATTCATTAATGCTAGTCCCTTTGGAATCTGATTGTCTTTATAATAAGCAAATCCTAGATTGTCAATAATTCTAGCTTTTTTATTCTGTAATGAATCTAAAATAGCAGACTTTAAAAAGGGCTCCAAAAGAAAAATCGCCTCCTTATATTTTTTTTGCTCTATATAGACATTAGCTATATTGTTGAGGGGTGTAAGCCTTACTATTGAATCGCTAGCAGTTTCCAAAATTTTATTGTAATAAAAAACGGCATCATCATAGTTCTTTAGCTCTTTTGCGGAGATACCAAATAAATTATTTGCAGCTAACTGATATTGTAAATCATTGTTTATGTAAGGTAAAGCTTCGGTCAAAGTTTCTTCACTACTGTAGTAATCACCATAGGTCTGTTGGATATGTGCCATTCCAACTAGATTGTATGCAATATAACTGCTGCTGCCCTCTTCTTTAAATAATTCAGTAGATTTTAAATAATAATAGAAAGCACTATCCAGCTTATTATCTCTAGTAAAGGAATCACCTAATTCTGAATATTTCCGCGCTATATTTTTTTTCGAGGTTTCTTGTTCTTTAGAAGTATCGGTGCTTGTTTTTACACTTTCTTGACAAGATACCATAGAAAGCAAAAGCACTAAAATAAAAAACGGGGAACGAACCATATAAAGTTTCTTTGCCCGAAATTAGCAATTAATTGTAAACAAAGACTTATAATTAAGTATTTATTGGTGGTGTGATACTAATTACATCATCAGCGGGGCAATCAGTAGTCGCAAGAGTACTTGTATCAGAAAAAGAATCAGAACGGGTTTTATTGAATTGAAGACCTTTTTTTTGAACTCCAAAATCGTTTGCTTGAGTAGTTGCATTATCAATTGCATCGGCAGGCTCATACTTTAATTTAACCCCCACTTTATAATCTTCTAAAGTATTTTTCACCCTGTTTTTGCAGCGCCTCTTTGTGCCTCTATTTAATGCTAAAACTCAGCTGCAGATGATCCAAGCTGCGAATATTGGCGTAAAAGAAGATCAATTGTATCAGATGTCCTTATCGATGGTAATTTTGAATAAATATTGCTTTAAAGAAAAACAAAATCTTATATAATAATTATATATATATTTGATATACAGCGTATTACAAAATTTAAACTATCAATTGTCTTTTTCGATCGGGCAAAATAGGCGCGGCTTACGGATTGACTTTATTTAAATAACAGATAAAAGAAACCATATGGACATCATAAAAGTAATTTTTCAGATCGTGGCTGCTGTTATAGGAGGTTTGGCTGCACTACAGAGCGTGCTACTTTTCATCAGGTTGTGCTGGCCTGCACCAACTTTGTGGTTCCTAAAGCTCTATACATCGGCATTATCACCATTTCTTGCATTACTTGGTGTGTTATGCATTATTATGGGAGGCGTAAGCGGTTCTGTTTCTATCAGCTTGATTGGCCTATATGTCTTTTTTATCTTTTTGATACACATCATCCGGGTTACGCGGCCACCCCATTTTTCGAGCGGTTTTGAAAAAGCTTTCGGTTCGAATTGGGAAGCCCGAATAAATCCCAATCAAAAAAAATATTTTCTTCCCTGCCGTTTAGTACTAAAATTACCTACAGTGCCCAAAGCACGAATGGAGCAAAACATTTCATTCACATCCATTCCTGACACAGGCCGAAAATTATTGTGCGATTTATGGCAGCCGCCCGAAATGATTACCCCTTCAGGTTTGGCTTTTATTTATCTGCATGGCAGTGCCTTCTATTTCCTAGACAAAGATTTGGGGACTCGTCCGTTTTTTAACCATTTGGCTGCCCAAGGGCATGTGATTATGGATGTGGCCTACCGGCTGTCTCCCGAAACGGATATGATGGGAATGGTAAACGATGTGAAACGGGCGATTGTTTGGATGAAAGAGAATGCTGATCAGTACAGCGTCAATCCCGATCGCATTGTGGTCGGTGGCGGTTCGGCAGGCGGACATCTGGCCATGCTGGCTGCTTATACGGCCGACAATCCCCTGTTCACGCCTAAGGAATTGCAACGAAAGAATATCAGCGTATGCGCAGTGATTTCAATTTATGGAACTTCTGATCTAGAGGCCGTGTATTACCATACCAACCAACATTTGACGACAGGTTCCGTTCCAGGTAGACCAAAAAAAAAGGTGCCCACTAAAATGCCTCAATGGATCATAACAAAAATGGGGAAGGAATACCATCGCCTTGGTTTTTATAAAGGTTTTGAAAAGGCGGGAGCTTTAGCCCCCCTTTTGGGCGGGCATCCAGATGAATGTCCCGAAACCTACGCTCTTTTCTCAGCAGTAACACATGTAAACTCGGACTGCCCTCCTAGCTTGTTGATTCATGGTGAAGACGACATCATGGCTCCGGTAAAATCCACCCTTTTACTACACCGCCGTTTGGCGGAGAAAAAAGTGCCCACGGTAATGCATATTTTACCGCAAACCGACCATGCCTTTGACCTTCAGTTGCCCAAAATATCTCCTTCGGCACATAATGCAATTTATGATGTGGAACGCTTTATGGCACTGATGATGTAGGAACAAAATTTTACTTGCAGCGAATAAAAGTCAATAAATAATAAAAAGAAATAGTGTGGAAACAACAACATTCAAATACCCGAGAAAAGAAGAACAAACACATCAGAATGTTGTTCAACCGCAATGGCAGCGGATTCTGCTGCTTTCCGTTCTTGGTTTCGAGGCGGCAGGCTGCTTGTTGGGCGGCAGCCTTCTGGTAGCCGCCCCGGATGGCAGCTATATGGATATGCCTGTCGACATCATGCATGGTGTCTTCAGTGACTTTCTGATTCCCGGCATCCTCCTCCTTGGATTGGGAATTATAAATGCGGTCGCCTTTTTCGCGGTCTTTCGCAAAAAGCCTTCCGACTGGATTATGGCTGGTGTCGCCTTAGGCGGACTACTCTTTTGGTTCTGGATTGAAATTGCCATTCTGCTGGAATTCCACTGGCTGCATGCCATTTGGGGGCTGCCTGTTGTCGCGGGTTTTCTATCGATCTTTTCTCTTGTTCCTTCCCGACAAAAAACATTGAGGCGTGCAGCACTCTATTGTGGCATCCTCTCTTCACTCCTCTTTACCGCCATAAATATCATCGTGCCAATGCACTATCCCGGCTATGACTGCGCTTCGCAAGTCCCCAGCGAGCTCTCGGCCATAGGCGCCCCCACACGGATGTTATGGTCTGTGCTGGCCTTCCCTTATACGTTTCTTATGTTAGCCTTCGCCTGGGGTATTTGGAAATCGGCAGGTGAAAATCGCGCACTGCGCACCACTGGAATTTTGCTATTAGCCTACGGTGCTCTGGGGTTCCTATGGCCGTTCGCTCCCATGCACCAGCGAGAGCTGTTGGCGGAGGGTGGCGGAACATTTTCAGATACCATGCATATCGCTCTTGGTGCGGTGACCAATATCCTATATCTGGCCGCTCTGGGCTTTGCCGCAACGGCAGTCGGAAAGCGGTTCCGGATGTATTCCATCGCTACATTCGTGGTTCTTCTTTTCTTCGGTATCCTGACATTCATGGATGCGCCGAAGCTCTCGACAAATGAACCCACGCCAATGATCGGGCTTTGGGAGCGCATCAACATCGGTGTTTTCCTACTTTGGGTAGTGGTGCTGGCAATTGTCCTTCTGCGCGCAGAAAAAAAGTATGGCGGTCTTAATGGCAGTTTGTGAGTTATGGGTTGTGAGGAGTGAATGGCGAGGAGTGGATGGTGAATGGTGAAAAGCGCAAACAATTTGTTTATTTATAGAATTAAACTGCTTTTGTAAAAAATTTACTTAGTGGAACTAATATAAAACAAATGAAAGTACTATTAGAAAACGGTAATAAGCAAAAGTTTACCGCCGTTTCTTATTTTATAGGTTCTGGCGATTCTTATAAAAGCCTATTACCAAAACACGCTTCAGCATCTCCCCATTGCATGCCTGTCTCTCGTGTTTCACTCGACTCCGATACAATTCCCTTTAGCCAAGCCTCAAATACATGGCCTATTATTCCAGTGCACAAACATTAAAACAGAAAAGAAAATTACTTCCTTAATTTCCGGCGCGCATAAGAGCTTCCGAAAAGCGAGAAATTAATAAATCCCCTTTATAAAATAAAGTTTCAAAGCGATTCCCATCTATTTTCGAATTCCTAATTCGGAGTCGCTGAATTCTTCTTGTTGCTCCGTTTGGAAAGGGCGCAACTTCCGGTTGATCTCATTTGCCATATAGTCCTGAAAAACCATTATAAAGACCAGTTATCCGTACTGCTATACAGTTATAACTTTTCGGTTTTCAGTTAAAGGAAATCCTCTTTACTTTATACCATATTTTGATAATTTATTATTTAAGATAATCCTAAATTTCAATCTGACAAACATTAAAATATTTTCAATTTTTATATAAAAAACCAACCTTAAGACAAACTGCTTCAACCATTACCTGCCTCGTTTGCTTACTGAAAAACCAATCAACACAAAAAAACAAATGAAACTCTTACTTAAATCTTTATTACTGTCCTTTATTGTATCAGCTATTGCTTCCTGCACGACGGATGACCTGGCCAGTTCTAATCCAGAGGCTACTTTTAAAGCTAACTTAAGCGACGGAAGTGGGGCCTCTGCCACTTCAAAAGCGACAGAAACGGTCATACTTAGCTTTGACACTATTACAAAAACATTCTCACTTACCGGAATAACAGCGGATTACGGTTATATTAGCAAAGGGAGTGTTGAAGCCGATGAGCCGCCAGTTTTTATTTTGTCAGATTTAAACACTCGAATGACTTACAAAAGTGCTCCTTTAAGTGCAACCCAGGAAGCGGATCTCAACGCCAATATGTATTATATTAGTCTTTACAGCAGCGCTTTTCCGAAAGTTCAAATAAGCGGACAGCTCATTAAGCAAGTGCTAGGATCAGATGCTCCGCCCGCTCCTGCACCTACTCCTGCACCTGCTCCTGCACCTGCTCCTTCCCTTCCACCTGCTCCTCCTGGCAATTAGCGAATTTTGGGGTTTATTGCGGCTGGGAAATACGCGAGGTATACATCTACTTTAATCACGCCCGCAAGCTTGTCGTGGCCGCCCGAGTTCCGATAATTGGAGTGACATAGTACAATAATTCGTCTTTAACGTCAGCGGCGGAAGGATCTTTTGAGACAAAATCTCTGTGAAATTCTCAGACATATCTGCCACTGGAATTTCGTTTTCGTAAAAAGTCAATCAGGACCGCAAGAAATTTGTCTTCAGTTTTTAAGCCAACGCAATTATAAGGTATTACAAAGCAAAACACAGTTCCATTGCAAAACTGGCTTGCATAGATACCTAAAACTATTTTGCAGCCCGCTTCTGTCATCAGATTAAAGCTAATCGAGATAAAAAATTCGCAAGGATTTAGATTCCACAATTATGGAGAGTCCACAGATCAGTTGAAATCCATATGGCGCCAGGGCGTGCATGCAGCTTTACGTAAATTTCTAAAGGCCAAACACTCCTACAACACTTATCAGCCTTACAATCAATCTCATCAATGTACGACCTTCAGCTTAAATGGCATAGTACTTGTCATTATATAGGAAATCAAGAAAGGAAAAAAAATTACTTTTGTAACATTAAGTTAAGGTGTTGATTGTACCGCTAGATAGAATTCTATTAGTCGGGGGCGATGAAGAATCAATAATTAGTGCAGCTGAGCTGGGCAGCTACAGAATCTATTAGATATGAAATAGTAATTATCTAGCCCAACAATCTGAGGTGATTTTAATACCAAGACAACAGTAAGGGAAATTAGTTCTCACTTATGCCTAAATAAAGTACGACTATTACTTTTGCTTCAAAAATAAAACAGAATTTTTACCGTACACTCAATTTATATGCTATATTAAAATCTTATAACAAATACCGCCTATGACGCCTATTAATGCAGTAATCATAACCGAAGAAAAGGATAGCTTACTAATTCTAAAAAAATTTGAGGAAGAAAACTTTATGATTATAAAAATAATTGGCGACGCAACATCGGTAATTGATGGGATTAATGCAGTAAAGTTGACAAAACCTGACGTCATTTTCTTAGATATTACTCTAAAAGACAATACTTTTTTTGAAATGCTCGAACAATTGGAATTTAGCGTTCCAAAACTTGTTTTTATTTCTGCTAATGAAAATTATGCCGTTAAAGCATTTAAACACAACGCAATTGATTTCATCTTAAAACCCATCGATTTTAACGCGATTATTTTAGCCGTTTACAAAGTTATCAAAAGGAACGAAATGGAGCATTCGTATCAAAATCAAAAAATTAATGACATTAATATTCTGAACTCCTTTAATCAAAATAGTGATTACCTAGCCATTTCCTCATTAGATAAAATCGAACTGATCCATATGTCGGAAATACTTTTTTGCAAAGCAGACGGAAAATACACTTATTTTTTTCTGCTTAATGGCAAAAAAATAATGTCCAGTAGAAATTTAGGGGAATATAGCAACCTTCTGGACAACAACTATTTTTTTAGAATACATCATTCTTTCATTGTTAACCTGCGCCATATCATTAAAATTTCAAAGAAAGATGGTTATTTCTGTGAATTTTCAAACGGATCAATTTTGCCTGTCGCCAAAAGACGTCAAGATGATTTTAATAAATTCATAAAGCTTAAGGAATAATGAAAAAGCAAAACCATTGGATTTTTTGTGCTTTTCCTCAAACCATTTTAAAAAGTAATGATACTTATGAAAACTAAAATATTAATTGTCGAACACAACCTCTCTGCTGTTTCATTGATTCAGCAGGAGTTGAATATGGGCTGTGTCAATTATATATCAAAAATGGTGCGGACGGAAAATGAGTATGAAAAGGCGCTTCATAATTTCAAGCCAGATATTATAATTTCAAATTATTTCCTTCCATCTTCTTTTGAAGGTATCACTGCATTTGAATTGAAAGAAAAACTAGCGCCGCAAACGCCGTTTATTTTTGTGGCAAAAGACATTGATTTAGAAAATGCGATAAAACTCATAAAGATTGGAGTGACCGATTTAGTGTTAGCAGAAAACATCAGCAGCTTAACCGATAAAGTGAACTGCGCCCTAAAACAAGCTAAGTATGCTGTATTCAATCAATCAGAAAAAAAACGCACCGAAGAATTATGGCAGAATGAAGCCAAATTTCAGGCTTTGTATGAAAATAGTGTTGATGGAATCCTTCTTACTGTAACCGATGGACAGATTCTGGCAGCAAACCCCGCTGCCTGTAAAATTTTTAAAAGGACCGAACAGGAAATTATTGATGGTGGAAGATTTGGTCTTGTAGATAACAGCGACCCTCGGTTAAAATCAATGATAGCAGAGCGCCAACGCACGGGATGGGTAACAGGAGAAATTACATTGGTTTATAAAGATGGAAGTAAGTTCCCGGGTGAACTAACTGCGGCAGTATATAATGACAAGAATGGCGAACGGCGAACCTCGATGATTGTACGCAATATATCGGAACGAAAGGAGGCAGCGCAAAAGCTCGCACAATCTGCCAATGATTTACAGCAGGCATTACATGACCGGAACAAAATATTGGATTCCACCTTGGATGTGATTTGTTCCTTTGACGAAGAAGGACGATTTGTTAGCGTAAATGCTGCATCAGAATACCTTTGGGGCTATAAACCCGAGGAATTAATGGGCAAAAAATATATCGATTTTGTATTTCATGAAGATATTGAAAAGACCCGTAAAACAGATATCTCAATTAAAAGCGGCTTGCCCGTTACTGTTTTTGAGAATCGATACATTAAGAAGGATGGCTGCGTTGTGCCTATACTTTGGTCCTCCAGATGGGATGAAAAGGGCAAAAAGAGTTATGCCATAGCCAAAGATGCCACCGACAAACAAAACTTAGAGAAAGCATTTGAAATTGAAAGACAGCGCTTCCATGATTTGTATTCACAGGCGCCTTCCTGCATGGGG
>Ga0209320_10001916_pt1 | contig 10717 bp, 9 predicted proteins | sample Rifsed13ft4_FD_184008 | JGI IMG/M metagenome (GOLD analysis project Ga0209320, IMG submission 184008) | Soil microbial communities from Rifle, Colorado, USA - sediment 13ft 4 (version 2) | ecosystem: Environmental > Terrestrial > Deep subsurface > Rock core/Sediment | place: Rifle, Colorado... | reverse complement strand
GAGACCGCCGCGGTCGTATTCGCGATCGCTTACCTCGTGCTGGTGATTCGCCAGAGCTCGCTTTGCTGGCCGGCCGCGCTCATCTCGGTCGTGTTGTCTCTTGTGCTCTTCTACGACGCACGGCTGTATATGGAAACGGCGCTGCAGGTCTTCTACATCGTCATGGCCGTCTACGGCTGGTATCAATGGCGGCGCGGCGGCACGCGGCACACCGGCGTCAAGATCACCACCTGGTCGGCGCGCCGGCACCTGATCTCGATAGGCGCCATCCTCGTGCTGACGTTCGCTTTCGGCGTCGCGCTCAAGGCATACACGGATGGGGCAATGCCGTTCCTCGATTCGTTTACGACGATCGGCGCGATCGTGACCACCTACATGGTGGCGAAGAAAATCCTCGAGAACTGGATCTACTGGCTCGTCGTCGACAGCGCCTCCGCCTATTTGTACGGCGCGCGCGGGCTGTATCTGTACGCGCTGTTGTACGTGTTCTATCTCGTGCTCGTCGTGATCGGTTACCGGCGTTGGCTCGAGGATTGGCGCGACGACGCAACGCCCGCGGCCGCCTGATATGCCGCGGCCCGCGCTCGACCATGACCGCCTGCAGCGTGCGCTCGCCGCTCTGTTGGGCCGCGACGCGAGCGCCGTCATGGCGCGGAAGCTCGGCGGCGGTGTAAGCAACGAGAGCTACGTCATCGAGCACGCGGGCGCGTCATACGTGCTGCGCCTCCAGCGGGAATCGGCGGGAGCGACGCTCGATCTCGTCGAGGAGCTCGAGCTCTTGCGCGCGGTTGCGGCCGCCGGAATTACGGCCGAGCCGCTCGGCGTCGACGTCGCAACGGGTGCGTTGCTGACGCGCTTCGTGCCGCACGCCGTCAAATGGATGGCGCAAGCGGCGCGCGACTCCGCGAACATCGCGCGCATCGCCGCTCTCTTGCGGCGACTGCACGCCGTGACGGCGCGGCTTCGCGAGTTCGACCCCGTGCGTTACGCGGAGCTCTATGTGGAGACGGCCGCCTCGATCGCACGCTTCGGCGCGCGCGAGCGGCAACTCGCGCATGAGCTTCGCGATCTCGCCGAGGAGTACCGAGCGGACTACCGCGCAAGCGTCGTATGCCACAACGATCTCACGGCGGGCAACATTCTCGACGCGGGCGACCTCATGCTCGTCGATTTCGAATATGCGGCGAGCGCATCGCCGGTCCTCGATCTCGCTTCGCTCGCCGCGATGAACGACTACGACCAGAGGCAATGCCGCGAGCTGCTCCGCGCTTACTTCACCACGGCGACCGCGCCGATATCAGCCGCGGAGTTTGCTAAAGTCGTGCGCATGGTGCGGCTCATTGCGTACTTCTGGGCCTTGGCGTCGACGCACGAATAGGACGAGATATGGGACAACGAGTGGCATTCTTGGGGCTCGGCGTCATGGGGTATCCGATGGCCGGATGGCTCCGCCGCGCCGGGCACGACGTCACGGTGTACAACCGGACGGCGGCGAAGGCGCAAGCCTGGGTCGCGGAGCACGGCGGAACGGCCGCGGCGACGCCGGCCGCGGCCGTTGCCGACGTCGATTTCGCGTTCACGTGCGTCGGCGACGATCCGGATGTGCGCGCAGTCGTGCTCGGTTCCGGCGGTGTCTTGGCCGGCATGCGCTCGGGCGCCGTGTTCGTGGACCACACGACGGCCTCGGCCGACCTCGCGCGCGAGATCGCCGCCGCGGGACGCGCGCGCGGCATCCACTGCCTCGATGCGCCCGTGTCCGGCGGTCAGGCGGGCGCCGAGCAGGGCCGGCTCACCGTCATGGTCGGCGGCGACGCGGCCGCGTTCGCGCGCGTCGACCCCGTCATCCGCGCGTACGCGCAAAATGTGCGCTTGGTGGGTGCCGCGGGCTCTGGACAGTTGACGAAGATGGTCAACCAAATTGCAATCGCGGGCGTGGTGCAAGGCTTGGCCGAGGCGCTCAACTTCGCCGTCAAGGCCGGTCTCGACTCCACCGCCGTGATCGATGTCGTCTCGAAAGGCGCCGCGCAGTCCTGGCAGATGGAGAACCGCTGGCGAACGATGGTCGACGGCAAGTTCGATTTCGGGTTTGCCGTCGAATGGATGCGCAAGGACTTGCGCATATGCATCCAGGAGGCGCGCAACAACGGCGCCGAGCTTCCGGTCGCCGCGCTCGTCGACCAGTTTTACGCCGACGTCGTTTCGATGGGAGGCAAGCGTTGGGACACATCGAGCTTGATCGCGCGCCTGAACCGCGGAAACAAGGGCTGAACGATGCACCCGATGCTCGCAGACCTCTTGCACCTGCTCGAGCTCGAGCGGATCGAGGACAACATCTTCCGCGGCGAGAGCCGCGACATCGGCAGCCCCCGCGTGTTCGGCGGACAGGTGTTGGGCCAAGCGCTGACCGCGGCGAGCTACACCGTCGAAGGCCGCGAGGTGCATTCGTTGCACGCCTATTTCCTGCGCCCAGGCGACACCGCGGCGCACATCGTCTACGAGGTCGATCGCGCCCGCGACGGCCGCAGCTTCAGCAATCGCCGCGTCGTCGCGATCCAGCACGGCCAACCGATCTTCAACATGACGGCGTCTTTTCAAACGCCGGAGCTCGGGCTCGATCACCAAGCCGAGATGCCGAACGTTCCGCCGCCGGAGAAGCTCGGCGCAACGCGCGAGATCGACGCGCAAACGCTCGAACGAATTCCCGAGAAGATGCGCCGCTACTTGACGCGCGAGCAACCGTTCGACGTGCGCCCGGTCGAGCCGCTGTCGCTATCGAAGCCGCAACGCGTGGACCCCATCCGGCACATATGGATCAAGACGATCGACGCGTTGCCCGACCGTCTCGATCTGCACCGCAATCTGCTCGCGTATCTGTCCGATCACCAGCTCGTCGCGACCTCGACGCTGCCGCACGGCATCCGCTTCGAGGAGGGCAAAGTGCAGCTCGCGAGCTTGGATCATGCAATGTGGTTTCACCGGCCGTTCAAGCTCGACGAGTGGCTCTTGTACTCGATGCAGAGCCCGAACGCCTCGGGCGCGCGCGGTTTCGCGCTCGGCCGGTTCTTCACGCGCGACGGGCGGCTCGTCGCTTCGACTGCGCAGGAAGGCGTCGTGCGCCTCTGGAGCGAATGACATCTCGTAGGAGCGAGCTTCGCTCGCGATTCCGTAGGAGCGAGCTCCGCTCGCGATTCTTGAATATTCGCGAGCGAAGCTCGCTCCTACGGCGAGCGCGGCACGAGCTCGGCGCGATAACGCCGGCTGAGATCGACGTAGTGCGCGGCGCTCTCGACGAGCATGCGCATCTCCGCGTCGGTGACTTCGCGCACGCGCCGCGCGGGTGCACCGATGATCAACGAGCGATCCGGAAACTCCTTGCGTTCCGTGACGAGGGCGCCGGCACCGACGATGCAGTACCTGCCGATGACTGCGTGACTCAAGATCGTCGCGCCGATGCCGATCAGCGAACGATCGCCGACGCGGCACGCGTGCACCGTGGCGCCGTGACCGATGGTGACCTCGTCGCCGATAAACGCCGGTGCGTCATGGTCGACGTGCACGACGGCCGTATCTTGAACGTTGGTGCGGTGACCGATCGTGATCACATTGGTGTCGCCGCGCAGCACCGCGCTGAACCAAACGTTCGCATCGCGGCCGAGCGAGACGCGCCCGATGACCGCGGCATTGGGCGCGATGAAAAAGTCGTCGCCGACCGTGGTGACCGTGTGCGGACCGAGCGCGTAGAGCGTCACGGCGTCAACGATTGGCTTGATTCGCGACGGCAAGCGCCGCCGCCGCGACAGCCTCCGCGTCGCCGAGATACTCGTGCCGCACGGGCGCAAGCGTTGCATCGAATTCGTAAATGCGCGGAGCGCCCGTCGGAATATTGAACTCCGTGATGTCGGCGTCGGAGATGTTCTCGAGCATCTTGACGAGCGCGCGCAAGCTGTTGCCGTGCGCCGCGATGAGCACGTTACGTCCCCGCGAGAGCTCGGGAGCGATTCGGTTCTCCCAGCACGGCCGCACGCGCACGAGCGTGCTCTTGAGCGACTCGGTCGCCGGCAGCTCGCGCGCGTCGACATCGGCGTAACGCGGATCGTGACGCGGATGCCGAGCGTCGTCGGGGTCGAGCGGCGGGGGCGCAATGTCGTAGCTGCGGCGCCAAAGCTTGACCTGGGCGGCGCCGTGCTTGGCGGCCGTTTCTGCTTTGTCGAGGCCCTGGAGATCCCCATAGTGCCGTTCGTTGAGGCGCCAATGCCGCTCGACGGGAATCCACATCAAGTGCATCTCGTCGAGCATCAACCATAACGTGCGAATGGCGCGCACCAAGACGGAAGTGAAGGCGATATCGAACGTGAGCTTCGCCTCGATGAGCGTGTGCGCAGCAGCACGGGCTTCGTCGATGCCTTGCGCGGTGAGGTCGACGTCGGTCCATCCCGTGAACCGGTTCTCGAGATTCCACTGGCTCTGGCCATGGCGCACGAGGACCAGTTTGCCGGCATGCGGGCGCGAGGGGTTCTTCATGGCCCGCTATTGTTCGGAGGCGCGGGGATTGACGTCAAGAGCGGAGTAGGTCACCTTTTCCAATTCGGCGGAGATCTTACATGACAACCAAAACGGGCGAACGGGGGCGCAAGCCGCACCTCGAGCCGCAGCCTGACCCCGGCAGAGCCGAGGACGAGCTCCGCTACGAGACTTACCTCGAGCTCGACAAGCTGCTCGATGCCCAGCATCCACGCAGCCGCCCCGTCCACCACGACGAGACGCTGTTCATCATTCAGCATCAGGTCGCGGAGCTTTGGTTCAAGCTCCTTCTCCACGAGCTCGATGCCGCGATCGAGTGCTTCAAGAACGATCAACCCGCGCGCAGCATCAAGATCCTGGCGCGCATGAAGCTCGTGCAGCACCAGCTCACGGCGCAATGGGCGGTGCTCGCCACCCTGACGCCGAACGGGTATGCGGCGTTTCGCGGCGTGCTGGGAACGGCCTCGGGCATGCAGTCCTTCCAGTACCGCGTTCTGGAATTCAAGCTCGGCAACAAGGATCGCGACATGCTGCCGATGTTTCGGCATAACCTCGATTACTACCGCACGCTGAAAACGGCGCTCGAGAGTCCGAGCATCTACGACGAATTCTTGCGCTACCTTTATCGCGTCGGCCACCGGGTACCGCTCGAGCGAGTCGAGCGTGATTGGACGGAGCGATACCAGCATCATCCGGGCGTCGTCGACGTGCTCGAAGTCATCTACAAGCATCCCGACGAGTATTGGGCGGCCTACGAGGTTTGCGAGAACTTGGTCGATATCGAGACGAATTTCCAAGCCTGGCGCTTCCAGCACATGAAGACCGTGGAGCGCATCATCGGCTTCCAGGGCGGCACGGGCGGCACGGCCGGCGTCAAGTTCTTGAAAAAGTCCCTCGAGATCACGTTCTTCCCCGAGCTTACCGAGGTGCGCACGAAGATCGGCTAGGCGCGGTGTGCGGCCGATAAGTACTCGTAGCTCTGCATCTCTTGGAGCCGGCTCTGCGTGCGTTGGAATTCCTGCCGCAAGCGGTTCCCCCGATACAACTGATCGAGCGGGGCGGCGGCCGACATGATTAGCTTGACGCGCCGGTCGTAGAATTCGTCGATCAACGCGATGAAGCGGCGAGCCTGGTTTTCGAGCGTCGCATCGAACTGCGGGATGTTCGACAGCACCACGGTCTGATAACAGCGCGACAGCTCGATGTAGTCGTTTTGACTGCGCGGGCCGTCGCAGAGCTCGCGAAAATCGAACCACACGACACCGTTCGCGTGTTTGCGGAACTCGATGGGACGGCCGAGCACGTCGAGGCGCCCGCCGACCTCGGGCTCGTCGGGTGCGATGGCGTCGAAGTAGCGGGCCAAGCGACCCTCCGCCGTTGCGTCGGACGGAAACTGATACACGTCGGCGCGCTCGAGCACGCGCAGCCGGTAGTCCCGGTGCCCGTCGACGTGCAGCACCTCCGCGTGGCGCAAAATCAGATCGATCGCGGGCAGGAACTGCGCTCGTTGCAGGCCGTCGCGGTAGAGATCCTGCGGACGCATGTTCGACGTTGCCGCGAGCGTTACGCCGCGGTCGAAGAGCGCGGCAAATAGGTTGCCCACGATCATCGCATCGGCGATGTCGCCGACGACGAGCTCGTCGAAGCAAATGATGCGGGTCCGGTCGGCGAGACGGTCGGCCACGCGGTCGAGCGGGTTTACAAGCTTTTTGAGCTCGCGGAGATCCGCGTGCACCGCGGCCATGAAACGATGGAAATGCCGGCGTAGCTTGTCCTTGAAGGGCAGCGCGCCGTAAAAGAGATCCATGAGCACGGTCTTGCCGCGGCCGACGCTCCCCCACAAGTAGATGCCGCGCGTCGGCGCACGCGCCTTGGCGTGCACGAGACGCCCGAGCTTGCGCCGCCAGCCGCGTCGCGGAGGAGCGGCGCCGACCAACTCGGCATAGAGGCGCTCGAGCGCCTGCGCCGTACGCTCTTGGGCGGCATCGGCTTCGAGCTCCCCGCGCGCCACGCGCGCGTGGTAGATCGCAAGCGGTGAGCTCACTGGTCGAGCTCGGGCCGGTTGCGGAAATGAGCCAGCGAGTCGGGGTTCGCGAGCACGGCTAGATTGGCCGGCGCACGCCCGTGGACGACGTCGCGCACCGCGAGCTCGACGATCTTGCCGTTGAGCGTGCGTGGAATGTCGTCGACGGCGAGTATTTTCGCCGGCACGTGCCGCGGGCTCGCCTGCGCGCGCAGCGCCGCCCGAACGCGATCGCAAAGCGCGTCGTTGAGCGCCGCTCCGCCTTGCAAGCGCACGAACAGCACGATACGCGTGTCGCCCTGGAACTCCTGATCGACGGCGATGCACTCGGCAATCTCGGGAAGCTGCTCCACGACGCGATAGATTTCGGCGGTGCCGATGCGCACGCCGCCCGGATTCAATACGGCGTCGGATCGTCCATGGATCACGACGCCATCGTTGACGGTAAGCTCGGCGTAATCGCCGTGGTGCCAAACGTTCGGGAAGCGCTCGAAGTACGCTTGCCGATATTTGACGCGCCCGGGGTCGTTCCAAAAACCCACGGGCATCGACGGAAACGGCGCCGTGCAGACGAGCTCGCCCTTTTTGCCGACGACGGGATGACCGTCCGCGTCGAATATCGCGACGTTCATCCCTAAGCCCCGGCACTGCAATTCGCCGCGATACACGGGCAAGAGCGGGTTGCCGAGCGCGAAGCACGAGATCAAGTCCGTGCCGCCGGCAATCGACGCGAGCTGCACGTTCGCTTTGATCTCCTCGTAGACGTAGTCGAAGCTCGCGGGCGAGAGCGGCGAGCCCGTCGAGAGAATGGTCTGCAGCCCTTCGAGCTCCATGTTGCGCGCCGAGAATCCGTGGCGCTGCAGGGCGCTCAGGTATTTCGCGCTCGTGCCGAAAACCGTGACCGATTCCTGCTCCGCGACGCGCCACAAGACGCCGGGATCGGGGTGGAACGGGGCGCCGTCGTACAGCACGACGGTTGCGCCGCACGCGAGCGTCGACAAGAGCCAGTTCCACATCATCCAGCCGCAAGTCGTAAAATAGAATACGACGTCGCCGGGCTTGATGTCCGTGTGCAGCACGTGCTCCTTTTGGTGCTGTATCAGCGTGCCGCCGACGCCGTGCACGATGCACTTCGGGACGCCCGTCGTTCCCGACGAATAGAGAATGAACAGCGGGTCGTCGAAAGCGAGGGCGGCGAATTCGAGGTCCGCAGCCGTTCCGAGCAGCTCGTCGAACGCGCGCGCGCCCGGGCATTGCGCGAGCTTCGGCGGCGATTGCGTACCGCCGACGACGAACAGTCCCGCGAGCGAGGGTAAACGCCGTGCGACTTCGTTGACTGCGCCCAGGCAATCGATGCGCTTGCCGTTGTAGAAGTAGCCGTCCGTCGCAAACAGCACTTTGGGCGCGATTTGCCCGAATCGATCGAGCACGGCCTGGCGGCCGAAATCCGGCGAGCACGACGACCACACGGCGCCCAAGCTCGCAGTCGCGAGCGCCGCGACCACGGTTTCGGGCCGATTCGGAAGCCACGCGGCAACGCGATCGCCGCGCTTCACGCCGAGCGCCCGCAATCCCGCGGCGACGCTCGCGACTTGGCCGCGCAGCTCTTCCCAGGAGAGCTCCAGCCGCTCGCCCGTCTCGCCGACGAAGACGAGCGCCGTTCCGGGACGCTCGGCGAGCAGCAGGTTTTCCGCGTAGTTCAAGGTCGCGCCCGGAAACCAGCGCGCATCGAGCATGTTGTCGCCGTTCTCGAGGACGCAACGCTCGCGAGTGCGCAAGCGAATGGCGCAGAAATCGACGATCGCGCGCCAGAACTCGTCGGGATGAGCGACGCTCCAGAGATAGAGACCGATATAGTCCGGCGACTCGAGACGCGCGGCGTGCGTGCCGAGAAACGTGTGCATGTTGCTCGCTTCGATGCGTTGCGGGCTCGGCGTCCAGATCGGCTCGATGCTCATGGCGACCGCGATGTTACAATGCCTCGCATCTTCCGATGTAGGAGCGACCTCCGCTGTGGGAGCGACCTCCGCTGTAGGAGCGGCCTCCGCTGTAGGAGCGGCCTCCGCTGTGGGAGCGGCCTCCGCTGTGGGAGCGGCCTCCGGCCGCGATTCTGCTTGTGGGAGCGAGCTCCGCTCGCGATTCTTGGGTCGCGAGCGGAGCTCGCTCCTACAAAAGCGCTATGCCGCGAGAAGCCACGCTATTTGACGTCGTCATCGTCGGCGCGGGACCCGCGGGCTTGTCCGCCGCGTGCCGCCTGGGCCAGTTGTCGGCGTCGACGGGCACTCCGCTCGCCGTCTGCGTCGTCGAAAAAGGCGCCGAGGTCGGCGCGCACATCGTATCGGGCGCCGTGCTCGAGACGCGCGCGCTCGACGAGCTCTTCCCCGATTGGCGCGCGCGCGGCGCACCGGTGCAGGTCCCCGTGACTGCCGAGCGCCTTTCGTGGCTTCGCAATGCCGACCGCGCCGTCACGATTCCGCGTGCTCTGACGCCTCAGCCGCTCCACAATCGCGGCCATTTCATCGTGAGCTTGGGACGGGTCTGTCGTTGGCTCGCGAGCCAAGCGGAGGCGCTCGGCTGCGACGTGCTGCCGGGCTTCGCCGCGACGGAGATCCTCTACGGCGACCAGGGCCAAGTCGTCGGCGTTGCGACGGGCGACAAGGGCATCGACCGCGACGGCAAACCCAAGCCGGGCGCGGAACCGGGTCATGAGCTTCGCGCCAAGTACGTGATTTTCGCCGAGGGGTGCCGCGGCTATCTCGGCCAGGCCCTCGAAGCTCGATTCGCGCTGCGCGCGCACGCGGATCCGCAGCACTACGGACTCGGCTTCAAAGAAGTGTGGGAGGTCGAATCCGCGAGACATCGCTTGGGTCACGTGCATCACACCGTCGGATGGCCGCTCGGCGACGACACCGAGGGCGGGGGGTTCGTCTATCACGACGCCGACGACAAGGTATCGTTGGGATTCGTCGTTGCGCTGAACTACCGCGACCCTCATCTCGATCCGTTCCGGGAATTCCAGCGGTGGAAGCACCATCCCGCGATTCGCAGTGTGCTCACCGGCGGCAGGCGCATCGCTTACGGGGCGCGCGCGCTCAACAAGGGCGGGCTCCCTTCGCTGCCGAAGCTGACGTTCCCAGGCGGCCTCCTGATCGGCTGCGCGGCGGGACTCCTGAACGGGGCCAAGCTCAAGGGCTCGCACACGGCCATGAAGTCGGGCGTGCTCGCGGCCGAGGCGGTTTTCGAATCGCTGACGCGCGGCGAGGCGGGCGCGGAGCTCACGGCGTTCTCCGAGCGCCTCCACGAATCTTGGGTTTTCGACGAGCTCCGCGCGGCACGCAATTTTTCGGCCGGCATCACGAAGCTCGGAACGCTGCTCGGCGGGGCGCTCGCGTTTTTCGAGCACAATGTGCTCTCTGGGCATACGCCGCTCAATCTGCACAACGGCTCAGCGGATCATGCGCGGCTTCGGCCCGCGGCCGATTCGTGCCTCCCCGAATATCCTGCGCCCGACGGTATCGTGAGCTTCGATCGGCCGTCGTCGGTTTATTTGAGCAACACGCGCCACGACGAGGACCAACCGTGCCACTTGCGGCTCGCGAATCCCGCGCTGCCGATCCGCGACAACCTGCCGCGCTTCGACGAGCCCGCGCAGCGTTACTGTCCGGCCGGCGTGTACGAAATCGTCACGGACCCGGACGGCCGGCCGACGTTTCGCATCAACGCCGCGAACTGCATCCACTGCAAAACCTGCGAGATCAAGGACCCCGCGCAAAACATCGAGTGGGTGCCCCCCGAGGGCGGCCACGGCCCGAACTACACCGATCTGTAGTAGGAGCGAGCTTCGCTCGCGATCTTCAAGAATCGCGAGCGAAGCTCGCTCCTACTACAAGGATTGATATCGCGCCTATGCGAGGTCCGGCTCCTCGAGGTGCGCAAGCAGCGCGGCCCGCGTGGCCGCAAGGAGCGCCATCGCGTCGGGGTAGGCGCGCGCCGGGAGCGGGGCTGAGATCGTCACGGCAAGCGGCCCGGGAGCTGGAAGCCAAGCAGCCGCCGGGAGCTTCCGGCGCGCGCCGTGAATCACGGCCGGGACGACGGCGGATTTCCCCCGCCAAGCGGCGAGAAAAGCGCCCCTTTGAAAGCGTCTCAAGCCTATCGGCCGGTCGAACGTGCCCT
>Ga0209320_10001914_pt1 | contig 10722 bp, 9 predicted proteins | sample Rifsed13ft4_FD_184008 | JGI IMG/M metagenome (GOLD analysis project Ga0209320, IMG submission 184008) | Soil microbial communities from Rifle, Colorado, USA - sediment 13ft 4 (version 2) | ecosystem: Environmental > Terrestrial > Deep subsurface > Rock core/Sediment | place: Rifle, Colorado... | reverse complement strand
AGCTGGTAGATGCAGCTCGTTGGCCGTGACCACCTTGAGGTCGGGGTACTTGAACTCCCACCACCACTGCCGCCCACTGACGTCCACCCGCAGCGCCGTCGCTGCCGGCGCCTCCTGGGTCTTGAAGATCGCGGGGATCGTCGGGATGGCGAAGATGAGCAGGATCAGCGCGAAGACGATTGTCCAGGAGACCTCGAGGAGCGTGTGGCCGTGGACCTGCTTCGGGATGGGCGCGCCGGGCTTCTCGCGGTAGCGGAAGCAGACCCACAGGAGCCCGGCCTCGACCGCGATGCCGATGCCGAGCGTCCACCACGAGATCAGCATGAAGATCTCGTGCGTGATCCGGCCGAACCCCGACTTCGGCCTCACGGTGGTCATGGGCGAGTCCCACATCGAGGAGCCGCACGAGGAGAGCAGCAGTGCCACGGTCAGCAGCAGGAGCGCCGTGGGGATGCGGGAGAGCAGGCTCTTGCGCATGGATTCCTTTACCTGGGTGGTGCGCCCGGGTCCGGGGCGGGGGCCACGACGGCGGAGGCCGCCGCCGGGCGTCCGAGGTCGAAGACGGCCACCCAGCTGCGGGCGGCCAGCGCCAGCACGATGATGACCGGGATCGATGTCCACAGGACATCGGTGCGGCGCCGCCGGCGCCCGGTCTCGTGGGCGCGGCGGCAGCGCATGACGTAGACGAAGGAGCGGGCCTGAGCGGCGAGGAACAGGGTCAGCGCGACGGCCAGCAGCAGATGCGTTATGATCGACACGGCCCCCTCGTTACGATGATCGCGACGTTAGCCGGAAAGTCTACGTGAGCAAGACGGGAAAGCCAAGTGGGGAAATTCACAATGCGCCAGTCGATCTCTTCGGCCATGGCCGCGGCAGCTAGCCGGCCAGTCCGAGCAGGGTGTACAGGAGCGTGTTGGCGCCCCGCTCGATGGCCCGCCAGTCGCTCGTCTCGTCGGGGCGGTGGCTGCGCCCGCCCTGCGAGGGGATGAAGAGCATGCCCGAGTCCGTCACGAGCGCGAGATTCTGCGCGTCGTGGCCCGCGCCGGAGGGCATCCGCTTGACCTTGAGCTTGAGCCCGGCCGCCGCAGCCTCCACGGCCCGCATCACGCGCGGCGCGCAGCGCGCGGGCTGGCTCTTCGAGATCGGGTCGACCGTCACCTTGAGCTTCCACTTCTTCGCGACGCTCCTGGCGAGGGCCAGACACTGGCGCTCGAGGCGGGCCAGCACTCTCGGGTCGAGCTCGCGCATCTCGTGGAGCAGGACGCAGCGGTCCGGCACGATGTTGGAGACGCCCGGGCCGACCTCGACCCGCCCGAAGTTGGTCACGCTGCGCCCGCTGCCCTTGGCGACGATCAGCCGCCGCGCGCGCAGGGCGTACTCGGCCGCCGCCATGAAGGCGTCACGGCGCCAGGCCATGGGCGTCGTGCCGGCGTGGTCGGCCTGGCCCGTGAAGGTGACCCAGTTCCGCCGGTTGCCCACGATGCCCTCGACGACCCCGATGGGGATCTTCGCCGCCTCGAGGTGAGGGCCCTGCTCGATGTGCAGCTCGACGTAGGCCGAGAGCGTCTTGGGGTTGCAGCGCGCCTTGGGAGCGTCGTAGGGGTTGAAGCCGGCCCGCGCCATGGCGTCCACGAGCCGCTCGCCGTCCGCCGCGCGGAGGTGCGGGATCTGCTTGACGTCGAGCCTGCCGGCGAAGGCCCTCGAGCCGAAGAGCCCGGCGTAGCGCCCTTCCTCGTCGCTCCAGGCGGCGACCATGAGCGGCAGCCGCGTGCGCACGCCCGACTCGTGGATGGCCTGGAGGCACTCGAGGCCGGCGAGGACGCCCAGCGCCCCGTCGAGCGGGCCGCCGTTGGGCACCGTGTCGATGTGCGAGCCCGTGACGACCGACGGGCCCCCGTTGCCGAGACGGCCGAAGGTGTTGCCCGCCTCGTCCACCCAGGTGCTCAGCCCCGCCTCCTTCATCCGCCCCAACAGCCAGGCGCGGGCCTCCTCGTGCGCCGGGCTCCAGCAGGAGCGCGTGATGCCCCGGCCGTCGGGGCTGCGCCCGAAGCGCGAGAGGGCTTCGAGATGGGTCCGGAGGCGCGGCAGAGAGATCACGAGCGGGGCGGCCATGGCGGCCCGCAGTATACCGCGAGCGCTTCCGGAGGGAAAACCCGCCGCGGATGCGGTCTTGACACCCTTTGCGGGCGGCCCGTATCATGGAAATGAATTGTCGTTCAGTCGCGTTACCGTGTCCCGAAGTCCTCACTCGAGGGAGGGTTTATGGATTTTGCGCTGACCCCTGAACAGACATCCTTCCGGGAAGAGGTCCGGTCCTGGCTCGCGAAGAACCTGCCCAAGGACTGGAGCGACCGGATGCGGGTGGGGTCCGACGTGCCCCGGCCGGAGGTCTACGATTTCCTGCGCAAGTGGCAGCGCAAGATGTACGAAGCGGGCTTCATGGGCCTGACCTGGCCCAAGGACTACGGCGGCCGCGGGCTCACCTTCATGGAGGAGATGATCCTCCAGGAGCAGATCGCGCTGGCCAAGGCGCCCCCCGTGCTCAACATCCTGGCCATCGGCATGGCCGGGCCCACCATCATCGCCTACGGCACCGAGGAGCAGAAGCGGCGCTACCCGGCGAAGATGCTCTCTTGCGAGGAGATCTGGTGCCAGGGCTACTCGGAGCCCAACTCGGGCTCGGACCTGGCCTCGCTCCAGACGCGCGCCGAGAAGGTGGGCGACCACTACGTCGTCAACGGCCAAAAGGTGTGGACGTCCATCGCGCATCAGGCCGACTGGATGATGCTGCTGGCGCGCACCGACACCAAGGCCGACAAGCACAAGGGCATCACGTACTTCCTGCTCGACATGCACAGCCCGGGCGTCACCGTGAAGCCGCTCAAGCAGATCACCGGCGATGACGAGTTCAGCGAGGTCTACTTCGACAACGTCAAGGTGCCCGAGGCCAATATCCTGGGCGGGCTCAACAACGGCTGGGCGGTGGGCATGACCACGCTGATGTACGAGCGACTGGCCCTGGGCTTCGGCCTGCAGGTGCGGCTCCGGATCGCCCTCGACGGACTCGTGGACCTGGCCAAGCGCACCAAGAAGAACGGCGCGCCGGCCACGCAGGACCCCAACGTGCGCCAGAAGCTGGCGCAGTTGTGGATCGACACCGAAGTGTTCAAGTACACCGGGGCGCGCGCCATCACGAAGCTGCTCAAGGGCGAGCTGCCCGGCCCCGAGGCCTCGGCCGGCAAGATGATGTGGGTCGAGGGCCACCAGCGGCTCCAGGAGCTCGCAATGGAGCTCCAGGGTCCGTATGCGCAGCTCGGCCGGGGCAGCCAGTGGGCCGTGGACGGCGGCGTGTGGCAGTACAGCTTCCTCCGCTCGCGCGCCAACTCCATCGAGGGCGGGACAACCGAGATCCAGAAGAACATCATCGGCGAGCGCGTGCTCGGCCTTCCGAAAGGCTAGACCATGAACTTTGGGTTCAACGAAGAGCAGGAGCTGCTGCGGAGCACCGCCCGGAAGTTTTTCGACAACGAGTGCGCCTCGGTGACCGTCCGCAAGCTCATGGACGGTCCCGAAGGCATGACGCCCGACCTGTGGAAGAAGATGGCCGAGCAGGGGTGGACCGGGCTCATCTTTGCCGAGGAGCATGGCGGCATGGGGCTGGGCTTCGTCGACCTCGTGGTGCTGATGGAGGAGATGGGCCGCGCGGTCGTGCCCGGACCGTTCTTCTCCACCGTGTTGCTGGGTGGTCTCGCGGTCCGGGAGGCCGGCACGGACGTGCAGAAGAAGGCCTGGCTGCCGAAGATCTCCTCGGGCGAGGCGCGCGCGACGCTCGCCTGGATGGAACCCTCCGCCGAGATGGGCGCCCGCGGCATCACGCTCCAGGCGACGGCCAAGGGGGCGGGCTTCCAGCTCTCCGGCACCAAGCTCTTCGTCCACGACGCCCACACCGCCGACGTGATCGTCGTGGCGGCCCGCACGTCCTCCGGGCGAAATCCCGAAGACGGCGTGTCCCTCTTCCTCGTTCCCAAGGGCACGCCGGGCATGAGCGTCACGCTCCTGCCGACCATGGACCAGACGCGGAAGCTCTGCGAGGTCGGGCTCAAGGACGTGGTACTCGGGGCCGAGGCGCTCATGGGGCAGGCCGGCTCGGGCTGGGCACCGCTCGCCCGCGTCATCGACCGTGCCACGGTCGCCCTCTGCGCCGAGATGTGCGGCGGCGCGCAGAAGGTGCTCGAGATGACGGTCGAGTACGCGAAGATCCGGCAGGCTTTCGGCCGGCCCATCGGCTCCTACCAGGGCGTCAAGCACAAGGCGGCGGACATGCTGGTGGACGTCGAGAACAGCAAGTCGATCACGTACTACGCCGCGTGGGCCATGGACGAGGGCGTGCCCGAAGGCCAACTCGCGGTCAGCATGGCCAAGGCCTACGTCTCGGACGCGTACCGCCGGGTCTCCGGCGCCGGCATCCAGCTCCACGGCGGCATCGGGTTCACCTGGGAGCACGACCTGCACCTCTACTTCAAGCGGGCCAAGGGGTCGGAATTCACCTTCGGCGACGCCACGTGGCATCGCGAGCGGGTAGCCCAGTTGGTCAACCTCTAGGGCTCCAGGGACACATTCCGCGTGGGACGGGTCCGAGAGCGGTTCGGCAAGTGGATCCGTCGGAGCGCCGAGCCGGCGCCTCCCAAGAATCCCCTGCTGTTCGCCGACCACGAAGAGATACAGGACATCGCGCGCCAGATGGCGCGCACCAAGGTCGAGCTCGATCGCTCCATCCTGACGCTCAGGAGCTGGGCCCGCGACATCTCCCGCCGCGTGGCCGAGAGCGGCGGGGGGCTCGACCAAGGCCACGATCTTCGCTCGCTCGGCGAAACCGTGGGCGGTCTCGCGCACAATTTCAACAACTCGCTCGCGGCCATCCTGGCCTACACCGAGCTGCTCCTCCGCGACGCGCCCAAGGATTCGACCGCCCACCGCCGGCTCGTGGTCGTCCGCGAGGTCGCGCTCGAGGCGTCGGCGACGGTGCGGCGGCTCCAGGATTTCGTCTCGCGCCAGCCGGAGGTCGCCTTCGGCCCCGTCGGTCTCCCGGCCGTCATCCAGGAGGCGCTCGACCTGACGGCGCCGCGCTGGCGCGACGACGCCGAGCGCCGCGGCGTCGTCATCACCGTCACGCAGGACATGGAAGCGCTGCCGCCCGTCGAGGGCATCGCCTTCGAGCTGCGCGATGCTCTCGTGCGCCTCATCCTCAACGCCGTCCAGGCGATGCACGAGGGCGGCACGCTCGGCATCCGCGCCGCCAGCGAAGAGTCGGGCTGGATCGTCATCGAGGTGCGCGACACGGGTATCGGGATGACAGAAGAGCACTCGCGGCGCGTGGCGAACCGCGCCCTCGAGAAGGCCCCGACCGGCCGCGGCGGCCGCGGGCTGGCGGAAGTCGCCGAGATCATCGAGCGGCACGGCGGCAGCATGAGCATCGAGAGCGAGCCGGGCCGAGGCACGGTGGTCCGCCTCCGCCTGCACGCGAGCCGATTCCAGATCATCCCGCCCTCCGACGGCGTCGTGGCGCCGGTGCACCCGGAACAGGCCTCGCGCATCCTCCTCGTCGACGACGACCCGCGTCTGCTCACCGTCCTCTCCGACACGCTCCAGTCCTACGGGCACGCCGTCACCACCGCCGCCAAGGGAGAGGAAGCGGTGCAGATGTTCGACCCGACCCTGCACGACGTGGTCATCACGGACCTCGGCATGCCGCGCATGAACGGCTGGGAGGTCGCCGAGCGCATCAAGGCCCAGTCCCCCGACACGCCGGTGTTCCTCCTGACGGGCTGGGGCGAGAGCGTGGCCGCTCACGAAGGCAGCCAGTTCGTGGACCGCGTGGTGGCCAAGCCGGTCTCCGCCGAGGCCCTGATGGAGCAGCTGGCCGAGCTGCGCCGCACGCGCGCCCCGGCCCCGTGACGCCCGTCCGGCCCAAGCCCGCGTCGTCCGTCCTCCTCGTGCGGCCGGGGTCACAGTCGCCGGCCGAGGTCTACATGATCCGCCGGCAGAAGAGCATGCGCTTCCTCGGCGGCTTCTACGCGTTCCCGGGCGGCAAGGTGGATCCCGAGGACGGCGCGCCCGAGATCCTTGCCCGGTGCCGCGGCATCACGGCGGCCCAGGCCGAGCGGCTCGTGCCGTCGGAGGACGGCCTGCCGGCGCTGGCCTTCTGGGTGGCGGCGGCGCGCGAGCTGCTCGAGGAGACGGGTGTGCTGCCGGGCTGCGACAGCGCCGGGCGGTCCGTGGCATCCGTAGACGCGACGGCGGCCGCGCGGATCGAGGCCTTCCGCGCGGCCCACATGGCCAAGGGCGCGCCGCTCGCCGCGCTGCTCGCGGCGGAGGGCTGGTACCTCGACCTCGGGCCCTTCCGCTACCTTTCGCACTTCATCACGCCGCCCTCGAGCCCGATCCGCTTCACGGCGCGCTTCTTTCTCGCCCCCGTTCCCGTGGGCCAGAGTCCGCGCCTCTTCCACGAGGAGGCCTCGGAGAGCTTCTGGGTCGACCCGGCCGAGGGCTTCCGTCGCCACCGGAGCGGGGAATGGGCCATGGCCGAGCCGGCCGACTGCGGGCTGGGCTATATCGCCCAATTCGATACGCTCGCCGAGGTCTGGCGCGCCCATGAGGACGGCAGGCACAAGTTCCACGGCATCCTCGACCGCGTCCAAGCCGCCGGCGTGGAGATCCGGCGGGGCGCCGACGGACGGACGCCCGCCGCGCCTTGACACGCGGGTGCTCCGAAGGCTTACTCTGACCGCCTATGGCCGATCTCGACATCGACAACGCCGCCTCCTTCCTGATCGACCAGCCGCTCGCCGAGGGGCTGGCCTCCCGCGCGGCCGTCGTGACTCCCGAGCGGACGTACACGTACGGTGAGCTCGCTGCGCTCTCTGACCGCGCAGCCTGCGGGCTCCGCCGGCTCGGCGTCGAGCCCGAGCAGCGCGTGGCGCTCCTCATGCACGACGGTATCGGCTTCGCCGCCACCTTCCTGGGCGCGCTCAAGCTGGGCGCCGTCGCGGTCCCCCTCAACACCCGGCTCGCCGCCCGCGAGCTGCACGTCATCCTCGCGGACTGCCGCGCCACGGTTGTGGTCGCGGACCGGGAGCCGGCCGCCTCGCTCGACCACATCGAGCGCGCGATTGTTGTCGAGTTCGAGGCGGTCGTGCGGGACGCCCCGGCGGGCGCCGTCACCGCCGAACCCGTCGGCCGCGACGCCATGGCCTTCTGGCTCTACACCTCGGGGACGACGGGGACGCCCAAGGCCGCCGTCCACTGTCACCGGACGCTGCTCAACAGCCATCACTACGCCAAGGACGTCCTGGCCATCGGCCCTGACGACCGAGCGTTCGCGACCTCCAAGCTCTTCTTCGCCTATGCCCTCGGCAACGCGCTCGCCCTCCCGCTCTCGGCCAGGGCCAGCTGCTTCCTCCACCCCGCGTGGGCGGAGGCCCCGGTGGTGCTCGAAGTGCTGCGCGGCTACCGCCCGACGATCTACTTCTCCGTGCCCACGGTCTACGCGCGGCTGCTGCGCGCGGACCTGCCGCCCGACGCCTTCCGCTCGGTGAGGCGCTGTCTGTCGGCGGGGGAGCGGTTGCCGGCCGAGGTCTACGACGGCTGGCGCGAGCGCTTCGGCGTCGAGATCCTCGACGGCATCGGCGCCTCGGAGACGGTGTTCATCTTCGTCTCGAACCATGCCGGCCGAAGCCGCGCGGGCTCGACGGGCACGGTAGTCGAGGGAAGCGACGTCAAGCTGCTCGACGATGCCGGCCGACCCGTGCCGGACGGGCAGCAGGGAGTCCTGTGGGCCAAGACGCCCTCGACCGCCGCCGGGTACTGGCAGCGCCTCGATCACTCGCGGCGGACCTTCGTCGGCGAGTGGTTCCGGACCGGCGACGTCTACGTGCGCGACGCCGGCGGCTTCTACACCCACTGCGGGCGCGAGGACGATTTTTTCAAGGTCGCCGGGCAGTGGGTGGTCCCGGCCGACGTCGAGGCGGCGCTGATGAAGCATCCCGCGGTGCTCGAGGCGGGCGTGGTCGGCGCCGAGGAGGCCTCGGGCCTCGTCAAGCCCTTCGTCTTTGTCGTGCCCCGCGACGCCACGGTCGATGCCGCCGCGCTCCGGGCCGAGCTCATGCGGCATGCCGAGAAGATGCTGCCGAGTCACCAGCGGCCGCGCGAGATACTCGTCGTGCAGGAGCTGCCGCGCACCGCGACGGGCAAGCTCCAGCGCTTCAAGCTCAAGGAGCACGTCAAAGCCCTTGGTTAGCCATGCATGAAGCGTGAAGTCGTCGCGGATATCCCGGAGAGGTGAGAGCCATGGGAAGCTTGGCCTCCGTCTACCTGTCGAGCCACACGCCGCGCTACTGCACGCTCGAGGCCGCCGTCGAGGGGAAGCTCGCCTCGGAGGTGTTCAGGCCGGTTCGCGACGGCCTGGTCGCTCAGGGCAGGGAAGTCGCCAAGGCCCGCCTCGACGTCATGGTCGTCAACTCCTGCCACCTGATCACGACGTTTCCGACCGTGGTGGACGGGACGCCGCGCCATCGAGGCGTGCTGACGGCGCAGGAGGCGCCCGAGATCATCCACGGCGTGGCCTACGACTACCCCGGCGACTACGAGCTGGCGGCGGCCATCATCGCCCTTGGCCGAGCCTCGGGACTCCAGTGCGTGCTGGCCAACGACGTCCACTACCCGCTCGACTACGGCACGGTCATGCCCATGGTCTGCTACCTTAGATCGCGCCCAGGTGCTGCCGATGGTGCCGGTCTCGGTGTGCCTGGCGGCCGATCTCAAGGAATCGTTCGAGTGGGGGCGCCACATCGCCCAGGCTGCGCGGGAGAGCGGGAAGCGCGTCGGCTTCGTCGCCAGCGGCAGCGTCTCTCACAAGCTTGTCCGCGGACCCGAGAAGGGGCCCAGGCCCGCCGACGAGGAGCTCGACCACCGCCTGGCCAAGATGCTGGCCGCCGGCGAGTACCGGCGGGCCTGGGAGTGGCTGCCCGAGTTCGCCGGGGCCGCCGGGCCCGAGATGGGTGGCCGGCACCTGGCCATGATGCTGGGGGCCATCCTCGAGTCCGCGCAGCGCTTCGAGGCGACCGTCCACGCCTACGGGCCCTCCTCGGGCAGCGGCAACTACGTCATCTCGCTGCTTGCTCGGGAGGGACGGGCCTAGTAGTCTTGGGGGGCTTTGCGGCATTGTCCAAACCGTTCCATTGAAGGAGGAGGCGCCATGAGAGAAGTCACGCGTCGGAAATTCCTCGCCACAGCAACGGTGGCGGCAGCCGGGGCCGCGGCCGGCCCGTGGGTGCTGCGCGCCCAGGCCCAGTCGGGGCCCGTCAAGATCGGCGTGGTCCTGCCCTATACGGGCGTCTACGCCGAGCTCGGTGTGAGCATCACCCAGGGCATGAAGCTGGTCTTCGCCCGCGAGAACGACATGGCCGCCGGGCGCAAGATCGAGATGATCCAGGAAGACGACGAGATGAAGCCGCCGGTGGGCATCCGCAAGACCGAGAAGCTCATCGATTCGGACAAGGTGGACATCCTCACCGGTCCCGTGCACAGCGGCATCCTCATGGGCATGCGTGACAAGGTCCACAACTCCAAGACCATCCTGATCGTCTCCAACGCGGGCGCCGACGCGATCAGCCGCGAGCGCTGCTCGAGGTGGATCTTCAGGACCTCCTTCTCCAACTGGCAGCCGTGCCAGCCGATGGGCACCTGGGTGGCGAAGAACCTCTCGAAGGAGGCGTTCCTGACGGCGCCCAATTACCAGGCCGGCAAGGATATGATGAACGCCTTCAAGGAGACCTTCGTCGCCGGGGGCGGCAAGATCGTTGCCGAGGACTATCCCAAGCTCGGCGAGACCGACTACGCCCCGTATCTGACCAAGATCAAGCAGTCCGGGGCCAAGGCTGTCTTCGCATTCTTCTCCGGCACGGACGCCGTGAACTTCGTGAAGCAGTACGACCAGTTCGGGCTCAAGAAGAGCATCAAGCTCACAGGCGCGGGTTTCCTGACCGAGCCCGACGTGCTGCCGGCTCAGGGGCAGTCGGCGCTCGGGATCATCACGGGCCACTTCTACTCGCCGCTTCTCGACAACCCGACCAACAAGAAGTTCGTCAAGGACTTCCGGGCCGCGTACGGCGGCAAGGTGCCCGACGGCTTCGCCTGTCAGGGCTACGACACGGCCGAGGTCATCATCCGCGCGCTCAAGGCGGTCAACGGCAACACGCAGGACAAGGACAAGCTGGTCGACGTCATCACCAAGGTCGAGTTCGACAGCCCGCGCGGCCGCTTCCGCTTCGACCCCAAGACCCACAACGTCATCCAGCCCTTCATCTACATCCGCGAGGTGAAGGAGACGGCGCTGGGCATGAACAACGTGCCGTTTGACAAGGTCGCCGACGTGCGCGACCCCGGCACCGGCTGCACCCTGCCGGCGTGACGGAGCCCTGGGAGGAGGGGCCCGCGGGCCCCTCCTCCCGTGTGGCACCCGCTCGTGGCCTTCGTCCCTGACGTCTTCGGCCAGGCGCTGAACGGCCTGGCCTACGGCGTCCTCCTCTTCCTTCTCTCGGTCGGCCTCACCCTCATCTTCGGCATGCTCGACGTCGTCAACCTCGCCCACGGCTCCTACTACATGCTGGGCGCCTACGCGGGCCTGACCCTCATCGCGGTGACGGGCAACTTCTGGCTGGCGCT
>Ga0209320_10001909_pt1 | contig 10733 bp, 9 predicted proteins | sample Rifsed13ft4_FD_184008 | JGI IMG/M metagenome (GOLD analysis project Ga0209320, IMG submission 184008) | Soil microbial communities from Rifle, Colorado, USA - sediment 13ft 4 (version 2) | ecosystem: Environmental > Terrestrial > Deep subsurface > Rock core/Sediment | place: Rifle, Colorado... | reverse complement strand
GTGCAACCCTCCACGGCGACCGGCGCGAGCCTGGTCTGGTCGCGCAGGTTCGCCGACCGCCACGACTTGATGGCCGGCGTCGATTACCGGTGGGCCGAGGTCGAGATCGACGAGCTCAGCCGCATGGTGGCGGGCACGCCGACGCGTTATGGGGAGACCGAGGGCAAGCAGGAGATGGCCGGCACGTTCTTTCAAGACGTCTGGGACATCGGGGACGATTGGGAGATCGTCGCGTCGGCGCGCCTCGATACCGTCGCGAATGAAGGATCGATCGTCGAGACTGATCTCCCGACCGGCGCGATCGTCGGTCAACAAGCTTACGAGCGTAATTCGGAGCGCGTATTCAATCCGAGCTTCGGCGCGCGCCATCAGGCCACCGACCGTGTCGCAGTGCGCGCCGCGTCGTATCGGGGCTTTCGCGCGGCCACGTTGCGTGAATCGTATCGGTCGAGCTCGACGCGCGGCGGCGTCGTGCTCGTGAACAACCCTCGCCTTGCGCCGGAACGCCTGACCGGCGTCGAGGGCGGCGTGGACGTTCGGTTCTCCGACGAGCTGCGCCTCGAGGCGACGCTGTTCAGCAATACCGTGAACGACATGATTCAAAACATTACGCGCGGCGTCGCCGGGGCCGCGGGCGAGGTCATCGTGCCCTGCGGCCTCGTGCCGGCCGGGTCGACCTGTCAGGAGCTCGCCAATGTCGGCGAGATCGAATCGAGGGGCCTCGAGCTCTCGTTCGATTATCGTTTGCACGCGGCATGGACCTTGTCCGCGAGTTATCTTTACAACCGTGCCGAGGTCAGCAAGGCGCCGAGCAACCCGCAGATCGTGGGCAACCAGGTTCGCCAGGCGCCGAAAAACTCTCTGACCGTGAAGCTCGCCCACTCGAATCCATCGCTGTTCGACACGGCCATTCAGGGCCGCTACGTCGGCAAGCGCTACGAGGATGACTTGAACACGCTGGACGTCGAATCGTTTTTCCTCGTCGACGCCGCGTTCACGCGCGCGCTCAGCGATACCTGGCAGGTGTTCGCCTCGGTCGAGAACTTGCTCGACGAGGAGTACATCGTCCGCGCCACGGCGAGCGGCTTCGTCGAGATCGGCCGACCCCGATCGCTGAACCTCGGTTTCCGCTACGGTAAATCCTCTCTGTAGGAGCGAGCTTCGCTCGCGAATAGGTAGGAGCGAGCTTCGCTCGCGATTTTTTGCATTCGCGAGCGAAGCTCGCTCCTACAGAGAGGATCCCCGGGTACTGCGCAGCTCCCTCGCGAGCCGCAGCAGGTCGAGCAGGGTCGCGCGGCCGCCGGGCAGCAGCAGCCACACGCCCAAGTAAACGCCGAGAAACAGCGCCGCTTCGAGCGCAAAAATCACGACCAGCTCCAAGCCGGATGAGGTCGTCCAAGAAGCCGCCGTTTGCACGAAAAGCACGGCGGCCGCCGCCGCGATGGAGGCCGACACGGGTCTCCAGATGGTTGCAGCGACGTCCGCAAGCTTAAGCGGCGATCCGGCGAGGCAAAAGGCAAGCCCCGGACCGACCATCGCGACGCTGACGACGAGCAGGCCGACGGCGGCACCCTGCGCGCCCCAGCGCACGCCGATCGCGACTCCCGTGACTTTGAAGATCAGCTCGAACAGCCGCCACTTCAGCAGGCGGTCGCCGCGGCCGAGCGAGATCATGACCCAACGCGTGGTCATCGCCATCATCTCCCCGACGGCCACGGGTATGAGAATGCGAATCAGCGCTACGACACCGACCCATTGCTCGCCGAGCACGATGAGGATTGCCGAGCGTGCCTCGACGAAGAGACCTGCGATGAGAGGAAAGGCGGCCGTCGCCACGAGCAGCAGTGCTTTGAGGTAATAAGCCGCAAAGCGCGCGGGCTCCGATTGCAAGCGGCTCAGCGTGGGGATCGCAACCCGGGAGAACGCCAGCGATGCCTTGTCGAACGGCGCAAGCACGCTCGCATAGGCTTTCGAATAGATGCCGAGCTGCTCGGCGCCGACGAAGCGACCGATCAGAAGCCGATCGAACACGCGCGCGAGATGGTGCAGAAAGCGCGCAGCGGTGATTTGCCCGCCGAAAGTCAGCATCGATCTTACGTCGCGGAGATTGAAAGTTGCTTCGGGATGCCAGCCGCTGGTGATCCAAATGAGCGCCGTCTTCAGCACTATTTGGGCGAGCTCGAGCCCGACCAGCGCCCAAAAGCCGAAGCCCCGCACGGCCAGAAACACGGCGATGCCGATCGCAATGACGAGGGAGACGTTCTCGATGACGACGAGGACTCCGACGCGTAATTGCCGGCGCAACAGCGCCTGTTGTTGAATGGACAGGCCGTCGAGAACGGAAAGCCCGGCCAGGGCGCAAGTGATGCCGAGCACGCGCGGCTCGTCGTAGAAACGCACGAGCAGCGGAGCGGCCGCGAGTATGACGAGAGTGATCGCCGCGCCGAAGCCGAGATTGATCCAAAACAACGTGCTGACTTGCTTGTGCTCGATGGATTCGCGCTGGACCATCGCCTGCGACAGGCCGAGATCGCGGAACATGCCCGCGAATCCGATCACGACTCTGACCATCGCCACGAGACCGTAATCCGCGGGCGTGAGAATCCTGGCCAGAATCACCGTCGCGGCCAGATTGAGCACGTTGGAGCTGACCTGGCCGGCGACGGCGGCGGCGCCGGCGCGCACCGAATGACGGCGCAGGTCGCGACTCAGCTCCTCGGTGCGGAAGTGCCGATCCTTGTCGGAAGGGCCCATGGCTATGGATTCGGAGCCCGCGCGTTCGCGAGCAGCGAGAGCACCTTGCGGTATTTGCCGCTGGTCTCGCGCGGAATCGAATCGACCTCGCGGATGTCGAGGACGACGCCGGGAAGCAAAGCACCGAGCGCGGCGCGAATCGTGTCGCGCGCCTGCGCTCCGAACGCGTGGTCGGGCACGACGTTCACGACGACGCGGTCGTATGCGGACTGCACGATCTGAAACTGGCGCACCGTGTGCAGGCGCTCGAGCTCGCTGCTCAATGCATACGGCGACACGAGCCGGCCATCGGCGAGGCAGAAATAATCCATGCTGCGGCCGAACCTCGGGTCCATCAAAGGCAGACCACGACCGCAGGCACACAGGCCGTTCAGCAGGCGCCCCGTGTCGCCCAAGCGATAGCGGATCAACGGCATGGCGTAGTTGTACAGCGACGTGATGACCATCATGCCCTCCGGGTCGCCGCGCGCCGTCGCGGGCAGCGACTCGACCAGCAGCCAATCGCTATTGATGTGATGGCCGCGACGCTCGGGGCATTCCCAGGCGATCTCCTTGAGCTCCGTGCAGCCGTAGACATCGTAGACCGGGGCATCGAAATGCGCCTCGATCGCTCGCCGCGTCTCGGCCGTCATCATTTCCCCCGACGTGAAGATTCTCTTGGGAAGGATGCCGGCACGCGGCAACTCCGCGAGACGCCGGAAGTGGTTGGGGAAGCCGTAGAGCACGGTCGGCGCCATACGCCGTAACCGCCGCACGACGTCTTCGAGCGGCTCGTGGATCGAGAACGACACTTGCCGCAGCAAGTAGCGGCGCAGCCGACTGTTCTCGAGCGCGCCGGCCTGAAACAGCGCAAGGCGGTCCCAGGGACGGACGCCGCAAGCGATCCGCGCCCTGAGCTTCAACAGGAACCTGCCGAGCAACCAGGCATCCGGTCCGAAATAGGTCTTGACGCTCTGTCCCGTCGAGCCGGACGAGAACGAGTGGTACAGGGACTCTTTCCGGCAGCCGTCGACGATGAAGTCTTCGGAGCTTCTGAGCTCCTCGCGGCTCGTGACGGGGATCAGGGCCAGATCCGCGGGATCTCTGATGTCCTCGGGCGTCAGGCCCACGGATCGAAACTTGCGGCGATAAAACGGCGAGTGCGCTGCGGCGTGCCGCAGCACGCGCATGAACCGGCTCCACTGTAAGTGCTCGAGCTCAGCGGGGCGGAGCCACTGCTCGCGCTGTACTCGGTACCAGCGGCCGAGCACCCGGTCGGGACGAACCCGCATGCGCATCAACGGCGGGCGCCTTCGAGCGGGCGATCTCGCGCCTGCACCCTGCGGCCCGCCACTCGCCGGTACAAGTCCGTGTAGGCTTGAGCCGCTTTGGTCCACGTGAGCTCTTCGGCGATGGCGCGCGATCGCTTGCCGTGACGATCCACGCGATCGGGATCGTTGAGATAACCGCGGATCGCCGCCTTGATCTGTCGATGGTCGCGCTTCTCCACGATCACTCCGTTGTCGTCGAAGAAATCCGTAACGCCGCTCTTGGTCGCAATGATCGGCAGATTGGACGCCATCGCTTCGAGCACGGCGTTGCTCATCGCCTCCTCGAGGGCGGGCATGACGAACACGCTGGCCCGCGCATAAACGTTCGGCAGATCCTCGTGTTGCACTTCGCCCAGTATCTCGACGCGCGCGTCGATTTTGCGCTCTCGGCAGAATCGCTCCACTTCGCCCTGTTCCGGTCCGCTGCCGGCAATGACGAGCCGGCACTCTTCCCCCTCGGCGACGAGCTCGGCGAAAGCTTGCAGCAGATGGAAGATGCCCTTGCGCGGTATCAGGCGGCCCGCATAGAGGATCGTGAACTGAGCCGGCTTCGGGCCCGCCGCGAATTGCGACGCAGAAACGCCGTTGCCGATGACTTCGAGCGAGACATCCGGCGCGGTCCGTGCGGCGAGCCTGGCCAAGTCGCTGCTCACGATGGTGACGGCGTCCGCTGCCTTCCATACCATTCTCGACAGCGGACGAAAGAGGATGGGATCCGCGTAGGCCAATCGTTGACTGTAGCCCGGAACGTCCGAGCCGCGCAGCGCCACAACGTACGGGAATTTCTTTCGGCACCAATAGCCGATCAGTCCGGACGGCCAACCCGACCAGCAGTGGCAGAGGTCGTACCGAGTCTCGGCCGTCAGTTCTTCGACGAACCGCAAGGTCCGATACAACCAGCGGCCGATTTCGGATGCGGTCCAGAAATGGGCATGCGTTTTTCCCACCGGCAGCCTGAATATGCGTATCGAATCGGCGAACTCGAGCCGCTCGAAATGATTGCTCGCGCTGCTCGTCACCAAGTCGATCTGCAAACCCCGAGTGCTCTCGAGCTCACGGAGCAAGTAATACGTAGCGTTTCCGGAGCCGCCCCCCAACGGAGGGAACTCATAGTTCAACATCAAGACACGGGTCTCTTGCATAGCGGGCCGCATGGTCGGTTCGCTATTCTCCATCTACGGGGCGGCGAAAAGTGAGCGATGTTAACAATAGCGGCTCGAACGCCGGGTTGACCCTTCGCCCGTGCGTCTCTAGACTCGTCGCGTTCGTTTCCAGGGGCCATAGCTCAGCTGGGAGAGCGCTACAATGGCATTGTAGAGGTCGCCGGTTCGATCCCGGCTGGCTCCACCAACACTCGGTTTCATGAGTCCCCATCGTCTAGAGGCCTAGGACACCGCCCTTTCACGGCGGTAACGGGGGTTCGAACCCCCCTGGGGACGCCAATACAATCATGTAGTTGCGGTGAGTGCGGCGGTAGAATACCGATTTGCGGAACACTTGCGGAATCTCGAGCTCGAGGCCGGCACCGGTTCCGTCGCCGACTGGCCAGCATGCTAACAGGCGTCCACGTTTTCACGACCGGCAAGAGCGCCACGCCGTATACTTCCAATACAGGAGGTGTTCGCCTTGAGTCTAGCTACTGCCGTCGTCCCAGCGCCTTTCACGACAGATGACCGCGGCGTCGTGCGCATCGGCAACACGCGCGTGATGCTCGAGCGGATCGTTTATGCATTCGATGCCGGGGCTTCCGCCGAGGAAATCGTTGAAACTTACCCCAGTCTCAAGCTGGCCGACGTGTACGCCGCCATCGCGTTCATCCTCAAGAATCGGCCAGAAGTCGACGCTTATATGGCGAAAAGCGAAGCCGAAGCGGAGCAGATACGCGAGACGTCGGAGGCGTACAAGCCGAGTACGGAGCTCCGCCGCCGCATCAGAGAACGCGCTCGCGTTCAATAGCTCTGCTGACCGTGCTCGCTCTCGCCGCTGACGAGAACTTCAAGCAGCAGATCATCAACGGTCTACGGCGCCGGTTGCCTGACGTGGACTGTCGGGCGATCCGAGAAGCTGGCCTCAGCGGCAAGTCTGATCCTGAAGTCCTGGCGTGGGCAGCTAAAGAAGATCGCATCGTCGTAGAAGCCGCGCATCACCGCAGTAGAAACGGGCCAAGATGTTGGTATCGACCGCGATCATCGCCGTCCGGTTCGTGTCTTCTTCACGAGACTGGCAGCATCAAACTCACTCAGGCGCCGGGGTTTGCCCCTGGACCTGACCTTGACTAAGCCGTAACCGCTTTCCGGATCGGAAGGCGTTACCCGCCTGCGCACGATGAGCCGAATCGTGCCCGCCTCATCGACGAACTCAACCTGGGTGCCGGGGGTAAGGCCATACTTGGTCCTGATTTCGGCAGGGATAACGACTTGTCCCTTTTCCGTCAACGTAGCGGCGGCCATCACATCTCCCTCGAAGCGCTCGGCGGACTTTGGATCGGTCGCTCGATTTGCAGAACCGCCTTTCATGGCGGCAACCGGGGTTCGAATCCCCGTGGGGACCCCACCTACTTACCTTGGCGCCCGCACGCTCGCATGCGGATTCGTCCACGCGGCTCGGAGTCAGCGTTTCGTCCTACTTCCCGCTTTGGGGCGCGCCCGTTTTGAGGCGACGCGGTCAACCTTGTCGAGCAAAGCCAAACCCCTTTCGGGATTTCCCTGCGCAGCGCGAGACAAAAATCGTGCTTCGGTGTCAAATTGTGCTAGCGCAACGCTCGCCCACTCCTCTACCAACTTATTGAGGCTGATTCCCTGCCGCTCCGCCAAGCGGCGTAAGCGTTCATGCTTCGAGTCAGGCAATCTGATTGTCATCGTCGCCATAGGTCTTTCTCCATCGATTCATAAATTCTGCCGGTGTCTCCACGGCAATCTGCGGAAAGCGAAGCTCTCCACTTCGTAGATCGCGCACGTTGTGCGTCACAATCGAAGCGGCGCCGCCAGCGATCGCGAGCTCAATGAGGTGGTTGTCGCCTTCATCTGGCAGATTAGGACGCCACAGGAAGAATATCTCTACCCATTCACATACGCTCAATAGTGCATCCAGCAGCTCTTCTCTCTCAGGGGCGCCCAAGGCCGATTGCGTAAAGAGCTCGGACCTGCTCACTACGTCCTCGAACTCTCTGAACAGTTTTTCACCCATCAGCGGCTGGGATCGACGCTGCAAGCATAGCCGCAGAACAGCTCGGCTCGCTCCCTCTCGGCTCCGCAAGGCGGCAACGAAGACGCTGCTGTCGACAACTATCCTTTCGGCCATCTACTGTGATGATAGCACAGGTGCTATCAATATTCTAGCTTTGGCGGACGCGGGACCGCTCGACACCGTCAGGTTCGTCGGCTTCGTTCACGTCTGTGTTTGCACGCGCACTGCGCAATCGTCTAGAGGCCTAGGACACCGCCCTTTCACGGCGGCAACCGGGGTTCTAATCCCCGTGGGGACGCCATTTAAATCAATAACTTAAGTGCGGATCGCGGCACGACGACCGAGCGATACGGAAACCCTACGGAAAGCCATGTCAGCGGCGCAGCCACTACCCCCTCGGCTGTCTTCTTATAATCTATTAGTTAGGCCCGCCAGGAAATTTGTAAACGACGTAATGTCTTGATCGACGCTGGCTGCTTCCAACGCTGCCATATAGTCCTTGCGCCGTTCCAGCGGAATGATGGTCCAGGGGTAGCCTGCGGACGCCATCATGGTGTTCATTAGAAAACGACCCATGCATCCGTTCCCGTCGAAGTACGGGTGGATGTAGACAAACACGAAGTGGCCGAGCACGGCGCGCACCGCCGGCGCATTTTCGTTCTGAAGCGACTCGAAGAAGGCTGGCATGAGATCCCGCACCGCTTCGGCGCGCGGGGGCACATGCATCGAGAGGCGGATAAAGACCGGACCATTCCGAAATCCGGCGAGATCGCCCGGCCGGATGAGACCCGCAGTCACGCTGGGAGTGAAGAGCTCGCGGTACCAGGTGTCGTAGTCCCTATTCGCGACGCTCCCGGGGTTGTCTCCGCTGAGGACTCTTTCGACGCTTTTCCTTACCGCCTGAAATGCTTGCCAGTACCCCCGTGCCGCCAACGCGCTGCGGTTCTGACGATCGTTTTCGTCGTTGCCCGGATTCCAGTTGCCCATGCGGACGTGCTCAATGAGTTCGCCGCTGACCTTGTAGCCTTCGATCGACAAGGAGTTGTAGGCGTCGTTGACGTAGAGGCCGTCCACGTCTTTCAGGTAGGACGCTTTGTCCTTCGGTAGGCCCGGTGGGGCAGGGAAGCTCGCTAAAACGGTTTCTCTCATCTTTGCCCACATCATTCGCAGGCGATTGACGTGGGGCGACGTTTCCCGCGGGCTGAATGCAATCGGGGCTCGATTCTCGAATGGATCGGTTTCGTTGACGACGAAGCCGGCGGCTCGCATCGTTTCGATGATGCTGTCCGCAATGCGATCGCGACCAATGTTGCGGAACCCTCCGGCCAATCTGCCGGCGACGATGCTGTGACCGCCTGCCAGCAAGTGCCCGAGAACATCCGAAGCATCGGTGACCATGGCCAGCGCGGCCCGTAGATCGTTCGGGCGGGCGGCGAATTGAGCGGGCGCGCAGCGGACAAGGGCCGCGGGGAGTTTAAAGACGCGGAGGCGGTCCTTGATCTCCATGTTCGGAGGGGTGGGCATTTCCAACCGCATATCGAAGACGGATGTGCCGAAGAGGAGCTCGGTCGGCTTGTTGCCGGCCGTCGGGGAGCGCACCAGCAATTGCTTCGGTACGGTCCAGTTGCCGACATGGAGGTCCAGGGACTGCTCCGGGCTCAGTGACCAATCGGTGCCAAACCGTGCGGCTAGGTAGTCCGCCACGAACCCCCAAAAAGACGCATACCACGCGGTGCTTTCCCCCGGAGGCTCGTCCGGCCGGCTCGAGATGTACCAGCCTTTCATGACTTCGCGGATGAATCCGGCTCGCAACAGACGTTCCCGATGCGTACGCGATAACGCGCCTGCGCGGACCGCAACTACCCCTGCGTCCTGTAGTGATTTGAGGATCTCGAGCGATTCAGCCAGCTTGTCGGACGGGTCGGCCATGTCGACGCCTTCTAGGCCATTGTGTCTTGTGGTTTATAGGGAATTCTGTTGTACCGTTTATAGGTTATAGAGTCAATTCATCTATAGGTTATTATGCTGAGCCTCCGGTGAATAGCCCGCTTTGGCCTTCACCCGGAAGATCGAGCGAATGCAATCGACGATCGACGGCTTCAACAGCGAGCTCGCGGGTTGCTACCGAATGCTACAAATGCTACGCTACCACCCATGAGCAGGGTCATCACTCAGCGAGAGCTGCGAAACGATTCCGGCGCCGTGCTTCGGGAAGTCCAGGCAGGACAAACGATGATTGTCACGCGGAATGGCGTGCCGGTGGCGGAGCTCAGGCCCGTTCCGCCGCGTAGGTTCGTGCCTCGGGCGATCATCGCGGACGCAGCGCGGCGCGCGCCGCGCGTCGATGCCGACCGGTTCCGAACCGACGTGGACGCGATCGTCGATCAGTCAACCAATGGCTGAGCCGAGCAGGGGGTTGCTCGACACTTCCGTCGTCGTCGACCATGACTTGATCGACACCGATTCTCTGCCGGACGAATCCGCGATCGCCGCAATAACACTCGCCGAGCTCGCCGCGGGACCTCATGCGACCACCGACGAGCAAGAACGCGCGCGGCGTCAAGACCGGTTGCAATGGGCGTCGGCAACGTGGGATGCGCTGCCGTTCGATTCGGAAGCTGCTCGCATTTACGGGCGCGTCTTCGCAGCCACGAAGGTGGCCGGCAGATCCAGCCGCACACGTATTGCGGACCTCTTCATCGCCTCGATCGCAGCTGCCAACGATCTGCCGCTCTACACGCGCAACGCGGCTGATTTCGTCGGTCTGGAGCAGATCATCACCATCGTGACGGTGTGATCGAATAGTTATTGCTTCATTGCGGCCGGCAGCGCGCTTTGCTGAAAGAATCCCGAGATTGTGGGAGAAGGATTCAACGACGACGAGATCAGCGATGAGCACAGTCTCGGCTCTATCGGTCAATTAAACGATCGGTACGTGTCCTGGAAGGTTCGAGTCGCGGCACTGGGCCGCAGCCCGGTGATCGGCACCACATAAAAGTGGAGATCCGACAAGGGAGCAGCATCCGGATGGACTCGCGAACGGCGGCCACCGCCCGTGCGTCGTCGGCAATGAACACATAAGCTTCGGCGGTCAGCATGCGAACATAATCATGTTCGGCCGCGTAGGCCATGATCTCAGTGTCGACGGCCTGTGCGCTCCCGACGTTCGACCAGTGTTCCGAGTGGAATTCTCGAAGATACGCTACCCATCGCGGTGAGAGATTCATGTCGACCAGCAGCTTCATACTGCGGCGAGGTCTATCTCCCGCTGTTCGGCCGGCCAGGCTCCATGAAATTCCACCAATAAAAGGGGGAATTTCATGGTACGCTTGGTCAATGATCGAGCGAGCGCAACTGCTGGCCCGGATAAAGCGCGCACTGAAACGCAGCCGCGTGGTCGCCCTCATCGGACCACGCCAGAGCGGCAAGACCACTCTGGCTCGCCAGATCGTGTCGGGAACTTCGGTCAATTATTTTGATCTC
>Ga0209320_10001908_pt1 | contig 10737 bp, 10 predicted proteins | sample Rifsed13ft4_FD_184008 | JGI IMG/M metagenome (GOLD analysis project Ga0209320, IMG submission 184008) | Soil microbial communities from Rifle, Colorado, USA - sediment 13ft 4 (version 2) | ecosystem: Environmental > Terrestrial > Deep subsurface > Rock core/Sediment | place: Rifle, Colorado... | reverse complement strand
GACGTGCTTGGTTTCAACGTAGATTCGGCATCAACAATTACCAGACTCACTCTGGAACTTGAGATTACTCCATAATGGCTCTTTCAGCGGCAACAGTTTGGGAAGTTCGCACTACCGGCAATGACGGTAATGGTGGAGGTTTCGTTACTGGAGCTTCTGGCACTGACTTTTCACAACAAGATGTTGCACAGGCTGTTACTACTGTTGCAACAGTTGTTCATACTACAACTTCCCAAATCAATGTAAGTGCAGGTGATTATACTGTAGTTGCTGCTGATGTAGGTAATATTCTTCAAATTACTGGTGGAACAGCTACACCAGGATTCTATCATATTACTGCGGTAGATATACCTAATAATAGGTGGATTCTTGATAGGTCTGCCGGAACTGCTGGTCAAACTGTTGTAGGAGCTATGGGTGGTGGAATTGCAAGTCCTGCTATAGTTGCACCACCAATGGTTAATGGTAATATTCTTTTTATTAAGGCTGGCACCTACACGATGTCAGTCAACACAAATAATGTTTCTAATGGAAAATGGAGTAAGAATGCTCCAATTTTAGTAATCGGATATGATACAAATAGGGTTTGGGGTAATGTAGATACTAAACCAATTATACAGGCTACTGTTACGCTCACTACGATGTGGGCTGGTAATAGTAATTGGGTAAATAATATCGTATTCGATGTAAATAGTCAAGCATCTACTCGTGCTGTAAGTGGAGGTGCCTATACAAGATGTGCATTCAATAATGGCACATTATCTAATTCAATGGGTCTTGCTACTCATTGTACTGCAACTGGTAATTCTGCAATTCCATTTGCTGATGGAGGTTCTGGATTCTTTTATTGTGAGGCATTTGGAAATACAGCTACAGGATTTAGTTGTAGTAATGCTAGTTTGCATAGTTGTTTATCATACGATAATACCGGAGCTACATCTGACGGATTTACTAATCCAAGTCTTACGTCAGCTCACTTCTTTAATTGCATTGCATATAATAATGGTAGAGATGGATTTAGAAATACAGGGGGTTCACTTGTTTCACGTTTGATTCTCCAAAATTGTATTGCTGAGGATAATGTTGGAATTGGAATCAACGCAGTAAATACTCAATATCCATCTATTGCAATTAGATGTTCAGTTTTTAATAACGGAACTGACACTGCTGGCGGTCTAACTGAAGTTGATACATTAACACCAGGAAGCTCAGTATTTACGAATGCTGCTGCTGGTGATTTTTCATTGAATAATACTGGTGGAGCAGGAGCTACTCTTAGGGCTGCTGGATATATCGAATTCGATTCTAATTTGTTTCCTGCTGGATTGACTGCTTCGTTCTTGGATGTTGGTGTAGCACAACATCAAGATACAGGTGGTGGAGGCGGTGGAGAACACTCTGCCGTATTTTGATGAATGGACCGTCTAAACATCTTTCGTGGAAAGAAGTAGCGTGTAACGATGGAACGCCTTATCCACGAAAGTTCATTGATGATGGACGAGTGTTCAAATTGGCCGATGCATTTGAACAGATTCGTGCATTATGTGGTGGATATCCAATTCAGGTTCTATCCGCATATAGAACTCCTACTTGGAATAGAAAAGTTGGTGGAGCACCAAAAAGTCAGCATGTTGAGGGCCGCGCATTAGACTTAAAGCCACCTAAACATTTGACTGTAAAACAGTTTTACGACCTAATTCATGCAAATCACAAAGATTTTGGAATTCATGGAATGGGTCGTTACAGAACATTTGTTCACATTGATATTCGCCCTACAACTAATCTAGTTGCATGGTCTGGAACAGGATTAAAGGAGTCAAGAGCATGAAACGCGCATTCTCACTGTCAGTTTTCATTCTCGTGTTAATTGCGTGTGCTCCAAAAGAACTACCTCCTGATGTAAAGCCTGCATTTACTGCGAATGAAGTGCTTATTCGCGTAGATGAGTTGCAGAAAACTGTCATTGAACTATATGACAGTGAACCGCGTAGAATTACAAGAGAACGCGCAGAATTAATTGTATTTTGGTGTGTTCAAACTGCAAAGACTTTGCGCGAAGTTCCTGCTGGATGGCAGAAAACTGTAGTTGCAACATGGGATAATCTACTAGTCCAGATTAAAGTTCCTGAAGGTGGATTACAAACTGTCTGGATGGTTGTAGATACCCTCATGAAAGGATTGAAATAATGGAAGTGCTTCTAATTGCAATACTCAAACAGATTATAGTGCCTGAATTAGCACGATTCATTCAGCAGAAATATTCGGAAACTGGTAGACTTCCAACTAAAGAAGAGATGGAAGCTGAAGTTCTGAAAACTGCTGATAAAATCATTGAAGAAGGACAGGCATTTTTGACACGTATCAAAAATGAGAATCCGCAGCCTGGAACCAACTGATTTAGAGTTTTTGAAGAAAATACATGAGAAGCACTTTGATGAAGAATTTGTGCTTCCTAATTTTCTTCGTAACTATCTATGTGCATTCACTGTGGAAGATGATAAAGGAATTTTAACTATTGGTGGCGTTCGTCCTATAGCTGAGTGTGTAACAGTAACAAATAAGGACAGAGCACCATCAGATAGATTAGATGCACTCTATCGTATATTAGATGCATCAATATTCGTAGCTCAGAAGCATGATTACGACCAACTTCATGCTTTCGTCCAAGATAAGCGTTGGTCCAACCGATTACACAGAAATGGTTTTCGGCCAACCAAAGGCCAATCATTAGTTTTGGACATCTGAGGACAACATGGCAAAAGGTGATGATGCTCGCGTAAGAGACCAAGGTCAGTATCAGCAACAGCGATACGAGAACCAGCAAGGTCCAATGGTTAATGCATTCGCGCATAACTATGGACGTGGTTCCGAATCCAATTACGGCGATTATACCGATATCATGAATCGGTATCGTAATATTGCTGGTGGCGGTGGAGGTGAAGGCGGAGGTGGTGGAGGTGGAGGTGGTGGATACTCTCCATTTCTTGTAAATCCTGGTCGTGCAGGATACTCTGACCCATTTAAGTCGTATTCAGGATACGAAGAATTTTCAAAAACAGGTGGCTATAGTAAAGAAGACATAGCCAACATGCGCGCTCGTGGTGTCTCTCCAATTCGCGCTGCATATGCCAATGCAGAACGTGAAGTTGGTAGACAACGAGCATTGCAAGGTGGCTATAGTCCAAATGCTACAGCTTCACTAGTTAAGATGGCTCGTGAACGCTCACAAGCTGGCGCTGATGCAATGCAGAATGTAGAAGCGGGGCTTGCAGAAGCACGTAATAGAGGTCGTCTTGCTGGTCTTGGCGGAATGTCTAATATCGAGGGTCAGCGTCTTAATGCTGATGTTGATATTAGTAAGTTCAATACAGGAATAGATTTCGAGGGTCAACAATTCAACGCTAATCAGCAGTCGCGTGCTCAAGCAGCTAATAATGCTGCTAGTGCTGCTAGTGCTGCCGCGAGTAGAGCCGACCAATTTCGTGCATTATCGGGAATGACCCAATTGTATGGAACTACTCCCGGTATGTCTGAATTGTTTGGTAATCAACTTCTACAGGGTGTAGGCCAAGGTGGTAATTTCGGTCTTGGTATGATGGGTCGTAATATTGAAGGTGCCCAACTACCAGGACAATGGGATTACTTCACACAACGCGCAGGTGATGTAGCTAATATGGCCTATCCTTGGTTGGATTACTTCGATGGTAGAGATGAAGGGGGTGGCTAATGGCATTCCCTATTCGTCAATACAACATCATGGATAATATTGGTGCTATTGGCGATGCGCGTATGGCCGGTGGCTATGATGATTATGAGGATTTTGGAGTAGGTCCAGTTCAACCTAGTCCTACATATCCTCAAATGGGTGCAATTTCACGTATTGGTCAAGAACCTATGGTTGACCATGCTGCACCACAAGATCCTAATATTGCCCAGTTAATGCAACAGTTTTACACGCCTGAAACTGAAGCAACTGAAGCATTTAACCAACTTGTTAGAAACGCACCACAGCGTAATAAGCCCGGTATTGCACGTCGTTTAGCCGCTAGTGCAGGAGCATTAGGAGCTGGAAGACAGGGTAAAGGAATCGAAACTGCTGAACAGTTCATGTATGCCCCATTCATGCGTGATACGCAGGATTGGATGGCAAAGATGGACCCTAATTATAAGGCCGCTTCTCTCGAAAATACTCGTAATGCCAATGAACGCCAGCTTGCTGGTAACATGGCACAGTATACGATGGCCGAGAGAAAACAGACTGAAACTGAACGTAAGAACAAATCTGAAGAAGAAATTCGTCGTAAGCGTGCAGAGGTATACGATTTCAAAGCGCGTAATCCCAATATGCGTTTTGACTTTAGTGGACCTACTGTTAAGGCTGCTGACCCCCTTACAGGTCAAGTATACGATACGGGCATAGCTACAGGTTCCATGACTGATATGGACCGTATCAACCTACAAGGCGAATGGGGAGTAGCTAGAGCTAGAGAAACTGGGGCACAACAGCGTGCTACAGAAGGTGTAAGACAAGAAGGTAGAGAACGTCTTGCAGATAAACGTGGATGGCAGATTGTTCAGTCTGCTGATGGACAAGCATGGGCTGTTAATCCACAGACAAGACAACTGGAACCAATTCAACCACCTTCAGGAGTTACACCACCACAAGGTCCATTAACTAGACCCGGAACACCTCCTAGACCTAGTGGTGCAGGTGGTGGAAACCAAGAATTGAATGTTCAACGTCAGCGATTCAATACAGCTAGGAGAATTGCTGATACTGTTCCCGGTGCAAATAAGTGGATTAAATTCACTAGTCCCACTACGTTTAGAGTGGAACAACCGGGACGTTTCACAAGCGAAGCTGAAAGAAAATTGTATCAGGATATTACCAGTCAAATTTATGGTAGTCCTGAAGCTGGAAAATATACTGGTCCTGGTACTCCCGGTGGTGGTAGAGGGGGTGGTGCAGGACGTGGTAATCAACAGGAAAAAACTCCGGTAAAAAAGGAATACAGTCCAAGTAGAAACCAGACACGTATTACCTTCTCTGATGGAACTACTCAAATTGTCAATGGTAAGCAGTAATGGCTCAGAAAATCCAACCAATTGATGATTGGCAGCCATTAGATGATTGGCAGGAAATAGACGATTGGGAAGATGCAACTCCCAATAAGGGATTCCTGCAAAAGTGGGATGAACTGTGGATTAATCAGCCACTTAGTCAACATCTAAAGTGGAACGATACCCAACTGTTTGACCCACAATACGCAGCCAATTACTATGACGACCCTGCTAAGAGAACTGAAGACCAGTGGAAAATTCCATCATGGGTTCCAGGTGTAGGTGGTGGAACTTATAGGAGTTTAGGTGCTGGATTACTTGAAGGTAGTGGTAATGTTCTAGCAGGACTTACTTCACCTATCAATCTTATTACAGGTGGCACTGCTGGTGTAGCTACTAGAGCTGCAAAAACAGCCAGAACTCTGCCTGGTTTAACTGAAGCTGCATATACTACTGCACCTAAAGTAGCTGCTACTGCACGTAGAGCTACACAAGGTCTATCTGCGCCTTATGCAGTATCAGGTGCAGCTAGAGCAGAACGTGGATTAGCTGGAGGTGAAGATAGAGAAGGTCCAATTGATTGGGCTGATGTAGCTTTTGGTGCTGCTGAAATGGGTGGTGCAGGCGCGGGTGCAATGTTCCCAAAGAACTTCCCCAATGCACAGCCACGTTTACAGCAAATTGCCGATGCGCGCACGTCACCAATGGTTGATTTACCACTAAATCAGCCTCCTACTGGTCCTAGTGGACAACCACTACCTACTAGAGTTACGCTTAAACAGCCTACTCCTGCGGTAGTTGCAGACCTACGTAATAAAGGCTACGTATCAGGTGGTGTAGACGAAAACGGCTATCCCGTAATGATACGTAAGGATGTGCTAGATAAAATTGAAGCACCTCCAATGCCACGCCCAGAACCGGAATCTTCATCAATTTTTGGTGATAATGAAATCGTATTTGACGAAGAAATTACCATCAAAAATCCTAGTGCTGCTGCTATCAAGAAGTTGCAGGACCAAGGATTTGAACTTGCAGAAGTAGATGGTAATATCGCCATTTTTAGACCATTTGGCGAGCAGGAAATGCGTGTTCCCGCTGAAGGTAGTGGTGGTAGTTTAGTCGAAAGAATGAAAAGGAGTGAAGAACTTCTAAAACAACGTCCTAATAGAAACATGTTCCAATTGTCGGATGAAATTGCACAACAACCTGAACCTGTTCAACCTGATTTTACTCAGTTAATGCAGGAACCAGGTAGAAGTGAATTTTCACCTGACATGATGGCAATAGATGAACCCGTTGCAGGTGGATATTCACCTAAATTTGTGCCTCGTAGAGGTGCATTAGAGAACATTGGTAATGCACAGGAAATGCGCGTTCCTAATGTCAATGAAGGTGTAGGTGGATTAAGTAACGTTGCAATGGGTGGTGCAAGTCCGCGTGTTCTGGATGTATTAGGTAGTTCTTTGTATTCGCGTGACCGTCCTACGGTTATCGCTAAGGAACTTCTACAAAATGCATTCGATGAACATCGTATTGCAGGTGTTCAAGAACCTGTAAGAGTTCTCGTTCGTCACCAAGTTAAGAATCCTATAACTGGTGAAGATGCTAAAGCCATGACTATCCGCGATAGGGGTAGAGGCTTACCACCTGACCAGATTTATACAGTTCTTACTGACGTAGGTGAAACTGGTAAAGCAGGTATTGAAGGTGCATCAGGTGGATTTGGCTTTGCTAAAGCTGCTCCATTCTTGGGTGGTAAATACGCCCGCGTAGTTTCAGTAATTGATATGCCTGATGGTCAACGTATGCGATATACGTTTGAAGGCAATCCTGCTGAACTAAAGAATCAAGCTCGTGGTGTAGCACTTAATGAAGAGGCAGTTGGACCTAATGTTCCTACAGGTCTGGAAGTAACTACTTTCTTCGATAAGGAAGGCACATCATTCTATGATGCTACTCGATTCGTCAAGAATATGACGGAACGTTCTCCGTCTATTACTTCTGACGTGTTGATGCATGAAGATTATGGTGGTTATAAAGCTAACCATGAAGACATAATACGTGGTTGGTTGGATGAAAATCCAAATCAATTACCTGAAGATGCGTATACTGTTACGGCTGATAGATTTGCCCGAGAAGAAGTTCCGCCGTTGCAGGATACTATTGATACTCCTGGTGCGAAGGTTAATATTCACTACGCTGAACCTGAAAGAGGTTATCAGGCTAATCAAAGCCCGATTCACATGCTCAATAAAGGGCTGTATCAGGCTAGTGATAGTGCGTATTACGGTAACGAACCAGTTCCTAATGTTCCTCGTTCTATTGTTGCAGACATCATTGCAACAGTGGAAGAAGGACATGCGGACTACCCATTTACGGCCAATCGTGAACAGCTAAACACGAAGGTCAATCAAGCAATTAGTAATTGGGTAGACGAAAATATCACATCTGGTGCTCGGAAAAATCGTGTTAAGGAACTACAGCGTAAATACGATTCAATTACTGCTATTGATGTAGAGACTCCTGTTAGTGGTCCACGTCAAATTCATATTCTGGATGATGGTAATAGACTTGCACCTGAAGAAATTCAAATGATTCAGGAATCACAGTCTTTTAACTCCGTCCTAACTACACTAGATGATGTTAACAAGGCTATTCTAAGTGTTGCTGATACACTTGGTTGGAGCCTAACTCCATCTGGTAGATTGAAGAAATTTGGATTACTAATTCAGGCACCTGACCAGCGTGGAACTACGCTTGGTATTCACATTCCACGTCCCGATGACCTAAATGATTCAGCTATTCTCATTAACCTGTTTGAACACTTGAAACGGGTAATGGGTTTACCTGAACCACTGGACGGTCTATCAACTGGGCTACTTACTACCATTACCCATGAACAAGCGCACATTCCGGGTGGTGGTCACGATACCGGATTCGCGTATCGACATGCTCAATTGATGGAAGCATTGGGTAGACGTAAAACCAGCGAATTGCTAGATACTCTAGCGGAGGTATTTGACGATGGAGCCGGAGGAATTAATCCCGAGCTATCAGAGTTTCTATCAATCTATGATGAATCAAGGTTCAGAACAGCGAGCGGCGATGATGCTATCCTCGCAACTGGAGTCCATAGCAGAAGACCCACGAATAGAACCAGAGGAGAAGAAGGTAATGCTCAACGCGCTAACACAGGTGGGGATGAACCTTCGACTCTTAGGGAATTCTACGAACTCCCCAGAGGTCTAACTACTACTGCTGACTTGTCATTTGGATTTAGACAAGGATTACCCCTAATCACTACTAAACAGTGGTGGACTTCGTGGGGTGAAGCAGTAAAAGCATTGGGTTCAGAAGGCGCATACCGTGAGGTAATGGCTAAGATTGAAGCTGACCCAATTATGCAGCGTAGAGTAGACTTGAATACTGGTAAAGTTAAGAAATCGTTCGCGCAAGAAGCAGGACTAGCTATTACTGACCTCAATAAGAAGTTAAATAATCGTGAAGAATCTCAGCGTAGCACTTTGGCTGAAAGATTGCCATTGGGTGTAGGTAAAGTAGTTAGGGCAAGTAATCGTGCCTATAACGCTTATCTAAATCAACTACGATTTGAGACATTCAAGTCACTTCTTGACGATGCGCGTGCAATGTCAGTAGAAGGTGCTGGTGAAGGTAGTATACAGCATCCAGGTGTAAGTGGCTGGTTCGGTAATAGGATGCAAACTGATGCAGCAAAAGCAGCAGAATTGAATCCATATCGAAACATGGTCCTTGCTAAGCAAATTGCTGACTTTGTAAATACGGGCACAGGACGTGGCCCACTACGTATGGATTTGCCTACCATCGAAAAAGGTAGGCTTGCAATGAAAGAACGTTCACTAGAACAAGCTGGAGATGTTCTCACAAACGTTCTATTTTCACCTAAACTATTCGCATCTCGTGTGCGTATGCTTAACCCTGGCACGTATATAATGGCAGACCCCTTTGTGCGTAAACAATACGTCAAGGCTCTGCTTGCTACAGCCGGTGCATGGGGAAGTATTGCTAGTATTGCTGCATTAGCCGGTGCCGATGTATCACTAGACCCGAATAGTTCTGATTTTGGTAAAATCAAAATCGGTAATACGCGGTTGGACCCTGCTGGTGGATTCCAACAATTTCTCGTTGCTGCTAGTAGATTAATGAGTGGTGAATATACTTCATCCTCTACTCAGCAAGAATCAGAACTTGGGCAGGGATTCCGTGCAGAAACTCGTAAGGACGTAGCTGAAAGATTCATGGTCAATAAGCTACATCCAGTAATGCGATTCGCATATGACCTAATGTTTGCATCCAAATATCAGCCTGTACATGTAGGTGATAGAATCGCCCAGATGTTCATTCCGCTGATTGTTCAGGATGTAATTGAACTAGCTAAGGAAGACCCAACCCTGCTCCCACTAGTAGGTTTAGTAGGAGCAGGTATGGGAACTCAAACTTACTCGCAGGGTGAAGTAGAAGGTAAACTCGTTCCACCTGATATGGATATGATTTGGTCAGGTGGCACGCCACGTAGAGCATGGGATGCTCTTATTGGTAATGAGAGTGACTTCTAAACTCCTCCATCTACACGAGTAACTTCGGATGCGCGTGGTCCTTTAGCTGAAGGGATGATGGTAAAGGTTACATCTACCTTTCGTCCCTTCATCATATCTTCAGCTAAGTCTTCAAAGAATCCATTGAGGTCGTCCTTGTGGAAGAAGTATTCCTTACCATCTTCCCCCTCAATGAATCCAAACCTACGTTCCAGAACGAGTTTTACTACTTTACCCTTCATACGGTCCCCCTTCATTATAGTCGGCTGGTCTAAGAGTAGTTTTTCGTAATCGAAATTTGCAAAACACACAGTATTTGCACCTTCCAAACATCGTTGTTCCACACTCAACACACTTCCAGTTAGGAACACCTAGATACCAATCATACCACCGTTGAGGCTTGACGTTACCAGTAGGAGTAGATACCGTTTCTACTCGTTCCTCGTATTCATCTGGTGGTAGGATTATTGGCATCTTCCCCAAGCATATCTTTTACGTATTGACTTACTTCTTTCTGAATTGTCTCCACGATAACTTGGTGTATTAGTTTTCGAGTTTCAGCATCGAAGATAATTTCATCAATCATCTTCTGAATCTCTGGATACTTTTCCATTACTGCCATTTTACTAGCTTTAATGACAGTTTGAGTAATCATCTGTCTCATTTGCTTTTCATTCATTTCAACGAAATGCTGAATAGCAAATTCAATTTTGGCGGTGTTGTTAAACATTGTCATTTGTTCTTCCCCGCGAATAAACGTTTATATTCCTCAACAACCAATTCAGGCATAATGTAGATAATCTGATTACCCACACTCTCTATCTTAATCATACCTGCTTGGTCAAATGACATCATGATATCATCAAACTCAGTAGCATCCTTGTAATGTGCCCACATCTTCTTGAGCAACATGGTTCTACTGATTTGATGTGTCTCTCTATTTAGTATTTCCTTAATGATTAATCCCTTGATTAATTTAGCATCAGATAACCCCTTCTTACCGTGGGTCATTTCGCGCACATTGCCAATCAGTTTTTCACAGTGCGATATAGCAAGTTGCATTGATTCTTCGTCTATATATAATTCAGGTGAACGTGATAAG
>Ga0209320_10001907_pt1 | contig 10737 bp, 24 predicted proteins | sample Rifsed13ft4_FD_184008 | JGI IMG/M metagenome (GOLD analysis project Ga0209320, IMG submission 184008) | Soil microbial communities from Rifle, Colorado, USA - sediment 13ft 4 (version 2) | ecosystem: Environmental > Terrestrial > Deep subsurface > Rock core/Sediment | place: Rifle, Colorado... | reverse complement strand
CGTGGAAGTAGGTCCGAAGGCCAAAACATGATGCGCGCGGACACTCTGCGAGACCATCTAGCACGTCTACGGCGTCTCACTCCACATCGGGATTCGGCTACAGGGATGCTGTACCGTGACCGATCAGAGCTGCGCGGATTCTATCGCAAGGTGACTATGACGTGTCTCTTTGTGTCAGATGATGAGACATTCTCTATACGGGAGCATATATTCGAGGCAAAAAAGCTCGCGCGCAGTTCCATGCAGTGGGCAGAATGGTTCAGAGAACATCATCAAAAAATCATAGATGAAAGCATCCTACCAGGCATAGCTAGACGCACAGGCGGAGCGTTCTGGTTGCTGTACAAAATCATAGGTTGGCGACCCGATGCACGCACTAGAGTTGCGGTTCCCGCGCTGGTTAAGAGACAAAGGCATAAGGCCAAACGAAAAAGGAGGCCGCGTGGACGTGCTCATATACGGCGCCGATAGCGAGACCCTGCACGGCGAGCCTATGACGCTGCAATTTTTCAGCAAGGACGTAAAGCTAAATGAGCTGCATTGGGTTAACAAAAAGACTGCGCAGCGAACCTTCCTAGCGTTCTGCAATCGCTTGCAGCGGGACTGCCTGCACGTTGTCTATGTACACAATCTGGATTTTGATTTGCCTGAGTTCTTGTGGGGGTCTCACTCTAAGCTCATAGGCGAGGGCTCAGGTGAGTACAAATTTAAGCTCGGCGCGTGGCATGTATCCGGAGTCTATGGCAAGCCTACGTACTGCGTCATGCGGAATGCAAACCGGCGCGTGACGACGATGCTTGTAGACTCTCATTCCTGGTATCAAGGTGCGCTTGCTAAAGCGGCGGAGCTATTCTGCCCGCAGCTACCGAAGCTCAAATATCCAAAAGGCTTGGGCTCCGTGCAGTTCAAGCGCAGCGACGTAGGCTTCCGAAAATACGCCATGCGCGACGCGGAAATATGCTACTACATAGGCAAGTACATTCAGCGCATTCACACAGAGTTCGATATTCGCCAGTCTGTGAGTCTCGCGCAGATGGCTGAGCGAATCTTCCGCCACAAGTTCCTTGACTACACGATACCGCAGCCCGCCTCTGACATTATTCACGCGGCGCTCGCAAGCTATCACGGAGGCAAGAACAACGTCATTCCGGGCGCGGCGCCCGCATGGCATGTAGGGGTCTCTGCCTTCGATATTTCTAGTGCCTTCCCTTATGCGATGGCGCAGTTACCCTCCATGCGCCATGTGAACTTGTACAAGCGATACCCTAAGCGTATTCGAGGCGCCTCACGAATCAAAAAGGTACCCTGGCTCGGTGTCTATCAGGTCTCAGGCGTTGCCAGGGAGTGCAAATGGCCGTGTCTATTCAGTGAGAACTTCAAGCCTCTGCAAGGCAAGTTTTCCGATGTTTGGATTCACGGGCTAGAGGTCAACGAAGCATTGCGCGCGGGCGAGCTTCGCATCAAGTCGATACGCGGCTACTACTACGATGCTGCGAAAGATAAAGGTAAGCCCGCCCTAAAGGCTTTCGTCGATCACTTCTATCGGCTCAAACAAAAGGCCAAGGACAAGGCCATGCGGCATATGTACAAGATCACGCAAAATGCTGTCTACGGGAAGTTTATCCAGACACGCAAAAAGGCAAAGATCAGCTACACAGATGTCGATAGCGGCGAGACTTTCGAGACTCAGGAGCTTGTAGCGGGAGGAATGTTCCACCCCTTCATTGCATCGGCGATTTGCGCCCATACGCGTGTCTACATTCATCGCGTGGAGCACGCGCACAAGGCGCTTCATACAGCGACCGACGGAGTGTTTACCTATGCGCGGCGCCCGCGTCGCATTCGAGGTTATCCACGTAGCGGTCTAGGCTCCCTCAGCATCGAGGGGCGTGGCGACCTCCTGCTAGTGCGTAACAAGTGTTATATCCTCTACGGCAGCAAGCCCGCAGACAAGGACAATCCTATGCCCTCGCACGCGTTCAAAGGTAAGTTCATTAACAAGTATGCAAAGCATGGTTTCCAAGCGAGTGTCTATGAGCTTGAAAAATTGATCGCACAGAACCGACGCAAGTATGTAGCGGAGCGGCCGAATAGGCTCAAGGAATCGCTTAACAGAGGACTCCGCGTGAATAAATTTGAGCGGCGTCCCTACACACTCAAGGTCGCGCCTTTTGGAGTTCATAAACAACGGAGGAAAGCATGAGCCGCAAGCATACGCATAAGTTCGATTACCGTGGGCGTCTAGGTCTCTGCATGTGTGGAGCCAAGCGCCTGCGACCGTCAACAGCAAAGAAAAGGAGAGGCAAAAAGTGAACAAGCGAGAGTGTCTAATGGGGCCGAGTTGTCTTACGCGCGCAGACCCCGAGGAGCCTATATTCGTGCTGCGTGCCAATGACCCTATAGCGCCTGCGGTCATTGAGCATTGGGCTATGCTATCGGCCTCGCTCAAGGCGCATGAATCGCGCAAAATAGAGGCCGCTTTTCGCGACGCGCAAGACTTCCGAGAATGGCGCGCCCGGAGTATGCGGGACCAAGCATCCACAGAGCTAGGCATGAGCGACAAATGGGATGGGCATTGACATGAGTGTGTGAGTGAGCCTATAATCACTCACTCGGCAATCCCGCCGATCTAGGAGTTACATAGCATGGCTAAAAAACCCAAGGCGCCGGCAGTGAAGCGCAAGACACTCGCAGAGCAGCTTGGCAGAGCGCCCACGAAGGCGGAGAAATTCGTCCACCTAGCGGAACAGCGTATGACAAAGGCGCTCAAGGCTATCAAGCAACTGGCAAACCTTTCCGCGAAAGGTAGCTATGAATACACGGAGGAGCAGGCGCAGGAGGTCGTAGACGCCCTCGACGTGGCGGTAGAATCGGTGACTGCGCGCTTCACAGGCGCGGCCGTGAGCAAGGCGGAGGGCTTTAAGTTCTCAGCGCCCAAGGGCAAGTAGCAACGGCGGAGGCGGGGTCTCACGGCCCCGCCTTTCTTTTGCTTACAGGAGGGTTAATTATGGAGAACCAAGGCATGGAAAATGTAGCGTTCAAACGCTTGCAAATAGACGTGCCTCCGGACGTCGCGCACAAGCTCAAACAGCTAGCGCTCGACATGGGCATGGCGCAAAAGCGCCTAGTCGCGCAGCTCATTCAGGATGCTGTAGCAGCGCACGAAAAACCGAAGCATCCGGTTGGAGGTCGCAGACGTGGCAAAGAAAAAGGCAAGGGTTAAGCGCCCTGCGGTACGGCAGAAAACCGCGCAGCTCCCTGAGGGCTTTCAGCCCATTGGCAGCTACGCGCCCTCGTGGAACTATGCGGAGGAGCCGCTACTACAGGGCGTGATTCTCGAATTCTCCGAGACCATACAGACGCGGCAGGAGGGCAAGAAAACCAAGAAAGTCAAGGTTAAAACCGCGACGATTCAGCGCAAGAATGGCTCCATCGTAAAGGTATGGGAAAGCACTACCATGCGGCCTCTGTGGGAGAATTTCGAGGAGGGCGACGCGGTTGCTATCGCGTACCAAGGACTCGGCCAAAAGAAAAAGGGCATGAATCCCGCCAAGCTATTTGCCATCGGGCGAGCCGTGGGAGCCGTCAAGGCAAAGCCCAAGGCAAGGTCTAAGACCAAGCCTAAGGCGCGCACTAGGAGACCACACTAGAGTAACGTGGGAGTATTGAGCCTGGCTCAATGCCGGTAGGCGTCTGCGCTTCGATACCATGAGTTAGCAGACGCCCTCCGAGATTCAGCGAGGAGAACTACAAATGTACGTTGAACGAGTACAAGTCTGCACAGAGAATGCGATGGTAATCATACGTACCACAGTCCCTAAACCCTTTGACCGATATCAGGTCATAGTAACCGCACAGGGAGCCGCGCCAGTCGATATAGACATATCAGGAGAGGCATTGCGGCTCCTGCAAGATGCTATGAGACGCGTCACTCCATGACCTCCGGTTACTACATGCTGAGCCCAACCGCGAGCAATGGGCGGCCGCTCAAAACCTACGGTCCTATGACGCTCGCGGAGCTGCGCGATAGAGTCCCAGGCGCCTTCCAAATCGACCGAAAAACACTCGAATTTGCGATAGAGGTCACACAATTAAACCCCGGAGTGCCGTACATTCTAAGCGGGACCATGCACGTTCCGGACCCGCTTGGAATCGAGGAGCAGGTACACATTGCATGGACAGCTAATCTGACGTGGTATAAAGGAGCAACGTAGTCATGAAGTTAGACAAATTTCAGCGCGGTTTGTTGGAAGCTGCGACCGAGAATGCGACGGCGCGCTACAATGATAGGACGGGAGTATATTCAGCGCAAGTTATTAACGTTCTACGCGAGGCACTAATTGATGCCCAACGCGACGCATTTATTGACGGCGCTAAATGGCTCCTGGCTTATCAAATTGAGCGTGACAGCAAAGGGGTACAGTAGTCATGAAACTCTTCTACATGAAGCCCGTCGATATAGACGTGCCCGGATGCCTCACGGATGAAGATTTTTTAATCTTCGTGGAGCACCTAGACTTAGGCGCGGGCGAGATACACGAGTACCGCGAGGCGGACCGCCGCGACGCTGAGACAATGCTCATATATGAGCAACTGGCGTTGACGCTGCGGGCAACACAGATGTTCTATCTCGACGCGAGCGGCAACGTGCAGGAGTGTCGCCACGTGCAGGAGTACAGTCTATGACTCTGAAATACGCCATCATTGTCGGGCGCCAGGTCATGGGAATCACTAAAGACGACATGCCTAGACGCGTCAACAATCGCATCGTGACCGGCGCTAGGCCAGTCCATAAGGAGGGCACTATGAGTATCAGTAGCAGCGAACCAGGCTTTTGCAAGATCGTCGATAATACCATCACGTGCAAGCGCCCAGACGGCTCCATGTACGCGCGGGTCTCACGGTCGCAGTGGGAGGAATGGCGCAAGGCAGGCAGGCTCGACTATGAGCTTGCCAAGCGGCGGCGCGCGACGCCTAAGCCGCTCACGGCAGAGCAACGCGAGGGCGACCGCACGGAGGCGCGGAGACGCAATATCGGCTATACGCTGAGCGCAGGATTGAAAGATAAGCCAGGGCGCCCCACGGATATCGTCCATACGCGAGGCAAGAAAAAGCCCGCCTAGGGAGGGGGATTCGCCAGGCGGGTAAGCTCGCAGACTCAGCGGAAAAACTTTGAGGGCGCTCCTACTTACGGGCGCCCTTTTTCTTTTGTGCTTTGGCGACCTTGCGTATGGTGCCCATGCGCTTGTCATGCAATCGCTGTTGCTCCTTACGCGAGGCCGCATCTTGCGCCTTCGTAGTCGGGCGGCGCACGCCCGGTAAACCCCATCCCATGTGATTCTCCTTTAGACTTTCAACTCCGGCCAAGCCTTGCGCGCGAATGACCATATGACGCCGATCAGGAGCGGCGCTAGTTGGCTCAGCGCGGCGCTATCCTCCGGTGTCGCGAGGTCTGCGCCTGCCAAGTACCCGCCCGCCGCGACCAAGGCATTACGCACGGCAGCGGACACGAATTGGTAGGCTTTCGCTTGAATCAGTTTTTTGAGCATCCTAGTTACCTCGTTTTAGACCTCAGAATCGACGCGTGCATTGCGGTCAAGGAGCATGGTTAGATGCGTTTCGAGCTTGATAACTCGCCGGTCTAGTTTCCATACCCCTATCGCGACCACAGTCAATAGAGGCACGCTCAGAGGGCTCAGTACGGCCGCGATGGCTTCTGCGATTTCGTACATGCTTACTCCCTATGTGTGAGGTCATACACGAGACCTCCCAGGTATGAGCCAAAGCGAGACAGTTGGCGCCCGCTCAGAGCATCCGTAGCATTGCCTAGCGTGCCTATCACGCCCGTTCCCTCATAGGGCGTACCTTGATTCACATTGACCACGGCAGAGGCCGCCGCTTTGGCTTGTTCCTTGAACAAAAAGTAGACCAAGATCGCGCCCCCGGTCAATGCTAGTGCGGCCTTCCAGTTCATAGCAGCGGGACTCCGTTTGCTTTGTTCTTTGTGATGTAATAGACCGCTAGACCGGCCGCCACAGACACGAGGAAACTTAGTAATAGGTTTCGGCTCATAGTTGCTCACCTGTCGGCACGTCGGCCGTGATTTCCCGCACGTAGTTTTGCGTCTCACGTGGGAGCCGCGCGAGCCAGTTGGGCGAGCCGACCTCGCGCGCAAGCCGCGTAGGGCCGTAGTTGTAGGCGGCCAGCGCCATGTTCCACTGCCCGAACCGCTCATAGTTTTCGCGCAGATATAACCCCGCGTAGCGAATCGACGCATAAGGGTCTAGCGGGTTTACCGTGGGATGCCATTTAGGCACTATCTGCGCGATGCCGACAGCGCCCGCACTTGACACCGTGGCGCCGCTAATGATATCCGCGCGATAGCGAGATTCCTGATACAGGAGGCGTCCTAGGAGCTTCGCAGGGATGCTATTGCGGACCTCTGTAGCCTCGATAGCGCTGATATATTGGCTCGCTGCGGGCGGATATAGCCAACCTACGGGCGCAGACACGGACTCCGGCATGGGCGCCGGTGGAGGCGCCGGAGGCAATGCAGGAGGCTTGTTAGCAGTCATGGCGTCGGCCCTCCGTGAGAACAAAGCCAATGCTCCGAGAACAACTCCCGCAATAAGGTATGGTAGAAGCGTTCCCACATTCAAAATCCAGCGTAGTATTGCGAGAATCCAACGCTGTCCGGGGCGCCGTAGTACTGCGCATAGGCCGAGCGGAATTCCTCTAGCGCCTGGGCTTGTTGCTCCGCAGTGGCTTCGACTAGGCCCGTGGTAGGAGCCACGGCGACAGGTTGCGGCGGGGCGCTTGCGCTGCCTCCTGCGAGCGGCGCCACGTCCGGCCCCTTGTTAGGCACGAAAATGAGCGGCGCGGACTTGTCTGGATTTGACGTAGGCGCCGCCGAAACTTGCTCCGGAGCCGTGACGCTATCGCTTTGAATGTCGTCCGCACTAGGCTGCGAAAAGAACTCTGTAAGCGCCGTAGCAAACGGTCCGGGCGTCGATACAGGGGCGAGCGCCGACGACACCGGCCCTCCCGCTGAGCTAGAAGCGGGCGCTGCATAGCCGGTCGCGACCTCTGCGGCGGACGCTTTCCGGCCAAACAGGAACCATAGGAATAGCGCCGCGAGCCCTCCTACCACGATAATTTTTTGGTTCATAGAATAGAGTAGGTTCCTGTCTGGTTCGCTGTCACGCCACGAGAACCGCTAGCAGTCCAGTCTACTGATTGATCTAATATGAGTGCTCCTGCGCTACTAACAAAAATGGTTCCCTTGATGCCAAAGACACCATTATCTGTCATATTATTAATTGGCATTTGGAGGTTTGCAGTAGGCCGAATAGAAGCGTCTAAAAAGAATGTCGCTGTTGTGTCTGCAAAGCTATCTGTCGAATCGCTCGTACAAGAAAAAGAGGGAATAGACAAAGTAACTAGGCTGCCGATTTTGACCCATGCAACATTAATGCTTGGCGTTGTGGTGCATCCACGGTCGAAGTCTATTTGAGTAGTGCCAGACGTTTCGCGCGGAACATTGGCCGCAAGCCTCGCATCAGGGACAGTACCGCTTGCTAACTCGTCCGCGTCAAGATTCGTGAGCGCGGCGCCCGACGTAGAGAGTGTCCCTGTAATGGTTGCGGGACCATTGACGCGGAGCGCTCCTGCGGCGGCGCGCGTGCCTTGACCCACAGTGAGACGCGGAGTGTAGGTAGTGGGGCCGAAAGCCTGACCCATGGTAATGACCGCTATAAGGGCGATCATTGCGTAGCTGATTCGATTCGACATAGAGGCTCCTAGAGGAGGTCCGGATAGTACTCGGTCACGAAGCGTAGAACTTGTCCCGCCGTGTCGCTAAAAATGACCGTATCATCGCCGCCGTCTGCATTGATTTCTACCGTGAGACTTGCGCCCGCCTCAAGAACATGGCCGGCGGCCGCCGCGCCTCCTCCAAGCTCTGACACGTATAGGCGCCCGGGGTTATCCGGGTCCGCTTGAAAGGTCACTCTCTTATGGTATGGCTGCGGCAGGTAGGGAAACTCGCTGTTAAGACCCATGGCTTGCACATTGACAAACCATGCCGTACGTGGCAACGCTCCCAAGCCTGGTATGTCGCGCTGAAAATCTCCCTGCCCTACGATGATTGTAACGCTTGCATCTGCGCCACTATTCTGCGTGATTTCGAGCACGTCGAATGGTTGCGGTAGCCTGATAGATTCATTGACGCGCATGATAACTTCTGAGACCGCTCCCGTGCGGTCGCCGAAGTTCTCGCGCACGAAGCGAAAAGTAGCTTGCGCCGTGCCCTCGCGAACGAATAGGAATGTAGACGGTCCAACAGGCAAGCGCGTAGGAACGCCGTTCGCAAGCAAGATGTTCTGAAAGGTTTGCATGGCCTATCCTTTGCGGAGGAAAAACACTGCCGCAACAATGGCTAGCAGCGCGGCTCCGTACTTCACGATAGTTTCAATGTTGCCAGGAGTGAACGTAGACGGCGCGGCCACTGCGGGATTGTTGGCTTCTGAGACGCGAAATATAGCCAGCTCTGCAAGCCGCGCGGACTCCTCCTGCGACGCTCCTATGGCGAGCAATGCGGCTTGAAAGCTCATGCCGCTCGCTTTGAGAGCATCAAATTGGGCTTTTTGCTGGCTAGTGAGAGCTTGCGACGCGACGCTACTCACGGCCTCCACCGAAGTCCCTGCAAGCTCATTTGCAAGTGCAATAGCGCCTGCATCCGTGTTGACTACCGACACGTTACCACCAGCGAAGCCTATGGCGCCCGCGCCTAGCTCGCTAATGCCGACCTCCGTTTGCTCAACGAATTGGTTTGTAGTCTGTGTAGTTCTACTGCGGTCAAAAAGACCCATGAAGTGCTCCTATCTGCGCATTAACACAGAGACCACGTACAGCGCGGCAAGCCCAAGGGCGGCCCATACAGCTTCCTTAGGAATCGCTGTAGTACCGATTTGCACGCCCCCCGTACGCTGCCCGCCGAGGCTCACGTCACCAGCGACACCGCTTGATGTAGGCGTGCCGATAGCTTGCGCGAGTGCTCCTGCGCCCTGCGTGGCAGCTCCTACAGGAGTTGCGCCTGCGAGGCCGGATGCCCATGCTGGCAATGCGAGCGCCATGGCTAGCGCCTCATGAGATAGATGACAAAAAGCACTCCTACGATGCCTGCCGTGACGATCAGAATTTGATTCTGTGTCACGTTCATGAGCAAGCCATTGAGGCCGCCGGAAGCCCTATCGCGCTCCTCGCCGCTTGAGGGAGCGATTTGCTCTGTTGGGATGGCCGTGCTCCGTTCGAGGAATAAACCATCTGCCTCCGGAGGCATTCCTGCGCGTTGATAGGCCGTCACGGCGCTCAAAAATCGTTCCAATTTCGAGGGCTCAGCCATTGCATTCACTCCTTACTTAAAGAAAACGGGCTCCCACATTCTACGCGGGAGCCCGTGGGATAGAGCGCGCCTGAGTGCTACAGGCTTAGTTTCCGAGGGCTCCGAAGTAATCCACGAGAATCGTGGCCGTCATGGCACCGTCCACCGTGAGAATGAAGCGGAGGTCTTGCACGTTCGCTGTAAGCAGTTGCTCCGTGCCATTGCCTTGCTCCGTGGGGTCATAGGCGTACAAGTCTGCCTGAGGGGTCCGTACACCGTCCAACTGAATGCGCGTATTGATCTCCTTCGTGCGGTCGAACAACTCGTAGTTGTCCGGCTTGATACGCAGGCGGTCTATGTCGTTCGCAGACTCGTGGAAAAAGATTCGATTTATCACGTCGCCCGTGGGCAAATCCGATAGCTCGTAGTCACCCGCGCCGGCAATGGCACGAATGAACTTACGGAGCTTACGAATGATGCCGGAGGGACGCGGGACGGATTGCATGGCGTGCGCAGTAATCGTCGGTGTATCGGCCGCCGTGTCGATATCCAACTCGACATGCAGCGTAGTGATAGGCCGGGGGTCGTCCGGAATGCCCGTGCCGAGCGAGGACAGCTCCTCCTGTTGCCGCACGCGCATACCGAATCGGTCGAAGTCGATGGCAAAAATGCCGTCATTCGCGGGCGCCGTGCGACGGTCGAATTCCGCCTCCTTTCCTAGGATGGTACCGGAGGGATACTCCTGTATCGTGATACCGTTTGCCTTGACACGAATACCCGTGATTTCCGCGAGGTCTAGCGACCCGATTGTGAACCATATTTGATGGTAGGTGAGACCGATCGGACACTTGAGCAACGCGGTCCCTGCGGCGCCGGCTTGCGGGATGGCCTCAATGTTAGGCAGGAGGCGCGAGATTTTCAGTGGCCCTGCAAACGCGAACATTGCCGCGTAGGAGGTCTCGGGTAGAATGCCGCAGAGAACGCCAAGAATGATGGCGCAGAGGCCGAAAATCTGCGTGCTGTAGCTCGCCAGATAGCGCGTTACGGTTTTCATCGTAGGTGCTCCTTTACGCGCCAGGCTCATGAGCCGAGCAGTTGCCGAACGACGGCGATCCGATTCGCGACGGCGAGGGCGCCGAACACGAGCACGACAGTCCATACTTTCGAGGGGGTAATGCCGAACATGGTGCGATCCTCCCTAGGGGTGTGTGAGTGAGTGCCATTTGACATAAGGCCACATCGAGGAGGATAGCACCATGTAGGGCAACGAGCAAGGCTACTCCTCGACGTGAGGCGCAAGCGGAGCGGCGGGGGCGGCGGACTTCGCGGGCGCGGCAGGCGCGGCAGGAGCGGCC
>Ga0209320_10001902_pt1 | contig 10767 bp, 7 predicted proteins | sample Rifsed13ft4_FD_184008 | JGI IMG/M metagenome (GOLD analysis project Ga0209320, IMG submission 184008) | Soil microbial communities from Rifle, Colorado, USA - sediment 13ft 4 (version 2) | ecosystem: Environmental > Terrestrial > Deep subsurface > Rock core/Sediment | place: Rifle, Colorado... | reverse complement strand
GGCCGGAGTGCTGCCGCCGTCCCCCGTGCCCGCCGGTGGACCGAAGATCATCTTCTCGCCGCTCGGCAGAGTGATCTCCCGCGAATGCGCCCAGGGGCCGCCGTCGCGCGCGCGCCAGGCGAAGACCGTGATCCTGTCGCCGACTTTCATCGTGACGTCGCGTTTCCAGCCCATTCTGTGCAGCGCGACCGGCGGATAGCCCTCGAGCTGCCAGTTAACGACGTTGCCGTCGTCGTCTTTGACGTCGAGATAGATGTGGCTATGCGGATTCGTCCATTCGATCTTCGTGAGCTCGCCGGTCAGTGTAACCGGTTGGTTGACGTCGTATTCCGCGCCGAACGAGTGATGCGCCCACGTCGACGGCGCAACGATCACAGCGACGGCGAGCAGCCAGCCGGCCATCGAGATCCCCCTCGTCATGATTCCCTCCCATGCGCAACGCGAACATCGCGCCCAAGTGCTTTGAAGCCGGCAGTTTCGGGCGCGGCCACTTCGCACGCAAGTATACGACGGGTCGGAAACATGCGACGGCTTCGTGGCGCGAGGCGAAAACACGGCGGCGCCGCCGCGGGTGCACGCCGGTATCGATTGACGCGATCTCACGAAATGGGGATGCTCATTTCCTGCAAGACGCGCGGCAACGCCGGTCGTGGTCAGCGATCGCAACACACGGCGGCGCCCGGTCATCACACTGGGAAAGCGACATGAAGCAAACACGGAACCCATTCCTGATCGGATCGACGATCAGCATGCTACTCACGGTTCAATTGGCGAATGGCCAGATCGAGAACGCGGCCGACAGCACGTTGCGGCCGGGACAAACGTTTAAAGAATGCCGAAACTGCCCGGAGATGATCGTCTTGCCGCCGGGCAACTTCACGCTGGGGTCGCCGCCCGACGAGCCGCTGCGCCGCGAAAACGAGCCCCGGCAGCAAATATCGATTCCACGCGCGTTCGCGATGTCGAGGACCACGGTGACATGGGACCAATGGGAGTCATGTGTGCGCGATGACCGGTGCGACGGCATTGCCGTCGACACGGCGCTTAGCACACGTGAGAACGGTGAGCCAAACCCCGACTACAGAGACTGGGGCCGCGGTACCCGGCCGGTTGTCGGCGTCAGTTGGTACGACGCGCAAGCTTTCGTCGGCTGGCTCAACGCCAAGACGGGAGAGGACGATGCCTATCGCTTGCCTTCGGAAGCCGAATGGGAATACGCGGCAAGGGCGGGTACCACCACGGCGTTTCCGTGGGGAACGGAGCTCGATCACAACTATGGAAACTTCGGCGCCGACGGTCCCGAGTTGGGCGGCAAGGCCGAGGGCCGCGACATTTGGTTGGATGAGACGGCGCCCGTGGCGTCGTTTCCACCGAACGCATTCGGCCTCTACGATATGCACGGCAATATCTTCGAGTGGACGGAAGATTGCTACGAGGCCGACCGGGCCCATGCGCCCTTGGATGGCTCCGCGAACAAAGAAGGCAACTGCGCCAACCGCGTTTTTCGCAGCGGCACGTTTCTCAGCAATCCGTACATGCAGCGCTCGGCCAGACGCGGCGCACCGTACTCTGCGACTCTGAGAGGGCGCAACTACCTAGGTTTTCGCGTTGCCAAGACGTTGCGCTGAGATGTCGGTCTATTCCCGAATCCGCGTTGGTCTTGACGGGGAGGGTGAGTGATGCGCAAGAGCGTATTTCATGTATCCGCAGCGGTATGCGGCTGTCTCGTCGTCTTGGCGCCCGTGCGAGACAACGCCAGGGCACAACAAGGTACAGCGCTGACCGCCATGGACTACATCGAGATTCAGCAGCTGGTGAACAGGCTCAACTTCGCCCTCGACTATTGCATCAATGGCGGGCGGGATTTCGCCGAACTTTTCATCGATGGCGGGCAGTACATCATAGACAGAGGCGACGGCATGCCGACGGTCCGAAGCACTCGCGAGGAGCTCATAGGGCTTGCCAGTGGGCCGGATTGCGAAGCCCGCAAGACGCCGCCGAGCTCTTACATACTTCATCTGGCGGAGAGCCTCGTCATCGAGCCTACGGCCGGAGGGGCGCGTGGGAAGTCGTACGCGATTTATCCTTCCAACATGGGCAAGTACTACAGGGACGATGTGGCCGGTCAACTGGGCATCTATCATGACGAGTACGTGAAGACGGCTAATGGCTGGCGTCTTCGATCGAGAAGGCACGAGATCAACCCCGTCATAGGCGACGTCGTGCTGTAGCACGGTCGAGGGCATCAAATGTCGATTCCGAGCTATCGCGGACACTTGATCGCCGGACTGGCGGCCGTCACCAGTTGCCTGGCCGCAACGCCACAGGCGTGGGGTCAGATGAGCGCCGGGCGAGGCGCGCCCGACCCGATACGCGTAGAAAGGATCGTCGGCTCGGAGGGCAAGGGATACTACACCGGCGCCGGCATTCCCGAAGGCAACATGCCCGTGTACGCCGCCCGTGACGGCGCAACGCCGCCCGGTGTGGAACTGCTTCCGGTCGATATCTTCACGACTAGAGATTTCTACAAGGATCAGGCGCTCTGGTTCGATCCGCGTTACTACCGATGCAACTCGCCCGTCGGGCTCGAGCAGATCTGGGGCGCATACGAAGTTCCTCTGATCGGCGATGATCCCCCGGCGTCGGCGGCATGGGGTTATTGCGATCGCGACTATCCGCGCGACGAGATCGTGAGCCCCTACGGTTTTGCGACGGCGAAGTCGCACTATTCAGCTTTGCTCGAGGAGGCGCGCTCACGCGGTGGTCCGACGGTCCATACACAAGCAACCTTGCCGAACTGGAACGGCCGATACTTGCGCGAGCGCGAGAAGACCGCGACGTGGTTCCACGGCGCCGTCCTGCAGATACCGACGTATCTGTCATTACTGACGCCCGAGTATCAACGGCGCTTCGTGCAGCAGATGTATCACTATTCCGGCAACAGCGCGCCGCAATGGCCTGGCGCGTATTGCTGGCCGGAAGGATTCATGCGCCGTTTCGCGCAGTACGGTGGCGCCAACGTCGGTATCGTGATGACGCCGGATCTGATTCTCGAGATGCGCATCGCGGCCAAGACGTTGATTACGCAGATTCACGTCGGCCGCGAATTCGATGAAGACGGTGTCGTTCCGCGGCTCGGCCCCGACGTTCCACAGTGGCTCGGCGATACCATAGGTTTCTGGGACGGCGAGGCGCTGATCACCTGGACGTCGAACATCCAGGGCTGGATATCACACGGCGCGCACGAGTTCAGCAACAAACTGCAATCGATCGAGATCTACACGCCGAGCGAGGACACGAACGGAGTGCTCGTCGGGCTCAAACACGAGGTCGTGTTGTATGACGAAGAAGTATTCGTCGAGCCGGTTCGCATCGTCCACTATCTAAGCAAGCTCGGCGACCTCGATGAAGGCGATCCGTTTCCAATGATCGAGTGCGTGCCGCAGATCTTTCCGGTCGACGGCCAGGCTACACCGATGGTGCCCGGGCAGACCTTCGAGTATACGTTGCCGGATACTTTTGGCCGGCCCTGGGCGCAGATCTGGGAGCGCCATCATGAGGACGGCATGGCGCGCCCGGAGGAAGAGGACTTGTTCGATTTCGAATGACGTCGGCTGAGCTCGCGCTCACCGATCACGTCCTGCGGCTCTCCAACAGCAAACCGAGCCAGCGGTCGGAGATCTTCTCTTGCACGGAGTTCTGGCGCAGGCGTGCGCTGAGATTCTCGAAATCGATACGGTCGAGCTCTTGGTCCTGGTTGTAGCAGGAGTATACGAAGTATTCCTGACCGCTCTCGGGATCGATGTGCTTGCAAAGGCATTGCGCACAGACGCCCTTCATCATGCATTGCATCGGTGAGTTGATTGAACCGATCGCCGTATGGCCCGGCTTCAAGTAGGGCTTGAGCCGTCCGTGTCGCGCCTCCTTGACGGCCGCCATCATGCGATCGGATCCGATGGCGATCAAGTGATCGACTTCGCTCAACGGGATCGTGGGCGCGCCGAGCTCGCCTCGTGCATAGGCCTCCATGGCCTCGAGAATGTTGCCGATGCAGCTCCTATCGTCCGGCCGTGACGTGCCGAGCGGGGTCGCTCCCGGCGCCGGATCCACGGCCCAAACGACGAGGTCCGACGCCGCTTCGACGTCCTCGACCTTGAATCGATCGCTGCCCTTGCGGTAGCCCGCGAAGTAGATCACTCGGTTCCCGGCCGCGCGCATCGCCTTGCCGATCGAGAAGAGCACCGCGTTGCCGAGGCCGCCGCCGGCCAAGAGCACGGTCTTACCCGACGGAATCTCTGTCGGAGAACCCGTAGCCCCCATGACGCTGATGCGATCGCCGGGCTGCCATTCGGCGCAGAGCCGCGAGGAGGTCCCCATCTCGAGAGCGATCAGTGAAATCAGCCCCTCTTCCTTGTCGACCCATGCCCCGGTCAGGGCGATTCCCTCGGTGGCAAGGACCGTTTCGTCGATGCGGGGCGCGTTGCTCTCGAAGTTCTGAACTCGATAGAAGCGCCCCGGCTCGAAGCCTTGCGCCGCCATCGGCGCTCGCGCAATGACCTCGATGATCGTCGGCGTCAACCGGTTGACCTCGACGACAGTCGCGACCAAGAGATCGTCGAGCCGGAAAAAAAGCGCTCGCAGCGAGGCGTCGCGACTCGGTTGCCGGTTCGGATCGGTCGCGCGGATCGCCCCTTCGTGGAGCTTGACGACTCGAGGGTACCCGTCTTTTGCGCTCGCCATGGCCTTGACGACGTTGCCTGCGTAGACCGGATGGTTGTCGCCGTAGAAGCTCACGTATTTGCCGTCCTTGCGATAGGACGTGAGCGGCGCAGGTCTGCCGATCTTGGGCCACAGCGTGTCATGCATCGGCTCGAGATCTAATCCGTCTCCGTTCCAACGCGGCTCGTGACGCTGAAAGAATTTTCCATCGGTCTTGAACGTGCCCGGGTGCTCCTGCTCGTAGATCGTGTTCGGCGAGGTCCCGGCGGCGACGAACAGGCTTCGCAACGGCACCTCGATTTCCTCGCCGGTGCCGGTCCAGCGTTCGTCGGATTTCGCGAGCTTCTCGAATCGCATCGCACGCAGGTGGCCGTATTCGTCGGCGACGGCGGCATGCGGGTCCATGCCTTCGGCAAGCCCGATGCCTTCTTCGAGGGCTTTGACGATCTCTTCGTGATTCTGCCGATAGGCGGGCGATTCATCGATGCCTTTGCGGTAGAAAAGCGTAACGCCGCCCCAGCGATCGATGAGCGGCTGAAAGTTGGGTGTTTCGCCGCTCGCCGCGCCTCGCCTCCGCTCCTTGACGATAGCGCGACCGTGCGCAAGAAATTCGTCGAGGATCCGCAATTCCTCCTCGTCGAAGTCGCTGCGCAGCTCCGTCTCATCGCGGGCGACGCACAGGCGCTCGTAGCGAATGAGGACCTTCTCTACCTGCTTCGGGTAGTAAGCCATGAGCTCGGTGGCCGTATCGATCGCTGTCAATCCGCCGCCGACGACGCCCGCCGGCAGCCGTACTTGCAGATTCGCCAAGGACGAGGCTTTGGCAGCGCCCGTCAACTGCAGCGCCATCAGAAAGTCCGACGCCTTGCGGATACCGCGAAGCAAATTGTTCTTGATGCCGATGATCGTGGGTTTCCCGGCGCCCGTCGCGATCGCGATGTGATGGAAACCGAGCCGCCACGCCTCCTCGATCGTCAATGTCCCGCCGAAACGCACGCCGCCATAGCATCGGAAGCTCGATCGCCGCGCGAGCACGAGATAAATGACTTTGAGGAAATTCTTGTCCCAGCGGACCGTGATGCCGTACTCGGCGACACCGCCGAATCCGGCAAGCGTCCGTTTGTCGAGGTCCTCGTAGAGCTTTCTAAAATCCTTGATCGGCTTTGTGGGATGCTCGGCGTCGCCGATGAGATCGTCCGGCAACGGCTCGATCTTCAACGCGTCGATGCCGACGACGCCGAAGCCTTCGTTGAGAAGATAGTGAGCGAGCGTATACCCGGAAGGACCCAAGCCCACGACCAGCGCGTTCGTGCCGTGATACGGCAGTGCATAGGGACGGCGTACGTTCAGAGGATTCCAGCGCGTCAGCAAGCTGTAGATTTCGAACCCGTAGGGCATGAACAGCACGTCGGTCAGGACGTTCGTTTCGATCTGCGGAATATCGACGGGCTCGGTCTTCTGATAGATGCACCCCTTCATGCAGTCGTTGCAAATACGATGCCCGGTTCCCGGGCACATCGGATTGTCGATCACGATCAACGCCAGCGCGCCGATGTTGTCGCCTTGCCGTTTGACGAGATGCATCTCGGAGATCTTCTCTTCGAGCGGGCAGCCGGTGACGGTGACGCCGAGCGGATTGACCTTGTGGCTCCCGTCCTTGCGATTGCGCATGCCTTTGGAGCACGAGTCGGTATCGCGATCGTGGCAATAGATGCAGTGGTCTACCTCGTACAGAATCTGCCGCTCGCCATGGCGTTTGTCCGTCAATGCGAATCCGTCGCGGCGGCGGCGCGTCGCCGCACGCCCCTTCCACACCGTAAAGCCCTCGCGTGCTTCGACCTCGTGCGGCACGAGCGCATCGAAGTCCCTCTTCTCGGGCTCCTTGAAGCTGACCCAACCGCTGACGGACTCTTTGAGCTTGGCGTCGACTTGAGCCAAATATGCCCAGCAACGGACGTGCTCGAGCAGCGCTTCGATGAATTCGCGATCGTCGGAATGCGCGCGCGCGCCGGCAAAGGCTTCGTGCGCTTCGCGATCGGCGTCGAGCCTTGCGCGCAGTACCTGAACGGCGGCGGGAGTGTCGACCGGAGCAGCGTCGGTCGCGGCATCGTCGACCGCGGTAGCGCCGTCCAACGCATTTGCCCAACCTAACAGGCGCGCGGCCGTCGCTGCGACGCGTCGCTCTCGATCCGAGTCGGCAGCCAGATCCGGAAACCCGCAACGGATCAGGAGCTCGAGCTCCGATTGCACCGCGACCGCATCCCAGTCGCGCGCATCGACGCCTTTGAAGTGCTTGCCTAGCTTGCCGACGATCTCCTTCCGAAACACGAAGACCGAGTCGAGCTCGCGCTGAATCGCCGCGCGTTGACGCTCGTGCTCCGCCGACACGCCGAAGAGCCGGGCGACGAATTCGCCGACGCGTGGCGCCAATCGGACGAGGAGATCGGAGACGGCGACAGGATCCAAGCCTGCGCCGAGATTCTCGCGATAGTCCTGATACTCCTGATGTAGGTCTTGATATCGCTCCGCAAGTTCTGCGCAGAACGCATCATGCAGGCGCTTGAGGCCCTCGGGCCTCACAAGGTCTTCGTACCGAAATCCCGGGATACCGAGCGTCAGGTGTTCTTCTTCGTTATCGTGCGCCATCTATACATGCCGGTTACCCCTCGCTCAGCCGAGCGGAAAGAGTCGGCGTGTCTTGGCTCCGAAGTCAAGCGGACACGCCTGATCCGACGTTACTGAAACCAGAAACCGCCCTCTGCCCCGCGGTGTCCGGCGTAATTCCTAGTTATACTGTCGGTGCAAGAGAACGGCTACGGCAGCGGCGCGTAGCCCATCTTTTCGAGACGCGTGGAATAGAGCTCGAGCTTGCCGGTCGGCGTCTTGAAACCTTGCGCCTCGTACTTGCGGTAACTTCTGCGGGACATGGATCCAGCCTTGCTCCGTCAGGCCTTTGAAGTCGACTTTCTGGCCGCCGTTCTTGAGCATGTTGTCGAGCACTGCCTCGACCGACTCCGTGCAGACCGGCAGCTTCATGCGGCGCGCGAGCAGAACGAAGATTTCCTCGTCCGACTTGCAACGATCGTCGCCCGTGCAGCTTTCGCTTACACTAGTAGACGTCCGGCCGGTTGCGCGCGACGCTCGGCGTCCGTCGGATCATCAGGAGTCGTTATGGCCATTTCCTTCATGCTGAACGGTGCCGCCGTGGAGCACGACGGCGACCCCGCAATGCCGCTGCTCTGGTTCGTGCGCGACCGGCAAGGGCTCACGGGCTCGAAATTCGGCTGCGGCGTCGCGATGTGCGGCGCGTGCACGATGCACCTCGACGGCACGCCGATACGCACTTGCGTGACGCCCGTGAGCGCCGTCGCGGGCAAGTCGGTCACGACGATCGAAGGGCTTGCAAGCCCTGCCGGCCGCGCTGTGCAGGAAGCGTGGCGCGAGCTCGATGTCGTGCAATGCGGCTATTGCCAATCCGGGCAGATCATGTCGGCGACGGCGCTGCTCGAGCAGAACTCGAACCCGTCGGACGAGGACATCGACGCCGCGATGCAGGGCAACCTCTGCCGCTGCGCGACATATCACCGCATCCGCGCCGCGATCCATCTCGCCGCCACGCGCCTCACGGGCTAACTCGGGGGACGACGCCATGAGCATCTCAAGTCTGGTATCCGCGAGCGCACCGACGACGACGCGCCGCACGTTCATCAAAGTCACGACGCTCGCCGGCGCCGGCTTCCTCGTCGGCTGCGGCGACTCGAGCTCCGTGGGGCCCGCCGTCAGAGCCGCGCCGCCTGCGGCGCCGCCCGTCGCTTTCAACGCGTTCGTGAAGATCGGCGCCGACGACAAGGTCACCGTCATCGTGAAGCACCTCGACAAGGGCCAAGGCGTGACGACGGGTCTCTCGACGATCGTCGCCGAGGAGCTCGACGCGGCCTGGTCGCAAATGGCGTGGGAGTTCGCGCCGGCCGATACGGCGCGCTACGCGAACTTGGCGCTGGGTCTGCAAGGCACGGGCGGCTCGAGCTCGATCTCGAACTCGTGGATGCAGTATCGCCAGGCCGCGGCCGCCGCGCGCGCGATGCTCGTGCAAGCCGCGGCCGAGCGCTTCGGCGTCGCCGCGGACTCGATCACGGTCGCCGACGGGATCCTGCGCGAGCCCGGCGGCCGCTCGGCCACCTTCGGCGAGCTTGCCGAAGCGGCGGGTGCGGTGACGCCGCCGGCCGAGCCCGCGCTCAAGGATCCGACGAGCTTCAAGCTCATCGGCACGCACGTGCCGCGTCTCGACAGCGTCGCCAAGACGGACGGCACGGCGCTCTACACGATCGACGTGACGCGCCCCGGCATGCTCACGGCCGTCGTGGCGCATGCGCCGAAGTTCGGCGCGAAGGTCGCGTCGTTCGACGCGAGCCGCGCGCGCGCGGTGCCGGGCGTCGTCGACGTCGTGCAAATATCGACGGGCGTCGCCGTGCTCGCGGAAGGCTTCTGGCCCGCGCTCAAGGGCCGCGAAGCGCTCGCCGTCACCTGGGACGAAAGCGGCGCGGAGCAGCGCGGTACGGCGGAGCTCATCGAGCAGTACACGGCGCTCGCGGGCGCGCCCGGCTTGGTCGCGCACAACGACGGCGACGCCGTCGGCGCGCTCGCCGGAGCGGCAAAGCGCGTCGACGCCGATTTCGTGTTCCCGTACCTCGCGCACGCGAGCATGGAGCCCATGAACTGCGTCGTGGAGCTCAAGCCCGGCGAATGCGAGATCTGGACGGGCTCGCAGTTCCAGACGTTCGACCAGATGACAGCCGCGCAAATCGCGGGCGTCGCGCCCGAGCAAGTCAAGATCAACACGCTATTCGCGGGCGGCAGCTTCGGCCGCCGCGCAGTGCCTGATAGCGATTACATCGCGGAAGCCGTGACGATCGCGAAGGCGATCGAGGGCCGCGCGCCCGTGAAGCTCCAGTGGTCGCGCGAGGACGACATGCGCGCCGGAAAGTATCGGCCGCTGCACTTCCATCGCGTGAGCGGCGGCGTCGACGCGAACGGTGACATCGTCGCGTGGAATCAGCGCATCGTCGGCCAATCGATCGTCAAAGGCACGGCGCTCGAGGCGTTCCTCGTGCGTGAAGGCATCGACGCGAGTTCCGTCGAAGGCGCCGGCACGCCCTACGCGATTCCAAATCTGCGCGTCGAGGTGCACCACCCCGACGTCGGCGTGCCCGTGCTGTGGTGGCGCTCGGTCGGCCACACGCACACGGCGTTTGCGACGGAAGTATTCCTCGACGAGCTCGCGGCCGCGGCGGGCAAGGGCCCCGTCGAGCAGAGACGCACGCTGCTCAAGGATCATCCGCGCCATCTCGGCGTGCTGAATCTCGCGGCCGAGAGAGCCGGCTGGGGCACGCCGTTGCCTGCCGGTCGCGGACGGGGCATCGCCGTGCACGAGTCGTTCGGCAGCTTCGTCGCGGAAGTCGCCGAGGTCACGGTCGACGCCGATGGCACGTTCTCGGTCGACCGCGTCGTCTGCGCCGTCGACTGCGGCATCGCGGTCAACCCCGACGTCGTGCGCGCGCAGATGGAAGGCGGCATCGGCTACGGCTTGAGCGCGGCGCTCCGCGAGGAGATCACGCTTGCGGACGGCGCCGTGGAACAATCGAATTTCACAGACTACATGCCGCTCCGGATCAGCGACATGCCGGTCGTCGAGGTGCATGTGGTGCCGTCGACCGCGCCGCCGAGCGGCGTCGGCGAGCCGGGCTTGCCGCCGCTCGCACCCGCCGTCGCGAACGCGATCCGTGCGGTCACGGGTAAGCCAATCCGACGATTGCCGCTCGGTGAGCGCATGCCCGTGTGACTTGGCCGCAGAGTCGCGACGCGAGGAATTCGAGTCGGCGCGCGGTCAAGGGCGCACGGCGCAGTCCGGCGCCTCGCGTCAGGCCGGCCGCGGCGTCCTAGGCGTGGTGCGTGGCTGCCTGCAGCTTCGGAGGGCCGAACTTCTCGTGCCCTTCGAGCTTCCCGACGCGGCACAGGAGCCCGCGCAGCTGATAGGTGCCCATCTGCGGG
>Ga0209320_10001898_pt1 | contig 10779 bp, 7 predicted proteins | sample Rifsed13ft4_FD_184008 | JGI IMG/M metagenome (GOLD analysis project Ga0209320, IMG submission 184008) | Soil microbial communities from Rifle, Colorado, USA - sediment 13ft 4 (version 2) | ecosystem: Environmental > Terrestrial > Deep subsurface > Rock core/Sediment | place: Rifle, Colorado... | reverse complement strand
GCGCCCTGCTCGGCCTGCGCATCGGCGCGACGATCGAATGGCCGGTGCCCGGCGGCCGCACCATCCGCCTGCGCGTGCTGTCGATCCAGTACCAGCCCGAGGCCGCCGGCGAACTGCACCGCTAGCACCTCACCGCCAGCCATGCCGCGAAGGGCGCAGCGCCGCGCCCGGTAGAATGCCGTCCACGCCCCCGCCGCGAGTCCGCACCACCCCATGAATGATCCCGTACGTCCGGTTTTCCACGGTTTCGAACAAATCCCGCTGCGTGAGTACGCCGAACGCGCCTACCTCGACTATTCGATGTACGTGGTGCTCGACCGCGCCCTGCCGTTCCTCGGCGACGGGCTCAAGCCGGTGCAGCGCCGCATCATCTTCGCAATGAGCGAGCTCGGCCTGGCCGCCGGGGCCAAGCCGAAGAAGTCCGCGCGCACCGTCGGCGACGTGATCGGCAAATACCACCCGCATGGCGACAGCGCCTGCTATGAGGCGATGGTGCTGATGGCGCAGCCGTTCTCGTACCGCTATCCGCTGATCGAAGGCCAGGGCAACTTCGGCTCCAGCGACGACCCCAAGTCGTTCGCGGCGATGCGCTACACCGAATCCAAACTGACCCCGATCGCCGAGGTGCTGCTGGGCGAACTGGGGCACGGCACGGTCGACTGGACCCCGAATTTCGACGGCACCCTGGAAGAGCCGACCTGGATGCCGGCGCGGCTGCCGCACCTGCTGCTCAACGGCACCACCGGCATCGCGGTCGGCATGGCCACCGACGTGCCGCCGCACAACCTCAACGAGGTCGTCAGCGCCTGCCTGCGGCTGCTCGACGATCCGGATGCGACCGTCGCCGACCTGTGCGAGCACGTGCTCGGCCCCGACTACCCGACCACCGCCGAGATCATCACCCCGCGCGCCGACCTGCTGGCCATGTACGAGACCGGCCTGGGCAGCGTGCGCGCACGCGCCACATGGGTGAAGGAATCGACCAACCTGGTGATCACCGCGATGCCGCACCAGGCCTCGCCGGGCAAGGTGATCGAGCAGATCGCCGCGCAGATGCGCGCGAAGAAACTGCCGTGGCTGGAGGACATCCGCGACGAGTCCGACCACGCCAACCCGACCCGGATCGTGCTGGTGCCGCGCAGCAACCGCGTCGATGCCGAGCAGCTGATGGGCCACCTGTTCGCGACCACGGATCTTGAGAAGAGCTTCCGGGTCAACTTCAACGTGATCGGCCTGGACGGCCGCCCGCAGGTCAAGAACCTCAAGGCGTTCCTGGGCGAGTGGCTGGAGTTCCGCAGCACCACGGTCACCCGCCGGCTCAACCACCGCCTCGACAAGGTCGAGCGCCGCCTGCACCTGCTCGAAGGCCTGCTGGTCGCGTTCCTCAACCTGGACGAGGTGATCCGCATCATCCGCAGCCAGGACGAACCCAGGCCGGTGCTGATGGCGCGGTTCGAACTGAGCGAGGACCAGACCGACTACATCCTGGAAACCAAGCTGCGGCAACTGGCGCGGCTGGAGGAAATGAAGATCCGCGGCGAGCAGGACGAACTGGCGATCGAGCGCGAGAAGCTGCAGGCGATCCTCGCCAGCAAGGCCAGGCTCAAGAAACTGATCAAGGACGAACTCACCGCCGATGCGAAGAAGTTCGGCGATGCACGGCGCTCGCCGCTGGTCGCGCGCGGCGCGGCGCAGGCATTGAGCGAGACCGAACTGGTGCCCAGCGAGCCGATGACGGTCGTGCTCAGCGAAAAGGGCTGGGTGCGCGCGGCCAAGGGCCACGACATCGACGCCAGCACCCTGGGCTACCGCGACGGCGACAGCCTGCTTGCGGCGGTCAAGGGACGCAGCACCCAGCAGGTCGCGTTCCTGGATTCGACCGGACGCGCGTATTCCACGATCGTGCACGGGCTGCCGTCGGCACGTGGCAACGGCGAACCGCTGACCGGGCGGTTCTCGCCCGCGCCGGGTGCGTCGTTCCAGGCGCTGGCCGGCGGCGACAACGACACCCGCTTCGTGCTCGCCAGTTCGCATGGCTACGGCTACGTGACCCGCTTCGAAAACCTCACCAGCCGCAACAAGGCCGGCAAGGCGATGCTCTCGCTAACCCCGAACGCGAAGGTGCTGCAACCGGCGGCGGTCGCCGATGTCGCGCAGGACCGCGTGGTCGCGGTCACCAACGTCGGCCACCTGCTCGCGTTCCCGGTCTCCGAATTGCCGGAGCTCGACAAGGGCAAGGGCAACAAGCTGATCGACATCCCCAAGGCGAAGCTCGGCACCGAGCGCGTGGTGGCCGTGGCCGTGGTTCCGCCCGGCGGCACGCTCACGGTGCGCTCGGGCGCGCGCACGATGTCGCTGTCGTGGCGGGACCTGGACGCCTACGTCGGTGCGCGCGCGACGCGCGGCGGGTTGCTGCCGCGAGGGTGGCAGAAGGTCGAAGGGCTCAACGTCGAATAGGTGGACGACTCCCTTCGCGCGCGTTGCGTCCTCTCCCGCTTGCGGGAGGGGCCGGGTGAGCGGATTTGCGCAACGCCAGGCCGGCCGGCTCCACCCCGCGCAGCCCTGAAAGAAACACCCTGCCCCTGGGAACCTGTGAAGCCATGAATCCCGACTTCTGGCAACAGCGCTGGCGCGAAGGCCGCATCGGCTTCCACCAGGACGCCCCCACCCCGCTGCTGCTCAAGCACTGGCCCTCGCTCGAACTACCCGCGGCCGCAAGGGTATTCGTCCCCCTCGCCGGCAAGAGCCACGACATGGCCTGGCTCGCCACGCAGGGCCACCGCGTGCTCGGTGTCGAACTCTCGCAAGCCGCAGTCGAAGCCTTCTTCGCCGAACACGGCCTGCACCCGCAACGCCACGATTCGCGCTACGGCATCCACTACACCGCCGGGAACATCGAGCTGATCTGCGGCGACGCCTTCGCCCTGGACGAAACCGCCCTCGCCGATTGCGGCGCCGTGTTCGACCGCGCCGCGCTGATCGCGCTGCCCGCACGGATGCGGCAACGCTACGTCGATGAACTCCATGCACGGCTGCCAGCGGGCTGCCGCGGCCTGCTGATCACCATGGAATACCCGCAGGAACAGAAAGCCGGCCCGCCGTTCTCGGTCGAGGAAGACGAGGTCCGCACGTTGTACGCACGCGACTGGCGAGTCGCCACCATGGAGCGCCGCGACATCCTCGCCGGGCAGGCGCGTTTCATCGAAGAAGGCGTCAGCGCCTTATCGACCGTCGTTTACCGGCTCGACCGGCGCTGACCCGCCCTGCACTAGCATGGGCCTTCTTCCGGCCGGATATTCCGATGAACCATGAACTCGATGAACTGCGCGGCGAACTACGCACGTTCGCGGCGGAACGGAACTGGGAGCGATTCCATTCCCCCAAGAACCTGGCCGCCGCCATGGCGGTCGAAGCTGCCGAGGTGCTCGAGCATTTCCAGTGGTTGACCGAGGACCAAAGCCGGGCGCTACCGGATGTGAAGCGGTCCGCGATCGCGCACGAGCTCGCCGATGTTTTTCTCTATCTGATGCAACTGGCAGACAGGCTTGACGTGGACCTGATCGCAGCCGCGAAGGCGAAGATGCAGTTGAATGCAGCGAAGTACCCTGCCGGGCCCGACGCGCGGAGCCTGGACTGCAGATAGAGTTCGCGGCAATGACCATGGCTCTGCGCCGACTGGTTGATCCAATGGCGGCTTTCGGTCTATTTCGTTGAAAAACTCGGTTGAATCGGCCGTTTGAACCTGATCAACCGACGTCCCATCAGGGGCGCTGATTTTTCGCAATGATGGGTCGCCAGCAAGCCGGGCAAGCGTCGTTGTTCTATGCGTTCAGCCTGGAGGATCACGTTCCAGCCAACCACTTTGCGCGGGATCGACCGGTTCCTCGATCCGAGCGAACTGCACCACACCTCGCTCCGCACTACCGCCACATGGGCCGGCCGTCGATCGAACCGGTACTGATGATTCGGATGCTGATCGTCGGCTACTGCTTTGGCATTCGTTCAGAGCGTCGACTGTGCGACGAGGTCATCTGAACTTGGCTTACCGCTGGTTCTGCGGGATTGGCCTGGAAGGCGCGATACCCGACCACTCGACACGCCAGGCTCGTGTTCGAAATGGTCCTGCAGCATTGCATAGCGGAAAAGCCGGCGGGCGGCGAAGGGTTCGCTACCGATGCCAGCATCATCAAGGCCGACGAATCGCCAGCGCGTCATGCCTGACGCTGAGGTGCAGTGGCCGGAAGAAATCACGCCGACGCGTCCCGTGCGCCCGGCCGCGATGGATGCTGCAGAAGAAGAGCGCAAGCCGCCCAGGAACGTTTCACTGACCGACCCGGCTTCGCTGTGGACAACGGCGCAGGGTGGCCCAGCGTTCTATGCCTACTCGACCAATTATCCGGTCGATGTCGATGCCGGGATCATCGTCGACGTCGAAGCTTCACCGGCACGTCGAACTGAACGAAGTTCTTGTTGGCGGCCACAGCGCGAAATTTACGCGAATGGCGCAGTGGTTGATGCCACGTTGCGAGCGGTGATTCTGAACACATTTTGCTGAACGCCCGAATCCGGACGCATGTCGCCTAAACGTGATGTGAATATGTGTACGCTGCAGTCGCACGATAATGGCAAACCGGTCGAAAGGCCGGGACGCAAAGCCACCGACCTAAAGGCGAATGCCCAAGGCAGCGAAGCTACCGAATGCAACTAGATAGCAAATTTTGGTCAGGTCGCAGAAGGCCTGTCGGGATAAGCCCAAGTTGCCGTGCCTCGCCATCCGCGAGTACCACTCCGCAATAAGAATAATCAGGGGTCCCACCATGAACTTCAAGCATCTCGCCGTCACCTCCCTCGCCCTGGGCGCCGCAGTATTCGCGGCCGACAGCACAGCGGCCCAGGCGACCGCCACCAGCACCGCCACTGTGATCACACCGATCGCTATCACCGCGCCGGTCAACCTCGTGTTCGGCAGTTTTGCTCCCGGCGCCGGCGGCACCGTCACCGTCAGCACCAGCGGCGCGCGTACGGCGAGCGGTCCGATTCTTTCGGCGGTAACCGCCACACCGACCGCTGCCAGGTTCAACGTCACCGGCGATGGCGCGGCCACTTACAGCATCGCGATCGCTCCGTCGGCCAGCCTTAGCACCGGCGGCGCCACGCCAGATACGATGGCGCTGACCACCTTCAGCGATCTCACCGCTGGCGGCGCCACGACCGGCAACGTCACCTCGGGCACCCTGGCCTCGGGAGCGCAATCGATCTATGTCGGCGGAACGCTGACGGTCGGCGCGACACAGGCAGCTTCCACCGCGTACACCGGCACCGTCGCTGTCACGGTCGAGTACAACTGAGCCGCACCCCACAACAGCGCGTAACAGCCGCCGAAGCGGCACAATCGTCTCGGCAGAAAGACCGGGCGGGCGCGTCCTCGCCCGGTCCCTTGCACCCGATGAGCTGGAGCCCGCACAGATGAAGTCGAAATGGCTGCCGGCAGCACTGGCGGCGCTTTGCCTTTGTCCTGCGAGCGCGGCCGAGATCGCGCTCGTTCCCACGCGCGACCTCGCGTTTGGTGCATTCGTGGCCGGCACAGGCTCGGTCACGATCCCAGCATCTGGCGCCCGCATCACCAGTGGCGGCGTGTTCGCCTTGAACAGCGACGGCGGCAGTGCTGCGCAGTTTTCCGTGACCGGTAACGAGGGCGCCACGTACGCCATCACTCTGCCCGCGGACGGAACCGTCTTCCTCGGCAACGGCAGCAGCAGCATGCCGGTCAACCGCTTCGTGAGCAGCCCGTCCCCCGGCGGCACGTTCTTCAGTACCCAGGTCATTTCCGTGGGCGCGACCCTGGATGTCATCGACGGTCAGGCGACGGGCTCCTATTCGGGAAGCTTCACGGTGATCGTGGACTACAACTGAGAGCGCCTTGCAGCGCGTCCGGCTTCAACACCACAAACGGAACAACGCCATGCCGACCTTCTTGCCCCACGCACCCCATTGCGCTGTCCAGCTGCCACGGCAGGCCGGCACTCGTCACCCTTGGATCCCCGCCGCCGCGGTTCTCGCAGCGGCGCTGTTCTGCAGCGGGCAGGCCATGGCTCAGCTCATGGTGCATCCCACGAGAGTCGTCCTGGAGAACAACCAGCGCTCGGCGCAGTTGGAGATCATCAACAACAGTGACAAGCCCACGGTGTATCGCATCTCGTTGGTGAACCGGCGAATGGATGAGATGGGCGGGTTTTCGCCGATCGAAGCGGCGCTGCCGGGTGAGCAGTTCGTCGACGACATGGTCCGCTATTCGCCACGGCGCGTGTCCCTCGCGCCGGGCGCCAGCCAGATCATCCGGGTGATGGCGAGGAAGCCCGCGGATCTTGCGGTCGGTGAATACCGCTCGCACCTGCTGTTCGCCGAGCAGGAAGACGCCGCAGCGCGATCGGCTGCCGCTTCCTCCCGCAGCGGCGAGATCGGCGTATCGCTGACGGCGCTGGTGGGCGTCTCGATCCCGGTGATCGTGCGGCACGGGACAACCTCGGCCGAGGTGTCGCTGAGCAGGCTCGCATTGGAAATGTCAGCCGATGGTGCGACACCAGTGCTGTCGATGGAGATGAGCCGCAGCGGCAACCGCTCGGTCCATGGCGACCTGGCGGTCGACTTCGTGCCCGCCGGCGGCGGTGCTTCGATCACGGTCGGTCGTGCAGGCGGCGTGGCTGTGTACACGCCGAACCTCCTGCGCCAGGTCAGGCTGCCGCTGCTGATTTCCCCTGGCGCCGCGCGCACCGGAGGATCCCTCCATGTCAGCTATCGTGAGCCGCCCGAGCGCGGAGGAGCCCTGCTCGCGGAGGCAGCGTTGCCGGTGCGCTGAGCCATGGCGAACCTGACTGCGCCCATGAGCTCCGGTGATCGCGTCGGGACTGCGGCGTTGCAAGCGGAATGACGCAGTGAGCACCTCGCTGGGCGTGGAGCCGCTCGCACTTGCACTCGCCCTGGCCCTGCTGCTGCCCATCCACACGAGCCATGCGCAGCAACCTGGCGCGACCGAGTCGCCACAGCAGGTCGAGGCCGATGTGCTGCTGTTGGAGGTGCTGGTTGAGCAGCACCGCCTCACCGACGCAATTGCCGCATTCCAGTCGCGCGAGCACATCCTGTTACCGCTCGGCGAACTGGCGGGCCTGCTCACGCTGGCGATCACGACCCAACCGGCTGCGGGAACCGCGAGCGGCTTCATCCTGGCGGAGGAGCGCTCCTTCAGCCTCGACGTCGGCGGATCGACTGTGGTGATCGGCGGCGTCAGCAAACCATTCGATCCCGCTCAGGTGCGGACCGAGGCCGATGATATCTACGTTTCCAGTGTGCTGCTGTCGCGCTGGTTTCCGATCGAAATCGACGTCGATCTCTCGCGGTTGTCGGTGATCGTCCGTCCGCGCGAGCGCCTGCCGCTGCAGTTCCGCCTGGATCGCCAATCCGTCGGAGGGGCCGCGGGCCCAATCGTGGGCTATGTGGATCCTGGCTATCCGCGCCACGCGATTCCCTACCGCCTTTTCGGCATACCGGTCATCGACCAGACATTGGGCTTGGACTACCGGGGTGGCAACGGTGAAAGCCACGTCGGAACCCGTTACACCGCGTTCGCGACTGGCGACCTGCTGGGCATGGAAGGGGCTTTGTACGTCAACGCCGGCGATGGCCCGGAGTCGACCGAGGCCCGGCTCACCCTGGGTCGCCGAGATCCCGACGGGGGCCTGCTCGGTCCCCTGCAGGCACGTACCGCGCTGCTGGGCAACGTGGCGCTACCCGCAGTGGCGAACATGTCGCGCGGCAGCCCCCTGGGGGATGGCTTCCTGATAAGCAACCGGCCGCTGGCGCTACCGGACAGTTTCGGTCGGCACAGCCTCCAAGGTCCGCTGCTGCCGGGGTGGGACGTGGAGCTCTACTTCAACGATGCCCTCGTGGGGTTCCAGGCCGCGGGCCCCGATGGCCAGTACCATTTCGCCGATCTGCAACTGCTGTTCGGCGCCAACGAGTTCCGTCTGGTCTTCCACGGCCCGCTGGGAGAAGTGCGAGTGGAGCGCGAGACGTTCCTGCTGGAGCAGTCGCTCACCCGCCCTGGAGAGTTCCACTACAGCCTCGCCCATCATCGTGACGATCAGGGCAATGCACGGGCAGTCATGCAGATCGACTGGGGGCTGACCGAACATCTTGGCGCCACCGCTGGCCTGGTGCGTGCGCCCGTCGACGACGGGATGGACAACTATGCCAATTTCGGCGTGCGTGCGAACTGGCGCTCGATGATCGTCAGCGGCGAGCTGGCCAAGGCGCAGGACGGCGGTTCGCTGGTGGAGGCGACGCTGCGCACGCGGGTAGGCAAGTGGTCGATCCATGCCAGCCATGGCGTTCTTGACGACTTCACAAGCGAATGGTTCCAGCCCAGCGACGACCCGATAAAGAGCTTTACCCGTGTCCGCGGCGACGGGAACCTGCCGCTGGGCTCCTCGAGCGTGCGCCTGCCGGTCACGCTGGAGGCCAACCGCGAGATCCGGAAGTCCGGTGCAACCAGTCTTGATGCGGCGGCCCGCGTATCGGCACGGTTGCGTGGAGTTTCCACGACCGCGCAACTGCGCTGGAGGTCGACGGCCGGTCAGCCAGAGCAGGCCGAGGCCACGCTGCAGATGAGCCGTCGCTTGGGCACCGTCAGCCTGCGCGGTCAGGTCGACTACGCGGTGGCGCCCGACAGCCGCGTCACGGCGGTTACGATCGCCGCCGATCGGCGCCTGGGCCTGGGCTATCTTCAGAGCTTCGGTGTCACCCGCATTTTCGACACGGCCGAAACGCTCTATACGACGGGCCTTACCAAGAGTCTGGGCAACTTCGGGCTCGGGGTCGATGTCGGCTATTCCAGCAGTGGCGACATCGTGGCCAGCCTGCGTCTCTTCGTCGCGATGGGCAGGGCGTCCGGCGGGGCCTGGAACTTCGATGCACTGCCGATGGCCAACAGCGGCGCCATTTCGGCACGTGCATTCCTGGACACCAACATGGACGGCATTATGGACGCGGGTGAACCACCGATCCAAGGCGCTGCCTTCACCGTCAACGGCGCCCGCCACCCGACGCTTACCGACGCCAACGGCTTGGCTTATCTGGAGCGTGTGCCGGCAATGCGGCACGCGGATGTCGCCATGCTCGCCAGCACCCTTCAGGATCCGCAGTGGCTGCCGCGGCGTACCGGAATGCGCGTCCTGCCGCGCGCGGGAGCGGCTGCCGAACTGCAGTTCCCGGTGATCGTGACGAGCGAGATCGACGGCACCGTGTACCTGATGGAAAACGGCCAACGTCGGGAAATGGGCAACCTGCTGCTCGAACTGGTGGCTGCGGCCGGCGACGTAATCGCCTCGGGCCTCACCGAGTCCGACGGCTACTACGTGTTGAGCGGCATTCCGGTAGGCGAGTATCAGGTCCGAGTATCGCCCTCGCAGATGCAGCGCATGGGCCTTCGTGCAACCACGTCGCGAACGGTTTCGATCGAACCCGATGGATGGCTGGTGAGCGGAGTCGATATCGAGGTCGCCCAGCACTGAGCGATCCATGCCTCCGGTGGGGGGGTATTTGTTTTTCCTGGGGTCTCGCGGTCTCGCCCTGTCGCGGGCGGCGCCCTCACTCGACGCTTGACCATATGTCGTAGAGTTGAGCAGCGGGACTTTAGGAGTGGGGGACATATGGAGTTGCGCTTGCCCCGGAGTAAACGAAGATTCGGTGCGCTCGCCACGCTTGCGCTCTTGCTCTGGCCGGCTATTGCTGTGCACGCCGCCGATGCCGCCTGCGAGCGAAGCTCCGACGCGGCCACCGTAGTGCTGGCGGGCGATGCCAGTTACCCCCCGTTTCACTTTGCCACAGCCGACGGCAGCGCTAGCGGGTTCGACGTCGAACTGATGAGGGCGGTCGGCGCACACGCCGACCTGTGCGTGGTGTTCGAACTGGGCGACTGGAGCGAAGCGCTTGACCGGCTCGCATCGGGGAAGGTCGACGTGGTGCCGATGTTCGTCTCGGTGGAGCGGCAGAACCGGTTCCTTTTCAGCAAGCCATTCCTGCAGCGACACCACCTTGTCTTCGGACCGCGCGGAGCCGCGTTTATCGAGGACCTGCAACAGCTTCGGGGGCAGCGGGTGGCGGTTCAGTTCGCCGGACTCGCCTGGGAAGCGCTCTCGGCGCTGGACGGCCCGCTCATCGTGCCGGTAACGCAGGAGGCCCATGCGTTGCTGCAGGTGCACCGGGGCGCCGCGGACTACGCCGTGGTGCCGATGACGATCGGCTATCGGGCCTTGCGAGAACTCAGGATCGCCGAGGTGGTCGCGCTGAGCCCCCCGGTGCTGTCACGGGACTACGCCTTCGCGGTGGCGCCCGACCGGCCGCAACTGGTCGAGCAGATCAACGAAAGCCTGCGTGTGGTCTCCAGCAACGGTGAGCAGGACGAGCTTTACGTGCACTGGCTTGCGAACATGACCAGACCGGAGGAGAGCTATCGGTCAGGAATGATGATGGCTGGCTGGCTGGCGCTGCCGCTGTTGGTGCTGCTGTTCGTGCTCATGAGGTATTGGCGCAACGCTCGCAGGGAAGTGCGGGCGCAAGCGGCCTCGCGGCGCGATGCGGAAGCCCGTGCCTCCCACCTCGCATTCCACGATCCCGTTACCGGACTGCTGAACCGGAACGGGCTGCGCCAGAAACTGGTCGACCTGATGCCGCAGGGTGGATCGTGCGTTGTGGTGCGGGTGGACCTGCTGCATATCGGCTCGG
>Ga0209320_10001895_pt1 | contig 10792 bp, 10 predicted proteins | sample Rifsed13ft4_FD_184008 | JGI IMG/M metagenome (GOLD analysis project Ga0209320, IMG submission 184008) | Soil microbial communities from Rifle, Colorado, USA - sediment 13ft 4 (version 2) | ecosystem: Environmental > Terrestrial > Deep subsurface > Rock core/Sediment | place: Rifle, Colorado... | reverse complement strand
CCGGCTCGTCGGCAAATGCATAGCCTGGTCCGCCGGTACCGTCACCGCGTGGATCCCCGCCCTGTACGACAAATCCTTCTTCTTTTCTGTGAAAAGTTAAACCGTCGTAAAATTTTTCCTGTACAAGGAAAATAAAGTTCGATGAGGCAAGGGGAGTATCTTTTGAAAGTTCAATTATAATTTGCCCTTTTTCCGTTTCTATCACTGCTTTTTTACCTTCAAGCTCAGATTGAGGAAGCGGGGAGGGAGGATTTGGATACATTTTTTTACCTGAGGTATTTGAATTTGTTTTTTTGTTTTGATTGATTATTGTAACAGACGGTGAGGCGACTGGTGTCGGAGAGGGGACGAATGTGTCATTTGTATTTTTGCCTTTCGTGGCAAATAAAAATATTACAATAATTATAACAACCAGAACAGAGGCTGAAATTGCCAAATTTTTCATACAAACACAGTCTATTTTGTATCGTTTGTACCTGTCAATGATTAAAAGATATAATCAAACAGGAAATTTCGTTAGATGAAATTGGCAATTGTGATTCTTAACTTTAACGGTCTTGACGATACTTTAACCTGTCTTGCTTCGGTAAGAAAATTAAAAACTGATAATATTTTTCTTGAAACTATAGTTGTTGATAATTTTTCAAGCGATGGATCGAAAGAAGCACTGTCAAAAATTAAAGACATTGTAATTGTCCAGAATCAGGATAATCTAGGATATGCCGGTGGCAATAATGTGGGGATAAAATATGCCATTACGAGTCGAGCCGATGCCGTTTTAATATTAAACAACGATACAATCGTCGACCAAAAGTTAATTCTGAATCTTGTTACGATCTTGGACAAGGGTGACATTATTTCTCCAAAAATATATTTTGTCAAAGGTTTTGAATTCCATAAGTCGAGATACGCCAGTAGGGATTTAGGCAAAGTTATTTGGTCCGCCGGAGGAGAAATTGACTGGTCAAATGTTTTAGGCAAGCATTTAGGGGTAGATGAGGTGGACAAGGGACAATTTGCAAAAAGGAAGCAGATTACATTTGCAACTGGTGCGTGTATTTTTGTTAAAAGAGAAGTTTTTGAAACAATCGGCTATTTTGATGAAAAATATTTCTTGTATCTTGAAGATATGGATTTTTGTGTAAGAGCCAAAAATGCAAAATTCAAGATAATTTTCGAACCGAGTGCTGTTGTCTGGCATAAAAACGCTGGGTCTTCAGGAGGTTCGGGATCAGTACTCCAGGATTACTTTATTACTCGCAACAGGTTGCTTTTTGCTTATAAATACGCAAGTTTAAAGACAAAGTTTGCGGTTTTGAGACAAGTTTTACGTCAGATAAAAAACCCTATTAAGCGGAAAGCATTGTTTGATTTTTTAACACTTAATTTTGGTAAAGGAAGTTACATAAAATAATGACAATCTCTGCGCTTGTTCTTGCAAAGAATGAAGAGGAGATGATCGAGGGATGCTTGAAGCAATTAACATTTGCAGACGAAATTGTAATTGTCGACCAGGATTCTGTCGATAATACTTTAAGGATTGCCAAAAAATACACAGATAAGATTTTTAAATCAAGCGCAAATGACTTTGCCCGAAATAGAAATACCCTGAGAGATCAGGCGAAGGGCAAATGGCTTTTATATGTGGATGCCGACGAAAGATTGCCGCAAGAATTAATAACAGAGATAAAGAATGCAATTTCGAAAAATGAATTTAGTGCTTTTTATATTCCTCGGAAAAATTATGTACTGGGTAAATGGGTGCGGCACGGCGGCTGGTGGCCGGATTATGCGCCGCGACTTTTCAAAAAGGCCAAGATAGAAAAATGGGAAGGCGTGGTGCATGAAAGTCCGCAAGTTTCCGGAGAAATTGGTTACCTTAAAACGCCGATAGAACACTTAAGCGCACGCAGTATGTCGCAAATGTTTTCAAAAAGCATAAAATGGGCAAAAATTGAGGCAGATTTGTCTATGGCGCATGGGCACCGTCAAGTTAGTATAGCAAGCATCCTAAAATTATCTGCATTTGAATTTATGAGAAGGTACATTTTAAAAATGGGGTTTTTAGACGGAGTTGTAGGTTTAATCGAAGGAATTTATCAATCTCTGCATCAGGCGATGGCTCTGACATATCTTTGGGAGGAGCAAAACAGGAAAAACAGGAGAAAAACCCTGTGAAAGTTGGTTTTTTTAGTCCTTATCTTGATACTTTTGGCGGAGGTGAAAGGTACATGCTAACTTTGGCCTCATATCTTGCCGAAAAGCACGATGTAGAAATTTTCTGGGGCGATTCGGCTATAAAGGCTCCTTTAACCCGGTTTTTAAAAATCGATTTGCAAAAGACCAAATTTGTTGAAAATATTTTTGGGCAAAGCTTTCTTAAAAAAATTCGAAGGACTGCGTCCTATGACCTGATCTTTGTTCTATCTGACGGAAGTGTTCCTTTCTCCTTTGCAAAAAAAAACATACTGCATTTTCAGGTGCCGTTTGTTTTTCCAAAAATAGATGCAAAGACGAAGTTAAACTTAATAAGATACAAATACGTAGTTGTAAATTCCCACTTCACGAAAAAGTTTATTGACAAAAGCTTTAATGTCGACTCCAAGGTTATATATCCTCCTGTCGATGTTCAATCGCTAAAACCGGGTAAAAAAGAGAAATTGATAATATCGGTTGGACGCTTCAGTCAGCAACAACTTCATCCTAAACAACAGGAAGTTTTAATAGAAGTTTTCAAGGAACTGTACAAAGATGTCCCAAGTTGGAAGTTAGTTTTGGCAGGACAATCTAAAAAAGAGGATTACAAATATATTAAAAACTTGAAAAGGAGTGTAAAAGGCTATGCAATTAGAATATTGGAGAATATTCCTTATGATGAACTAAAAGTACTCTACGGGCGAGCTTCAATATATTGGCACGCAACAGGTTTTGGTGAAGACGAAATAAGAAACCCCCAGAAGATGGAACATTTTGGAATTTCAACGGTAGAGGCACAGGCTGCAGGAGCTGTACCCGTGGTGATTGAAAAAGGAGGCCAGAAAGAAATTGTAGAAGACAAAAAAAACGGCAGGCTTTGGTCAACAAAAACTCAGCTCTACGAAATTACAAAGAATTTGATCGAAACTAAAGGCGAAATGTTGAGGTTATCACAGAGGGCAGTTGCGGACAGCAAAAGATTCAGCCAGGAGAAGTTTATAAAAGAATATGAAAAAATTATTTTTTGAGCGAAGCGAGAAAAAAATGCTCCGCTTATTCTCCCATAATTATAATGGTGTTTATGTTTCAGTGGGGGCTTTGGAATTTATGATTTTGATGACGTTTGCTATATGGTGAAAAAGATTTCAGTAATTATTCCTAACTATAACGGTAAGAATTTGCTTGCCGAAAATCTGCCAAAAGTAATAAAGAATTGTCCAAATTGCGAAATTATTATTGTCGATGATTTCTCTTCTGATGACTCTGTCAAATACGTTACAAAAAATTTTCCTGAGATAAAAATTATTATAAACGGTCGAAATTTGGGCTTTGCGAAGACGGCAAATAGGGGTGTTAAAGAATCAAAAGGAGAGTTAGTTGCATTGATTAATTCTGATGTGGCGCCAAGAAAAAACTCCGTAATTTCCGTAATTCCATACTTTGAGGACCCCGATGTTTTTGCCGTTGGCTTATGCGATTTGAGTCATGAGAGAAACAGAATCGTAAAAAGGGGCAGGGGAGGAGCAAAATTTAACCGGGGCTTTGTCGAGCATTTTGCAATATCCGTCAAGAAAGGAGAAACCTTTTGGGTCTCAGGAGGGTCCGGAATTTTTGATAGACGAAAATTTTTAGAATTAGGCGGGTTTGATTCTATTTTTGCACCCTTTTATTGGGAAGATATAGATCTTTCTTTCAGGGCGTGGAGAAAAGGCTACAAGTGCATTTTTGAGCCGGATGCACAGGCTGATCACTTTCATGAAAAGGGTGCAATCAAAAAGTCAAGTTCGCCATTTTTTATTAAAGTTGTTGCCTACAGGAATCAATTTTTATTCGTTTGGAAAAATATTGATAACTATTTTTTAATAATTCAACATATTTTGTGGTTACCTTATCATATTATTCGGGCAGCACTCTCTTTTGATTTTGCATTTCATCTCGGTTTACTCTGGGCGATAGCAAGATCATGGAGACTTGTTTTTGATTCTCGAGTCAACGAAAATCCATCGGAAGTTTCGGAAAATGAGATTTTTAATAGATTCAATGAAAAATAACAATATCCTTTGGGATCCTAAATCAAATCCCAAAATAATTGTGGTAATGCCGGCATACAATGCAGAAAAAACCGTGAAAAAAACTTACAATGATCTGCCAAAAGACTTAATCAAAGAAGTAATTTTGGTAGACGATGCGTCGCACGATAGAACCCTTGATAAGGCAAAAGCGCTTGGGATAACGGTGTATGTTCACAATAAAAATAAAGGCTACGGAGGAAACCAAAAAACTTGCTACGAGCAGGCCTTAAAAAGGAAACCTGATGTAGTTGTTATGGTTCACCCTGATTATCAATATGATGCAAAACTGGTGGGTGTTTTGTGTGAGCCAATCGTAAATGGAAGAGCCGATATTATGCTGGGTTCCCGAATTCAGACGCGCAGTCAAGTTTTGACAGGAGGTATGCCGCTATATAAATATTTTTCCAACCGATTCTTGACACTTGTAGAAAATTTGGCAATGGGGCTTAATCTTTCCGAGTACCATACAGGTTTCAGGGCTTTTAAAAGTGAAGTTTTAAAAACCGTTCCTTACCATAAGTTTTCTGACGATTTCATCTTTGATCAGCAGATATTAATATCCGCACTTTCTTTTGGGTTTAATATTGCCGACATTCCCATTCCCTGTAAATATTTTAAAGAAGCATCATCGATTAATTTCAGAAGATCGGCAAAATATGGAATGCTTACATTGTGGACTGTGGCATTGTTTTTGCTTTCTCAATTAGGTCTTGTCAAATTAAGAATTTTTAAGTAACAAAAACTCTGTAATCTTTACTTTGCTAGAATAGAGATAATGTCCTTTCTTAAACCTTTCAAGAAAGCACCTTTCCCTGACCCGCCGTCTTCATTTTTAAAAATATTAGGACCAAGTTTTATTATTTTGGGTCTTGGGCTTGGATCCGGAGAAATAATCCTTTGGCCTTATCTTGTTTCTAATTTCGGTTTAGGCATTATTTGGGGGGCAATTCTCGGTATTTCATTCCAATTCGTCATAAACATGGAAATTGAACGGTACGCGCTTATCCGCGGCGAGAGCATATTCGTCGGCTTTGCCAGAATGGCCAGATTTTTGCCGATATGGTTTGTTTTCTCAACCTTTATCGGATTCGGCTGGCCGGGAATTATTGCATCGAGTGCGAAGATTTTTGGGCACGTTTTAGGCGTGGAATCATTTCATATTCTGGCGATAGTTTTTTTGATTGCAATAGGCTTGATTTTAACTTTAGGCCCGGTTTTATACAAAACAGTAGAAACATTCCAAAAAACAATAATTTTATTGGGAGTCCCTGCGCTTATTCTCTTAACTTTGGCAATAGCATCAAAAAGCGATTATTTTGCACTTGCCAAAGGGTCGGTTGGAATCGGTGACGGTTATCTGTTTCTGCCACAGGGAATTTCTTTACTGACTTTTCTGGCAGCTTTCGCATTTTCCGGCGCAGGGGGCAATCTAAATCTGTCCCAGTCTTATTACATCAGAGAAAAGGGCTACGGAATGGGTAAGTATGCGCAAAAGATACAAAGCCTTTTAACAGGGAAAAACAAAGAAGTTGAACTGGAAGGCACGGCTTTTATAATCGACGGCCATGCTATTTCCAATTTTAAAAAGTGGTGGAGGATCATGAATCTCGAACACTTTATTGTCTTTTTAGTAACCGGCATTATTTCGATTTTACTTCTTTCCTTGCTTGCTTACGCTACGACATACGGGACCCCAGGTAACGCCCCGAGTATCGACTTCATCGTAAATGAAGCTGAGTCCGTAGGCGCACATCTTTTTCCTGTAGCGTCGGTATTATTTTTACTTTTAACAGGAATCATGCTTTTTGCAACGCAGTTTGCAGTAATGGATTCAACTTCAAGGATTATTTCTGAAAACATCATTCTTACCAGTCCTTCAAGATTTTCAACGAGGGCTTTGCCAAAGGCATATTATTCCGTTCTATGGGCGCAAATTGCATTTGGCATTTTAGTATTTGTGATGGGCATTAAAGATCCGCGGCTTCTGATTACCTTATCTGCTGTTATCAATGCATTTGCGATGTTTGTTCACATTGGGCTGACTTTAGCTCTTAACATTAAAACTTTACCAAGGATCGTATCTCCATCCAGCATAAGAAGAGTTTTGATGGCCGGCATTTTTATTTTTTTCGGGGTTTTTTCCTTTTATACGCTTTGGGGCTACTTCTTTAAATAAGCGCCGATCCCACTAAAATAATTATCAAAATACCGATAGTATGAAAGGCAAAGGAGTATAGAAAAAATCTTGTGTACTTGAAGTTAGCACCCGCAAGCATTAGGATTCCCAGTTCATCCGGCAGGGGAGATGCCAAAAGAAGAGCGGCGACATAAGGTGTAAGTCCGATTACAGTTTTCGAATGAATTATTTTATGGGCAATCCGTCTCGCATACCGCTTTTCAATAAATTGAATATCATCAATTATTTCTTCTTTAAAAAATTTATAAACTATTGAATTGGCAGCCAGCGAACCAAAGCCTCCAATGAGCGCAATTAAAAAAGGGTTGTGTGTTGTTTCTGCAAGCAGGATAAATACGGATGTTGAAATAGCAGCCGTAAACGTAATTGAAAACAAAAAACCTACGAGGAAAGCTGCCGGAATAAAAAATATGCTTGAAAAGTACGAAACTAGAACATCGGCAACAAAAGATGTTTGGATATAGATTGCGATAGCAACAGAAGTTAAAATTACCAAAAAATGCTTGAGAAGTTTTCTTTTACGAATTCTATACTCTTCTTGTTCCATATAACTTGATTATATCGCTACAAGAAGTCTTTTTGCTAAAATTTGAAAAATGAAAAGCGACCTTTTTAGATTTCCAGGTTTGATTGACGTTCATACTCATCTTAGAGAACCGGGGGGAATACAAAAAGAAGATTTCGAAACCGGTACCAAAGCTGCAGTTGCCGGCGGCTATACGCAAATTCTTGATATGCCCAACAACGCTCCGTCGACCACGACCCCTCAAGCACTGGATGACAAAATCGTGAGGGCAAAAGGCAGAATTTGGTGTGATTTGGGATTTAATTTCGGCGCAGCGAGAGAATCGGCAAAGTACTTTAAAAATATTTACAAAAAGGCATTTGGGCTAAAGGTTTATATGAATCAGACAACAGGACCTTTGCTGATTGATAAGTTTGCAGATCAGGATCTCGTCTTCAAATCATGGTCTGGTAAATTGCCGATTATGGTTCATGCACAAGATGAAACTGTGGAAATTGCAATAAAGCTCGCTAAAAAATATAAAAAAAGAATTCACGTGTGTCACACAACTACAAACCAGCTTGGACCGATCAAAAAAGCAAGAAGAGAAGGAACGCTCATAACTTGCGAGGTTTGCCCTCACCATCTATTGCTTTCACGCGATGATCTCAAAAGACTAGGGCCTCTTGGTATTATGAAACCTCCCCTCTTGTCAAAAGCTGATCAAGTGAAACTTTGGGACAGTCTTGATCTTATCGACGTAATCTCCACAGACCACGCCCCCCATACTTTGGGAGAAAAGTACGACAAGTTGTCCCCGAAGTTCGGGGTGCCGGGCCTTGAAACTGCCTTGCCATTGTTGCTTGCGGCAGTCGATAAAGGCATGGTGACCATTGAGCGGCTGATTGCGATGATGAGCACTAACCCAAAGAAAATATTTTGTCTGCCTGAACAACCAAACACTTATGTAGAAGTTGATTTATCAAAAAAATATCAGATTTCAAACAGAGGGCTTTTCACCAAATGCGGCTGGACGCCTTTTATAGGAATGACGGGTACAGGTAAAGTTAGAAAAGTAGTGATTCGTAAGAAAACAGTTTTTTCAGATGGGAAATTTATGGATAAACCTAAAGGTCAGGTAATTTATCCAAACTAATCATGAAGAAAAACCTGTTCCTATTGGGTCTTATATTAATATTGGCAACTGTTTTACGATTCTGGCACATTTCGCAAAATCCTCCCAGCCTTTATTGGGATGAAGTTTCATTGGGCTACAATGCTTATTCAATCCTCAAAACGGGAAGAGACGAGCATGGCAAGTTTTTACCTTTCACGAACTTTGCCGCTTTTGGCGATTACAAACCCCCAGGCTATATTTTCACTGCGGTGCCCTCAGTCGGAATATTTGGTTTGAACGAATTTGCCGTAAGGTTTCCCTCTGCAGCGGCAGGTACGTTGACTGTGCTTGTGACATATTTTCTAACCCAGAAATTATTTTCAAAGCGAAAAATTGCCCTTTTGGCAAGTTTTTTTCTGGCAATTTCCCCATGGAGTATTCATTTTTCAAGGGTAGCATTCGAGGCTAATCTTGCCGCTCTGTTTTCGCTTCTTGGTATTTATTTATTTGTAAAGTTTGCCAAAGACAAGGGATTTTGGATTATCATCTCGGTATTGTTTTTTGTTTTGGCAGTAAATACGTATACGGGCCAGCGTCTATTTGTACCGTTTATCTTGATTGTTTTGTTAATCCAGTTTAGAAAACAAGTATTTAGAAACTTAAAATGGGTGGTTTTGTCAGCAGTTTTATCGGGTCTTATTTCTATACCGCTTTTGCAATTTTCACTTAGGACAATTGAAGGACAGCTTAGGTTTAATGAAATCACAATTTTCAAAGATCTTGATCCGATTAATCAATCTATAATCTATAGAAAAGAGGATAATTTTTCAAAATTCGCAGACTTTATACACAACAGACGCCTTTTTTATACATATGAATATTTACAAAACTACTTTGACGCCTTTAGTCCCACGTTTCTGTTTACAAAAGGCGATCCGAACCCTCGTCTTTCAAATCAAGAAATGGGACAACTGTATTATTTTGACTTGTTTTTGGTTTTTACTGGAGCCTATTTTTTAGTAGCAAAACGCTACAATTATTCGTTTTTTATACTTGCATGGGTTTTAGTATCCCCCTTGGGCCATGCCGCTACCAAGGAAACACCACATGCTCTAAGAATGGTTCACATTTTGCCAACTTACCAGATACTGTCTGCCATCGGCCTGAACGGTATTTTTTTTCATCTAAAATCTAAGCTAAAATCAAAAGGGCTGCTGGTTTTTTTAGTGTTGATCTCTGTCATCGTTTTTATGTTTTATTATTTGCATATTTACTACGGTCATTGGCAAAAAAGTTATTCTGGTCAGTGGCAATATGGTTATAAAGAGGCTGTTAAATTTACAGAGAATTATTACTCCAGAGTTGATAATATTTTTGTTACCGAATCTGCGGGTAGGCCTTACGTATATTTTCTCTTCTTTATGAAATATAATCCCAATACATACCAAAAGGTGTCGGATGTCGAAAGAGATGAGCAATTTTTTCTGCATGTCAAAAGTTTTGACAAATTCGTATTTCTAGATACAGAGCCGGGACCGGTAAAGCAAAATTCTCTTTACGTTGTAAGTCCCAACAATTTACCCGAAGGCGCAACAAGAATAAAAACAATTTATAACATTGAGGGAAATCCGGTATTTGATATAGGCATACTTTAAAAGATGAAATCCAAATCAACTATTATATTTTGGGCAGGTTTAGTGTTTTCATATTTTTTGACCAGGCTTGTGAATTTAAAGCTGATTCCTATTTTTACGGATGAGGCGATTTATACCTATTGGGCACAGGTTGCACTAAACGATCCCGCGCAGCGCTTCATATCGCTTCAGGATGGTAAACAGCCGTTATTTATCTGGCTGGCAGCAATAATGCAAAAAGTCGTTTCTGATCCTTTGATCGGCTCGAGATTAGTCTCGGTGTTTGCGGGGTTTGGATCAATAATTGGAATATATCTTCTTGCCAAAGAATTATTCCGAGCGAGCGAAAACCCCGTAATGCAGAGTGTGAATAAGCAGGAAATCGCGAAGCGAAGGAAAAGAGAACCACGGTCTATAGACCGTGGGAATCTATTCTCCGAAAAAGTCGCAAAAATTGCAGCCTTTTTATATTTGATCTTGCCTTTCACACTGCTTTATGATAAGCTTTCTCTTTTTGATTCACTTCTTACCATGTTCGGAATCTATGCGGTTCTTTTAACAGTCAAAATGATCAAAGAACCGAAGCTCGATCTGGCTTTATTGAATGGATTAACAATCGGCGCTGCTTTAATCACAAAATCATCAGGTTCTTTTTTCCTATACCTTTTACCTTTTTCATTGATTCTTTTTGATTTTTCGAAAAAGGATTGGAAGCAGAAAGTTACAAGATGGATCGGGTTTTCTGCACTGACATTTGTAATTGCCCAATCCATTTACAATTCTCTTCGGCTTTCCCCGCTTTTCTACATCATTGAAAGGAAAAATTATGAGTTTATTAGACCCTTGTCTGAAGTAATTAAAGATCCCTCTTTACATTTGTATTCTAACGCGCAATCTCTCTTGGGGTGGTTGATAACATATATTGGAATTTTCCTTTTTATAATTTTTTTATCTGCAACGTTCTATGGCATTTCCCAAAAAGACAGGCGTATATTTTATCTGCTCCTTCTATTTCTTGTGCCTTTTATTGCTGAATCATTGTTTAATCAAATTTTGTATCCGCGGTTTATA
>Ga0209320_10001890_pt1 | contig 10804 bp, 12 predicted proteins | sample Rifsed13ft4_FD_184008 | JGI IMG/M metagenome (GOLD analysis project Ga0209320, IMG submission 184008) | Soil microbial communities from Rifle, Colorado, USA - sediment 13ft 4 (version 2) | ecosystem: Environmental > Terrestrial > Deep subsurface > Rock core/Sediment | place: Rifle, Colorado... | reverse complement strand
CGGTCGCCTTCGTCAGGCCGATGAGCCCGGCCTTCGCCGAGGAGTAGTTCGCCTGGCCTGTCTGCCCTGCCTGCCCGGAGACGCTGGTGATGTTCACGATCCGCCCCGCCCGCGCCTTGAGCATGGGTCGCGTGACCGCCTTGGTCATGTAGAACGCTCCGAACAGGTTCGTCTCGAGCACCTCTCGCCAGGCGTCGAGGCTCATGCGCATGATGAGGTCGTCACGAGTGATGCCGGCGTTGTTGACGAGGATGTCGACCTTGCCGAAGGCTTCGAGCGCCGACTTGACGAGCGCCTCGGCGGCCTGGGGATCCTTCACGTCGCCCTGGATCGCGAGGGCCCGTCGCCCCAGTGCCTCGACCCGTCGGACCGTCTCGGCGGCGGCCTCGGCGTTGCCGCGGTAGCTGAACGCCACGTCGGCCCCCTGGGTCGCCAGGCGGATGACGATCGCCCGGCCGATCCCGCGGGCGCCGCCGGTGACCACGGCGCTCTTGTCGCTGAGATCGATCATCGGGCCTGCTCCTTTCAGTCGACGCGGAGGGGACGGAGCCCCGCGCAGTCGATCGCCCGGCCGCTCACGTACAGCGCGGCGAGCTCCTCGTGCGCCTCGAGCAGGTCGACCTCGTAGGCGCGGAAATGCCGCGCCGAGGGTGGCTTGCCCGAGGGCTCGCAGTGGATGTGCAGAACGTCCGGCTCGCCGGCCAGATGGTGGCGATGGTACGCCAGCCGGCTTCGATGAACACGGTCGAAGTAGTCGTACTGGTACTTCGTGAGACGCCAGCCGCGACCGTCCCGACTCCACCACTCCAGGTATCGAAAGCGCGCCTGGATCGCGAGCGGAGCTTCGCCGATGTCGACCTCGACGTGGAAGCGCCGGAGGGCATCCGCCTTGCCGGTGTCATCGAGCGACGGCGACCCGAGGTCATCGAGGATCGCCAGGATCGTCGCCGTCCGCTGCTCGAATGCGTGGTCGTCGCGGAGGGTCAGTCCTCGGGCCAGGGCCATTCGGGCTCGCGATCGGCTTCCGTCGGATCGACATGCCCATGGGGCTGTTCGACGATCCGGGGCGGCGAGACGGTCTCCGGTGCCAGCATCTTGCGGACTGCTCGGTTGGGGATCCTGTACGTGCGCTCGGAGAGCTTGACCGCGTATAGCCGGCCCGCATGGATGTAGCTCAGGATCGTGGACGGGTGCAGGCCGGCGAGGCGGGCGACCTCGGCCGGCGAGTAGAACGGCTGGTTCAGCTCGGTCGCCACGTCGACCGGCCCTGACAAGACAACTTCGCGATTCCTCACAACGGACAAGATACCGAAGTTGTCAAGGATGGGAGCAGCCTGGGCCCGGCGCCCCGGTCCTGCGCGGCTCCCCCGACCCGGCCCGGCGCGTTGTTCATGGAACACCAAAACGGCGCCGACCGAGGCCGGCGAGCCCTCGCGAAGCCTTCGAACCCTCCGATCCACCCGATCCGGGCCTGACGCGGCGAGCGCCTGAGCGTGGCCGGCCACCGTTCTCGACCCCGGCGCGCCCGAGCCGCCTCCGAGGGGCCCCTCCCCGGTGCCCCGAAGCACCGTTTGGTGTTCAAGGCGCAACGCCCCCGGCCGGGCGCAGGAGGATCGGCACGGGCCAGGGACCGGGCGGCCGCGTCCGACCGCGGCGGTCAGGGAACGCGGGCGTGCTCGGGCTCGCCGGGCACGACGTCGTCGAGGGGCACGGGCGGACCCGACTCCAGGACGGCCATGAGTCGCGGCGGCATGGGGTCCACCGAGTCCCAGTCGAGCGGGGCGCGCACGCTGGCCACCGGCTCGACCGATGCGGCCCGACGGCCGTTCAGCGGATCGGCGGTCCACTCGAGGGCCACCGCGCCGGAGGTGAAGCCGGCCCCGAAGGCGACGAAGACGATGCGGTCGCCGACCTTGATGCGCCCCGAGTCGACCGCCTCCGCCAGGGCGATCCCGACCGACGCCGCCGAGGTGTTCCCGTAGCGGTCGACGTTGACGAACATCTTGTCCATCGACATGCCCAGGCCCTTCGCCACCGACTCGATGATGCGGATGTTGGCCTGGTGGGGGATGACCAGGTCGATCTCCTCGAGCGTCCAGCCGGCCCGCTCGATGGCCTTCAGCGCCGAGGTCGCCAGCGTCTTCGTGGCGAAGCGGTAGGTCTCGCGGCCCTCCATGCGAATGAAGTGCTCGCCGCGGCGGACCGTCTCGCCCGAGACCGGGCTGCGCGACCCGCCCGAGGGCAGCCAGATCATGTAGGCGCCGTCGGGGTCGGTCGTGAGTTCCAGGCCGCCCATCCCGCCGCCCGGCTCGTCGGAGGCGGAGACGACGACCGCCCCGGCCCCGTCGCCGAAGAGGATGCAGGTGTTACGGTCGCTGAAGTCGAGGAAGCGGGTCAGCAGCTCCGCGCCGCACACGAGGACGTTGCGGTACATGCCGCTGCGCACGAACGAGTCGGCCGTGGCGTAGGCGTAGACGAAGCCGGAGCAGGCGGCCATCACGTCCATGGCCGCCGCGGTCCGGTTGCCGATGGCCTCCTTGACCAGCGCCGCGGTGGACGGCATCCAGTAGTCCGGCGTGAGCGTGGCCACGAGGATCAGGTCGATGTCGTCGGGCGCGAGGCCCGCGACGGCGATGGCCCGCTTGCCGGCCACGGCGGCCAGGGTGGCCGTCGACTCGTGCGGCGCCGCCACGCGGCGCTCGCGGATTCCGGTGCGCGAGCGGATCCACTCGTCGGACGTGTCCACGAGCTTCTCCAGGTCCGCGTTGGTCAGCACGCGCTCCGGTGCGTACATCCCCCAGCCGGTGATCCGGACGCTGGCCGGTGCCATCCCCGCTCGCCTCCCGTCGCTCACGTCGGGTCCACCTCGATGAGGGCCTGCTTCGCCTTCACCAGCGTCCCGTTCTCGGCCGCGATGCGCACCACGCGCCCGGCCACGTCGCTCTTGATCTCGTTGAAGAGCTTCATCGCCTCGATGAGCCCGATGACCTGTCCCACCACGACGTGCGTCCCGAGGCGCACGTAGGGCGCGGCGTCCTGCGTCGGCGCGGAGTAGTAGATGCCCGTCAGCGGCGCCACGACCGCGCGGTGGCCGCTCTCCGGCTCGGGCGCGTGCACGCCGGCCGGGACAGACGGGGTGGCTGCGACGGGCGCGGTCGGGGCGGGGTTCGGGCCCGGCATGGGCGCCAGGGCCGCCGCCGAGCGCAGCACGAGCGTCGTCTCGCCGGCCTCGACCTCCAGTTCGGAGAGCCCGGAGCGGGCGAGGATGCCCTCGAGGCGGTCGATGAGCGCGAGCAGCTCGGCGGCCTCGCCGGCCTCGTCGGCCTCGACCTCGCGGACGTCCGGTTCCTCGGGCACGCCTCAGGCCTCCCAGCGCCGGAGGACCACGGCGGTGTTCTGGCCGCCGAAGCCGAAGGCGTTGACGAGCGCCACACGGACATCCCGCCGGCGCGCCGTGAGCGGCGTGCAGTCGAGGTCGCCCACCGCCTCGTCCGGGTCCCGGAGGTTGAGCGTGGGCGGCACCCGACCGTCGTGCATGGCGCTGATGGCAGCCACCGCGCCGATGGCCCCCGCCGCGCCGAGCGTGTGTCCGATCGCGCTCTTGGTGGCCGTGACGCTGACCTTCGCGGCATGATCGCCGAGCAGGGCGCGGAAGCAGGCCAGCTCGGCCGGGTCGCCCTCGGGCGTGCTGGTCGCGTGGGCGTTGATGTGATCCACCTCGGTAGGATCGAGGCGCGCCTTCTCCAGCGCCCGGCGCGCCGCCCGCAGCGCCCCCACGCCGCCCGGAGCGGGCAGGGTGATGTGCGAGGCATCCGCGCTGGCCCCGTAGCCGCAGACCTCGGCGAGGATCCGCGCCCCGCGCCGCTCGGCGTGCGCCAGTTCCTCGAGGATGAGCGTGGCCGCCCCCTCGGCGATGACGAAGCCGTCGCGCTCGCGGTCGAAGGGTCGGCTGGCGCCGGCCGGGTCGTCGTTGCGCGTGGACAGGGCGCGCATCGCCGCGAAGGCGCCCACCAGGCCCTCCACGACCGGGGCCTCGCTGCCGCCCGCGAACATCACCTCCGCGTCACCGCGCAGGATCGTCTCGGTGGCCTCCCCGATGGCGTGCCCGCTGCTGGCGCAGGCGCTCACGGTGGCGAAGTTGGGGCCCAGGGCGCCGAAGGAGATGGCCACCTGGCCCGCCGCGAGGTTGGCGATGGCCATGGGGATGAAGAACGGGCTGAGGCGATCGGGCCCGCGCGTGACATGGATCGCGACCTGCTCGAAGAGCGTCGCCGAGCCGCCCAGGCCGGAGGCGATGATGGCGCCCGTGTGCTCGGCGTGCTCGCCTTCGAGGCGCTCAGGCAGGCCCGCGTCATCCATCGCCCCACGGGTGGCGACGAGCGCGAGCTGCGTGAAGCGGTCGGTGCGCCGCTGCTCCTTGCGATCGAGCACGCGGCTCGAGTCGAAGTCGCGCACCTCGCCGGCCATGCGGCTCGTCAGCCGCCCGGGATCGAAGGACTCGATGGTCCGGATGCCCGACCCCCCGGCGACCAGGTTCGCCCAGAAGGTGGGCACGTCGTTGCCCAGCGGTGTGACCGCGCCCATGCCCGTGACCACGACACGGCGCCGGCCGGCCGGCGTCGGTCCGCTCACCGCACCAGCCGCCCCGTGCGGATGGTCGCCGCCCGGTAGACGTCGCCGGGCAGGCCGCGTGCGCCCACCTCTTCGGCGGTCGGCAGCGGGTCGTAGGCGGCGCGCCGGAGCTCCGCGCCCACCTCGTCACCGTCCACCGTGATGAGCGCCCAGGCGGCGCCCGCGTCGCCGTCGAAGGCGAAGCCGCAGGAGCCCGGATTGCAGATGAGCCGGCGGCCGAAGTCGCGTACCTCGGCCACGTGCGTGTGGCCGCAGGCGATGACCCGCGCGTCGGTGCGCGTGATGCGCTGGATGGTGACGGACGGGTCGAGGTCGGTCGACAGCCCCTCGGTCTGGCTGCCCGGCGAGCCGTGGCAGACGAGGACGAGCAGCCCTTCGGCGCGGATGCGTCGCTCGGCCGGCAGGCGGCGCAGCCAGTCGAGGTCCGCGTCGCTGAGCTGGTCGTGGGTCCACTCCGCCACCGCCTGCTGGGCGGCCGGCACCTCCTCGAGCCAGGGGAAGGCGGCCGAGAAGTCGAAGTCGGCCACGGCGATGTCCGTGTTGCCCTGCACGACGTAGGCGCCGGCGGCCTCGAGCGTGCGCACGCGAGCGAGCACCTCGCTCGGCCGTGGCCCGTTCATGACCAGGTCGCCGGTGATCGCGATCAGGTCGGGCTTGGCCTTCTCGATCGCCGCCAGGGCAGCATCGAGAGCCGCCACGTTGCCGTGGATGTCGCCCAGGACGGCGATGCGCGTCGCCATCAGCGGAGCACTCCGTCGGACGGGATGATGAAGCTGATCGTCGCCTCGCAGGCGACCTCACCGTCCACGCTGGCCACGCCGCGGCCGCGCCCGAAGCGGCGGCCCAGCTTCTCCATGGTCACCTCGAGGCGCAGCGTGTCACCCGGCTGGACGACCCGCTTGAAGCGGCAGTCCTCGATGCCGGCGAAGAGGCCGATGCGCTCGGCGAAGCCCTCCTGCCTGGCCACGTAGACGCCCATCGTCTGGGCCAGCGCCTCCACCTGGAGCACGCCGGGCATGATCGGCAGCCCCGGGAAGTGGCCCTGGAAGAACCACTCCGTGGCCGTGACGGCCTTGAGGCCGACGATGCGGTGGTGCTCCGGATCGTATTCGACGATGCGGTCGACCAGCAGGAACGGCCAGCGATGCGGGATGAGCCCCTCGATCTCGCGCGTGGTGTGGACGGCGCCGGGCGCGGCCAGCGGGTCTGTCATCTAGCCCTCACAGGGATGGTCCATGCCTAGCTCCGCGCCGAGCCGGCCACGAACGCGGCGCTGCCGACACGGTCCAGCAGGTTGGTCGTGAACGAGCCCTCCACGAAGGCGGGGTTGTCGAGGATGGCCCTGTGGAAGGCGATGTTGGTGATGAGCCCCTCGACCACGAGCTCGCCGAGCGCGACCTTCGAGCGGGCGATGGCGGCCGGCCGGTCCGGGCCCCAGACGATGAGCTTGCCCAGCAGCGAGTCGTAGTACGGCGGCATCTCGTAGCCGGCGTACAGGTGGCTGTCCATGCGCACGCCCGGCCCACCGGGCGGCACGAAGGCCGAGACCGTGCCCGCCTGCGGCCGGAAGTCGTGCGCCACGTCCTCGGCATTGATGCGGAACTCGATGGCGTGGCCGCGCAGCTGGACGTCCGCCTGGGAGTAGCCCAGCGGCTCGCCCGCGGCGATGCGGATCTGCTCGGCCACCATGTCGATGCCCGAGACCATCTCGGTCACGGGGTGCTCGACCTGGATGCGGCAGTTGATCTCGATGAAGTAGGAGCGGCCATCGCGGTCGACGAGGAACTCGAGCGTGCCCACGTTCTCGTAGCCGGCCGCGACGACGGCGGCGATGGCGCCCTCGTTGAGTACCCGGCGGGCGGGCTCGTCGAGCGCGGGCGTCGGCGACTCCTCTACGACCTTCTGGTGGCGGCGTTGCACGGAGCAGTCGCGCTCCCCGACGTGCACGCCGTTGCCGTAGCGATCCACGATCACCTGGACCTCGACGTGGCGGTTCTCCTCCAGCCACTTCTCGAGGTAGAGCGAGTCGTCCCCGAACGCACCGCGGGCCTCGGAGCGGCAGATCGGCAGCCCCTGCTGCAGCTCCCTCGGGGTGCGCACCATGCGCATGCCCCGCCCGCCGCCACCGGCCGAGGGCTTGATGAGCACCGGGAAGCCGATCCGCTCCGCCTCGGCCAGGGCGTGCTCGTCGTCGCGCAGCATGCCCTCGGAGCCGGGGACGATGGGCAGCCCGTGGCGTTCCAGGAGCTGTCGCGTCCCGGCTTTCGACGCGAAGCGCTCGAGGACGTCGGGCGGCGGCCCGATGAAGGCGAGCCCGTGGGCGCGCGTCATCTCGGCGAAGGCGTCGTCCTCGGAGAGGAAGCCGTAGCCGGGATGGACCGCGTCGCAGCCGGTGACGATGGCGGCCGAGAGGATGGCCGGCGCCGAGAGATAGCTTCGCTTCGCCTCGGCGGGGCCGATGCAGATGGCCTCGTCGGCCAGCCGCACGGCGCGCGTCTCCCGGTCGGCCTCACTGTAGGCCACCACGGCGCCGACTCCCAGGCTCCGGCAGGCGCGCAGGATGCGCAGAGCGATCTCCCCGCGGTTGGCGATGAGGATCCGCTCGAACACGCTCAGCCCTCCCGCGCGGGCTCGGCGCGTGGCGCCGGATCGAGTCGCACCAGCTCCTGGCCGTACTCGACGGCCTCGCCCTGCTCGGCCATGACGCGCGCGACGATGCCGTCGGCGGGCGCCACGACCTCCTGCCTCACGCCGAGCACGTCCACGTGGCCCAGGACGTCGCCGCCGCGCACGGTCATGCCCGCGGCGATCCCCTCGCGGGCCGTGAAGTAGCCGACACCCGGCGAGATGGAGGCGAGGCGCGCGGGCTCGGCACGGCCCGACGCCTGCGGCTCCACCGGGCGTCCGGGCCCGACGGCCGCCAGCGGCGCGGCCTGGCCGTTGCCGGACGCGCTGCCGGTGTGGCCGGCGCTGACGTGGCCGGCGCGCCCCGGGCGCTTCCCCTCGCCGCCCTTGCCCACGCTCGCCGGAGCGAGCCCGCCGCCCGCCGTCACGCCGGCGTCGAGGGGACGGCGCAGCCGGATGCGCCAGGCGCCGCGCTTCACCTCCAGCTCGCCCAGGTCGCTGGTGCCGAAGCGCGCGATGAGCGACGGCAGCACCTCGTCGGCGAGTCGGTCGATCGCCTCGCGGTCGCGCCGGGCCGTGCGCTCGCGGTCCAGGCGGTCGTCGTCGCTCACCTAGATCTCCTCCCGCAGCGGGGGCTCATCGGTCTCGTCCGCGGCCTGCGGCCGAAGCGGCGCCGGCTCGGGTCCGCCCAGGGTGATCCGGCCGATCTCGAAGAGCGTGCGGAGGCGCTCGGCGATCCCCGGCCGCTCCGGGCGCGGCGCGCCCGTCGGCTGAGCGGTGGCGAAGGCGCCCATCGCCCGGTAGCGAGCGTAGCGGGCGTCGAGCAGCTCGTCGATCTCGAAGCCGGCCAGCCGATCGAGCTGGGCGACGATGGCCGGCTTGAGGCGCCGCGCCGTCTCGGCCGGGTCGTCCTGGGCACCCGCGCCGGGCTCGGGCACGACCTCGTCGACGATGCCCAGCGCCACCTGCTCGCCGGCCGTCAGGCGCATCGCCACGGCGGCTTCCTGCGCCGCATCCGCGGTCCGCCACAGGATGCTCGCGCAACCCTCCGGGCTGATGACCGAGTAGATGGCGTTCTCGAGCGCGATGACGACATCGCCGGCGGCCAGCGCGAGCGCCCCGCCCGAGCCGCCTTCACCGGTGATGACGACGACGACCGGCACGCGCAGGCGGGTGAGCATGGCGATCGAGCGGGCGATCGATTCCGCCACGCCGCGCTCCTCCGAGGCCGGGCCGGGGAAGGCGCCCGGCGTGTCGACGAAGGTGACGACCGGGATCCCCAGCCGCTCGGCCAGGGCGAACAGGCGCATCCCCTTGCGGTAGCCCTCGGGGTGCGGCATGCCGAAGTTGCGGCGGATGTTCTCCTCGGTCTCGGCGCCCTTCTGCTGGCCCACGAAGACGATGGGGCGGCCGTCGAGGCGGGCGAAGCCGGCCACGATGGCGGGATCGTCCCGGAAGAGGCGGTCGCCGTGCAGCTCGACGACGTCCGTGGCCATCAGGCGGAGCAGCTCGAGCGTGTGCGGCCGCTTGACGTCGCGCGCGTGCCTGACGCGCTCCCAGGCGTGCGCCCGGGCGTCCAGCGTGGCCGCGCCGGGCGCGGTGGGCGCGTCAGCCACGGCCGGTCTCACGCTCGCCGCCACCGGCCAGGAAGCCCAGCGGGTTGAAGCCGCCCAGGCCGGAGACGCCGTCACCCGCCGCGGCCCGGGCACCGACGCGCTCCTCCGCCGGGCGCAGGTACCCGAGCAGCAGCGCGAGGCGATCGCGCAGCTCGTGGCGCGGCACGACCTGGTCCACGAAGCCGTGCTCGAGGAGGAACTCGGCGCGCTGGAAGCCGGGCGGCAGCGATTCGGCGATCGTGCCGGCGGCCACGCGGGCCCCGGCAAAGCCGATGAGCGCGTTCGGCTCGGCCAGGTTGATGTCGCCGAGGGCGGCGTACGAGGCGAAGACGCCGCCCGTGGTCGGGTCGGTCATGACGCTGACGTAGGGCACGCCCTCCTCGGCCAGCCGCGCGATGGCGGCGCACGTCTTGGCCAGCTGCATGAGCGCCAGCGTGCCCTCCTGCATGCGTGCGCCGCCCGAGGCGGAGACGACGATGAGCGGGATCCGCTCGTCGAGGGCGTGCTCGGCGGCCCGGGTCACCTTCTCACCCACCACCGAGCCCATCGACCCGCCCATGAAGGCGAAGTCCATGACGCACAGCGCGACCCGCTGCCCGGCGATGCGGCCGGTGCCCCACAGGGCGGCATCGCGCAGGCCGGTGGTCACCTTCGCGGCGGCGAGGCGCTCCGGATAGGGCTTCTGGTCCACGAACGCGAGTGGGTCCACGGACTCGAGGTCGGCGTCGCGTTCCTCGAAGCTGCCCTCGTCGAGCAGGTGCGCCAAGCGGGCGTCGACGCGCAGGCGGAAGTGGTGGCCGCACTTGGGGCAGACGCGCAGGTTCTTCTCGAGCTGCTTGTTGTAGAGCATGTCTCCGCAGCTCGGACAGCGCGTCCAGAGGTCCGGCGGGAACTCGCCGCCGCGCGGCCGGAAGGGCAGCTTGATGGGCATCAGGTGCGCACCTTCGGGGCGCTGGCTCGCCCCCGATGTGCGGCGCGGGCGGCGCGGCCGAACGGCGTCCGGGGCGGGGCCGCGACCCGCCAGGCGAAGAGGGCGACGCCGGCGAGCGAGAAGCCCGAGGCGATGGCCCCGCCGATGAGGATGCTGCGGCGGTCGCGGAAGGCCGGGCGGGGGGGCGCCGGCACCCCTGTCGGCGGAGCCGGGAAGTCCGTCACCGTCGCGTCTGCACCGCCGCCGCGGCCGCCGGCCAGCGCGCGCAGCCGTGTCGCCAGCGCCTCCTCGAAACGGAACGAGGGATGGAAGCGGACGAGGCGGCTCGCCAACAGCTGAGCGGCGGCACGCTCGCCGGGGTCGAACGTCGGCTCATCGACGATGCCGCGCGGCCCGGGCGCATGCGCCGCGAGCAGGGTTTCGAGGTAGAGGTCCACCTGCATGGCCTCCTCCTCGGCGGGCCGCCGGGCGGGACGCAGGAAGCTCATCGGGCCTCGTCGCGGTCGCGGCCCAGCTCCGCGGCTACCGAGCGCAGCGCGCGGTGGATGAGGACGCGCACCGCACCCTCCGAGCGGCCCAGGATGGCCGCGATCTCGCTCGTGGTCATCTCCTCGACGAAGCGCAGCACGAGCGCCCGGCGCCGGTCCTCCGGCAGCCGGTCGATGGCGCGCCAGGCGACGGCCAGCGCCTCGCGCTCTGCGGCACGGGCGGCGGGGTCGTCGAGGACGGCCACGTCGAAGGCGGCGTCGAGCGGCGCCTCCGGGTGGCGGCGGACGTGCCGCCGCTCATTGGCGAGGGCGTTGCGGGCGATGCGGAAGAGCCAGACGCGGAACGTCGAATCGGCCCCCTCGCCGCGCTCGTCGAAGCGGGGCAGGGCTGTGAGCGCGCGCAGGAAGACCGCCTCGGTCACGTCCTCGGCGCGGTGATGGTCGCGCAGCTCGTAGAGGGCGAAGCTGTACACCTGTCCCACGTATTTCCGATAGAGCGGCTCGAATGCCCG
>Ga0209320_10001888_pt1 | contig 10807 bp, 12 predicted proteins | sample Rifsed13ft4_FD_184008 | JGI IMG/M metagenome (GOLD analysis project Ga0209320, IMG submission 184008) | Soil microbial communities from Rifle, Colorado, USA - sediment 13ft 4 (version 2) | ecosystem: Environmental > Terrestrial > Deep subsurface > Rock core/Sediment | place: Rifle, Colorado... | reverse complement strand
TATTTAATATTTAGATTAAACTTTGGAAATAGAATCCTCAATTACAAATGTAGTTGAGGATTTTTTATCTAAGAAAAAACCAAAACTATCCACTCTCCATTTATTACTTTTGCAAAATCAATGTGCTTTTTTGGCTCTGATAAAAACAAAATAGTTTTCAATTTAACTGTAGAATAGTTACAAATTAATAATTCAAAAAAGAACAATACAAAAACCCATGAAATCAGAAGGTTTAATCACAAAATCAGGAAGAAAAATTTGGCAAAAATGGTCCATTGCAATAAGAATAATTCCATTAATCATTTTAATAGCAGCATTAAAAATTCTTTCCCATAATTATGAATTAGAAGTTATTGAATTAAATGCACTTTTTACAAGTTTGGTAGCTGGTACAATATTTCTTATCGGATTCTTAATTAGCGGTGTGTTATCTGATTATAAGGAGAGTGAAAAATTACCGAGTGAACTTTCGGGATCCATGAAATCATTATTTGATGATACCTATACTATTTATAAAAGCAAAAATACTTCCACAGCTCTCGAATTTATAGAATTCCAAAAAAACTTTTACAATTCACTTGTTGATTGGTTTTACAAAAATGAAAAAACTGAAACAATATTAAAAAAAATAAGTGATATGAATCATTTTTTCATTGAACTTGATAAAGAAGGAATTCAAGCGGGATATATCATCAAAATGAAAAATGAACAAAATAGCCTTCGAAAAATGATATTGAGAATCGATACCATCAGAGACACTGAATTCGTTGGTTCAGCTTATGCAATTCTGGAAGCTATGGGCTTTTTAATTGGATGTTGCCTTCTAATCATAAAAATCGAACCCTTTTATGCATCGCTATTTTTTACATTAGTAGTAACGTTTTTAATTTCTTATATGTTCATATTAATTAAAGACCTTGATAATCCATTTGATTATTCTCAAAACGGTGAGGCTGGAACAGAGATTTCATTAAAACCAATTCATGACCTTAAAATTGTGATTAATAATTTCATATAAAACTATTATTTCAATCGTCAAAACCTCATGGTTTGTAACGCCTAGTTTAAATTTCCTTGAATATTTCCTTACCTTTGCAAAAAAAATAAAAACATGTCAAACATATATATTGGATATCATTTCGCTATCGAACCAAAAGAACTAGGTTCAGAAATATTAATTGCCGAATTGGGTGAGAAAGCATTTGAAAGTTTTACAGAAACCGAAACGGGTATTTCTGCTTTTGTCCAAAAGGATTTATGGGATGAAAATATTCTTGACGATATATTTATTTTGCAATCAGAGGAATTTAAAATCGAATATACTTTTGAGGAAATCGAACAAGTGAATTGGAATCAAGAGTGGGAAAAGAATTTTGAAGCAATTGATGTGGAAGGAAATTGTCATATTCGTGCGCCTTTTCATCCAAAAACTGATGCCGAATTTGATATCGTAATTGAACCAAAAATGAGTTTTGGAACTGGCCACCACGAGACTACTCATATGATGGTTCAACATTTATTAGAAATAGATGTTACAGGAATGAAAACCCTTGATATGGGTTGCGGAACGGCAATTTTGGCTATTCTTGCTGAAATGAAAGGAGCACAACCTATCGATGCTATCGATATTGACAACTGGTGTTATTTGAATTCAATAGAGAACGCTGAACGCAATAAATGCAAACATATTTCAGTTTATGAAGGTGATGCATCATTATTGAAAGACAAAAAATACGATCTGATTATAGCCAATATCAATAGAAACATATTGTTGAACGACATGCAAAGTTATGTGGATTGTTTGAATCCAAAAGGGACCTTGCTTTTAAGGGGTTTTTATGTTGAAGATATTCCATTTATTGATGCTTCCTGCACGGAGAAAGGGTTAACTTATGTTAAAAAATTAGAAAGAAATAATTGGGTTTCATTAAAATACGTAATTTTGTAGTATATTTTGCGGAGACTAACAGAATAAATCATTGGGAAACGGTTTATGAAAAAAAACAACCCAACGAATTAAGCTGGACATAAGAAAATCCTAACACCTCCCTTGATTTTATCCGAGAAACTAATTTGGATAAATCGTCAAAATTATTGATATAGGAGGTGGCGATAGTAAACTCATTGATTATTTATTGAAAGAAAGTTCCGAAAACTTAAGGGTTTTCGGGTAAAGGACCAGCTAAATGCATTGGTCTTGAGATAAAAACAATAAGATTAACTATATTTTTATTTAAACCCCAAATTATGTAAAAATGAGTACCAAAGAAAAAGTAAGAGAAAAAGTTAGCAAAAAAGAAGTAACATCCATTAATAATGAAATAGTAGTTTATAATGATGATGTAAATACTTTTGATCACGTAATAGATACACTAATTCGTGTTTGCCAACATACTGCAGAACAAGCGGAACAATGCTCCTTAATAGTGCATTATAATGGGAAATGTACCGTAAAAACTGGTCCATACGACAAATTAAAACCACAATGCACACAATTACTCGAAGCAGGATTGAGTGCTGAAATAGTTTAATTACTGTTTTAAAATTATAAATAAAAATTCCAAGTTTAAAATTCGATACATTAACGAAAATTAGACTTGGAATTTTCAGTTTTAAAATCTAATCTCGAGTAAATTTTCTTCTTACTAAAGCTGAAAAAAACTTAAAAATAGATGTTCTTTTTTCAAAATCAATATAATTCAGAAACATAACTACTTTCTTTTTTAGTTAAGAAAATACTGATTCGTAAACATATATCTTATAAAAATAAATTATCTGTAATAATTTAAAAAATTTATAGTTTTATTATATATTTGAAAAAATAATAACACCAAATGGAAGAATACGGTAAAATTTTAGTTTTTGTAATGCCAATTTTTTTAATATTAATTCTATTAGAAAAACTTTATGGACATTATAAAGGAGAAAATACGGCACCCAATATGGATTCTATTTCGAGCGTAAGTTCAGGAATGGTCAATTCTGTCAAAGACGTCTTGGGCCTAAGTATCACTCTAATATCGTATGATTGGATTGCGTCAAAAATTGCCATTTTTCATTTGGATGCCACTATTATGGCTTATATAATTGGTTTTATAGCCATTGATTTTTATGGATATTGGAGTCATCGATTGTCTCATCAAATTAATTTTTTATGGAACAAACATGCCATTCATCACAGTAGTGAAGAGTTTAACTTGGCTTGTGCTTTGCGTCAGCCAGTATCAAGTTTCGTTAATTTATTTACTTTTTTATTAATTCCTGCAGCTCTTTTGGGCGTTCCATCAAAAGTAATTGCAATTACGCTTCCTATCCATTTATTTCTTCAATTTTGGTATCATACTAAACATATTAAAAAAATTGGTTTTCTTGAAAACATATTGGTTTCACCTTCGCATCACAGGGTTCATCATGCTATAAATCCAGAATATATGGATAAAAACCATTCTCAAATATTTATAATTTGGGATAAGTTATTTGGAACTTTTCAAGAAGAATTAGAAACGGTTCCGCCTGTTTTTGGTATAACAAGACCTGCGAAAACCTGGAATCCAATTCGGATTAACTTTCAACATTTGTGGTTGTTGATTACGGATGCCTGGCGTGCCGAAAACTGGAAAGATAAATTTACAATTTGGTTTAAGCCAACGGGATGGCGACCAGAAAATTTTGAAGAAAAATACCCTGTTCATAAAATTACGAATGTTTATGATTTTGAAAAATATGGTACCAATCATCCCAAAAAATTAATGATTTGGTCCATGATTCAAGCGGTAATTACCTTATTATTTATAACCTATCTCTATAATTCTATCGCCATAATTGGTTTGCCAAATGTATTCATCTACGGTGCTTTCATCTTTGTTACTATTTACAGTTATACGGAATTGATGGATACACGAAAGATTTCAATATTTTGGGAAGGGATCCGATTCATCTTTGGAATTGGCATTATTTCATTTTTGGGTGATTGGTTTGGGATGAATCAACTATTCCCTTATGCAAATTATATCATTATTGGATATCTTACGTTATCCTTAATAGTCTCCGTCTATTTTGTCAGTATAAATTTCGAAAAAGAAAAAGTAGCTATAGCATAATCTTAAAAACAATTCATGAGAAGTACCTTATCATTCAAAGCCTTTATTACTGTTAGTTTCGTTTATCTTTTATTAATTATTTTGGGACGAGAAGATATTTCATGGTTTTTAAAACCGTTTTTGCTTCCTTTTCTTTTTCTTGCCGTTTATTCTTGCGGAGCTTTTCCATCAAAAAAATTCCTATTAATAGCCTTACTATTTTCTTGGATTGGCGATGTAGTTCTACTATTTACTGACAAAGGAGAAATCTATTTTATAATTGGATTAGTTTCATTTTTGCTGTCTCACATTGCTTATATAATTTTGTTCAGTAAACAATTAAGAATAAATTCAAATAGAAATAAAGCTGTTTTTTGGATTGGCACAACAGCAATTATAGTGTATCTAATGGTAATGCTTTCTGTTTTATTACCAAGTCTGGGTGATTTAAAAATTCCTGTTATTGTCTATGCGATCGTATTATCAACTATGCTTTTATTTGCTTTTAAAGGGTACTTCAAATGGAACAGTCCTGCTAATATCTATATTTTAGTAGGAGCCATTATTTTTGTGAGTTCTGATAGCATATTGGCTTTTAATAAGTTTTATGAACCTATTAAATTTAGCTCTTTCCTGATTATGGTTACTTATATCGTAGCACAATATTTAATAGTTGTAGGTATTTTAAAATTAAACAAAAAAAAATAGCATTCTCTTTTTTGAAAATGCTATTTTTAAAACATCAATTTAGGATGATTAATGAGGTAGTTTATTTTTAAATAATCCATATATAAAAGTACCTAATAAAGCGCCAAAGAAGACAATTAGAACACTCCAGAATCCAGCGCCAAGGAGAATGAATATAGGACCAGGACATGAACCTACAAGTGCCCAACCCAGTCCAAAAAATATTCCGCCAATCCAATAACGAGTTGATCCTTTTTCTTTATCCTCAATTTCTATTGGTTGCCCTTTTATGTCTTTTATATTGTTTCTTTTTATGATTTGAATTCCAATTACTCCTGTCGCAATTGCTACAGCAATAATTCCGTACATGTGAAACGATTGAAATTGAAACATTTCATAAATTCGATACCACGAAACTGCTTCTGATTTTGTAAGTACAATTCCAAAAACAAATCCAACGAGTAAATATTTTAATACATTCATATTCTAAAAAATTAATGGTAATAAAAAATGTGCCATAATTAATCCTCCAATAAAAAATCCTATAACGGCTTTCAACGATGGAAGTTGCAAATTGCTCAAGCCTGATATGGCATGACCTGAAGTACAACCGCCTGCATAACGGGTTCCAAATCCAATTAGAATTCCTCCGATTAATAGAATAAGAATGCTTTTGGGGGATTGCCAAATTTGTGGTCCGAAGAGTGCATCTGGCATTAATTTTCCGTTTGGAGCATCGATTCCTAATTGCGCTAACTGGGCAATTGTTTTTGGGTTTATGTCAATATTTGAGGGATCGCTCATAAAATGAACCGCAACAAAACCACCCAGCATTGCACCTAAAACAACCACTAAATTCCAACGTTGTGATTTCCAGTCAAAATTAAAAAAAGAAACATATTTCCCTGCTCCTGCCATAGAACACAGCGAACGCAAATTAGATGACATTCCGAAGGCCTTTCCGAAATAGATAAGACTAAGCATAATCATGCCTATCAAAAACCCAGAAACATACCAAGGCCAAGTTTGAAAAATAATATTCATATTGATTCTTTTTTTTTACAAAAATAGTATCTTTATATCATATAAATATAAAAAAATGTCTTCAAATAAAAACGTCGTAGGCTGGTTCGAAATCCCTGTAGAAAACATGGAAAGAGCTATGAAATTTTATGAAACAGTATTTGATTATAAACTTTCCAGAAATCAAATGGGACCACTGGATATGGCTTGGTTTCCGTGGCAAGAAAATCCTGATGCAGCGGGTAGTGCCGGTTCATTAGTATATCATAAAGATTTTTACAAACCATCAGAAAATGGAACCTTAATCTACTTTATAAGCCCATCCGGTGATTTGAAAAATGAATTATCTAAGATTGAAAGTGCAGGAGGAAAAGTTCTTGTAGAGAAAACTCAAATAAGTCCGACCCATGGTTTCATGGCAGTTTTTCATGATACCGAGGGAAATAGAGTAGCTTTACATTCACTAAAATAAAACAAACAACAAATGAAAATTAAATCCTTTTCACTCCTTCTTTTATTACTTATTATTATTGTGTCGTGTGCTAGCACCAAATCTACTTTGAAAAATGTTGATGACAGTGCTCCTGTTCTGACATTATCCCAAAATAATACTTTTATAATTACGGAATACAGCAAAGACAAAAAATACGGTTACGATCAAGATTATCCAATCAATATTTTTTATAGAAATACTAAAGAAGACTCGATTAATCAGCAACGATTTTTGAATGCTTTAGCGGGACCAAAAGGCGAAAAAATCACGTATACAAAATTAGAAAGTTGTTGCCCTTTCCCCTCCAAAAGAACCGAATTGGGCGCTGGATTTCTCGATGTTTATGAACTAAAATGGGATGGACAAAAAAAACCTGTAAAACTCTATTTGAATATATACGAAAAAGGAATTTTAATGGTTCCTGTTGGTCTTAGTTTAAAGAAAAATTAAATTATAAACGACTACCCTAGACCTGATTACTTCACTTTGCATTTATTTTAATTGGTGTTCAGTGAATTTCATTTGCACTGAAAATCCTTTTATTTTTTTCTTTAAAAAAATAAAAGATTGTAACGGATAGCAGGAAATAGCTTCAAAAAAATACTAAATCATATTTTCTAATTACCTTTGCACTTTCAAAAAACAACTACTATGAACATACATAATATTCCACAAATCAAACATACTGAAAGTGGTAATTTCTTTCTACTTGCCGGACCTTGTGCCATTGAAGGAGAAGAAATGGCAATGCGCATTGCTGAAAAATTAGTTGGCATCACTGATAAATTAGAAATTCCTTTTGTTTTTAAAGGTTCATTTAAGAAAGCCAATCGTTCCAGAATTGACAGTTTTTCAGGAATTGGAGATGAAAAAGCATTAAAAATCCTTGAAAAAGTATCAAAAACTTTTGGAGTTCCTACTGTAACGGATATTCACACGAACGAAGACGCAGAAATGGCCGCTCAATATGTTGATGTGCTTCAAATTCCCGCATTTCTTGTTCGCCAAACTGATTTAGTGGTGGCAGCTGCCAATACTGGAAAAGTGGTAAACCTGAAAAAAGGACAATTTATGAGTCCTGAAAGCATGAAACATGCGGTACAAAAAGTTTTGGATTGTAACAATCAAAACGTAATGGTTACGGATCGCGGAACTATGTTTGGTTACCAAGACATGATTGTTGACTTTAGAGGAATTCCTACAATGCAACAATATGCGACTACGGTTCTTGATGTAACACATTCTTTGCAACAACCCAACCAAACGGCTGGAGTAACAGGCGGAAGACCAGATATGATTGAAACTATTGCCAAAGCAGGAATTGCTGTTGGCGTTGATGGAATATTTATAGAAACACATTTTGATCCCGCTAATGCAAAAAGTGATGGGGCAAACATGCTACATTTAGATTACTTTGAAAATTTAATGACAAAGTTAGTCGCAATCAGAAAAACTATAAACCAGTTTTAAAAGATATATAAAGAGCCATGCTATGCGTGGCTCTTCTATTTTAAAACCGTTTTAAAATCTATTCAACTTAAATTAAAATTTTTTAAAAAATTAATAAAAAAAGAAAATTTAGTACTAAATTCGAAATCTATTGCCTTTCAATAAAATACATAATAAATAATGACAATAAAAAAAGTAAATCCTGATCCGGATGGAACCTATCACTTCGATAATTTTTTTAATATATCAGCTGATTTTATTTGTATTGCAGGATTTGACGGCTATTTCAAAAGGATAAATCCAGCTGTATCAAAAACTTTAGGTTATTCAGAAGAAGAATTATATGCTAATCCCATAAGTAGTTTTGTTTATGAACCTGACCTTAAAATTACTCTTGAAACCAGAGAACAAGTATATAAAAATAAGCCTCTTTTAAACTTTGAAAATCGGTATTTAACTAAAAGTGGTGCCATTGTTTGGTTATCATGGACATCGATGCCTGTTGAGTCCGAAAAATTAGTGTATGCTATTGCCAAAAACATCACTCATAAAAAAAAAGTGGAAGAAGAACGAAATTTACTTCTTACCAATCTTACGCAAATTAATAAGGAACTTACTGTTTTATCTCATAAAACATCGCATGATTTAAAGTCTCCCATTAACAACATGCTTTCCGTTTTTAGTCTTATCGATGTTTCTAAGATCAATGACCCGGAAACATTGGAATTAATAAATATTCTTAAATTTACGAGTGAAAATTTAAAACAAACTTTAAACGATTCGATTGATGTTTTGATTGAAAATGAAAGCATAAACACTCAAATCGAAGAAATAAATTTAAATGAAGCTCTTGATGAAGTACTCGAATCCATAAATTCCTTGGTACGCGATTCAAAAGCAATTATTAATGTTGATTTTTCCGATTTTGAAAATATTCACTTTAATAAAGCATATATGAAAAGTATATTTTTGAATTTATTAACCAATTCGATTAAATATGCAAAACCGCATCAGGCACCCGTTATTTCCATCCAGTCCAAAAAAGTCAATGGAGTCAATCAATTGATTTTTTCTGATGAGGGACTCGGTTTTGATATGGATAAAGTGAAAGATAAGATTTTTGGATTGTATGAAAAATTTCACAGTAACATTGACAGTAACGGTATCGGATTGTATTTAGTTTACAACCACATCACTAGTTTGGGTGGTCGAATTGCGGTTGAAAGTAAAATTAATGAAGGCGCAAAATTCACAATATCTTTTAGATATTGAGAATTTTACACCTTTTTAATGCCCTAGTTATTTATTTTGAGTTTTAAATTTTAGACTTTATCTCGATCCCATTTTGATCTATCAAATACATCAATGAAGCCATTGTTGCCGCACCCAATTCTAGCTCTCTTTTGTTAATCGCATCAAATTTATCATTTGAGGCATGGTGGTAATCAAAATAGCGTTGCGAGTCTGGTTTTAAACCTGCTTTTCCAATCGACTTAGACGTTAATGGCTCAATATCCGAACCACTATGCCCTTTTACAAAACTATGTATTAAATAAGGCTCAAATAGATTTTTCCAGCTTGCTATTTTATTAAAATTAGCGTCATCTGCCTCAAAAGAAAATCCTCTAGGACTGAATCCTCCTGAATCGCTTTCCAAAGCAAAGATGTGATTTTCGTTATTAATTAGCGATAATTCTTCGTATTTCTTCCCACCTTTTCCACCATTTTCTTCATTCATAAAAAGGACAACCCGAATCGTATTTTTTGGTTTGTAACCCAAATTTTTAAAAATATTAATCACTTCCATACTTTGTACAATTCCGGCGCCATCGTCGTGTGATCCATCTGCTAAATCCCAAGAATCGAGATGTCCGCCTACAACCATAATATTTTCAGGATGTTCGCTTCCTTTAATTTCTCCAATAACATTATATGACAATGCATCTTCCATTTGTTGACATGACATTTTCAAATAGAATTTTAAATTGGGGTTGCTTTTTAATGTTTTACTCAACAATTCTGCACCATTAGTGCTAATCGCTGCAGTAGGAATGTATTGTGATTTTGGAATATCACCATAACTTTGTGCGCCCGTATGTGGAAAATCATCCAATCGTAAATTCATAGATCGAACGATTGTTCCCACAGCACCAAATTTTGAAGCTTCTTTAGCTCCGGCATATCTTTGATCCACACAGCCACCATAAGAGGTAAATGTTTCAATATTTTCCTGTTCCATCGGTCTATTGAAAAACACAATCTTACCTTTAATTTTATTGCCTAAAACTTCTAATTCTTTAATACTTTGCACTTCAATTACTTCAGCCGTAAGTCCATTTTTTGCTGTAGCAATTGATCCTCCTAAAGCACAAACAGGAACATTTATTTTAGTCTTTTTGTCAAGAATATAAGCTGTTTCTTTTTCGCCACGAACCCATTTTGGCACCATCACTTCCTGAAGATAAACTCTGTCAAGTCCCAATGTTTCCAATTGTGCTTTGGTATATAAAACTGCTTTTTCAGCATTAGCGGAACCTGATAATCTAGCCCCGATTTTATTGGATAAATAATCCAACCAAGAATAACATTTTGAATTGGTTAATGATGATTTGTAAATGGCCTTAATGGTTTGCTCATCATTTGTTTGAGCAAAAAGAAAAAAGCTATTTAAAAGCAGGACAACAGATACGATTGATTTTTTCATTAATTTTTTTATTTCGATTTGGAATCCAAATATATTAAAAAACAAGTTGGGTATAACTATCAAAAATAATTATACCCAACTGATTCAATTTTGAAGAAAGGTTATTCTACTTTTTTAATTTCACTTCTTGTGCTTATACCATTATTATTGAAAGCCTCAATTTGGAAATAATAAGTATCCTCACGATCCATTCCTGTAAAGAAATAATCGTTTTTACCATAAACCATAATACTTCCGTATAATTTATCCGGCGTTTTTCCGAAGTAAATTACGTATCCGTCAGCATTATCGTTTTGTTCCCATTTCATCCAAGAGCTTCTTCTTTCGCCAAATTTATTTTTTTCTGCGCGAAGCACAACAAAATTTTCTACT
>Ga0209320_10001882_pt1 | contig 10816 bp, 10 predicted proteins | sample Rifsed13ft4_FD_184008 | JGI IMG/M metagenome (GOLD analysis project Ga0209320, IMG submission 184008) | Soil microbial communities from Rifle, Colorado, USA - sediment 13ft 4 (version 2) | ecosystem: Environmental > Terrestrial > Deep subsurface > Rock core/Sediment | place: Rifle, Colorado... | reverse complement strand
GTGGGGAAGCAGGAGTGGGCGGAGGTGGAGCGGCGCTTCCTGGCGATGGGCTTCGACCGGGCCTATCCGCCGGGGATCGATCTGCGCCGGGTGATCGAGGACCTCCGCCGGGATCTGGGAGCGCCGGCCCGAGATGGGTGACCGGGAGCTCTGGCTGTTCATCGACTTCGGCAGCACCTTCACCAAGGTCGTGGCCATCGACCCGGCGACGGAGACCATCCGGGCGCGCGTCCAGGCTCCGACGACGGTCAGCACGGACATCACGGAGGGGCTCGGGGCGGCCCTCCGCCTCCTGGAGCGCGAGGTCGGTGCCGGGGCCACGTACGCCCGCAAGCTGGCCTGCAGCAGCGCCGCGGGGGGCCTCCGGATGGTCACCGTCGGCCTCGTGCCCGACCTGACCTCGGAGGCGGCGCGGCTGGCCGCCCTCGGCGCGGGGGCGAAGGTCGTGGGGACCTTCTCGTACAAGCTGCCCGCGTCGGACCTGGCCCGGATCAAGGACCTCAGTCCCGATCTGATCCTGCTGGCCGGCGGCACCGACGGAGGCAACGAGGAGGTCATCCTCCAGAACGCCCGCGGGCTGGCGGCACTGGACCTCGCCGCGCCCCTCATCGTCGCGGGAAACCGCGTGGTGGCCGACGAGGCGGCGGCGATCCTCCGCGCCGGGGGCAAGGAGCCGGTGGTGGCGGACAACGTGATGCCGGAGTTCGGCCGGCTCAGCGTGGAGCCCGTCCGGGAGCGGATCCGAGAGATCTTCATCACCCACATCGTCAAGGCCAAGGGGCTCCAGGCGGCGGAGAGCTTCGTGGAGGGGATCCTGATGCCGACCCCCAACGCGGTGCTCAACGCCGCCGTCCTGCTGGCCGACGGGTGCCCCGGGGAGCCGGGGCTCGGCGAGCTGGTGGTCCTGGACGTGGGAGGGGCCACGACGGACGTCCACTCGGTGGCCCGCGGCGCCCCGACGGACGCCGGCGCCGTGGTCAAGGGGCTCCACGAGCCCTACGCCAAGCGCACCGTGGAGGGCGACCTCGGGGTGCGCTCCAACCTCTGGAACGTCGTGGAGGCCATGGGGGCCCAGGCGCCCCCGGCGGATCCAGAGATTTCGCCCCACGCCTTCAGGGCCATCCTCGAGCGCTTTGCCCGCGATGTGACGACGACTCCCGAGAGCGCGGAGGAGGCGGCGGTCGATGCGGCCCTGGCAGGCATCGCGGCCGGCCAGGCGATGCGCCGCCACGCGGGCTCCCTCGAGGTGTTCTACTCGCCCCAGGGCCCCCTCTCCGTGATCCGCGGGAAGGATCTCCGCGGGGTGAAGCTCGTCGTGGGGACCGGCGGCCCCCTGGTCTTCTCGCCGTTCCGGTCCCGGATTCTCCGGGAGGCGCTCTTCGCCCCGGCGGATCGCGCCTCGCTGCGGCCGGTGGATCCGAGGCTCTGCGTGGACTCCGAGTACACGATGTTCGCGTTCGGCCTCCTTGGCGAACTGGATTCGAAGCTGGCTGTGCGCATGCTCAAACGCTACTGTCGTCCCATGGACGAGGGAACGGGCAATGGCCGCTGACGTGAGACAGAAGCGCTGGCAGTGGGACGAGTTTCTCCAGATGCGGAAGGAGGTCCTGGCCCGCTGGCCGACCGGGCGGGAGGTGGACCTCGAGGAAACGGTGGCCTACCAGCGGGAGATCCCGAAGCACAAGAACTTCGCCCTGACCGTCCTCCGGGCCAAGTCGGAGGGGATCACCCTGGCCCAGCCGCGGGGCGGGTTCGCGACGGTCGAGGAGCAGATCGCGCTGCTCAAGGCCCTCCAGGACCAGGGCGGGGCCGATCTCCTCCCCCTCACCACCGACAGCTACACGCGGAACGAGCGCTTCGCCGAGGCCGAGAAGGGGCTGGCGGAAAGCGTCAGCGCCGGCCGGTCCCTGCTGAACGGGCTCCCCCTGGTGAACCACGGCGTGAAGGCGGTCCGCCGGGTCACCCAGGCCGTGGAAAAACCCACGATGGTCCTCTCGGGGACGTCCAGGCCGTGCCTCACCGCCGAGGTCGGCCTGGCCGGAGGGGCCACCGGCTTTCTCGGCGGCGGGATCTCCTACACGCTCTCTTATACGAAGGAGCTGCCGATCGCCGAGGGGATCCGGAACTACCAGTACCTGGACCGCCTCTGCGCCCACTACTGGGAGCAGGGCGCTCCCATCCATCGCGAGCAGCCGGGGTTCCTCACCGGGACGCTGATCCCGCCGGGGCTCGGGGTGGCCATCGCGGTGATCGAGGCCCTGCTCGGCGCCGAGCAGGGACTCCCGCACTACAGCGTCGGGTTGGGGCAGGCGCTCTGTCTGGCCCAGGACGTGGCGGCCCTCCGGGCGCTCGAGCGCGTCTGCCGGGAGTACCTCGAGCGGTTCGGGTTCGGCGCAACCACCCTGACCATCGCGTCGCATCAGTGGATGGCCAACTTCCCCCAGGACGAGGCCCAGGCGGCGGGGGTCATCGCGCTGGGCGCCGTCATCGCCGGCACCGCCGGGGTCACGCAGGTGATCACCAAGAGCGCGCATGAGGCCCTCGGCATCCCGAGCCCCGAGGTCAACGCCGCGGGAGTGCGCCTGACCCAGCAGGTCCTCCGGATGCTCGAACAGTGGCGGCTGCCGCTCGATCCCGAAGTGGAGACCGAGGAGGCCATGGTCGCCGCCGAGGCCCGGGCGATCCTGGACCGCACCCTGGACCTCGGCGATGGCGACTGGGCGCTGGGTGCCATCCGCGCGGTGGAAGCGGGGGTCATCGACGTTCCCTGGTCGCCGAGCCGCTTCAACGCGGGGAAAGCCCTCCCGGGGCGGGACCGCTTCGGCGCCGTGCGCTACCTGGCCCACGGCGACATCCCGGTGCCCCCCGAGGTCCGGGAGTATCACCGCTCGAAACTGGCCGACCGGTCGGGGGGCGGATCGTCCGGGATGATGTCCGAGCGCCTCCTCGCCGACCTGACGGCCGTGAGCCGTCCCGTCTCCGGCAACTTCGGCCCGGACGGCTGGCGTGACTTCAAGGACTACGCCGAGCTCCTCCGGCGCCTTTCTCGCTGAGCCCTAGTCTGGTATCATCGGTGCGCCGTGAAGACCCCCTTCCGCAAGATTCTGATCGCCAACCGCGGGGAGATCGCCGTCCGGATCATCCGCGCCTGCCGGGAGCTCGGCATCACCTCGGTCGCCGTCTTCTCCGAGGCCGACCGCGAGGCGCTCCACGTCTTGATGGCCGACGAGGCCTACCTCCTGGGCCCGCCGCCGGCGGCCGAGAGCTATCTCGCCATCGAGAAGATCATCCGGACCGCCAAGGCCTCGGGGGCCGAGGCTGTCCATCCGGGCTACGGCTTTCTGGCGGAGAACGCGGCCTTCGCCGAGGCGTGCATCCAGGCGGGCCTGGTGTTTATCGGACCGCCTCCCGCCGCGATGCGCGCCCTGGGCGACAAAACGGCGGCGCGCCGGGCGGCCCTGGCCAAGAACGTGCCGATGGTGCCGGGGACGACCGAGCCCGTGGGGAGCGAGGACGAGGCCGCGCGCGCGGCCCGCGAGATCGGCTACCCGGTGATGCTGAAGGCGGCGATGGGCGGCGGCGGCAAGGGGTTGCGGCTCGTCCGGAGCGAGGGCGAGCTGGCCTCGGCCCTCCGCATGGCGCGCTCGGAGGCGGGCTCGGCCTTCGGCGATTCCTCCGTGTACGTCGAGAAGTACCTGGAGGAGCCGCGGCACATCGAGATCCAGGTCCTCGCCGATTCCCACGGGACGACGATCCACCTCGGGGAGCGCGAATGTTCGATCCAGCGGCGCCACCAGAAGCTGGTCGAAGAGTGCCCGTCGCCGATGGTGGACGACGCGATGCGGAAGCGGATGGGCGAGGCCGCGTGCCGCCTGGTGGCTGCGGTCGGCTACGTCAACGCGGGGACCGTGGAGTTCCTGGTGGATCGCCAGAAGAACTTTTTCTTCCTCGAAATGAACACCCGCCTCCAGGTGGAGCACCCCGTCACCGAGCTCGTCACCGGGCGCGATCTGGTCAAGGAGCAAATCCGGATCGCGGGAGGCGAGAAACTGGGGTACGGCCAAGCCGACGTCACGTGGACCGGCTGGGCGATCGAGTGCCGGATCTACGCCGAGGATCCGTACCGGAACTTCATGCCGTCTCCGGGCACGATCATCGGTCTGCGCACGCCGGCAGGGCCGTGGGTGCGGGACGATTCGGGAGTCTACGAGGGAGCCGCGGTTCCGATCTTCTACGATTCGCTCATCTCGAAGCTGATCGTCTGGGGGCCCGACCGGGCAGCGGCGATCGCGCGGATGGCCCGCGCCCTGGCCGAGTACAAGGTGGTGGGCGTGCGCACCACGATCCCGCTCCACCAGCACATCATGGCCCATCCGGATTTCGTCGCCGGCCGGGTGTCCACGCATTTCCTGGACGGGATGTTGCGGGCCGAGAGGCCGGAGGCGGAGGGGCGGCACCGGACGGTGGCGCTGATCGCGGCGGCGCTGGCCGGCTACGAGCGGGCGGGAAGGACGACGCTGCCGCTTACCTCTTCCCGCCCCAGCGCCTGGAAATCATCCGCGCGTCCCGGCTGGTCACGCCCGAGGTAAGCTGTGCGCTTTGCCGCGACGCTCGACGACAGGACCCAGATGGTGGAGGTGACCGAAGCGAACGGCCGCTTCCGTGTGACGATCGGCGAGGAGGTCTCGGAGGTGGACGCGCGGCTGCCTGCCCAGGGGATCTACTCCCTCCTGATCGGCGGGATCTCCTACGTGGCGGACGTCAAGGAGGAGGACGGCTGGTTCCTGGTTGACGTGAACGGGGAATCCTACCGGATCCGCGTGGAAGAGGAGACGCGCCACATCATCAGGACGCGCGGGGGCGTCGAGGCCGGTCACGGCGGCCAGGTGCTCACGGCGCCCATGCCCGGCAAGATCGTGGGCGTGGAGGTGACGGTAGGGCAGGCGGTGAAGCCGGGCGACGGGCTCCTCATCATGGAAGCGATGAAGATGGAAAACGAGTTCAGGGCGACGACCGCCGGGACGGTGCGTGAGATCCGCGTCCAGGTGGGGCAGGCCGTCAATCCCGGCGACGTCCTGATCGTGATCGAATGAGGAGGCCGGCCGCCATGAAAACCGATCGCTTCGGCAATCCCTTCGCGCCGGGGCTCCCCTACGCGCGGGGGCGGATCCTGACCAGCACGGAAGACGATATCGCAAAGCTCGGGCGCGCCTGGCGCATCATCGAGCGGCGCATGCAGAAGGACGGCCCTGAGTCGGTCTTCAACTTTTCGGGGCTCGAGCGCTCCCTGCCTCTGGAGGCCCGAGAGCTCCCCTTTGCGGATGACGAGATCGCCCCCGCGCTGTACGGGGAGCGGCTCCGGGACCTCGCTCTGGAGCACCTGGGCGGGTCGTCCCGGGTCCACGACGTCATGCTTTTCAACCGGCTCACCGCCGCCACCATCGCCACCCACCTGGCCCTCGTCAAGGACGGAGATGTCGTCGTTGGTGTCTCTCCCTCCTACAGCCATCCCACGCTGGTGCGGGCCGCCACGCATGTCGGGGCGCGCTTCGTGGACACGTCCTCCCTGGACTCGCTTCAGACGGCGCTGGAGCGGGAGGGACGGGTCACGCTGGTGGCGCTGACGCGCCTGGCCGTCACCTACGACCTCCTGCCGCTCGAAGTCATCCGCGAGGTCGTCAGGCTCGCCCACGAGAAGAGGGCGCTCGTGTACGTGGACGACGCGGGAGGCGCGCGGGTCGGTCCGGCGGTCTTTGGACAACCGAAGATGCTCGAGCTCGGCGTAGATGTGGGCGCCACCGGGCTCGATAAGTACGGGACCTCCGGCCCTCGGCTCGGCCTGCTCGCCGGAGAGCGGAGACTGGTCGAGAAGATCCGTGCCCGGGCCTTCGAGTTCGGTCTCGAGGCGCGCCCGATGCTCTACCCGGCGGCCGTGCGCTCGCTGGAGGGATATACCCCCGAACGGGTGCGGGATCTGGTCAACGCTACCAAGCAGGTTGCCGCGGCGCTGCGGGGGGTGCTCGGGCGCCGCCTCCGGGAGACGCCGGTGACGGCTCAGCTCCTGGCCGAGGACATCCTCGAGCTCGCCCTGGAGCGGGCCGGGCTGAGTCGCCCGTCCATCGTTCCCATCGAGGCCACGGCGGCGCTCGCCATGCTGCTCCTCGAGGACCACGGGATTCTCACCGTCCACTTCGCCGGCCTGCCGCCGGGGACATCCAGCCTGCTCTTCAAGTTCGTTCCGCCAGAGACGCTGGCGCGGTTCGGCGGACCGGACGCTCTCGCCCAAGCGGTGGACGCCTCCCTGGGCCGGTTGGCGAGCCTGATCGGGGATGCAGAGAAGATCCGTCGCCTGCTCCTGGGCGACGGGGCCGGGTGAGTCGGTGGCTCAGCCCGCGATCGCGTTCCGGCAGGTCAACAAGTGGTTCGGCAAGCTCCACGTCCTTCAGGACATCACGCTGGAGATCCAGCCGGGGGAGGTGGTGGTGGTCTGCGGCCCGTCGGGCTCCGGGAAGAGCACGCTGATCCGGTGCGTCAATCGCCTGGAGTCGGTCCAGTCGGGGGAGGTCGTCGTGCTGGGCCAGTCCCTCACCCAGCCGAGTGTCAACCTCACCCGCCTCAGGACCGAGGTGGGGATGGTCTTTCAGGCCTTCAACCTCTACCCCCACATGACCGCCCTGGAGAACATCCTCCTCGCGCCCCTGAAGGTGAAGGGCCTCTCCCGGGCGGAGGCGGAGAAGATCGCCGTGGCGCTCCTCGCGCGCGTGGGGATCCCCGAGAAGGCGGGCCAGTACCCGGCGCACCTGTCCGGCGGCCAGCAGCAGCGCGTGGCCATCGCCCGGGCCCTGGCCATGCAGCCCAAGATCATGCTCTTCGACGAGCCCACCTCGGCTCTGGACCCCGAGATGATCAACGAGGTGCTGGAGGTGATGACCGACCTGGCCAGGGAAGGGATGACCATGGTGGTGGTCACCCACGAGATGGGGTTCGCCAAGCGGGTGTCCCACCGGATCGTCTTCATGGACGAGGGGCAGGTGGTGGAGGAGGGGAAACCCGAGACCTTCTTCGCGGCCCCAAAATCGGACCGGACGAAGCTTTTCCTGTCGAAGATTCTGTCCCACTAACCCAAGGAGGTATGCGATGAAAAAATCTCTCGGCGTGCTGCTGGCCCTGCTGTTCGTGACAACCGCCGTCGCTCCGGCCCTCGCGGAAACCGTCTTGGAAAAGATCAACAGGACGGGTACCCTCACCGCGGGCACCCGCACGGCATCCATCCCGTTCGCCTTCATCAACGAGAAGAACGAGTGGATCGGCTTCTCCATCGACTTCCTCGAGGCCGTCCAGGCGCGCCTCGAGAAGAAGCTCGGCAAGCCCATCAAGCTCGACAAGAAGGAGGTCACCCCCGCGACCCGCATCCCGCTCGTGGCCAACCGAACGATTGACGTCGAGTGCGGCTCCACCACCTACACCCGCGGGCGCGACGAAACGGTGGACTTCTCCATCAACTTCTTCTTCACCGGCTCCCAGCTCCTGGTGAAGAAAGGGAGCGGGGTCAAGTCCCTCGCCGATGTGGCCGGCAAGCGCGTGGGCGCCGCCCAGGGGACCACCAACGAGAAGGCGGTGCGCGCCCAGCAGCCCAGGGCCGACCTGGTGACCTTCCAGGACCACGCGGCCGGCTTCCTGGCTCTCGAGCAGGGGAAGATCGTCGCCTATGTGACGGACGGCATCCTGCTGGCCGGGCTCGCCGCCAAGACCAAGAATCCCAAGGACTACGAGGTGGTGGGAGACCTCTTCACGAAGGACCCTTACTCGTGCATCGTGCCCGAGAACGACTCGAAGTGGCGCGACTTCGTGAACCACACGCTGATGGAGCTGATCGACAACGGCAAGTACTTCGAGATGTACGACATGTGGTTCGGGGAGAAGGGCGTCGTCCAATACCCGATGAGCGCCCAGGTCCGGAACTTCATGATCATGCAGTCGATGCCTGAATAGGCTCACGTCTGACGGGCCCCCTCACCTTTTTCCTCTCCCCCGCCGGGGGAGAGGGCAGGGTGAGGGGGTCCCCTCCCCATGCTACTCGCGGGGTTTCTCGGGCTTCAGTACGACTTCCGGTGGAGCGTTCTCTGGGAGAGCCCGTTCGGCTACTGGCTCCTCCAGGGGGTCAAGAACACCATCATCCTCTCCCTGCTCGCCTGGGTGATCGCCCTGGTCCTGGGGATCGCCTTGGGCATCCTCAGGACGGCGCCCTGGCGCGTGCCGCGCGCGGTGGCGACGGCGTACGTGGAATTTTTCAGAAATACCCCCCTCCTCGTCCAGCTCTTCTTCTGGTACTTCGCCGTCCCGCAGATCCTCCCGGCGGGGCCGATCCGGGATGCCGTGAACAGCCTGAACGTCGACACGCCGCTCCTCACCCTCAACTACGAATTCCTGGCTGCGCTGGCCGGTCTCGGCGTCTATACATCGGCCCGCGTCGGGGAGACCATCCGCGCCGGGATCCAATCCATCCCCCGCCAGCAGACTGAGGCGGCGCTGTCGTCGGGGCTCAGCCTGGTCCAGGTGTACCGCCACGTCCTGATCCCGGTCGGCCTCAGGATCGTCATCCCGCCCATGGCGACTGAGTTCCTCAGCATCTTCAAGAATTCCTCCTTGGCCGTCACCATCGGCTTCGCCGAGATCACGTTCCAGACCCAGCAGGTGAACTCCTACACCTTCAAGGGACTGGAGGCGGTCACCGCTGCCACCCTGATCTACCTCGCCATCTCCCTGACCATCGCCGCCTTCATGAGCCGGATGGAGCGCCAGTACGCGATCCCGGGTCTCATCGCGCGCGGCGCCACGCGCGAGTAATGGACCTCGACTGGACCATCATCGTCCGGAACTGGCCGGTCCTTCTCTCGGGGTTCGTCAATACCCTGAAGCTGGCCGTCCTGGCGATCGGCGCCTCGTTTGTCCTGGGCGTGGTGGCCGGCGCCCTCCGGCTCTCCCGGAGCCCGTACCTCCACTACCCGGCGGTCCTCTACATCGAGATCATCCGGGGCGTGCCGCTGATCATGGTCATCTTCTGGTTCTACTTCCTCGCCCCGATCCTCGCGGGCCGCCCCCTGGACAACTTCACCAGCGCCCTCATCGCCTTCATCGTCTTCGAGGCGGCCTACCTGGCCGAGATCGTCCGGGCGGGGATCCAGTCGGTCCCGCTGGGGCAGGTGCAGGCGGCGATCTCCACCGGCCTGACCCACCGGCAGGCCATGGGCCACGTGATCCTCCCCCAGGCGATCCGGAACATGATCCCGGCCCTCGTCACCCGCTTCATCGTCCTCTTCATGGACACCTCCCTCGCCTACATCATCGGCTACCGGGAGCTGACCCGGGTGGCGCGGATCATCGCCGAGCGAGAGTTCCGGGCCTTCGAGGTGTACACCTTCATCGCGATCGTGTACTTCGTCTGCACGTACGCCATGTCCCTGGTCGCCCAGCGCCTGGAGCGGCGGCTCGGGCCCGCCTGACCCCCCGCGATGTACGACGTCGTGATCATCGGCGGCGGCGTGGTCGGCTCTTCCATCGCCTACCACCTGACGCGCGAGGGCCGCGCCGGCCGGGTCTGCGTCGTGGAGCCCGACCCGACCTACGAGTTCGCCTCCACGCCCCGCGCGGTCGGCGGCGTCCGCCGCCTGTTCAGCCTGCCCGAGAACATCGCGATGTCGCGCCTGAGCCTCGATGCGTACCGCGATTTCGAACAGCTGATGGCCGTGGGCGGCGAGCCGGCGCCGATCGGGTTCCGTCGCGGGGGCTACCTCTTCCTCTACTCTCCGGAGCAGGCCGCCGTCCTCGAGCGGAACTTTCGCACCCAGCGCGACCTCGGCTGCCCGGTGGAACTCCTCGACCGCGACGGGCTCAAGCGCCGCTTCCCGTCGCTTGGCCTCGACGACGTGGCCGGGGGATGCCACTCGCCGGAGGATGGCTGGGTGGACCCCTACAGCGCCCTCCTGGGCTTCCGCCGCAAGGCGCAGAGTCAGGGCGCGGTGTACCTGGAGGACCGGGTGGTCGGGCTCGAGGTGAGCGGGCGCAAAGTCAGCGCGGTGAGCCTCGAGAAGGGCGGTCGCCTCGGCGCCAGGGCGGTGGTCAATGCCGCCGGGGCCTGGGCGCCGGAGATCTGCCGCATGGTCGGCATGCGGCTGCCGGTGGAACCGCTGCGGCGGATGGCCTACTATTTCGAGACGCGAGCGGAGATCGAGCCCCTGCCGCTCACCAAGGATCTCTCCGGCCTCTTCTTCAAGCCGGAAGGGGCCGGCTTCGTCGGTGGGCTGCCGAACATGGCGGAGCCGGCCGGGTTCAATTTCGAGTTGGACTACGGCTACTTCGACAGGGTCGTCTGGCCGAGCCTGGCCCGCCGCGTGCCGGCCTTCGCGGCGGCCAAGCTCCAGCGCGGCTGGGCCGGCCTGTACGATCAGAACCGCCTGGACGGCAACGCGATCATCGGCCCGTGGACCGGCGGGCTCGAGAACTTCCACGTGGCCTGCGGCTTTTCCGGCCACGGCCTGATGCACGCCCCCGCGGTCGGGCTGGCGATGTCCGAGCTCTTGCTGGACGGACGGTTTTCCACCATCGACCTGTCGCGCCTCGGCTACCAGCGGGTCATCGACGGGACGCCCCTGCCCGAACAGGGTATCATCTAGCCGTGATGTCACGGTTCGCCCGGCACCTGGACAGGACGGCGATCGCGGGGCTCGTCCTGTGGACCGTTCTCGTGGGCGCGGTCGGGTGCAAGGGCGACCAGGCGGCCACGGCCGGACAGCAGAAGGCCGGGGCGTCGGCGCCG
>Ga0209320_10001879_pt1 | contig 10824 bp, 11 predicted proteins | sample Rifsed13ft4_FD_184008 | JGI IMG/M metagenome (GOLD analysis project Ga0209320, IMG submission 184008) | Soil microbial communities from Rifle, Colorado, USA - sediment 13ft 4 (version 2) | ecosystem: Environmental > Terrestrial > Deep subsurface > Rock core/Sediment | place: Rifle, Colorado... | reverse complement strand
CGAGCCAGTCCACGAGGGCCGGGAGGCGCTCGACGGGCACGACCAGGCGGGCGTCCCAGGCGTCGATCCGGGCGCGCAGCTCCCCGGAGCCGGGCAGCGCGGCGTCGAGCGCGGCACGGGCCTCGGCATAGGTCGCGGCCGAGAGGGCCTCCGGCGCGGCGTCGAAGCAGCGGGTGACCTCCTCCACGTAGGGGAGCCGCTCCCCGGCCTCGCGGGCCGCGAGCGTCTCGATGGCCACCAGCTGGCGGTCGAGCCAGCGCGCCCGATCCGGCTCCGCCACCGCGGCCACGCGCGTCCGCAGCTCCCGGGCATCGTCGGCCAGCCGCGCTGCGGGCCGCAGCGGCTCCATGTCCACCTGCCCCTTGAGATCGCGCGGCCCGTAGTAGCCGTCGACGATCCCGGGGATGCGCTGGTCGAGGCGAAGGCCGAGCAGCAGGTAGTCCCGGGCGATCGGGTCGGGAGCGGGGACCAGCGTCTCGCCGCCCACCGCCTGCACCCAGGTGCGGTCGCTCACGCGCCGCCGCCGCCCGTCTCGCCGACGAAGGGCATCCCGTCCTCGGCCGCCTTGAGGCTCATGCGCAGCGCGGCCGTCTTCTGCTCGGCCACCTCGCGCACGTAGTCGGCCTCCTCGGCCTTCGTCATGCGGCGGCCGCGGACCTGCTCGCGTGGGCGCCCGACTCCCAGCCAGACGAGGTGATAGCGGTCCATCGAGCCCCAGGCGGCCGCCAGCAACGCGTCCGATGCGCGGATCCAGGCGCGCAGGGCGGTCAGCGAAGGGTCCGCTTGCAGCCGCTCGCCTTCGGCCACCAGGCTGCGGTTGCTGGCAATGAGCTCGTGGCGGGTCACGCGCCCTCTCCCTCACCTCGGATGAAAGCCTCGCGGTCGGCGCGGGCGCGCCGTGTCCAGGGCCCCGGGCGCCCGTCGCCGACGGGCGCGCCGGCGTATCGCGTGATGGGCAGGATGCCGGCCACGCTCGAGGAGAGGAACGCCTCGTCGGCCTCCACGAGGTCTCGCGTCGTCAGCCAGCCCTCGTGCGGCGCGAGCCCGACGCGCGCCGCCCAGCCGAGCAGCCAGCCGCGGGTCGTTCCGGGCAGGATGGCGCAGGCGAGCGATGGGGTGGCGAGTTCCCCTCGGCGCACCAGGAAGACGTTCGACGTCGTGGCCTCGGAGAGGAAGCCGTCGATGGTGAGGAAGAGCGCGTCGTCCGCACCGGCTGCGCGCGCCTCCAGCCGAGCGTGCACGTAGTCGGCGCGGCTCGTCGTCTTCAGCGCCACGAGCGGGTTCTCCGGGTCTCGCCGGATGGCGCTGGCGACCACGTGCAGGCCGCGCTCGAGGTGGTCCGGCGGCGGCGGCACGACCGGCCAGGCCTGCACGACGACCGTCGGCGGCGGCACCTCGCCGTGCGGCAGCAGGCCGCGCGCGACGATCGGGCCGCGGCTGACCGTGATGCGGATGGAGGCATCGGCCTCGGGGCCATCGAGGGCCTCCGCCGCCAGGAGCTGGGCGATGGCGCCGGCGAGTCGAGGCTCGATGTCGTCGGGCAGGGCGATGGACAGCCCCGTGGCCGAGCGGCGCAGGCGGGCGGCGTGCTCGGGCAGCTCGGTGGGGTGGCCGCCGCGGGCGCGCAGCGTCTCGAAGACGCCGTCGCCGAGCTGGAAGCCGCGGTCGAAGGCCGAGAGGTGCGGGCCGTCAGCGGGCAGCAGCCGGCCGTCGACCCAGACGTGCGCGGGGCGGTGCGTGGTCACGGCTGGGATTATCGGGGGTCCGCCGACCGTAGGCGGGCGGCGGCTTTCCCACCAGTCCTCTATCTGACGGTCCGGCCGGGCGGGTCGGGTTAGAGCTCGTCGCCGCCGTCAAGGCGATCGCGTGTGAGCTGCCGGCTTGTCTTGGCCTGTCTCTCTCGCGCTTCCACGGTCCCGACATCCGAGCCGAAGAGCTTGTCGGACGACCGGCTCCGATCGCCGGAGGCGCTCACCCTCAATCGGTGATCTCGAAGGCTAGGCGGAACACCGGCAGGCGCTCTCCGGGGTGGTCCTGCTCGGCGGTCAGCTGCGGGATGCGGAAGTTCTGGACGCCTGGCACATCCTCGCCCTTATAGATGCCGGGGTACAGGTCGATGAAGTGCCATCCCGCTCCGCCGGCGGCAGGCAAGGTGATGACCACATCGCCTTGGCTGTTGAAGCCGCAGACATAGCCCAGGAACCCGTTGTCGTACACGAGGTTGTAGATGTTGGCCGTCTCCGTCCAGCCCACCCCCTTGAGATGGATGACGATGTCCGCCCCTTGCGGGCCCGCTCCCATGCTGGCTGAGATGAGCGAGGGCGTGATGACCAGCGATGTCTCGGCCAACGCAGTGCCGCTGGCGACCGCGGCGATGCGGTGCGGCCCGCCCAGGTCATCGGGGACCTGCCAGGTCGACTGGAATGACCCGTCCGCGGTCGTCGTGACGTGGAACGCGTCGCTCGTCGACTCGTCCCAGCCGGTACCCCCGACGCGGTTCCCGATGACCGTCGACCAGGTCATCGTGACATCGACGCCCTTGGGCAGTCCCCGACCGTAGACGGTGACCTGCGCGCCGACCGTGGCGCTGCCTGGATCGGTCCAGATCGCCGGGCCATCCCCCTCGGGCGCGCTCCGCTTCTCGGCGGCGAGCGCCTGCTGGTCGGCGGCCAGCGGCGCGACCGGGGCGCCCTCGGTGATGTTGAAATCGAGCGTGAACGTCGGCCGGTCGGGACGCGGCGACTGCTGCATGTTGAGGTACGGCACGGTGAACGAGCCGTGCACGACGCGGATGATGTGCGCCCCGACATCGCCGGTCGCGGGGATGGTCCCGACGGCCACGCCCTGCGTCGTCACCGCCGACAACAGGCCGGTGAACTGGTTGTCATAGGTCACCAGCCAGCTGTTCTCGAGGTTGGCCCAGCCAACGCCCTCCATCCGGATGGTGATGGGCGTGCCGAGCGGACCGCTCGTCGGCGAGATCGACACGCGCGGGTCCAGGCGGAACGCCGCCTTGTTCAATAGCCGGTCGCCCTGCTCGACCGTGACGTCGTGTGAGAAGCCGAAGTCGACAGGCGCCTCGAACGTGGCACTGAAGCCGCCTCCAGCGTCGATCGTGGCGGAGGCGACCGGTGTCCGGACGGGCTCGAACGCCCGGCCAACGAACTCCTCATTGGCCGTCCCTTCCAGCTTCCACGACCCCTTCACAGTGTTCCAGACGACCGCCACCTGCGCGCCGGGCTGGAAGCCCGATCCGGCGACCGTGACCGCCGTCCCCGGCTCTCCTCGGGACGGCGTCAGCGTGACGGCGCCCTCGTAGTGCACGGGGCTGGGCTGGGCGGAGGCCGACGGCGCCGGATCGGGACTGCCCCCCGGGGCGGCTGGGGCACCGACTCCCAGGGCGGCGGTCGCGGCCAGGACGACGGCGGCGCCCAGGACCGCTCCGAGCATCGTGTAAGCGACCTCGCGGCGTCTCGTGTTCATGACTCGACTCACTTTCCGGGTAGCACCAAGCAAGCTTGCGGCTGATGCCTTGAGCCCCTTCGGCGAAGGATCCGACGTCGCGGCGCCGCCGATGCCGCCGCGACGCCCGGGACGCTTACTGAGCGATGATCGGTCGGACCTCGTCGGTGACGATCAACATCGCCAGCGAGACCTTGAACTGCTCGTAGGTGCCCGTCCGGCCATCCTTGGCGGTCGCGTTGACGGTGTAGGCGACGGTGCCCGTCGGGTACGTCTCAGGGATGTCCCAGCCCACCGTCCAGAAGAAGTCAACCGGCGTGTCCCGCGGGTGTCCCCCGTAGCGGAGATCGAGGGTCTGGTCGGGCAGCTTGACCTGGACCGAAGCGAGCGCGGCGTCGTCCATCGGCTTGCCGGTCAGCGGGTCGACGACCTTGACCCGCCAGACGACCTCCTCGTTGTGCGCGAAGCGGTTGGCCTGGACGCAGACCTTGGTCGGCCTCTCCTCTTCCGTCAGGTTGGTTGGACCGAGGACGGTGTCGGCGTCGATGAACAGGGCAGCGACCGGTGTCGGTCCCGGAGTCGCCACCGGTGCCGCCGCCGAACATGCGGCGAGGAAGGCGGTGAACGCCAGGACGCTCAGCGCCGCGATCCACATCCGGCGCGAGGGGTACCCGGACTCGACGGTAGCCATATAGAACCTCCTACTCCTGAGCCTCTGTTCCCAAGCGGGACCTCACCTTCTGCGGCCCTCTGACATCACGCGAATGAGCGTGATGGCGGTGACCGCGAACAGGACCAGCCAGACGAGCGCGACCGCTCCGCCGACGAGGCCGGGCATGAAGTTGGCCAGCGGCCGCAGGCGCGGGTCGATGACCCCGCCTTGCGGGGCGTGCTCGGGATGGATGACCGTTTCCGGCGGAAAGGCGATCTCGCCGACGGTTTCGCTCGGGGCCAGCTCGTTCGTGCCGGCAAAGCGGACTGTGATCCGGTACCGCTCCTCGCGCGGCACGATGGGGATGCGGGCGATGCCCCCTGAGTCCGTTGATCCGGTGCCCAGCTCGATGGTGCGCGCGCCGCCGAAATCCGCGCTTCGCCAGAATGTCAGTGGTTGATCCGCCACGGCGGATCCGTCGACTAGGGCGAGGCGTCCGGCGAGGTAGTCGGGCACACCCTCGACGCTCGACGCCTCGAAGGCGACGCTGACCATCGTCTGGCTGATCTGCGTCTGCACCGCAGCCGGGTCCGCCGCGTGAGCGGCCGCCGCGATGACCAGCGCAGCGCTGGAGCCCGCGACCAGGGCGACGGCGAACGAGAGTGAAGGACGCACGGTCGTCACGTGGTCACCTCAATCGCGACCACCGATGCCGAGCGTGCCGGCTCCTCGCCCCGACCCTCGATCTCGCCGATCTCGTGGATGGCGAGCACCGGGACCAGCCGGAAGGTCACCAGCAGGATCAGCACGATCCCGCCTCCGCCGCCGGCGACGATGGCAAGCTCCACCCAGCTCGGCGAATACACTCCGGTCGCTCCGCCGATGAGCGGCTGCGCCTCTGCCGGGACGATGATCAGCAGCCGCTTGATGTACATCGCGACGATCACGCCTGCCGACGCAAGCCCGATCCAGGCGCCCGTCCGGAGGCGCGGCACGGCCATCACGACGACGGGCAGGAGGAGGCCGAACCCGAGGAACGCCCAGAACAGCGGCGAGTACTCGGCGAAGACGAGCGCGTAGAGGACGTTGGCGTCGGCCGCCTCGCTGACGTATCCCTGGGTGGTGATCTCCGTGAAGGTCACGTAGCCGTAGGCGACGGCCAGCGCGACGAGCACGTACCCCAGGTTGCGGATGACCCGATCGTCGATCCACTCTCGCAGCCCGTACGCGCGTCGGTACGCCAGCGCGGTGAGGATGACGATGGCCACGCCGGAGTACACGGCGCCGATCACGAAGTACGGGCCGAAGATCGTGCTGTGCCAGCCCGGCCGGCTGGTCAGCGAGAAGGCATACGACAGGACGGTATGGACGATCACCGCCAGCGGCACGATGAGGATGGCGATGACGGTGAGCGCGCGCTCGAGGGCCCGCCGCTGTCCGGAGGTGCCGCGCCAGCCGAACGAGAGCCAGCGGAAGAACCGGCGCCGGCGCGGGCCCAGCGCGGGGTGCTCGCTGAGGATCCCCAGGTCGGCGATCAGCGGCAGCCCGAAGAGGATGACGGTAGCCACGATGTACGTCGCGATGGCCACCAGGTCCCACACGATGGGCGACTCGAAGTTCGGCTGGAACAGGATCAACAGGACGCGCTCCGGCCGGCCCAGGTGGATGATCGGGAACAGGGCGCCGACAAGGAGCGTGGCGAGGGCGGTCGCCTCCGCGATCCGTGTGACGCGCCCGCGCCACGAGGCGTCGACCAGGCGGAGGATCGCCGAGACGAGTGCGCCGCCATAGCTGAAGCCGATGAACGTGACCAGCGTCGCCTCGTAGATGCCCCAGAACACCTGGTCGTTGAGCCCGGTGACGCCGAGGCCGGAGCCGAGTTGGACGGCGTAGCCCACGGCTCCGACCCCAGCGACCAGGGCAGCGATGAGCGCGACGAGCCAGAAGCCCCGGCCGGCGTGCACCATGGGCCGCACCGCCAGCTCGGCGAGCGACGGCTGGGCGGCAGACGGATCGCGCGGGGCGGTGACGTCGTCCATCGATCAGAACTCGACGCGCTGCCCGTGCCCGGCCACGTAGTACACGCGTGGCTCCGTGCCGAGATGCTCCTTGAGGCGGTACACGTCGTTCTCGCGGAGGAACTGCGAGAGACCCACCGTCGCGCGGCCGTTCGTGGCCATGTCGGTCACGAAGTCACCGAGATAGATCGCCTCCATCGCGCACGACGTGACACACGCAGGGAGGCGGCCTTCGCGCGTCTCGTGCGCGCACGCGTCGCACTTCCCGACGGTGCCGAGGCGCTGGGGCGCCTGGAACAACGGACCGTCATGGGTCGCCCCGGACGGCACCTCCGGCCCCGGCCGCCAGTTGAAGGTCCGCACGCCGTACGGGCAGGCGGCCATGCACATGCGGCAGCCGATGCAGATCGACTGATCCACCACGATCGGCCCGTCAGGGAGATGGTAGGTAGCCGTGACTGGACAGACCTGCACGCACGGCGCCCGTTCGCACATCTGGCACAGCACCGGCAGGTGGTACTCGCCGCCGATGGCATCGACCATCGGATAGACCTTGATCCACTCCTGGTCGCTGGCGAGGAAGTGCATCTTCTGGCAACCCTTGGTGCACGCCCCGCACCCGTCGCAGCGCCGCAGGTCGATGACGAACGCCCACTGGTGCGCCGCGCCCGTCTCGGCCGACCCGCTCGCCGGGAGGTCCGAGGCCGCCACGCGCTCGAGCATCGGGAAGATGTCCAGAGCGCGTCCGGTCAGGACGAGCGCCGAGGCGCCGGCGGCGATGCGGAGCACGGCACGGCGCGGGAGGCGGCGCGCGCCGGCCTCGGCGATGACGCTTTCTCGTGCCGGCTCGCCGTCCATGGTCGCCGGGGTCTCCTCGTGGGCGTGTACCGGCATCATCGCCATCCGCGGCGCCGTCGCCCACGTTGAGGACCGCGCCCTGCGGTGCGGGACCCCGCATCTCCCGCGCGGCCTCCCGCGCCTCCGCGCCCGTCGGCCCCGGTGTAGGATCGAATCGCGGTACGTAGCGATGGACGGAGGCCGATGGATCATGTCAGGGTCCTCCTGGCGGAGGACCACGCCGTCGTCCGCGAAGGCACGCGCGAGATCCTCGAGCGCGAGACGACGATCTCCGTCGTCGGCGAGGCCGAGGACGGGCTGGCCGCGGTCAACCTGGCCCGCGAGCTGTCGCCGGACGTCGTGCTGCTCGACATCGGGCTCCCGGTACTCAACGGCATCGAGGTCTGTCGCCGCATCCGCGCCGAGCCCGGGGCGCCGCACGTCCTCGTGCTCAGCGCATACGACGACGCAGACTACGTGTCAGCCGCGCTTCAAGCGGGGGCCGGCGGGTACATGCTCAAGACCGCCCACGGACGTGACGTCATCGCCGCGGTCATCGCCGTGGCGCGCGGGGAGATCGTTCTGCACCCGGCGGTCGCGCGGCAGTTGCTGCGTGGCCCCGGATCGCTGCCGGGTGGTCAGTCGCTCACCGAGCGCGAGCACGAGGTGCTTCGGCTCGCGGCGCGCGGCGAACGGACGAAGGAGATGGCGCGGCAACTTTCGGTGAGCGTGCGCACGGTGGAGGGCCACCTGACCAGCATCTTCAACAAGCTGGGCGTCTCGAACCGGACGGAGGCCATCCTCTACGCCGCGTCGCGGGGGTGGATCTCGCTTGGCCGGAGCGAGTGATGCCGATGACCGCCGTCCTTGACCGCCGCATCCCGCGACGCACGGGGATCGCGCTGGCCGTCCGCCGGGTCCTGGCACGATCGCGCCCGCCGCTCGAGCGACGGGAGTTCTGGGCGGTGCAGGCGCTCGTTGTCCTCATCGCCGTCGTGCATGCGCTGCTCGAGTGGTCCCATGCGCTCGACCCGCACACGCCGATCTACCTCGTGCCGATCTCTCTCTACCTCATCCCCATCCTGTACGCCGCGCTGAACTTCGGGGTCCAAGGCTCGCTCCCGACGGTCGTGTGGTGCGGGATCCTGTCGCTGCCCAACGTTCTCTTCTTCCACGAGGGCCTCGAGCGATGGGGTGAGCTGGCCCAGGGGGTCTGGCTCGCGGCGACGGCGATCTTCGTCGGTCAGCGCGTCGACCGGGAGCGAGCCGCCCGTCTGGATGCCGAGCGGCGCGAGGAGGCGCGGCGCGTCTCCGAGGAGCGCTACCGGGCGATCTTCGACAGCGTCGGCGAACCCATCGTGCTGCTCAACGACGACCATCGCGTGGCGGAGGCGAACGCCGCGGCGGCCGCCCTGTTTGGGCGCCCCGTGGATCAGCTGCGCGGCCACCACCTGCCGGAACCCCTGGGCTCGGCCATCATCGCCTCGCTCGGCCAGGGACAGGCGACGGGCACGGCGCTGGGCGAGCCGATCCGGACGCCCGACGGCACGACGTGGATCGAAGCGATCGGGACTGCGGTGGTCGACCCGGCCGCCAAGCCGCAGACGCAGCTCGTGCTTCGCGACGTCACGGCCCAGCACGAGCGCGAGCGCGGCCTGGAAGGGATCGCCCGGCAGACCCTGGCGGCGCGCGAGGCAGAGCAGCGGCGCATCGCGCGCGAGCTCCACGACGGTCCGGTGCAGTCGCTCGTGGCACTGGTCCGAAAGCTCGACGCGCTGGAGAACCTCGCCCCCACGGAGGCGGCCACGCTCGGCGAAGCGCGCACGGTCGCCGAACGCGTGGCCGACGAGCTGCGTCGCGTCAGCCGCGACCTGCGCCCCTCGATCCTCGATGACCTGGGGTTAACGTCCGCGCTCCGCTCGCTAGCGCACACGTTCACGGAGCGGACGGGGATCAAGGCGCGCGTCGTGTTGAGCGGGACGCCGCGTCCGATCGGCGCCAACCTGGAGCTGACGATGTTGCGGATCACCGAGGAGGCCCTGCGCAACATCGAACGCCACTCCGGAGCAAGCAGCGCCACCCTGCGTCTGGCGTTCGCGGCGAGCGCCACGAGACTGATGATCTCGGATGACGGTCGCGGCATGGACGCCATCCCTTCCCCATCAGCGCTCCTGGCGTCGAACCGCCTGGGCCTCATCGGGATGGGGGAACGGGCGCGCCTCGCCGGAGCACGGTTGTCCGTCCGCTCGCGGCGCCACGGGGGCCTCGTGATCGATATCGAAGCGCCCGCCTTGGACCTCGCACCGCGAGAGGCCCACGAAGGGGAGTATCCGAGCGGCCTCGAGCGCGTCTCCCCGCCCATCGGGCAACGGCCGGCCCCCATCCCGCCACGTTAAGGATGCCGGAGGTCCAGTCTCGAGCCGGCTCGACGGACGCTGGATGATCAGCGGAGGACCTGGGACAGGCGGCCGGCCGGCTGTCCGAGGTCGCGTGATCCATCACCGAGTATCCGTGCTACAGCGCTACGCTTCCACCGCCCCCAGCGCCGAGAGCGGCCCGTGCGCCTTGGCTCGGGTCTCCTCCCACTCCTCGGTCGGGTCCGAGCGCCAGGTCATGCCGCCCCCGACGTGGAGCGTCAGGCGCGAACCATCGGCCACGAACGTGCGGATGAGGATGGACGAGCCCAGCGCGCCGTCGGCCCCGATCCACAGCGCCGTCCCCGTGTAGGGCCCGCGCCGCACCGGCTCCAGGGCCTCGATGACCTCCATGGCCCGGATCTTCGGGGCGCCGGTGATCGAGCCACCGGGGAAGGACGCGGCCAGCAGGTCGAAGGCATCCCGCCCCGGCAAGAGGCGCCCGGTCACCGTGGACACGAGATGCTGCACGGCGCCCGTCCGCTCCAGGCGGCAGAGGCGCGGCACGCGCACGCTGCCCGGGATGCAGACGCGGCCGAGGTCGTTGCGCAGGACGTCCACGATCATCACGTTCTCGGCACGATCCTTCTGGCTGGCCAGCAGCTGGGCGGCGTACGACTTCGGCTCCTGCAGCAGCGCGGCGAGCACGTCGCCGGATCGGACCTCGTCGCGCCCGGCGCTCTGGACGTGCAGCACGGCGGTCTGCAGCACACGGCGGAACGCCAGCGTCTGCTCGGGCTCGCGCTGACGGTTCATGCTGAACTGTTCCAGGGACCGCGTGAGGTAGGCATCGAGGTCCATCCGGAGCTGGCGCAGGTCCACGCCGACCGCGCCCAGGATCTGTTCGCCCTCCGGGTCGTGGGCGAGCGCGTACAGCAGATGCTCCAGCGTGAGGTGCGTATGACGCCGCGCGCCCGCCTCGCGGTGGGCCACGGTCAGAATCAGCTCGAGAGAAGGACTGAACACTTACTCCTCTTCCATGACCGCTTTGAGCGGATATCCGGCGCCCTGCGCAAGCTCTTCCGTCCGCACCACCCGTGTTTCCGCGACATCGAACGGGTACACCCCGCAGAGCCCCTGGCCCTGCGTGTGGACCATCATCATGACGCGATACGCCTCGGCCGGAGACTTCTGGAACTCCGTCTCGAGCAGATAGACGACGAACTCCATGGGCGTGTAGTCGTCGTTGAGGAGGACGACTTTCCACATCGAGGGGTGGCGGGTCTCGGCGCGCGTGCGCTCGGCAACCTCACCGCCGGTATCCGGCCGTTCGTCCGCCATGGTCGTGTTGTCGGTCGTTGTGCTCGAGCAGTCCACGTCAATTGTACCAGCCTCGCCGAAATCGCGCCGGCCGGGGCGAATGTGATTGATTGAACGTCGGCGGCCGAACTAAAGTTCGGCCCTACGGGGTACGGATGATTACGCTCCCGCGTCAACTGCT
>Ga0209320_10001874_pt1 | contig 10837 bp, 11 predicted proteins | sample Rifsed13ft4_FD_184008 | JGI IMG/M metagenome (GOLD analysis project Ga0209320, IMG submission 184008) | Soil microbial communities from Rifle, Colorado, USA - sediment 13ft 4 (version 2) | ecosystem: Environmental > Terrestrial > Deep subsurface > Rock core/Sediment | place: Rifle, Colorado... | reverse complement strand
CCCCGTCGACAGCGAGCACTCGGCGATCTGGCAATGCCTCTGGGGTGAGGAAGATCACGCGATTCGGCGCATCCTCCTTACGGCAAGCGGTGGAGCGTTCCGCGATTACGACCGCGGACAGCTCGCCACGGTGACCGCTGAACAGGCACTTAACCACCCCACGTGGAAGATGGGATCAAAGATTACCGTCGATAGCGCCACCCTCATGAACAAAGGCATGGAGACCATCGAGGCGATGTGGCTCTTTGGCGTCTCGATGGGACAGGTCGAAGTGGTGCTCCACCGCGAATCCATCGTCCACTCCCTCGTCGAATTCAGCGACGGCAGCGTCAAGGCCCAGTTGGGGCTCCCCGATATGCGCCTGCCCATCCAGTGCGCGCTCGCCTACCCGGAACGCATGCCCGTGCCGCCCGCTCCGCCCCTCGACCTCGCGGCGATCGGCACGCTCAACTTCGGGCGTCCGGACCTGTCGCGCTTCCCGGCGCTTGGCCTCGCGATGGACGCGGGCAGCATCGGCGGCACCATGCCCGCGGTCATGGCCGCCGCGGACGAAGTCGCAGTCGGCCGCTTCATCGGTGGCGAGATACGCTTCCTCGAAATCCCGGCGGTGATCGAATCCGTCATGCAGAAACACGACCCGGTAGCCGATCCTGATATCGAAGCAGTGCTCGCCGCCGATGCCTGGGCCCGCGCGACTGCAACCGCCACCGTGGCCGGAGTAACCGCCTGATGTCCTTCCTGCCCGATGAACTCGTAGCGATCCTCCGCGCCGCCGTCCCCTTCCTCACCGTGCTCGTGGCGCTCATCGTGATCCACGAACTCGGCCACTTCGTCGCCGCCAAGGCCTTCGGCATCAAGGTGCTCGAATTCGGCATCGGGTTCCCGCCGCGCATCAAGCGGGCCGTCTGGAAGCGCGGCGAAACCGAGTACACCCTCAACTGGCTGCCAATCGGCGGATTCGTCCGTCTTCTCGGCGAAGAAGACCCGACCGACCCTCGCTCGCTCGCCGCAGCGCCGCGCTGGAAGCGCCTGACGGTGCTCTTCGCCGGCGTCTTCATGAACGTGATCCTCGCCGTCGTCCTGCTCGCCGTGGGCTTCATGGTCCCGCGCGACCGCGACCTCAGCCTCGCCCAGATCAGCGAAGTCGCTGCGGGTTCCCCCGCATCGGAAGCCTCCATCACCGGCGAGATGCGCGACGGCAGCGAACCCGCCCAGGGCCTCCAGGCCGGCGACATCATCATGGAGGTCGAAGGCCGCGAGATTCGCAACACGAACGAACTCATCATCGCGAACCGCCGCTTCCTCGGCGAGACTCAGCACTGGGTCATCCTCCGCGCCGGCTCCACGCTGGAGGCCGACGTCTACGCCCGCTGGCACCCGCCTGATGGCCAGGGGCCGACCGGCATCCGCGTCGGACCGCCCGTCACCTGCTCCGGCGCCGAGGATGACGGCACACCGACAGGCTGTCAGTTGCTCTACCCGTTCACGGAGAGCGTCTGGTACTGGCCGTGGGAGGCGTTCCCGAAGGGCGCCCGGTCGCTCGTCGACATCCTCGTCCTCACCAGCAACGAGATTCGCGTCCGCGTCGGCGGTGGTGGTGGCGCGGCCGTCAGCGAGGATCAGCCGGCGTTCACGGGCCCGGTCGGCATCGCCGATGTCACCGGCCAGATCATCGACGAACAGGGCTGGCGCGCCCTCATCGAGTTCGCGGCGCTCCTCAGCCTGAACCTCGCAATCTTCAACGTTCTCCCGCTGCCGATGCTTGATGGGGGCCGCATCTTCTTCGTGCTCGTCGAAATCCTCCGTGGAGGCCGCCGCATCGCGCCCGAAAAGGAGGCGCTCGTCCATCTCACGGGGTTTGCCGTCCTGATGGCCGGGGTACTGGTCATAACGTACTTCGACATCGCCCGTCTGCTGTCGTAGCTTTCTCTCGTGCTCTTCACGGCCATCTTCCTCGCACTGTTCATCACCGGCTGGATGATCGTCGGTGGCATCCCCTGGCTCATCCTCTCCGTGAAGACGCGCGGGTCGGCCGGACTCTGGCACCTGCCGCTCTCCATGCTCGCGGGAGTCGTCGGCGGGGTCGCGGTGCCGGTGCTCTGGCTCGATAACGCCACCGGCATCTGGGTCAGTTTCATCGCCGCCTTCGTGGTGCCCTCGCTCCTGCTCGCCGCCCGGCGCTTCAGCCTCCGCCCGGTTGTCGAACCCGTGGCCGCCGGCAAGGCCCCGGAGCAGCAGCCGAAATGAAGCCCCTCGCTCTCTCTACGATGTTCGCCCAGCAGGATCGCTTCGACCACGGCGCGGAATTCGCCCGTTTTGCCGCCGAGTCGGGTTACGACGCGATCGAAATCAGCCACTCCACCCGCGAGGATAAACTCAACCAGATCATCGCCTCGCGCGTCCTGCCCATCGTCTCCGTCCACCAGCCGGCTCCGTGGGTAATGCACTACGACGGCAGGGGCAACTCTCACTGCAACCTGGCATCAGTCGACGACGGCGAGCGTGGCGCGGCGATCGACTACGCCCGGGCCAGCATCGAGTGGACACAGCGAATAGGTGCCAGCCGGGTCGTCGTCCACCTCGGCGCCGTAACCGATGTCCCCGACATGTTCCCCGAGGAATACGAGATGCGCCGCATGTTCGACTCCGGCCGCGCCGGGGATCCCCGCTTCGCCGAACTGCGCGAAGCGGCGGTCGCAAAGCGGCGCAGCGAGGCCGGGCCGTACCTCGAAGCCGCCCGCCGGTCGCTCGAACAACTCGTGCGCGTTGCCGAGCCGGCCGGGATCGTCGTCGGTCTCGAAAACCGCTACCACTTCCACGAGATCCCCGCCCCCGAGGATTACGACCTCCTCCTCGATGGCTTCACCCCGGACCAGGCCGGCTACTGGCATGACACCGGTCACGCGGAGGTCCTCCACCGGCTCGGCTTCCACGACCGGCACGAATGGTTCGCCCGCAACCAGGGCCGCATTGTCGGCGCGCACCTCCACGACGTCATCGGGCTGGGCGACCACCGGTCGCCTGGCGACGGCGACGTCGACTGGACCTACATCCGCGACGGCCTCTCACACCTCGCGGGCTACACGCTCGAAATCAACCAGCACCAGCCCGACGAGCGCGTCGCCTCCGCCCCTGCGTTCCTCGAATCGGTTGGCCTCAGGTAGTCAAAACGAAAGGTCGAGGCTGATATCCAGCGCCTTCGCGCTGTGAGTGAGCGCCCCGACCGAGATCGCCTCCACGCCCGTCTCGGCAATCGCCCGCACGGTTTCCAGCGTGACTCCCCCGCTCGCCTCCAGCGATGCCCTCCCCGCCGTCCGGCGGACCGCCTCGGCCATCTCCGCGAGGCTCATATTGTCGAGGAGGATCCATTCGGGCGACCCGGCAAGCGCATCTTCCAACTCCTCGAGCCGGTCTATCTCCACCTCAATCTGCACGGACGGGTGGTTCGCCCTGATCGCCGCGACGCCTTCCGCGAGCGTCATCCCCGCCCGCGCTAGCGCCTCCCGGTGGTTGTCCTTGATCATCGCCATCGTCGCGAGGTCGCGCCGGTGGTTGGTGCCGCCCCCGCACCGCACGGCGTACTTCTCGAGGTCGCGCAGGCCCGGCGTCGTCTTCCGCGTGTCGAGGATCTTCGTGCCTGTCCCGGCCACCGCCTCGACGAAGGCGCGGGTCAGCGTGGCCGTCGCGCTCAGGCGCTGGAGAAAGTTGAGCGCCACGCGCTCCCCCTCAAGGATCGCCCGCACGGAGCCGGAGACCGTCGCGAGCGTCTCCCCCCGCCGGAACGCCTGCCCCTCACCAACGACCACCTTGAACTGTACTCGCGGGTCGATGTGCCGGAAGCATTCCGCCGCGACCATGAGTCCCGCAGCGACGCCATCCTCTTTTGCCACGAAGGTACCCGTCCCCTGGAGTCTTCCGGAGACCGTGCAGGAACTCGTCACATCCTCGAGGGCGCGGTCTTCCTGCAGAGCACGCGCCACGACCCGGCTCACGACGTCCGCCGGCGGTGGCTCAATCGCCACGACGGAACACCTGCCTTCGCCTCCAGTTCAGGTCGTCGCGCTCCGGGTAGTCCCGGCGGAAGTGCGCCCCCCGGCTCTCGGTCCGCTGGAGCGCGGCCCGCAACGTAAGTTCCGCCATGATCGACATCTGCCGAAGTTCCTGGCTCTCGCGGTTCTCCTCCGGCGCGGTCAGGGGCCACGAAGTCACGGTGTCCAGTGCACGCGACAGTGCCTCGCCGGTCCGCTCGATGCCCGCAGCCCCCCACATGAGCCGCTGCAGTGTCTCCCTGTTGGGTGGCATCCCACCGCGCGGCCCCGCATGCTCGCCTCCCGGCGACAGAGCGCCGGGGGCGTGGCGTCCCTCCGCGATGTCTTCGACCACGCGCTTCCCGAAGACGACGGTCTCCATCAGGGAGTTGCTGGCCAGGCGGTTCGCGCCGTGGACACCCGTGCAGGCCACCTCGCCACAGGCATAGAGACCGGCGACGTTCGTCCGTCCCCAGGTGTCCGTCAGCACGCCGCCCATCAGGTAGTGCGCCGCGGGCGCGACCGGGATCGGCTCGGCCCCCATGTCGATACCCTGACCCCTGCAGAACGCATAGATCGATGGGAATCGCGTCGCCACGTCCACCCTCAGGCCGCGACAGTCCAGCACCACGTGGTCGGAACGGTCCGCGCGCATCTCCGCCGCCATCGCCCGGGCGACCACGTCCCTCGGGGCCAGGTCGGCCAGCGGATGGTAGCGCGACATGAACGCCTCGCCGGATGCGTTCCGCAGGACCGCCCCTTCGCCCCTCACTGCCTCGCTGATGAGGAATGGCGGCGCGCCGGCCCGGCGGAAGGCCGTGGGGTGAAACTGGTAGAACTCGAGGTCCGCAACTTCCGCGCCCGCCTCGAACGCCAGGGCGATCCCGTCCCCGGTTGCCACCTCCGGGTTCGTGGTGTGCGAATACAGTTGGCCGGCGCCGCCCGTCGCCAGCACGACGGCCGGGGCGAAGAACCGCTCGCGAGTCCCTTCGCGAAGGTCGAGGGCCTCGATGCCCGTGACGCTCCCGCCATCGACGAGGATGCGCGTGGCGAGGGTGTAGTCGAGGACCGTGATCCGCGCGGCCCCGGCGGCGGCCGTGAGTGCGTTCTCGATCGCCGCGCCGGTCTGGTCCCCGCCCGCATGAAGGATCCGGGCCGCGGCGTGGGCGGCCTCTCGCCCCAGTGCCACCTCGCCGCCGAGCGAGTCGAACGCGACGCCATACTCCACGAGGTCCCGGATGCGGCCGGGCGCTTCGCTGCAGAGCACCCGGGCCGCCTCTTCGTCCACCAGCCCGGCCCCCGCCGCGATGGTGTCGGCGAAGTGCGATTCAACCGAGTCCAGCGGCCCCACCGCGGCCGCAATTCCCCCCTGCGCCCAGCGCGTGTTGCATTCGTCGATGCTGCCCTTTGTGACAACCAGCACCGGCCCCAGTTCCCTCGCCTCGAGTGCGACGAACAGCCCCGAGATCCCGCTGCCCACGACGATCACCCGGTACTCGTCGAGCAGGCCGTCGTCCTGGCGCGGGTGTGGTCGTTCTCCGTCGGCCCGGGGCGGGCCGGATATTTCAGGCATGGGACTTAGTGTACCCGGTACACGAAGTCCGGCAACCCGCACCAAGCGCGTTCCCACAGCCTTCGGTACACTTACATCGCGGCCGGCCAGGCTGGCCCAGCCTCTTCCCGGAGCCCTTGTTTGGCCATCCTTCCCATCCGCCGCGCGGGCGACCCGGTCCTTCGCGAGAAGGCCCGCCGGGTGCGCACCATCGATAGCTCCATCCACAAACTCATCGAAGACATGTGGGAGACCATGTATGACGCCCCCGGCGTCGGCCTCGCCGCGCCCCAGGTCGGCGTCCCGCTGCGCGTGATCGTCATCGATGTCCACGACCCCGAACGCGAGCCGATCGCCCTCGTCAACCCGGAAATTGTGAAGCGCGCCGGCGAACGCGTGCTCGACGAAGGATGCCTCTCCGTCCCCGGCTTCCGCGGCGAAATCACCCGCTCCGTGAAGGTACTCGTCAAAGGGATCGACCCCTACACCGGCAAGGAAGTCCGCATCAAGTCCGAAAACGACCTCTTCGCCGAGGCCCTCGAACACGAGATCGACCACGTGAACGGCATTCTCTACATCGACTATCTGCCCGGGCCGGAGGCTCTCGTCCCGCTGAGCGACGCGCCGGAGATCAAGCGCTAACAGTGATCATCGGCGTTATTGGCGGCGAATCCAGTTCCATGGACGAGGAGCGCGTCGCCTACGAAGTCGGTCACGAAATCGCTCGCAGGGGCCATGCCCTCATCTGCGGGGGCCGCCATGGCATCATGCGCGAGGCCTGCCGCGGCGCCCGTGAGGCCGGGGGCCACACCATCGGCATCCTCCCCGGCGAAGATGTGAGTGACATGAACGAGTTCGTCGAGTTCCCCATCGTCACCGGCCTCGGCCATGCCCGGAATACCATCATCCCGCGGACGGCCGATGCCGTGGTTGCCATTGGCGGCCGTTACGGCACCCTCTCCGAGATCGCCTTTGCCCTCATCGCCGGCAAGCCCATCGCGGGACTCAGTACGTGGCAACTCGTCGCTCCCGGCGGCGAAGCACCACCCGTCATCCCTTTCGACTCCCCTGCCGAAGCAATCGATTACTGCGAACGGGCCGCGGCCCCCGGAGGTAACCATGTTCATCGAGCACATTAGCGCGCGCGAAATCCTCGACTCTCGCGGCAACCCGACCATCCACGTCACGGTCCTCGCCGACGACGGCAGCATGGGCGTCGCGGCCGTCCCCTCCGGCGCTTCCACCGGTGCCCACGAGGCTGTCGAACTCCGCGACGGCGACAAGCGCCGCTACGGCGGCAAGGGAGTGCTCAAGGCGGTCAAGAACGTCACAACCGAGATCGCCCAGGCACTGGACGGCGCGGCCGTTACCGACCAGCGGTCAATTGACCGCCTGCTCATCGAACTCGACGGCACGCCCAACAAGTCGCGCCTCGGGGCCAACGCCATCCTCGGTGTCTCCCTCGCTGTTGCGCGGGCTGCCGCCGAATCGTGCGGTCTGCCCCTCTACCGCTACCTCGGCGGCCCTTCGGCGCACCGCCTGCCCGTCCCGATGTTCAACATCCTCAACGGCGGCAAGCACGCCGAAAACTCCACCGACTTCCAGGAGTTCATGATCATGCCGGTCGGCGCCGAGACCTTCTCCGAGGGCCTCCGCATGGGCGTCGAGATCTACCACGCGCTCCACGCCGTCCTCCACGACCGCGGCCTCTCGACGACCGTCGGCGACGAAGGCGGGTTCGCCCCGTCCCTCCCGGGCAACGAAGACGCCGTCCAGGTAGTCCTCGAAGCGATCGAACGCGCCGGCTACCGGCCGGGCGAGGACGCAGTCATCGCGCTCGACCCCGCATCGACCGAACTCTTCCACAACGGCCAGTACGTCCTCGCCCGCGAACAGCGCACGCTCTCCAGCGAGGAGATGGTCCAGCACTGGGCCTCCTGGGTCGATCGTTACCCCATCCGCTCGATCGAAGACGGCCTCGCTGAAGACGACTGGGAGGGGTGGGCCAACCTCGTGGCCACTGCCGGCGACCGCACCCAGGTCGTCGGCGACGACCTCCTCGTCACGAACCCGGCCCGCATCCGCCGTGGAATCGAAGCGAAGGCCGCGAACAGCGTCCTCGTGAAGCTGAACCAGATAGGCACGCTGACCGAGACCCTGGAGGCGGTCGAGACAGCGCAGCGCGCGGGCTGGACGGCTGTCATCAGTCACCGCTCGGGCGAAACCGAGGACACGTTCATTTCGGACCTCGCTGTTGCCACTGGGGCAGGGCAAATCAAGACCGGCGCCCCCGCCCGGAGCGAACGCACGGCCAAGTACAACCGCCTGCTCGAGATCGAAGCGATGCTGGGGCCGGGCGCCGAGTACGCGGGCTGGAACTCCATCCGCCAGTTAGGCCCGCGGCCGGCGCCGCTCGAATCTGCCCGCCAGAGTCCGTCCATCCGGGCCGAACGCCGCCGCGCTCCCCGTAGCCGGCACTGATCCACCGCCATGCTGCCTGCCGTCCGCGCCATCGCCGACCGCGTCGTTCTCGATACGGCGAACCTGAAGTACATCGCCGCCATCCTGCCCGATGACGCCCTCCAGCGCCGCCTCCCGGAGGGCGACTGGACGCTTCACGACCTCTTCGCCCACTTCGCCGCGACCGAAGAACTCCACGCCGATATCTGCGAACGCTTTCTCGCCGGCGGCGAGGGCTACCCACTCGGCTTCCAGATCGATGCCTTCAACGCGGAGGCCGTCGCTGAAGCGGCCGATGCGTCGCTGGCCGCCCTCATCGACAGGTTCGAAGCCGCCCGGGCCCGCCTCCTCGCCGGTTACGAACGGCTGACCGCTTCGCAGCTCACGGCTTCCGTGCGGGAGCGCACCCTGCGCGATGCGCTCGACGGTTGGTCGCGCCACTACGCGCGCCACGCGATGGACCTTCTCGATGCCGTCCCCGAGATACGCTTCGACACGCTCGTCCTCAACTGGGTGCTCCACGCCGACCTTCGCGGCCATCCCTCATTCGAACGCCAGCGGCGCCTGTTCGAAGAGGTCCGCGAACTGGCGGAAAAGGACGACTAACTTCCCGCCTGCGACACCTGCTGTCGCGCGACTGTGCGATGCTATCCGGCCGGACAACTCTCCGGAGGCGGTGACACTTGAAGTACGGATTCGTCCTCCCCATCGGCGACGCCCGCATCGCCGCCGATCTCGCCCGCGACGCTGAGCAGGCGGGTTGGGACGGCTTTTTCGTTTGGGAGCCGGTCTGGGGCATCGACGCCTGGGTCGCGCTGACGGCCGCCGCCCTGCAGACGAGCCACATCCGCCTCGGGACCATGCTCACCCCGCTTCCCTGGCGGCAGCCCTGGAAACTGGCCAGCGAAACGGCCACCCTCGACAACCTTTCGGGCGGCCGCGTCATCCTCGCGGTTGGTCTCGGCGCCCCCGAAGCCGGCGCGGGCAAGTTTGGCGTGCCCACCGATAGACGCCTTCGCGCAGAACTGCTCGACGAAGGCCTCGATGTCCTCTACGGCCTCTGGCACGGCCAGCCGTTCGAGTATCACGGCAAGCACTACAACCTTCAGCCGACTGATTTCGCGGTGCCTCCTCCGCCAGTCCAGCAGCCCCGGATACCGGTCTGGGTAGTCGGCGTTTGGCCCCGCATGAAGTCGATGCGGCGCGTCCTCCGCTGCGACGGTCTCCTGCCCGCCCGCATGGGGCCCGATGGCAAACTCGCCGAAGTGCTCCAGCCAGACGACATCCGCGAGATGAAGGCCTGGCTCGACCAGAATCGCGACACCGATGCCCCGTTCGACATCGTCTGGGAGGGCGAAACGCCGGGCGATTCCCCCTCAGAGGCTGCCGCCATCGTTCGGCCCTGGGCCGAAGCCGGGGCCACCTGGTGGAACGAAACTCGCTGGAACATCCTCTCCGACGTCAATGCACCAGAAATCGCCCGAGAGCGTATCCTTCAGGGACCACCACGACTTGACTGATGCCCTGGAGGTCCCTCTCACAATGCACTCCGATGTCGAGCTGATCCTCAACGAACTCGACACCCACCGCGTCCGCTTCGCCGTCTTTTGCCGTTCACTTTCGCCCGAAGAACTCGCTCGCGATGTCCCGAACAGCACGTGGATGGTGCGCGATTTCATCGCCCACCTCGCAACCATCGACGCCCCGATCGGCGATATGTTCCAGACTGTCCTCGCCGGGCGCGACCCCGGCATCCGCACGGGCGACGGCGAACGATTCGATGTCGACCGCTGGAACGAAGCCCGCATCCAGGAACGCCGTGGCCGCTCTGTCGATGACTTGCTCGCCGAGGCGGTGACCGCCCGGGCGGCACTGCGCAGCCAGTTGGCCCAACTCCAGGAAGAGCACCTGGCCACGACCATCAAGTTCCAGGGCGATGCCCGCCGTCCACCTGCCGAAGTCGAACTCCGGCGCTACCTCCGCGGCTGGTGTAAGCACGACCCGATGCACGTCGTCGACATGGTCCGGGCCCTGCCCGAAAAGCGCACACCGGCCATCGAACAGTGGCTCGATGACCCGGTGGTCGCCGGCTACCAGGCCGCGATGAACCGCTGAGCGCCCGCGATGAGGGTTTCGCCGCCGCGCATTTCCCCACAGGCCAGCCGCTCGGGTAAGCCCCCGATGGCCGTCGCCGGATCCGCCGATGCGTACCGGCAGTCGTCGTTCGTGCTCGGCGCCGACCTCGATCTCCTGCTGCAGGGGCTCGAACTGGAGGGCAGCCTCGCCGAGGCTGCCTCGGGCGCGAAGTATCGAAACCAGCGCGTGGCGTCGGCGCTTGGCCTCTGGTCGCGGGCGTGGCTGAACCGCCAGCAGGCGCTGCACGCCGCCGAATGGGGCAACTACGCCGCGGCTGTGCCCCTCGTCCGGGCCGCCGCCGACTACGAGGCCGCCGAAATCTACCTCCTGCGCCAGGACGCAGCTGAGTGGGAGGAGTGGCTCGCACAGGGCGGCATCGCCCTCGCCCCGGAGGAACACGCGACCGAGTTTCGCCTCCATGCCTTCCGCGCGGCTGAAGTGCTCGCCGCCCACGACATCCTCGGCCCCCTCTACCGGGCCGCGATGGACCTGTCGATGCCACACTTCGGCGCGACCCTGCTGCTCTGCGGCAGCGAGTCCGACCCCGCGCGTGTTGCCATGACCTTCGGCGACCGCGACTTCCACCTCGGCCTCGCCGAACTCGTGACGGGATGGCTGCTGCTCCTCGGGGTCGCGCAAGTGGAGGCGCTGATCGAATTCG
>Ga0209320_10001870_pt1 | contig 10845 bp, 8 predicted proteins | sample Rifsed13ft4_FD_184008 | JGI IMG/M metagenome (GOLD analysis project Ga0209320, IMG submission 184008) | Soil microbial communities from Rifle, Colorado, USA - sediment 13ft 4 (version 2) | ecosystem: Environmental > Terrestrial > Deep subsurface > Rock core/Sediment | place: Rifle, Colorado... | reverse complement strand
CATGGTGCGCCATTGTTTTCGATATTGGTCATCATTGCATTTATCGGCGTTGGCGCTGCACTTTGTTCCATTACCAAGTAGCGTCGCATATCCATAATAATCGAAAGCGGACTGATGTTTACCGGACATTCCTCGACACAGGCATTGCATGAAGTACAGGCCCACAACTCTTCGGGCGTGATGTAATCGTTCAATAATGATTTGTTGTCTGGAACAAAAACTCCTTTGTTTGCGTCAATATTTTTACCAACTTCCTCGATTCTATCTCTCGTATCCATCATAATTTTACGAGGCGATAATTTTTTTCCGGTGATATTTGCTGGACACGATGAAGTACAACGACCGCATTCGGTACATGTATAAGCGTTTAATAATTGCACCCAATTCAAGTCTTGTATGTCACTGGCTCCAAACTTGGCAGGTACTGCATTTTCGGTTGCCGGTGCTGAGGCATAAGGATCTGCATTTGGATCCATCATCATTTTTACTTCATTGGTAACGGATTCCAAATTGTCAAATTGTCCTTGTGGATTAAGGTTTGCAAAATAAGTATTCGGGAAAGCCAACAGTATGTGAAGGTGTTTTGAAATATACAAATAGTTCATGAAAACCAAGATTCCAACGATGTGCAACCACCAGAATATTTCAGAAAGCAGCATCACTAATTCATTAGAATAGCCATTAAATAAAGGCTCAATGAATTGACTTATTGGAAAAGAACCTGCTTTTATGAAATGGTGAAAACCTCCGGGAATATTTTGCAAATGCAAGTCTGTGGCGTTCATCAATAAAAATAATGACATCAAAACTACCTCAAAATACAGGATATAATTGGCGTCACTTTTAGGAAAACCTGTTAAATCTTTGTTGACAAAACGTTTCAATTTAATGATGTTCCTTCTTGTCCAAAAGGTAATTACGGCAACCAATACCAATAAAGCCAATATTTCAAAAGAAGCTATCAAGACATCGTAAAAAGTTCCTAAAAAGGCAAAAATTCTGTGGGTGCCGAATAAACCATCAATGATAATTTCCAACAATTCGATATTGATGATGATAAATCCTGCGTAAACAATGATATGAAGTATGCCGGCAACGGGTCTTTTTACCATCTTGGATTGTCCAAGGGCAATCATTGCCATATTTTTCCAACGCGCTTTTGGATTGTCTTTGCGATTTACGGCCGTTCCCAGATTTATGTTTCTAATGATTTTTTTTACGTTCAAATAAAAATAACCAAATCCTATAATCAGTAATATCGCAAATAAAATATTATCCAAATAACTCATAATTGCTAGTTTTTAACTTTAGTGACTGTATCGTTTACAGGCGCAACATAGGGTTTGTTTTTCTTTCCAAAAACAGAAACATTTACATATCGTGTTGGATGAAGTCTAACGTCTTCCAATAATAATTCTAATTCTTTTGAGGTTTTTTCAAGATTTTTGTAGAGCTCTTCGTCAGTCAACAATTTGCCCATAGTTCCTTTTCCTGCTTGAAGATCGGCTATTATTTTATCAACGTTTGCCAAGGTTTTTTCAAGGTTTTTAGCCGTTTGACCTAAATTAGCTTTGTTTAAAGAATCGGAAATCTTGGAAAAATCGCTTGTGACTTTGTTAAAGTTGGCTACAGCTCCGTTTATCTGTCCTTTGTTGTCTTCTATTATAGTGTTTACATTTGAAGAAGCCTTGTGAAATTGCTCGATGGTTTGTCGGAGTTCAGACAGACTAATTTTCAAATCTTGTTGCCCTTTTTCATCCAAAACATTATTGAATCCAGTCACTAATTTATCTGAATTTAGAATCAGTTTTTCGAATTTTTCTTGAAGTGGAACCAGTTTTTCTTTTAAGGATTCGGTAAGACCTGCTTTTATGACTCCTTTTAGTTTATCTCCGTCAACCAGTGCCGTTTTATCATTATAATTAGGATAAATGGCCACTTGCTTTCCGGCAATAAAACCAGGTTCATAAATGGCGGCAATGCTGGATTTAGAAATAGGAAAGTCCGTTTTTAATAGCAATTCAACTAAAATCTTTCCTGTTTTTTGGTTTATTGAAATATTATTGATGCTACCTATAACGAGACCGTTAAGAGTTACTGCAGCTGATTTGACTAGTCCGTCAACGTTGTCATATTCGACGTAAACTGTTTTGTAAGTGGTAAAAAGGTCTCTCCCTTTTAGATAACTGTAACCCCAAATAAATAGTAAAATAGCCGAAATTACTAATATGGCGGTTTTAATTTCTCTTGTCATTTTCAAAATATAAGTATTTGCGCAAATTTAATATAAAATAATTAAACTTGTTGTTATTAATTATTGGAGAGAGCTTCTTGAACACTGATTTTGGTTCCGTTTTTGAAAGCAATTAAATATGCAGAACTATATCCTCTGGTCTTTGCTTCCTGCAATCGTTTTTTAGCTTCATTGTAATCAGGGGTTTGTCCGTACATGTATTTATAATATTTATTTTCAGACACCATTGAAATATCTTTCAATCCATTAAAATTACTTGGGATCAATTCTACTTTTTTTATGCTTGCCGATAATTGCACTTTATAAATAATGCCCGATGTATCTTGACTATTTGTAGCTTTTTTTGGTGCAGGAACATCTAAATTTGGTTTTGGTTTTGCCGGTGAAGACGTGTCTTTTTTAGGTGTTTCTATAATTTTTTGTGAAGGTCTTTCGATATCATTGTCAATAGTTCCACTACCAAAGTATTCGTTTTTGTAGCTAATAATGGCATTGGCAATGGCTCTGGCAATTTCGTTTTGACCCTCTTCAGAATTTAAATCATCACCTTCAGTAGGATTAGAAATAAAACCCGTTTCAATCAAGACTCTAGGCATATAGGCTTTGTGCAGTACCATAAAAGGCGCTTGTTTTACTCCCCCATGGCGGATTTTTTTACCTAAAGCAGCAAATCCATCTTCTATTTTACTTGCCAATGAAATGCTGTTGTCCAAATATTCTTCCGCCATCAAGGTCATTCCAATCATGGTTTCGGGAGAATTGGGATCAAATCCCTCATATTTTTGTTTATAATCTTTTTCCAAAGTAATAACGGAGTTCTCTTTTTTGGCAGCTTCAAGATTCGAAGCCACTTTACTCATACCCATTACGTAGGTTTCGGTTCCATACCCAGCTGGATCCCTGTTTGCATTGCAATGAATGGAAACAAAAATATTGGCGTCGGCGCGATTGGCAATATTGGCTCTTTCAATTAAATCTATGAAAACATCTGTTTTTCGGGTATAAATCACGTCAATTTTTGGATTTTGTTCCAATAATCTTCCAACTTTGAGTACGATTGCCAAGTTTATATTTTTTTCGACACGACCGCTATACACAGCACCAAAATCGTGATCCCCGTGGCCTGCATCCAAAGTCACCTTGAAAAGATTGGATTGACCATAAGAAACAAAGGAAACAATCGTTAGTAAAAAAGCGAGCTGTAATTTGAATTTATTTAAAATATACATAAATCTAATAGTTAATTTAATTAAAACACGACAGTTATAAATTTATTAATTGATTATTTTTGACAAAAATTTATATGTAAGTTTGACACGTCAAAAAACAAGCCATATTTTTACAAAAATAGCATTAAAACCTTTGAATACAAACTTATTTAATATCGTTTTATTATCAATTTTCCTAACAGTGGGAACTTGTAAATTATATTCACAAGATATATCTAAAAAAACGACAGCGCTACCCGCAAAAAATCAAAAAGACAGTTCCGGTTTAACCACTAAAAACAGTCAAAACCCCCTTCCAACTGTAAAATCAGAAACGGATACCATCAAGAAAGACAGTATTCAACCCAAAGCATTTCTTGACGGCACTGTACAATACAAGTCCGAAAACTATGCCAGAATTGAGCAAAAGAAAAAAATAATCACTTTATACGACAAAGCGGAAATTTACTATCAGGATATTGAATTAAAAGCAGGCATAATAGTCCTGAACTATGAAAAAAACGAGGTTTATGCCGGCCGAATAAAAGATTCCACGGGAACTTACACCCAATATCCCAATTTTAAACAAGGAGGAAATGTCATTGAACCCGATTCGATTCGTTTTAATTTTAAAACAAAAAAAGCCTTAATTTGGAATTCAAGAACAGACCAAGGCGAGTTTAAAGTGAAAGCATCCATAACAAAAAAGGAAAATGATTCCGTATATTTCTTGAAAGGTGCTCGATTCACGACTTCCAAAGACGTCGATAATCCAGAATATTATTTCCAGACCAATAAAGTAAAATTTATTCCCGGCAAGAAAGTCGTTACCGGAGTAACCAATATGGTTATCGCCAACGTGCCCACTCCTATTGCATTGCCATTTGCCTTTTTTCCGATGAGTAAAGAAACCAGCGTTTCGGGTGTTCTTTTGCCGAGTTACAATGACTCGAACAACAGGGGATTTTCGTTGCAAAATGGAGGTTATTATTTTGCGCTTAGCGACAATTATGATTTAACGCTTTTAGGAGATTATTACACCAACGGAAGTTATGCGCTTCGGGGAGAAACCTCTTATGCAAAAAGATACAGTTATAGAGGAAATCTGAATGTCCGATTCGAAAATTTAATTAATAGCGAAAGAGGCTACCCCGATTATTCAAAACAAAACATTTACAACATTCAGTGGTCGCATTCGAAAGATTCCAAAGGAAGTCCAAATTCGAGTTTTTCGGCATCGGTAAATATGGGTAGCAGTAAATATTACCAACAATCCATCAATCAAGCCAATGTCGGTTCCAATTTGAATAATACTTTAAGTTCTTCTGTTTCTTACAGCAAAACATTCCTTGGTAATATTGGCTCGAGATTGTCATTGTCGGCGACGCATTCTCAAAATACCCAAACATCCGAAATCAACATGACATTGCCTGATTTGCAATACAGTGTCGATAGAATCTATCCTTTTGTGGGCAAAGATGGTGTTAAAAAAGGTTTTTTCAAGAACATCAATTTGCTATATAATTTAAGCGGGAAAAACAGTTTTGTCACCACGGATTCCTTATTCTTTAAGCCTGAAATGTTTAAAAATGCCCAAGTAGGTATGCAGCATAGCATTCCGTTAAGCACCAATTTTAAATTATTCAAATATTTCAGCGGTTCGGCTTCCGCAAATTATGAAGAAGTTTGGTATTTAAAAACCATCCAAAGAGGGTATAACGCAGACCAAAGCAAGGTGGTGGATCAAACCATTAATGGTTTTGATGCCTATAGAACGTATAATTTTTCGAGCAGTTTGGGAACCACGATTTATGGAACATTCAATTTTGGCGAAAACAAAAAAATAAAAGCCATTCGACACGTTATGCGTCCATCGCTTTCCTATGGCTATACTCCAAGTTTCGAAAAATACTTCGACACCTATGCCACCGATGCCAGCGGTACAATGACAGACGAATATACCCGATTTGAAGGTGGTATTTTTGGAGCACCTGGAAACACGAATTCCAATCGAATTGGATTTGATTTAAGCAATACTTTTGAAGCAAAAGTAACCGATAAAGACAGTACAAAGGTGGAAGCCAAAAAAATTATGCTGCTCAACAATTTGAATCTTTCCACAAATTATGATCTCAATGCAGATGGAATAACCTCGCTTGCTTGGGAACCGTTACGAGTAAGTGGTGGGACACAGCTATTTGAAGATAAAATGAATGTTAACTTCGGGACGACATTAGACCCTTATGCCATTGATAATTCCGGCAACCGAATTAATGTTTTCAATATCAATAATGGTGGAAGTTTGTTTAGAATGACAAGTGCCAACATGACTTTAAATTATTCCATTACGAGTAAAAAAGACGACAAGAAAGACAAAAATGAACAAGGTCAAAGAAATGGTGGACGTGACGATGATTTATTTGGTAAAAGTACGATTGACCATACAAGAGGAAAAAGTCAATTTGATGATGAAGAGGAAGAAGGAGAAGATAAAATTTCGGAGTTTTTCAGGTCAAAATTACCTTGGGACATGACGTTCGCCTATTCATTAACCTACGGAAACATGAACCGAGAGAGCAAAATAACGGGGAATTCCATAATGGTTTCTGCCAATGCCGATTTGACGCCTAAATGGAAAGCAGGAGTCTCCACAGGTTACGATTTTGTACAAAATGGCGTGACCTACACCCAACTTCGTTTTGAAAGAGATTTGTTGAGCTGGAGAATGGATTTCAACTGGCAACCCTTTGGAGAACAAGCGAATTGGAGTTTCTTCATCGGGATAAAATCTGGAGTTTTGAGCGACATCAAATACGACAAACGAAGTACTAGCAACAGATAAGTTTTCCAATAAAATTTAATACGTATAAAAATCCTAAACATAGTTTTTATGAAAACAATAATTTTTACCGAAAATGCCCCAGCACCAATTGGTCCATATAACCAAGCGGTTCTTAAAGGAAATACCCTTTACACATCTGGGCAAATTGCCATTAATCCAAAAACTGGGGAATTGGTAACGGCAACTATTGAGGCCGAAACCCAACAAGTTATGGAAAATATGAAAGCCGTTCTTGAAGCTGCCGGAATGACTTTTGAAAACGTGGTAAAAACAACCATATTCATCATGAACATGAATGATTTTGCTGCTATAAACACCGTTTACGGTTCATATTTCAACGAAAAAACCGCTCCAGCTCGTGAAACGGTTCAAGTGGCTTGTTTGCCAAAAAATCTAAATGTCGAAATTTCTATGATTGCTATTCTATAGCGATAGCGTTCAAAAACAATTGTGCTGACGCCTCGTTTGTTGCCAATGGCACGTTATGAACGTCGCAAACACGCAGTAACATATTCACATCGGATTCGTGTGCATGGCTGGACAATGGGTCTTTAAAAAACAAGACCATTTTTGTTTTCCCTTCGGCAACACGACCAGCAATTTGCGCATCGCCTCCTTGAGGACCAGAAAGCATTTTTTTTACTTTGAAACCAGCACTTTCAGCTTTGGTTCCGGTTGTTCCTGTTGCAATAAGTTTAATTCCCTCTTGTTGTAAAACAGCTTTGTTTTTGTTCAAGAATTGAACCATGTCCGCTTTTTTTCCATCATGGGCAATAATTGCTATTTCCATTTTGTTTGGTATAAATGTTTATAAAAAAAACCTGGTCTTTTAGGTCAGGTTTCTGTTTTTTTATTTGTTTTTAACGTGATAAGCAATTAACCCATCAATAGGTCTCCTTAAAACATTTCCTAATTTCATTTCGTATTTATCAAAGGTTATTTGCAATTCGTCCTTTAAATAGAAAGCTATCGAACCTACAAAATGCACGGGAACTTCTTTGCAATTATCAAACTGTCTGATGTAGTTTTTTACAAAAGATTTCATCCCCTTGAAAATGATTTTTTTACAAAATTCATGTTCTTTATTTTGGATGAGGAACTTTGCAAAAGTGGCCAAATAGGCGTTTGGATTGGGTTCTTTATATAATTTGTTTTTGATAAAATCGGGATCTAAATTATACTCCTTTTCGAATTCGACAGCCAATTCCTTTGGCATTTTATTGAAATAATATTTACGGATTAGTTCTTTTCCAAAAACGTTACCGCTACAATCATCCATTACGATATAACCTAGTGATTGCACTTTTTGATGCAAAGCTTTTCCGTCAAAAAAGCTGCAATTTGAACCTGTTCCAAGAATGCTTACGATGGCTTCTTCCCCTTTTGGAGTTGTTGCATAAACGGCTGCATAAGTATCTTCGTGTACTGAAATAATTGCATTGGTAAAATATCCTTGAAAAACTCTCGAAAGATTGATCTTCATTCTATCCGTTCCACAACCCGCTCCATAAAAGAAAAGGTGTGTTGCTTTGTCTTTATTTTGAAGAATATCAAAACGATCGTTTATGCGCTCAATAATTTCCTCTCCCTCAAGTATTTCAGGATTCAATCCAAGTGTTTGGGTTGTAAACAATACTTTACCTTCTTCATCTATAGCAATCCAATCCGCTTTGGTGGAGCCACTATCTACTAATAATCTCATTTTTAATTTTGGATTTAGTGAATTACGATTTAGGGGTTTCCGGAAATTATAATTCAGATTTTATTATTTGGTTTGGTTTTTATAGCCCCGATAGTAGTGAAAATCCTTTTGTTTTTTTCTTTAAAAAACAAAAGATTGTAACGAATAGCGGGAAATAGCTTCAAAAAAAATCCCGTTAAAAATAATTCCAACGGGATTTTTTGTAAATATATGTAATTATTTTAAACTTGTGATATGTACAGCAAGATCAATTAATTTGCTTGAATATCCATATTCATTATCATACCAAGAAATGATTTTGAAGAAAGTTGAGTTCAAACCAATTCCAGCATTTGCATCGATAATTGATGTTCTTGAATCAGAAACGAAATCTTGAGAAACAACTAAATCTTCAGTATATCCTAAAACACCTTTCATTGTAGTTTCAGAAGCTAATTTTAATGCAGCCATTATTTCTGCATAAGAAGTTTCTTTAGCCACTTTTACTGTTAAATCTACAACAGAAACGTCAGTTGTTGGAACACGCATAGACATACCTGTTAGTTTTCCGTCTAATTCTGGAATAACTTTTCCAACAGCTTTTGCAGCTCCAGTAGATGATGGGATAATGTTGCAAGATGCAGCACGTCCACCTCTCCAGTCTTTTCTTGATGGACCATCAGTAGTCATTTGAGTTGAAGTTGTTGCATGAACAGTAGTCATCAAAGCTTCAACAATACCAAAATTATCATTAATAACTTTAGCTAATGGAGCTAAACAGTTAGTTGTACAAGAAGCATTAGAAACAACAATATCTGAAGCTAAAGCTTTTGTATGGTTTACTCCCATTACAAACATTGGAGCATCAGCAGATGGTGCAGAAATGATTACTTTTTTTGCTCCACCTTTAATGTGTGCGCTTGCAGTTTCTTTTGTTGTAAAGAAACCTGTACATTCAGCAACTACATCTACTCCTACTTCATCCCATTTAAGATTAGCTGGTTCTCTTTCGGCAGTGATTCTGATGTTTTTACCATTCACGTAAAGTTTTCCTTCTTTTACTTCAACTGTTCCGTTAAAACGACCGTGAACTGAATCATATTTTAATAAGTAAGCCAAGTGGTCTACATCTAACAAGTCGTTGATTGCAACTATTTCTACATTATCTCTATTGAAAGATTCTCTAAAAACAATTCTTCCTATTCTTCCAAATCCGTTTATTCCTAATTTTACTTTTGACATTTTTTTGTTATTTAATCGTTTATTTATTTACTATTTTATTGAAAACCAAGGTTTATAAAATTCAAACCTTAATCTTTTTTAGATTGACATTATTTCAGAAACTCGCAATAAATCCCTGTCGATTTCTGTGTGTCCTTTTATAGCCTGTTCTAATGGCGTTAGGGCAACTTTATCATTTAACATTCCAACCATATAATTTGATTTTCCTTCCAATAAAGATTCCACGGCTTTTACGCCTAATCTACTGGCAAGAACTCTATCATAACAAGATGGTGCTCCACCTCGTTGCATGTGTCCCAAAACCGAAACGCGAATTTCGTATTCTGGTAAATTAGCTTCAACATAATCTTTTAATTCGAATACGTTTTTACCAATTTTATCTCCTTCGGCAATAACAACAATACTGGAAGATTTTCCTGAAGCTTTGCTTTTCTTGAGTGATTCTACCAATCTTTCCAACCCCAAATCTTCTTCTGGAATTAGAACTTCTTCAGCTCCTCCACCAATTCCTGCATTTAAAGCAATATGACCGGCATCACGTCCCATTACTTCAACAAAAAATAATCTGTTGTGCGAACTTGCCGTATCACGAATTTTATCAATACAATCAACAACCGTATTCAAGGCCGTATCATATCCTAAAGTGTGACTGGTTCCGAAAATATCATTGTCGATAGTTCCTGGAATTCCCATTACTGGAAAACCATACTCTTTATTAAAAACCTCGGCACCGGTAAAACTTCCGTCACCACCGATAACTACCAAGGCATCCACTCCTTCTTTAACAAGCTGGTCGTATGCTTTTTTTCGACCTTCAACGGTCATAAATTCTTTTGACCGTGCCGATTTAAGAATTGTTCCTCCTTTATTGATAATGTTGTGCACACTTCTTGCACCCATCTCTAGAAAGTCACCTTCTATCATTCCTTGGTAACCTCTATAAATACCTACGCATAATACATTATGGTAAGCACATGTTCTAACTACTGATCTGATGGCTGCATTCATTCCTGGTGAATCTCCACCGGAGGTTAAAACGGCAACCTTTTTTATTGTTTTTGGCATTATTTAAGTATTAAAAGTGTAAATTTAATAAACATTCTGCACTTTTGAAGCTGTGTTTTTAATAAATTAGTAAAATGCTCCAAATTCAAACGTTATCGTTAATAAGTTGATAAAAAATTGTAATAAAAATTATATTTAGCTCAATAAATAAAGATTCTTGAACATAATGAATTTGTTTCGGAAATTGTGGTTGTATTTAATATTCGTCGGGAATTCTACCTTCTTGATTTATTTTTTGGTCTTTAGAATCCGATTTATTGGGTTTGGAAGTATCTCTGTTTTCTGGAGGCAGGCTTGAATCCACGTCAATTATATAATCATCTGATACGGTTTCTATCTTATGATTTTTAAATATTTTATTGGCAAATTCTTTGAAGGTGTCAAAATCAACTTCATATGAAATACCAACTCCTTGAGTGTATCCAATTCCTTCTCCTATATAATTGATGTCGTTTTCTCTATTAAAAAAGCGCAAGTTCACCGTTCCGTCTTCATTAACCCTGTACAAAATTTCTACGTCACCCACGACTGCCGACTGGTTGACTCCTCCAAA
>Ga0209320_10001868_pt1 | contig 10851 bp, 10 predicted proteins | sample Rifsed13ft4_FD_184008 | JGI IMG/M metagenome (GOLD analysis project Ga0209320, IMG submission 184008) | Soil microbial communities from Rifle, Colorado, USA - sediment 13ft 4 (version 2) | ecosystem: Environmental > Terrestrial > Deep subsurface > Rock core/Sediment | place: Rifle, Colorado... | reverse complement strand
CGGTGGATCGCCCTCGCCGTGGGCGCGACGGGCCTGCTCTTCGCGGTGACCAGCCTGCTCGATCTCGTTCCGACGATCTCCTCCCGCGCGCAGACGTACGCGGGGCCGCTCGTGGGACTCGTCTCGGGCGTGATGGGGGGGACGACGGGCATCTTCGCGCCGCTCATCGCGGCCTACATCCACTCCCTGGGGGTGGAGAAGCGGGTCTTTGTCTTCTGGCTCACGGCGTCGTTTTTGCTCGGGGGCCTGACGCAGGTGGTCACCTACTACCGGATGGGCCTGTACACGCTGTCGCTCGCGCTGTACGCGGTGGCCGCGTGCGTGCCGGCGCTGGTCGGCACGCGCCTGGGGTTCTGGGTGCAGGACCGGCTCAGCGCCGTGGCGTTCCGCCGCGCGGTCCTGCTGCTCGTCCTGGCGAGCTCGCTGAACCTCCTCCTGCGTGCGCTGCGGTCTTAGGCGCGGGAGGGGAGGTACAACCGGTCGGCCTTCGCCGCCATGATGAAGTCGTTGCGGTGGAGGCCGCGGATCTTGTGGGTCCACCAGGTCACGGCGACCTTACCCCACTCCGTGAGGATGGCCGGATGGTGGCCTTCCTCTTCGGCGATCGTTCCGACGCGGTTCGTGAAGTCCAGCGCCTTCACGAAGTTCTCGAACGTGAAGACGCGCTGCAGGCGCTTGATGCCGTCTCGCTCGACGACCTGCCAGTCCGGCACGTGCGCCTTCATCTGCGCGATCTCCGCGTCTGACATCGGCGGCTCGCCGCCCCTGCAGGCCACGCACTTCTGGTGCGCCAGCTCGGTCATTGCCATCCTCCGCTCGGTGAAGGAGTCATCCCTATATACGAGTGTTCCCTGCCCGGGCTTCCCGTCACCCAACGTCGGCGGGGGCGCCCGTCTGGGCGGCGCGGCGCAGCGCATCCAGGACCCGCATGTTGGCGATCGCTTCCGCCGGCGGGTGGCGCGCCGGTTCGCCCGCGACGACATCGCCGAAGTGGTCGATCATCCGCACGTACTGGTTCGTCCCCGCCACCTCGACGCGCTCGTCCGGCTGCCCGCGCGAGCGGCGGATGATGAGCTCGGCCGGCTCTTCCTCAGGCTGGAAGGGTCGGGTCAGCAGCACGGCGCCGTCCGGACCGACGACCTCGCACATCTGCCGGTACGGCGTGCGCAGCCCGCAGTCCACGAGCGCCATCCGGTTTCCGGAGAAGCGCAGGGCGCCGGCCAGCCGCACGTCCACGTCGCGCTCATAGTCCGCTGAGGCGAACGCGGTGCGGGGCTCCCCCAGGACGAGCCGGCTGATGTTCACGCAGTAGCAGCCGACGTCCAGCAGGCCTCCGCCGCCCAGGGCCGCCTCGAGCCGGATGTTGGCGTCCCCCGAGACGCCGAAGGTGAACGCCGCCCGGACGAGCCACGGGTCGCCGATGGCCCCCTGGCGCAGCATCTCCTGCAGCCGCTCGACCTGCGGGTGGAAGCGGTACATGAACGCTTCGAGCAGGACGACGCCCGCGCGGGCGCAGGCGTCCACCATCGCCGCCGCATCGTCCGCGTCGACGCCGAGCGGCTTCTCGCAGAGCACGTGCTTCCCGGCATACGCCGCTGCCAGGCACACGTCGTAGTGCAGGTCGTTCGGCGTGGCGATGGCGACCGCGTCGAGTTCGCAGTCTTCCAGCATCGAACGGTAGTCCTTGTAGTGGTGCCCGAGGCCATGCTTTTCGGCGAACTGCTGCGACGTGTTCGGCGAGGCGACCGCCACAATCTCCGCCCCGCGCGCCCGCTTGAGTGCCTCGATGTAGAGCCCGCCGATGAACTGCGAGCCGACAAGTCCCAACCGGATGGTCACCTGCGTTATCGGCTGTCCTGGCTCCGCCCGTCCCCGTTCGCCGGCCGCCGCCTTCGCCTGCGGCTGCGGCTGCTCATGAGCGCCGGCATGAGCCAGTAGAAGGCCATCCCGCTCAGGGCGACGCCCACCGTCCCCATGTCCAGGGGTGCGGCCCGCCGCTGAGGACTTGCCGTTGCTGCGCGCCGCCGGCTTGCCATGCGCTGGGACTCGCCGAAGTCGAAAGTGTCCTGCGGCTGGCTTCCACGCATGTCTCGCGGGCGCTCACTGAAAACATTCATGGCGGCCTCCTGTGGCGCAAGTATACGCCACGTGCCCCTCGCTTTCCGGGTCGACAATCTCGACGAAACGGGCGAATGCTCGCCGCCGTCATGGCGCGGCCCGGCGGTTAACCTGCCTATACTGGCTCCATGAGTGTTCGTGCAGATCTGATCCTGGCGAACCGCGCCTACCTGGATCACTCTGAACCGGCCAGTTCCGGCATCGTTACCAACAGCGCGAGCGGCGGCCTCCTCGCCGCCGTCCGCCCCGTCATCGAACCATGGGACGGAAACAGCGGCTCCACCTGGATCGGCGCCGGCCGCGGCCCCTTCGACCGCGAGTGGACCGACGAACAGGGCTTCGAATTGCTGCCTACCAGGCGCGGCCCCCTCCGCCACCGCCGCCTCTTCTTCGACGACGCCACCTGGAACGCGCACTACGGTTCTGTCGCCAACAGCTTCCTCTGGCCGCTCCTCCATCTCGTCCACTCCCGGCTGCCGGCCACGACCAGCTACTACCCTGCCCCGCAATCGCCCTCGGCGCACGACTGGCAGTCGCATCGTTCCGTGAACGAAGCGTTCGCCGGGGCCGCGGCCGCTGAGTCTGGCGCACCCTCCTGCTGGATCCATGACTACCAGCTCGGTCTCGTCCCGCTCATGCTCCGCGAGCGCGGGTTTTCCGGGCGCATCGGCTTCTTCCTCCACACGCCCTTCCCGGATGTCGAAATAGCCGCCCCCTACCTGGAAGGCAGCAGCGGCCACGCCTTCGCGGAGTTCATCGCCGGCATCCTCGGCGCCGATCTGGTCGGGCTCCAGACCGAAGCCGATGTCGAACGCTTCTGTGCCGCCGCCGTCTCGTTGGCGGGTTGCGCCCCCCACCCGTCCGGCCTCCTCCACGATGGCCGCGTCGTAGCGATCGCGGCCTACCCCGTCGGCATCGACGTCGACGAAGTGCTCGAGGCGGCCTCCGATGCCGCCTTCCCGGGCGAATTCGAGGCAGCCCGCGTCGCCGGCCAGCCCCTTGTCGTCGGCCTCGAACGAGCCGACTACACCAAGGGCATCCCCGAACGGTTGCGCGCTATCACCCGTGCCTACGAGCGTGGCGAGCGGTTTTCCTACCTCGGCGTCGCCGCGCCCACACGCGAAGGAGTCGAAGCCTACGCCCGGCTCGAAGAGGCGATCGCCGGTGCAGCCCGCGAAGCTGAACAGGCGGCCACCAGCGCCGGTTCCAACTTCGTCCACGTCCGGTCGTCCATCCCGTGGCGCAGCGTTGTCGCCCTGCAACGCCAGGCCGATGTCGTCTTCACGTCGTCGCTTGCCGACGGCATGAACCTCGTCCCCCTGCAGGCCGCGGTTGCGCAATCGCTGAAGCCGCTCGAAACTCGTGCGGTTGTCATTACAGGCAAGGACGCCGGTGTCGCGGTCGCTTATTCCGGTTTCGAACGGGATGGGCTGGTCCCCGTCGACCCCTGCGACGGTGAAAGCATGACCTCTACCCTCATCGAAGCCCTCGCCGGCCGGCCCGGCCGCGTCAGCGATCGGCTGGTCGACGATATCCGCCGCCACGACGCCGTCAACTGGGCTACGCGGTTCCTCTCAGACCTCGAGGCCGCCCCATGCTGAACATGGAGGAAATCGAACAGGTCCGCGCCGTCGCCAACGCACGAGGCCCCCTGCTCATCGCCACCGACCTCGATGGCACCCTCGCGCCGATCGTTAGGCACGCGGCCGATGCCCGCGTCCCCGGTGTCACGCTCGCCGTCCTCGACCGGCTGGCCACCCGGGCGAAGGTTGCCGTCATCACAGGCCGCGACCTCAACACGGCTCGCCGCCTCGTCCCCGTCGAAGGCGTCCTCGTCATCGGCTCCCACGGTCTCGAACCCTCGTTCGAACACCCATTGCTTCCCCCGGTCGACCGCGTCCAGCTTGCAGCCGCGCTCGAACAGGTCGAACAGAAGGTGATCTCCGCCGTCCCGAGTTCGTTCCTTCACATCGAACGGAAGTCCATTTCCTCGGCCTTCCACTTCCGAACCTCTCCCGAACTCGAACCTGCCCTGCGAAAGGCGCTGGCCGATCTTCCGGAAGGCCTGCGCCTCCGCGAAGGCCGCATGGTCCTCGAAGTCGTTCCAAACACCGAGGGCGGCAAGGGCCTGGCGATGACCGCCGTCGCCCGCCACCTGCGCGCCCACGCGATCATGGCCATGGGCGACGACGCGACCGACGCCGCCATGTTCCGCGCCGCCGCTAACTTCCGGCAGGAGGGTGCCCACGTCCTCCTCGTCGGTGTCTCCGGCGGCGACGAGACGCCCCCGGAAATCGCCGAGCTTTCCGACCTGCTCCTGCGGAACACCGAGGAAGGCCTCGAGGCGCTCGAGATCGTCGCCCGCGCCCTCGGCGTTTAGGCTCCCGGTTCGCTCATCGCCTGTTCGGCCCGGAGGCCCGAACTGAGGGCCGCGATTTCCGGTTCTTCCGCGAGCACGATCACGATGTCGCCGTCGTGCAGGACACAGGAATCCCGCGGCCCGACGATGATCGTGCCGTCCACCTGCCGGACGCCCAGCAACGACGCCGCCGGCGCCCCCGCAGTCAGTTGCCCGCAGGTCATCCCGGAGAGCCCGCTCGTCCCCGTCACCGGCAGTTCCGCGAGCACGAGGTCGCCGTGGCGGCCCGTCGCCAGGGTGTCCATGAAGTCCGCCGCCAGCGGCTGCAGGGCCAGCAACACCATCCGCCGCCCGCCAAGGCTGTAGAGCGAAAGCACCCGGTCCGCCCCCGCCAGCCGTAGCTTCTCCTCGTTGTGGGGCGAAGCGGCGCGCGCGACGATGAACACCGACGGCGAAATGTTTCGGGCCGTGAGCGTGATGTAGGTATTCCCCGCGTCCGTGTCGCTCGCCGCAAGCAGCGCACGGGCCTGCGGCAGACCGGCCATCACAAGCACGCGCTCTTCCGTGGCGTCGCCTTCGATGACCAGGTATCCGAACGCCTTCGCCCGCTCCATCTCCTCCGGCGTCTTTTCGATGACGACGAAGGGCAGGCCGCGCTCCCGCAGTTCACGCGCAATCTCCTGCCCCACGCGGCCGAATCCGCAGAGGATGTAGTGGTCCTCCAGGCGGTTAATCTCCATCTGCATTCTCCTCTGGTAGAAACGGCTGCGGATGTCCCCCTCCAGCGTCTCCTTCACCATCAGCGTCAGCGTATACAGGACTGCGCCGACCCCGAAAAACACGAGGAAGATCGTGAAGATCTTCTCTTCCGTCCCGAACGGCTGAACCTCCCGGAAGCCGACCGTGCTCAGCGTCGTCACCGTCTGGTAGAGGGCGTCGAGGAATCCCATTCCCCCGATGGCCATGTAGCCCGCCGTGCCGACCACAACCGCCGAGGCCACCAGCGCGATCGCCCGCTCCAACTGGGGACTGAGAGGAATGGTGCGAAGCCAACTCAGCATGTGCGAAGTATCGCGCCTCGCGGCAGGTCTGGCCTAATTGTCGTGATCGGATGCATCGCCAGGCGCCGGTTTATCGAGCTACCGGCCGAAAGCATGGCATCGCGATCTCGTCGGAGACGTCATCCCACGCTACCTCGACCGGGCCGTCAATCTCGATGTCCTCCGGGTCGGCCTCCACCAGCAGGCTGGTCATTCGCGGCCCCTCCTCCAGCGTCACCGCCGCGATGATGTACGGGACATCCTCCGCGAACTCCGGCGACTGCGACCGCCGCGCGACCGTGTACGTGTACGGCTCGCGGCAATCGCGCCGGCCCGGCGCCCGGCTAACTCACGAGCGTCCCGAGGATCCGCTCCAGTTGCGCCCCTTCCGCCGCCGGCATGCTGATGACCGGCAGGTCCACCCCCAGCTGGCGGCGCTCCTCGATGCCCATCGCGACCGTCTCCAGGTCGCCGTAAATCGCGACCTCGTCCAGCATGCGGTCGCCCATCGCCGCCATGATCTCCGGGTTCGTCCCGAACGGCGCCGGGCGATGCGCTTCGCCCGCCTTCCGCATTGCGGCCACTTCTTCGGGGAAGCCGTTCCGCGACAGCATCTGGTGGTAGAAGTCGCCCATGTTCGTCACGTACCACGAAACCGGGCCGGCCGCCTGGAACTTCGCCTGCTCGATGTCCGGGTTGATCACCGTCGTCAGCGACGCCACACACTCCACCGCGTCGGCGGGCCGCCCCGCCCGCACCGAGGCCTCCCCAAGAAGCTTCTTCCCATCGACAAACTTCGACTTCGGCCAGTAGACCGGCATCCAGCCGTCTGCCACTTCACCGGTCTGCTCCATGCTCTTTGGCGAAATCGAGGCGACGTAGATCGGGATGTGCTTGCGCACCGGCTCGAACAGCAGTTTGAAGCCGCGCTGCAGCTTGAAGATCTCGCCCTCGTAAACTACCTTCTCGCCGCTGACGATGAGATTGATGATCTCGCAGTACTCCCGCAGCCGCCTCAGCGGCTTCTCGAAGGGCTCGCCGTGCCAGTGCTCGATGACGCGCGCACCCGATGTCCCCAGCCCGAGGATCATCCGCCCGCCCGACAGTTCGTCCAGCGTCGCCGCCGTCATCGCCAGCACCGCCGGGGACCGCCCGAAGACCGGCGCGATGCCGGTCCCAAACTTGATCTTCGATGTAGCGAGCGCGATTTGCGTCAACAGCGAAAACTGGTCCCGCCCCCACGTCTCCGCGCTGAACACCGCCTCGACGCCGACCTCCTCGGCGATCTGGATGCGCTTGATGACTTCCCGGTTCTGCTCCGGGCTGCCCGTGAAACCAACTGAAACCGCGAGACGGCGTGCCATCTTCTTCCCCCCAAGAATCGATTGAGTAGTGTCAGGCAACTATGCCGCCTCGCGGCGTGACTGTCACCCGCCGGGGCGTCACCGCCGCGGTCCGCGGCCATGAGGCCCACGGTACCGCGCTCCGGGCAGAGGACCCGTTAGCAACCTCCGGGCCCCCGTATGACCAATCTTTTCCTATTGACGGGGTCAATCACCACGGCGTATAAGTCGCTCGAACTCGAATCACGCTCACCTTTGGGGGAAGTGATGAACGGTCACAACTACTGGACACGCCGAGTCTCACGGAGGCAGGCCCTCGCCGGCGCCGCCACCGCAGGCATCGGCACCGCCGCATTCGCCGTCGCAGGCTGCGGCGACGACGACGAAGAGACGCCCACTCCGACAACGGCGCCAACCGGCGAGACGCCTGCCGCCAGCCCCACGCAGGCGGAAGCCCAGATCAACAAAGACGGGATCCTCAAGAGCCGCCAGACCGCGCCTTACTCCACCATCAATCCCTGGAAGGGCCTCGATTCCGGCCTTCTCTGGGGGTTCACCATCTTCGATCACCTCTGGGCCACGCCACGGGACACCGGCAAGCCAGAACCGTTCCTCGCCGATACCATCGAGCACGCCGACCCCCTGAAGATCGTCGTCACCCTCAAGGAGTCCTACTTCCACGACATGGCGCCCATCAACGGACGCCTCGTCAAAGCCTCCGACGTCAAGGCAAGCTGGGAAGCAGCAGCCGTCCAGAGTGCCATCTCGGCAAGCAACTGGTGGCGCAACATCCTCGAAGGCCTCGACGCCCCCGACGACCGCACCGTCATCATCCGCATGAAGGCCGTCGATGCCTGGACCTACAGTTCCACCAACTCCGCCTCCGCCGTCGTCAGCTCGATCGTCCCCGAGGAGATGGCGAAGAACCCCGATTCCATGGACCGCGAGCTTATCGGCAGCGGGCGCTATCAGTTCCTCAGCCACGAGAACGGCACCAACTTCAAGGTCCGCCGCCACCCGAAGTGGCGCAACGAAGGTGAGCCCTACCTCGCCGGCATCGACTACCGCCTCATCCAGGAGCAGGCCCAGGCACTCGCCGCCTTCTCCGCGAAGGAAATCGATTCGGTAATCCCCGCCAACCGCCTCGAACGCGAACAGTTGGTACAGCGCCACGGAAACGAAGTCGTCGTCGACAACGACGTCAGCACCGCCAGCTGGATTCTCCTCGGCCGGGGAGATGGAATCTGGGCCGATGCCCGCGTCCGCCAGGCCGTCGGCCTCGCCCTCGACCGCAAGGAGTTCATCGACCTCATGTCCTTCGGCGACGGCGTGCCCGCCGGCCCTGTCCCGCCGCCCTTCACCGCCTACGCGCTCACCGAAGAGCAGATGAAAGACACGTTCTTCAAGCACGACATCGACCAGGCGAAGGCATTGCTCGCCGAGGCCGGGTTCGATACCTCCAAGGAGTACCAGCTCAAGTACATCGTCCCCGGTGACAACCGTGCCCAGATGGCCCAGATCTCCCAGGCCCAACTGGCAAAGATCGGCATCAAGGTGAAACTCATCGGCGAAGACCTCGGCACCTGGCTCCAGCAGTCGCTCTACGGCTCCCAATACGACGGCTTCGTCGGCTTCCAAAATCTCGCCTACGACGACCCCACCAGCTACATCGGCTTCTACAGCAAGGAAATCGGCGGACGCCAGAACTGGGCTCACTTCTTCGACGACGAACTGGACCAGGCCATCAAGGACCAGAAGACGATCCTCGATGACGACCTCCGCGCCGAAGCAGTCAAGGACATCCAGCGGAAGGCCTTCGCCAAGCAAGCGCCGCTGTGGTTCCTCTTCTCGCCGGTCACCCAGACCACCACCTGGAGCTACGTCAAAGGACGCATCACGGGACGCGGCAGCTACGGCCTCCACAACGGCCGCGTCTACATCGATAAAAGCTGACCGGGCCGGGAGATGCGACAGTACGCTCTCCGGAGACTCGCCTACCTGCCCCTCATCGCGGCCTTCGTCGCCATCCTCACGTTCTTCGTCCTCCGTTCGCCCTGGTCGCAGGACCCCGTCACCCTCATGGTCGGGATGGGCGGCTCCGTCGAACAGGAGGAGGCGCTCCGCGAGGACCTCGGCCTCGATGACCCCCTCGTCGTCCAGTTCGGCCGCTGGCTCGGCGACCTGGCCCGCCTCGACTTCGGCGAAACCTTCCGGGGACGCCAGCCCGTCTGGGACGAAGTCGTCGAGCGGATGCCCGTCACGTTCGAGATCCTCTTTCTCTCGGTGTTTTTCAGTGCCACGATCGGCATCACACTCGGCGTCATTACGGCCACCCGCCAGAACACCCTCCTCGATTACGCCTTCCGCGGCCTCGCCGTCTTCGGGCAGTCCATCCCCGACTTCTTCCTCCTCGTCCTCCTCATCGTCCTGCCCTCGATCTGGTGGAACTACTCCCCGCCCGTCGGCGGGCACGTCTCCATCTTCCAGGACCCCTGGGAAAACCTCCGCCTCTACGTGCCGCCCACCCTCCTTCTCGCGGTGGGAGGCTCGGCCGGCATGATGCGGCTCGTCCGCTCAACCATGCTCGAAGTCATGCGCCAGGACTACATGCGGACCGCGGCCGCGAAAGGCCTCCCCAACCGCTCCGTCGTCTGGAGCCACGCCCTCCGCAACTCGATGATCCCCATCGTCACCTACCTCGGAAACCAGGTGACGGTGCTCTTCTTCGGCGCCCTCATCCTCGAACAGATCTTCAGCATCAACGGCATCGGCCAGTTCCTCTTCATCTCCGTGAGCACCTTCGACTTCCCGGTCGTCCAGTTCCTCGTCCTCTATACAGCCCTCATCGTCATCACCATCAACATCCTGGTCGACCTCTCCTATGCCGTCATCGACCCCCGCGTGAGGTACCGCTGATGGCCGTTCGCTCCCGCCGGCTACAGGCACTCGATGTCGGGTTCCTTGCCCCTCGCCCGGGCGTCATGCGCCGGATGGGCCGGCTCGCGCGCCAGCAGCCGCTCGGCGTGTTCGGCCTCGTGGTCCTCGCGACATTCGTGGTGCTCGGCATCTTCGGCCCATCCATCAGCCCCTATGACCCGCGTGAACTCCGGGTCGGACCGCCCCTCTCCGAGCCCTCGTGGGACCATCCCATGGGCACCAACTCGCTCGGACAGGACGTCCTCAGCAGGGTCATCGCCGGCGCCCGCATCAGCCTCATCATCGCCAGCGCCGCGATCTTCATCGGCGCGACCATGGGCTCCTTCCTCGGCATCCTCTCCGGCTACTACGGCCGCTGGGTCGATTACCTCGTCCAGCGTTCGGGCGAAGCCTTCGCGGCCTTCCCCGGCCTCATCCTCTTCTTCATGCTGCGCACCGCGTTCGGCCCGAGCGTGAAAACCATCATCGCCGCCATAGCCATCGCTGCACTCTTCGGCGGTTCCCGGCTGCTCCGTTCCGCCACCATCGTCGAACGCAGCAAAGCCTACGTGGAGTCCGCCCGGGCCGTTGGCTGCTCCGAACACCGCATCTTCATTCGCCACGTCATCCCCAACGTCCTTCCCCTCACCGTCGTCCTGATGAGCGGGGCGCTGGGCGCCGCAATCCTTGCCGAATCTACACTCGCCTTCCTCGGGCTGGGCGTCGAACCCGGGACCCCGAGCTGGGGCATCGACATGAGCGGCCAGAACCTCTCCTTCTCCCGGCTCGGCTACTGGTGGATGGTCGTCTTCCCCGGGATGGCCATCAGCCTCGTCGTCCTCGCCGCCAACCTGCTCGGCGACTCCCTCCGCGACATCTGGGACCCGCGCCTGCGCCGTTAGCCCCCGGCGTCCACCTCGCGCACCACCCGTCCCCCGCGCACCCGCATGGTCCGTTGCTGTCCCGCCAGCAACACGTAGCTCACAACCCCAACGAGTGCGACCGCCAGCGGGGCATGCCACCAGGCGAAGGATCGGTCATTCGCCGCCCACAGCGCACCCGCCGTCAAGACGAC
>Ga0209320_10001863_pt1 | contig 10861 bp, 10 predicted proteins | sample Rifsed13ft4_FD_184008 | JGI IMG/M metagenome (GOLD analysis project Ga0209320, IMG submission 184008) | Soil microbial communities from Rifle, Colorado, USA - sediment 13ft 4 (version 2) | ecosystem: Environmental > Terrestrial > Deep subsurface > Rock core/Sediment | place: Rifle, Colorado... | reverse complement strand
GCCGGCTTCCAGGCACTGGTAGCCCGCCTGCGTCAACGCCAGACAAACCATCTGGCGAATCGCTGGTTCGTCATCGACAATAAGAACTTTACCGCGGGGACTTGGCATGTGCGCGCTCGTGAGCCATTGACGTATACGAACATTTCATACCATTAATATTACAAATTCGTTACCATTACGGCCATGTGACGGAAGCCGGAATCCGCAATTAAACGCGCTATTCGTCGATATTGCCTGCGCGGAATCATCATGCCGAAGCAGTTAGTCCGACCCACCGAAATCAAATTGCACCAGGCATCGCGCCTGCTTGAGCTCACGTTCGATGACCTCACGGTGCGTGATCTGTTCGTACATCGTCGCGTCCGGGTCGAGACGCGGGTCGGCCGAGTAGACGCCGTCGACAGCCTTGGCCATCAGCACTACCTCGGCACCGATCTCCAGCGCGCGCTGCGCAGCAGTGGTGTCAGTCGAGAAGTAGGGCATACCCATCCCGGCACCGAAGATGACTACGCGCCCCTTCTCGAGGTGCCTGCGTGCGCGAAGGGGGAGGTACGGCTCGGCGACCTGGCCCATGGTGATGGCCGTCTGCACGCGAGAATCGACGCCCGCCTTCTCCAGGAAATCCTGCAGAGCGAGGCAGTTCATGACGGTGCCTAGCATGCCCATGTAGTCGGAGCGCGCGCGATCGAGGCCACGCTGCTGCAGTTCCGCTCCGCGGAAGAAGTTTCCGCCGCCGATGACCACTGCAACCTGTACGCCCGATCGAACGACCTCTGCGATCTGCTCAGCCACCTTGGTGACCACGTCGGGATCGAGACCGACTTTGCCGCCTCCGAACATTTCGCCGCCGAGTTTGAGCAGGACCCGCTTGAATCCTGGACGTTCGTTGGCTGGTTCGGACATTGTTCTCCTCAGTTCGATACAAGACCTTGTAGGTCCTTCATTCTTCTTCTGCCGCCGAATCGGACACCGCGGCATAGGAAAGCCCCCGGGACTCGTCCCGAGGCACTCTCATCCTGCCTCATCGGAGGCCCCAGGTACACGTAGACCCCGCCGGTAGAGCAAATGCTCTTCAGGCGGGGTCCATGTGTGCGGGCTCCGAATTAAGCGGAGGCGCCGACCTCGAAACGCACGAAGCGCTTGATGGTCACGCCTGCCTCGTCGAGGATCGCCTTGACGGTCTTCTTGGAGTCCGTGACCGAAGACTGCTCGGTCAGAACGACGTCCTTGAAGTAACCGTTGACGCGGCCTTCGATGATCTTCGGCAGTGCCTGCTCGGGCTTGCCTTCTGCGCGGGCGGTCTCTTCGGCGATGTGACGCTCGGAAGCGACGATCTCCTCGGGAACCTCGTCACGCGTGACGTATTTCGCCTTGAGTGCTGCGACCTGCATTGCAGCGCCGCGAGCGGCCTCAGCAGCAGCATCGCCTTCACCGGTGTACTCGACGAGAACGCCGACAGCGGGCGGCAAGTCGGAGCTGCGCTTGTGCAGGTAAACGGCAACGGGGCCGTCGAAGGAAGCGACGCGGCTCAGTTCGAGCTTCTCACCGATCTTCGCGGACTGCTCCGCAATGACGGTGTCGATGGTCTTGCCGTCGAGCTCGAGCGCCTTGAGAGCGTCGAGGTCAGCAGGCTTACCAGCAGCAGCGACGGTCACGATCTCGTCGGCCAGCTTGATGAACTCGTCGTTCTTGGCGACGAAGTCGGTCTCGCAGTTGATCTCGATCATGACGCCGTCCTTGGCGACGACGAGACCCTCAGCGGTGGTGCGCTCTGCGCGCTTTCCGACATCCTTCGCGCCCTTGATGCGCAGCTGCTCGACGGCCTTGTCGAAATCGCCGTCTGCATCTGCGAGTGCGTTCTTACATGCCATCATTCCGGAGCCGGTGAGCTCACGGAGCCGCTTGACGTCAGCGGCGGTGTAGTTCGCCATGATTAGCGAGCCTCCTCATGTGTCTGTTTCGGACCTAGGACTAACGGTGAAGCACGGCCTAACGGTGAAGCACGGCCTGACGGTGGTGCTCGGGCCTAACGGTGAAACGGCCCTGACCAAAAGAACTCTTGGTCAGGGCCGGTTTCAACGAATCAGGCCTCGGTGGCCGGTGCCTCTGCGGCGGGGGCTGCCTCAGCCTCTGCAGCCGGAGCTGCCTCAGCCTCTGCGGCCGGAGCTGCCTGCGAGAGCAGTTCCTGCTCCCACTCGGCGAGGGGCTCGCCTGCGCCGGCTTCGGGCTTCGCGTCCTTGTCGGCGCTCAGTCCTGCACGTGCCTGCACACCTTCGGCAACCGCGGAAGCGACAACCTTGGTCAGCAGTGCTGCGGAACGGATGGCGTCGTCGTTGCCCGGGATCGGGTAGTCGACGAGGTCGGGGTCGCAGTTGGTGTCCAGGATCGCGATGACCGGGATGTTCAGCTTGCGAGCCTCGGCAACTGCCAGGTGCTCCTTGTTGGTGTCGACGATCCACACCGCGGAAGGAACCTTGGCCATGTCGCGGATACCACCGAGGGTGCGATCCAGCTTGGTCATCTCACGCGTGAGCATGAGGATTTCCTTCTTGGTGCGACCTTCGAATCCACCGGTCTGCTCCATTGCCTCGAGCTCCTTGAGGCGAAGCAGACGCTTGTGAACGGTGGTGAAGTTGGTGAGCATGCCGCCGAGCCAACGCTGGTTGACGTAGGGCATTCCGACGCGAGTCGCTTCGGAAGCGATGGACTCCTGCGCCTGCTTCTTGGTACCGACGAAGAGAACGGTGCCGCCGTGGGCAACGGTCTCCTTGACGAACTCGTACGCCTTGTCGATGTACGTCAGCGTCTGCTGGAGGTCGATGATGTAGATGCCGTTGCGGTCGGTCAAGATGAATCGCTTCATCTTCGGGTTCCAGCGACGGGTCTGATGTCCGAAGTGGGTTCCACTATCGAGCATCTGCTTCATGGTTACGACAGCCATGGCTGTGTACCTCAAACTTTCAATCCGGTTGATGCAGGCGATCGGGTGATCCCTGCCCTGGCACCCGCACGGCCGTCGGACCTGTTTCGTGAGAACCAGGACCAGCCGAGGCCGGAAAACGTGCGCGGGCGCGCGAAGTCGGACTGTGCGAGCACAGACCGCTCGACAAGTGTACGTCCTCGTCCCCCGATGCCATAACCACCCCGGAAGCAACAGACCGAACCGGCGGTTGTGGATCGGCGGCTACCTTGCGGATTACCCGTCTGATCTGCATTGAAGCGTGCGCTACTCCACGCAAGATCAAGGAATGACGATGTTGCACGGAGCTCGACGAGGCGTGGTCTTTGCCGTGATCTCCTGCTGTGTCGCCGTAGGCACGGCGTCAGCAGACACGCGATTCGACTGGCCGCTCGCTCCTCGGCCGCACGTGGAACGGGCTTTCGACAAACCGGCTGAGAACTGGCTGCCGGGTCATCGCGGGGTCGATCTCGGCGGCAGTGCCGGCCAATCCGTCCTCGCGGCCGGCGACGGCATCGTGGTGTTCGCGGGAGTGGTCGCCGGAAAGCCGACGGTGTCGATAGATCATTCCGGCGGCCTACGCACGACCTACGAACCCGTCACCGCAGTCGTTCGCACAGGTGAACGCGTCGCAGCCAGGTCCGTGATCGGAACCCTCGAAACCGGGCACGAAGGGTGCGCTGTCGAAGCATGTTTGCACTGGGGCTTGCGCAGAGGACGCGAGTATCTCGATCCACTCGGACTGGTTCGGTCGCAACCGCTCAGGCTCAAGCCATTGAAAGGAGGCTGATCGGTCGCAGAAATCGGTCGCAGAATCAGTGCCACTCGGAAACGGCGTGCCGACCCACAGCGTCCGCGAAGTCGTCGGCCACCATCGCTGCCAGTTCCATGAACGCTCGTCTGGTGGCCGGTCGCATCAATTCGAGGTCCATCACCGACCCCTCCGCGAGATGCTCGTCGAAAGGAATGACCTCGACGGCGCGGCATCGACGCATGAAATAGTCCACCAACGCGTCCATGTCGATGACGCTCGACCCGGGTCTGGCGGCGCTGATGACGACGACGGTCCGCTCGACCAGATGGCCGTATCCGTGCAACTGAAGCCAATCGAGCGTTGCCGCTGCACTGCGCGCTCCGTCGATTGCCGGCGAACTGACGAGAACCAACGAATTGGCAAGATCCAGAACGCCGTTCATCGCCGAGTGCATGATCCCGGTACCGCAATCAGTGAGGATGATGTTGTAGTAGACCTGCAAGATGTCGATGACCTGGCGATAGTCGGCCTCGCTGAATGCCTCCGAAATCGCCGGATCCTGCTCACTCGCCAGCACCTCGAGACGACTCGACGACTGGGATGTGTGCACTCGAACGTCCGAATAGCTCTTTATGTCCGGTCTAGCAGCAATCAGATCGCGCACTGTCGAATTGGTCTGCAGCGGAACACGTTGTGCCAAAGTCCCGAAATCGGGATTGGCGTCAACCGCCACGACGCAGTCACCACGCAGCGAAGCAAACGTCGCACCGAGTCCGACCGTGACCGTCGTCTTGCCCACGCCGCCTTTGAGCGAGAGCAGAGCGACTCGGTAGTCGTTGCGGATCGGCTGCTCGATTCGGGCGGCCAGTGCACGGTTGCGCTGTTCGTTGGTCGAATCCCCCAGATTGACCACACCTCCGGTCGCACGATGCAATCCCCTACGCCAGCCGCCACGCGGCGTCCGTTTCGGGCGTTTCAGTAAAGCTTCGGCAACCAGATCCTGGTTTGTCACCTGCTGTTGGCTCGACGGTGGCGGTGGCGTGGACCAGACCTCTTGCAGTCGCGCCACAGGCTCCGGCGTCGGCGCCGGCTCGGGAGCCGGTTGCGGCGATTCGGACAGCCAGGCTGGTTGGCCGCTGTTCGGCAGGTGCTTCACATCTTGGCGGTTCACGAATCCCCCGGATATCGCATGTAATCGAGTGTCTCGATACGACGATCGAACTTTGCCGATTGTTCACTCTTCTGAGCTGCGACGCTACCAAATACCAGCCGAGAACTCGCGTCGCTCCACAAATCAGGCGCGCGGATGGGCCTGATCGTGGACGGATCGAAGCCGTTCGACCGACACGTGCGTGTACAGCTGAGTGGTCGCCAAACTCGCATGACCGAGGAGTTCTTGGACCACACGAAGGTCCGCACCACCCTCCAGCAAATGTGTCGCAGCCGAGTGCCGAAGCCCGTGCGGACCCATGTCGGGAGCCCCTGGAATTGCAGCCATGGTTTCGTGGACCACCGAACGCGCCTGACGCTGATCGAGCCGGCCGCCTCGAACTCCGAGGAGCAACGCTCGCCCGGACCGATCCGAACACAGCGCGGGTCGTCCGTGCTCCAGCCAGCCGTTCAGTGCCGATTCTGCGGGCAGGCCGTATGGCACCGACCGCTCCTTGTTCCCCTTGCCGAGAACACGAAGCAATCGTCGATCGGCATCGACCGACTCGACGTCCAGTCCACACAACTCGCCGACGCGAATTCCGGTGGAGTACAACAATTCCACGATGAGTCGGTCTCGCAGGGCGAGCGGCTCTTGTTGCTGCGCACCGCTTTCCGCCGCATCCATTGCGTCGAGGGCCTGGCTCTGACGCAGCACCGTCGGCAGCGTCCGGCGAGCTGGCGGAGCCGCCAGACGTGTGCCCGGGTCGACGGAAATGCGTCCGGTCTGCGCGAGCCACGCAGTGAACCCACGCGCCGAAGAAGCCCGTCGAGCTACCGTCGTACGGGCTGTTCCTACGGCATTCTGGGCGGCCAACCACGAACGCATGACACTTAGGTCGAGGCGGTCGAGATCTGCATTCTCCGAACCCGCGGAGAAATGGGTCAGCAATGCCCGCGCGTCACCGACGTAGGCGCGGATCGTGTGTTCCGACCGGCCTCGGCTCAGTCGGAGGTGCTCGGCATACGCATCGAGGTGAACGCTCAAGCTCGCCGGCAATGCGTCAGTCATGAACACACGCTCGCTCGCCGCGATTGAAACTGCAAGCTCCCTCGCCGATAGGGTTGATCGGTGAATCGAGCAATTCCTCTGAAGATGTTGTGCGTACTGGCACTGATTTCCGCAATCGCTCCACTGTCCATCGACATGTACCTGCCCGGCCTACCGTTGATGGCGGTTGCACTCGACACTACTGCGGCCAGCGTTCAGCTCACGCTGACCACCTTCATGGCAGGCCTCGGAATCGGCCAGCTGATCATCGGTCCGATCTCCGACGGACTTGGCAGGCGACGAATACTGCTGGCCGCGACAATCATCACGGCACTGAGCGGCGCGGCATGCGCGGTGGCGCCGAACATCGAGTTTCTAATCGGTGCACGACTCGTCCAGGGCTTGAGTGGAGGCGCTGCCATCGTTCTTGCCCGCGCTTGTATTGCCGACCGAGCGCGCGGCGACGACGCAGCGAAGCTCTTCAGCATCATGATGATCATCGGCGGTATCGCTCCCGTCGTCGCGCCACTGATCGGCGGCGCACTTCTCGGCCCCGTCGGATGGCGCGGAATCTTCTGGGTCCTGGCTGTCGCGGGCGCCGTGATGGTGGCTGGTGTCGTTTTGCTCGTTCCCGAGACACTTCCGCCCGAGCGACGCCACGGCGGCGGATTGAAGGCCCTGATCTCGAATCTGCGATACGTGGTCCGCAATCGGCACTACCTCGGATATGCGCTCGCATTCGTCTTCGGATTCGGCGCCTTGTTCGCGTACATCTCCGCGTCACCGTTCGTCGTTCAGAACGTTCTCGGGCTGAGTCCGTCACAATTCTCGATCGCGTTCGCAGTGAACGCCACCGGAATGGTCACGGCAGCGATGATCACCACTCGCCTGCTCGGTCGCGTCGGAGCACGCACGCTGCTGCGTTTCGGGGTGTGCCTACTCCTCATGGGCGGCGCCGTATTGTTCTGCACCAGCGTGGTTTTCAGTTCCACGAATACCTGGTTGATCTTGGTCCCACTGTTCGTGGCAATTTCGAGCATCGGGTTCATCATGGGCAATGCCACCGCTCTCGCCCAAGGAGAGGTCACCAACGCGGCCGGGACCGGTTCAGCGCTGATGGGAGCGGGCCAGTTCGGCTTGGCGGCGCTGGTTTCGCCGTTGGTGGGAATTGCGGGAGAAGACACGGCAGTTCCGATGGCAATCGCAATTCCCACCTTCGGAGTTCTCGCGGCCGTTGCGCTCGTGTTGCTGACTCGCGGCACGGCCGCCGCGAGTTAGTTTTCGGCCGCAGCGAGTTCGGACTTCCAGACCCGGAAGCCCTCTTCGGTGCGACCACGACGCCAATAGCCGGAAATGGAAGCGGCCGACGCCGGGACATTTCGTTCCTTGCGAATGTACGGTCGGAGGTTGTGCATGACGGCTTGTGCTTCACCGTGAATGAACACGTGCGGTTCGCCCGGCAACCATTCGAGTGCCTTGACCGCGGCGACAACCGGAGCGTTGTCGCCCGCTAATTCTTCGCCGACCGCATCGGACGATGCCCCGCGATGTAGCCAGGTCACGGCAATACCTTCTGGGGCATCGAGCGCGATTTCGTCTTCCGGTCCCCCGACTTCGACAACGGCGTAGCCGACCGCATTCGGCGCCAATCGCGCTATCGACGCGGAAATAGCGGGTATTGCGGTCTCGTCTCCGACGAAGAGATACCAATCAGCGGTTGGTGACGGCAAAAACGCGCCACCAGGTCCCCGCAGAGTAATCTCAGCGCCCGGCTGAACTGACGCGGCCCACGGACCTGCGACACCCATGTCGCCGTGGACGACAAAATCGATTGCAATCTCTTTGGCATCAAGATCGTACGAACGAATCGTGTAGGTGCGCAGTGTCGGCTGATCAGGAGTGCCGAATTCGATCTTTACATAGGAATCGCTGTATTCGCTGGGAGTGAACGACTCGAAGCCTGGTCCCCCGAGAAACACTCGTACCATATGGGGGGTCAATTGTTCGGTCCGCAGAACCGTCAATGCAGTTGTCGGCTTGGCCACAGAAAGATCCTTCCGAAAGTTAGTGTTACCTAACTAATGTACACGACAATTGCAGCACGAGGGCGAAATACCTCGCCGGCGACTCCACACAGCGCTCTGTCGACCTTTGTACCCAGCGAAAGAAACCGACCAATCTGCTGGGTAAATTCGGTGCTGTATAGACGAATTATCTGATCTGCTTCACATGGACGACCTGTCGGACAAAGCTGTCCGAGAACTCGGCAAAGCAACAGTAAAATACACCTCTGGCTCCCGGCGAAGTTCGCCGAGAGCCAGAGGTGTATTTAATTCAATCTAGTGTGCAGCGTCGAAAGCGTCGATGATTTCCGCTTTGATACGCCCACGCGGAGCAACTTCGTAACCGTTCTTACCTGCCCAGTCACGGATGGCCTGGAGCGTCTCCTTGGAGCGTCCGGAACCTGATGTGGCCTGCGGAGATGCAGCCTGAGCCTTCTTGCCACGCTTCCCGCTCACCTTCGCAGCAGCCTCGACGAACGGCTTCACCGCAGCGTCGAACTTCTCTGCATTGGTGGCGCGCAGATCGATCACGTAATCCGTTCCCTGGTAAGAGAACTCAATTCGATCACCGAATCCATCGTCAATCGGCTTACCATCAAGGTCGTCGATGAGTTGCCGAATCAGCTTCTCAGCCATTGCACTCCTCTTTCAATGATCGATTCAATTCTCCTTCACAATACACAGATAGAGCGTTGATGAACAAAAGAAGTTCGAAAGCCTTCACCGTTTCCGAACAGACTCAATGGTCCGAATTAGCAGCGGGTTAGCGGCATTGCCTCGACCGAACACGACCCTGAAAATTCTGCACATTCATCCCTCGGATGCCGGGTGTCAATCAATGCCCGCCGTCATCGTGATCCAGACTAATCGGACTTCCATGCACATTGACCTGAGGCTTTCCTGAGACCCGTCGAACTTGCAGGTCGGGTCGGCGAAACGCATCGAGAATTACATTGCACACAGTCGAGCAAATTCGTGAAAAATAGCCCTGACGTGGCATTTCCGATGCGCTGCGGGTATTGACGATTCACGGTCTTCGCAAACGATTAGTGAGCATCGCCACGCATGGTCTGACGGGCGCAGAAGTAGTTCACGTACTACCGCGTCCGAAACCAACCACTGGAATCAGAACTTGCAAATCCCTCCAGTTCGAGCAGAGGAAGAGTGGCACGAACCTGAGCTATGAGCAATCCCGATTCCTCGGACAACTCACGCGTACTGCGAGACCCCGTTCCCGGCAATGCTTCGTATACCAATCGAGAATTGCCTCGCAATGCGTCGATGTCACGCGTCGCGGCTGCATCCTCCGCGGAATCCCCGACACCAAATGGGCCTGACGCTTCGACTACATCCACGGCATTGGAAACGAGTTGCGCTTCACCTTCGCGGATCATCCGGTGACATCCGGTCGACGATGCCGAGGTAACCGGTCCGGGCACCGCCATCACGGGACGGCCTAGTTTTCGAGCCCAATTGGCGGTATTGCGTGCACCACTGCGCCAACCCGCCTCGACCACCACTACTCCGTCCGACAACGCAGCTACCAGTCGATTCCTTGCCAGAAACCGGAACTTTGCAGGTGTTGTGCCCGGCGGATATTCACTTATCACTGCACCCGAACTCGCTATCTGTTTGAGTAGTCGCGCATGCCCTGACGGATACGCTCGATCCACGCCACAGGCCAAGACAGCCAGTGTGTTTCCACCTACGCCCAATGCAGCGCGGTGCGCGGCCCCGTCGATACCGAAGGCCGCCCCGGAAATCACGGTCCATCCGTCGACAGCGAGGTCACCGGCAATCTCTGCCGTCACGTGTTCGCCGTACGCAGTAGATGCCCGCGTGCCCACAATTCCAACCGATCTCTCGGTCAGATCAACCAAATCCCCGGACCCCAACACCCACAACACAAATGGCGCCGTCTCACCCCCGGAGGGATCGAGTCCGTCGAAGGAAAGCATTCGCCACGCCGGCCAATCGGCGCAGTTCGGTGTTACGAGCCTGCCACCCATCGCCTCCATCAGGTCGAGGTCTCGTTGGGCTGTGTCGATGTGAGCGCGGGCTCGTGTCTTCTCCTCGATCGCGGGTGGCAGATCGCCGTTGCGGACCGCCCTCGCAGTTTCTTCGACCCCGAGCTCGTCGATCAACATGGACATATACGCGCTTGGGCCCTGCACGACGCGGGACAGATATGCCCAAGCGAGTAGTCGTGGATCGTGTGTAGTCATTGGAATCCCCTGTCTCGGAAGTCGAGTGCGGTGACAACTTGGTCTGGTCCGGGCATCGCCTCACCTGCCAGATCGGCGACACTCCAGGCAACCCGCAACGCTCGGTCCGCCCCACGAGCAGTGATGACACCTTTACGCAGCGCCCGTTCCACCGGCGCCAGCGCTGCACGCGAGAGTCTGAACTTCTGTCTCAACGCCGGCCCTGGTACCTCCGCGTTGGTCCGCCACCCGTACTCACTCCACCGCTGGGCCGCAGTGTCTCGAGCCGCCGCCACGCGCGCACGAACATCGCTGGTGCTTTCTCCCACTTCGTCGATCAGCGCGCCGGTTGCAACGGCCTGCATCCGGACCCTGATGTCGACTCGGTCCAAGAGCGGGCCGGACAATTTCCCCAGGTAACGGCGACGCGCCGCGGGTGCGCAGACGCAGTCCGCGTCTCGCGGCGGCGCGCATGGGCAGGGATTGGCGGCCAGGATCAGCTGGAACCGCGCCGGGTACCGCGCAACTCCGTCCCGCCGGGCGATTCGCACTTCCCCGTCTTCGAGTGGCGTGCGTAACGCTTCGAGCACCTTCACCCCGATCTCGGCACATTCGTCGAGAAACAGCACGCCGCGATGGGCGCGGCTGACCGCACCAGGACGAGCCATCCCACTACCACCA
>Ga0209320_10001856_pt1 | contig 10878 bp, 10 predicted proteins | sample Rifsed13ft4_FD_184008 | JGI IMG/M metagenome (GOLD analysis project Ga0209320, IMG submission 184008) | Soil microbial communities from Rifle, Colorado, USA - sediment 13ft 4 (version 2) | ecosystem: Environmental > Terrestrial > Deep subsurface > Rock core/Sediment | place: Rifle, Colorado... | reverse complement strand
GCCTCGGTGAGCAAGAAGACCCATTATGTCGTGGCCGGCGCCGATCCCGGCTCCAAGTACGACGACGCCCGACGTCTCGGTATCCGCGTCTTGAACGAGGCCGAGTTCAAGAAGGTCATAGGCCAGGGATAACTCAAGTCCGGTAACCTTGGAGAAGCCGCCGTGTCTCTCCGGAAGATTGCCCCTTTTGCCCTCGCAGTTGTGATTCTCGGAGGCGCCCTCATCGCTTTTAGCCTGGGCCGGGACTCTGCAGGAAAGATCCTGGAGGGGACAGGGACTATTGAGGCGACCGACGTCAGGGTGGGAACGAAGGTCTTGGGACGCATTAAGGATCTGCTGGTCAGGGAGGGGGATGCGGTCAAGGCAGGGCAGGTGATTGCCCGGCTGGAGAGCGCGGAGTACGCGGCGGCGGTCGCCCGGGACCGGGCGAGCGTGGCCAAGGCCGAGGCTCAACTCGCCGAACTGCTCGCCGGGGCCCGGGAGCAGGAGATCAAGGAGGCGAGGGCAACCGCTGCCCAGGCCGCGGCGAATCTCGAGAAGGCGCGTCTCGACTGGGAGCGGTATCAGGAACTCTATGCCGAAGGCGCCATCTCTTCTCTGGATCGGGACGCCGCCCTGAACCGGCATCAGGTGGCCCAGGAGCAGCACAAGGCGACCCAGGAGCGACTGAACCTGCTCCTCGCCGGTGCGCGCGCCGAGGCGATCGAGGCGGCCCGCTGGGAGGTGGCGCGGGCCAAGGCAGCCTTGACCGCCTCGATGGTGACCCTCGACGAGACCGTGATCCGGGCGCCGATCTCGGGGATCATCCTCACCAAGGCGTCGGACCAGGGGGAGACGGTCCTGACCGGCGCATCGATTGTTGTGATGATTGATCCCCAGGATATTTGGCTCAGGGTCTACATTGCCGAGAGTGATATCGGCAGGGTCCGGCTGGGCCAGCGGGCCCGGATCCGCGTCGACTCCTTCCCCGATCGGTCCTTTCCGGGGAAGGTGACAGAGATCGCGAGCAGGGCAGAGTTTACCCCGAAGAACGTCCAGACCAAAAAGGAGAGGGTCTATCTGGTCTTCGGCGTCAAGATCGCCCTGGAGAATCCCGAGGGACTGCTCAAGCCCGGTATGCCGGCCGACGCAGAGATCATTATGGAGGGGACAGGGTAAGGGGAGATGGGTGAGTACGCCATCGTCACGAAGCAGCTCACGAAGCGGTTTGGGAAGCGACTCGCCGTGGATCATGTCGACCTCAGGGTCCGAAAGGGGGAGGTCTACGGGTTCCTCGGACCGAATGGGGCCGGGAAGTCCACCACCATCCGGATGCTCTGCGGCATCCTCGATCCCACCGAAGGGGAGGGAACCGTCCTGGGCTACGACATCCGAACGGACGCCGAGAAGATCAAGGAGAAGATCGGCTACATGTCCCAGCGGTTCAGCCTGTATGAGGATCTGACTGTCCAGGAGAACCTGGAGTTCTACGCCAGTATCTATGGGGTTCCCAGGACCCAGTGGAGGGCGCGGATCGAGCGGATGATCCGGATGGCCGATCTGGTGGGGCGGGAGAAGGACCTGGCGGCGACCCTGTCCGGGGGATGGAAGCAGCGGCTGGCCTTGGGCTGCTGCATCGTGCACACCCCTCAGCTGATCTTTCTCGATGAGCCGACGGCGGGGGTGGATCCGGTTTCGCGCAGGAATTTCTGGGACCTCATTTACCGCCTGGCCGAAGAGGGAACAACCGTTATGGTGACCACCCACTACATGGATGAGGCGGAGCACTGCGATACCCTGGGATTTATCTACAAAGGCCGGATCCTGGTGCAAGGGAGCCCTGCTGAGATCAAGGCCACCCAGCTCCAGGGGCAGGTCTGGGAGGTGGACTGCAGCCCGCCCGCCCGGGGCTTCGAGGTGCTGGAGAAGATGGAGAAGGTCGATGAGGTCGTTCGGTACGGGCGGCTCCTTCACCTCATCGGGGCGAGGGATGGCCTCTCGGAAGCCCGGGTGACTGACGCCCTGGAGAAGGCCGGGATTCAGGTGCGGCGGGTGGAGGAGGTCGCTCCCTCCGTCGAGGATATCTTTGTTTCCTTCGTCGGCCTTGATGAGCGCAAGAGTCTCCGCGCCCGGCTCCGGCGGGGGATCGAGGAGGAGTGATGAATACGCGACTGCTGGGAATCATGCGCAAGGAGTTCATCCAGCTCTGGAGAGATCGTATCACCTTGACCCTGATTCTCTTTATGCCGGCGATGATGCTCTGGATCTTCGGCATTGCGGTCAATACCGAGGTCAAGCACATCAGCACGGTGGTCTGGGACCAGGCTCGGACGCCGGAGAGCAGGCAGCTCTTGGAGGCCCTGGAGAATTCCCAGTATTTCGCGATCACCGATTACGCAAAGAACCTGCGGCAAGTCACCGAGAGCGTCGACCGGGGCAGGGCGAAGGTGGGCGTTGTGATCCCGCCCGACTTTGCCGAGAACCTCCACGCCAGGAGACCGGCGCAGGTCCAGGTCATCGTCGATGCTACGGATCCGTTAGTGGCCACCTCTGCGGTCAACGCGGCGACGGCCATTGGTCAGGCCCGCTCTCTGGATCTGGCTGTGGAGGCGTTCCAGGGCATGGGCATACGCGCCGGGTCGAGCTCGCTGCTCGATGTGCGGGTCCGCGCCTGGTACAATCCCGACATGCTGAGCCCCCTCTTCATCATTCCCGGCCTCATCGGCGCCATGTTGATGCAGACCACGATCGCCATCGTGGCCGCGGTCATCGTGCGCGAGAAGGAGCGGGGGACCCTCGAGGCCCTGATCGTGAGCCCGCTCAGGCGGTGGGAGCTGATGACGGGGAAGCTGGTCCCCAATATCGTGGTGGCCTACGCCCAGATGACGGTCGCCCTGGTGCTGGGCCACCTCTTCTTCCATGTGCCTATCCGGGGGAGCCTGGTTCTCTTGTACGCCATGAGCCTGGTCTTCATCATCGGAAGCCTCGGCCTCGGGATCTACATCTCCACGCTTGCCCAGACCCAGCACCAGGCGATGCAGATCTCCTACTTCTTCTTCCTCCCCGGGATCTACCTCTCGGGCCTCCTCTTCCCGGTCGAGGGGATGCCGCCCGTTGGCCAGGTCTTGGCCCATTTCATGCCCTTGACCTATTACCTCCAGATCCTGCGGGGCATTCTCCTCAAGGGGATCGGCATCGCCTATCTTTGGCCTCAGCTTTTGATCCTGTCGGCCTTTGGAGTCGTGGTCTTCACCTTGAGTGTTCTTCGATTCCAGAAGAGGTTGGGGTAGGCGGGTGGCCATACGCATCCTCCCGGGAGCCGCCCTCGTGTGTGCGTTGAGCCTGCTCCTGGCGAGCGCGGTGATGGCGGGAACGCCAGGGATGCGGGAGGCGGCATTGAGGCACTTCACGCCCGAGGAGATCGCACGGGGCCAGAGCTACATGGGGGGCCGGTATCTCCTCTTCGGGATCCGCAGCGTGGTCCAGCTGGCCTTCTTCCTTGTTCTGATTTTTGCGCCCGCCTCTCGCACGCTGCGGGACCTGAGTGAGGCCTGGGCCGGTCATCGCCCGTGGCTCGCGCTGACTTTGTATGCCGCGTGCCTCCTGCTGCTGTACCGTCTCCTCCTCCTCCCCCTGGAACTCTATGGAGGCTACTATCGGGAGCACGCGTATGGCCTCTCGACTCAGGGCCTCGGCGGCTGGTTCAGAGACTGGGGCAAGGGACTGCTTCTGCAGGTGATCCTGCTTTTGCCGACGGTAAACCTGTTGTATCTCTTTGTTCGGCGCGACCCTCTCCGCTGGTTCCTGCCCGCCGGCGGGGTCCTCGCAGTATTGATCCTCGTCCTTGCCTTTGCATCCCCGGTCCTCATCGATCCCCTCTTTCACACCTTCACCCCGCTCAAGGATGCCGATCTGAAGGGGAGGGTGATCAGACTGGCGGAGCGGGCGGGGATCGCGGTCGAGCAGGTGCTCGAGGCCGATGCGAGCCGCAGGACGGTCAAGGCCAATGCCTATGTGACCGGGTTCGGACGGACCAAGCGCATTGTCCTGTATGACACGCTCCTCAAGCGGGCGTCAGCCGATGAGGTGGAGGTGGTGCTCGCCCATGAGATGGGCCACCGGATGTATCGCCACATCTGGAAGGGAGTGGGGTTGTCAGTTGTAGCCCTGTGCGTCGCTCTCGGCATCGCTGCAGTGGTCTTCCGATGGGGGAGCGCGCGAGGCTTGATCACGCATCCGGGCGATCCCGCCGGGCTTCCGCTGCTCATTCTGACGCTGTTCTTGCTGAACCTGGTGACGCTGCCGCTCCAGAACGTCGTCTCGCGCCATTTCGAACGCCAGGCGGACCGCGCGGCCCTGGAGCTCGCCGGCAATCGCCAGGCCCACATCAAGGTCGAGGTGGATCTGGCGCGGTCCAACCTGGCCGACACCACCCCGCCCCGCTGGGCCGTCCTGCTCCTCTACACCCACCCCCCGGTCCTCGAACGCATCGCCATCGCCGAGTAAGAAAAAGAGGGCAGCACCCTCGGCCCCTCGCTCCAGGCCTCCCGCGGCGACCCTGAGCGGCGGCTTACGGCCTGGGTCCCTCCGTGTTCACGATCCGTGCAAAGAAGCCCGGCACGGATCGTGCCTCGGTTTCCCAGGCCGTCGCCTGCCGAGGGGCCCCGCCGCTTCCGGCAATGTCGCTCGGGACCTGCAGGTGCTGCCTCAGCAAGCAAGGCCGGGGTTGTCGGGAGGCCAACGGGTGGCGGAGGCCGGGCGCCCATCCGCCCGGAGGAGAATTTCGCCACCGCTGCTTCTTTCTTGATGGAATGGTGCGTGAAGTCTCCGAGGACGGATGGGGTGGCCGACGACAGGACCCGTTGGCGAAGGCGCAGGTGGGGGAAATATCGCGTTGACCGCGGACCGATCACCGATGACAGAAAGAACCTCTTGGTTTTAACGGTCGTCGGTGATCCGTCATCGGTCAGCGGGTCGGGAGCGAGGGGCCTGCAGGTGCTGCTCCACCCAGTCGCACGACCTTGACAGCGCCCGAAGCGTGTGGTAACGAAAGATCTTAGTGACTCGCTATCGGTGATAGGAACGAGGTGAGCTTGTATGGTGGATCCTGCCGGTCTCGAACAGGCAGAGTTTTTCTTCCAGGAAGGCTATCGCCATCAGATGAGTGGCGACCTGGATGCTGCTGTCGAGAGCTATCACCGCTCGATCGAGCTCTACCCCACGGCCGAGGCGCATACCTTTCTCGGGTGGGCGTACAGCTTTCAGGGCAAGATCGACGACGCCATTCGAGAATGCGAGGTCGCCATCCAGATCGACCCCGATTTTGGAAACCCCTATAACGACATCGGGGTCTACCTCATGGAGAAGGGGGAGTACGAGGCGGCCATTCCCTGGCTTGTGAAGGCGATGCAGGCCAAGCGGTACGAACCGCGCCACTATCCCCACATCAACATGGCGCGCGTGTGCGCCAAGAATGGGAAGATTGCCGAGGCCATCGCCGAGCTCCGGAAGGCGCTCCAGTTTGATGCCAATCACCTGGGGGCGCGGCGCGAGCTGCATCGCCTGATCGGCATGCTGAACTGAAGGTTCGACCCCCGGGGTCTTGAGGATGCTTATTTCCGGGTCCCGGGGTCTTCTTTTTCCGGGGGGCTGGTGGGGACGCCACTTCACAAGGGTGCAGGCCCGGCGGATCTGGTGATCCGGGGAGGGACGCTCCTCAATGTCTATAGCGGGGAGCTGCTCGAAGGATGGGGCGTGGCCGTTCGGGGGGAGCGGATTGTCGCCGTGGGGCACGATCTCAGCCATGCCATCGGCCCCGAAACCGAAATGCTCGAGGCGAAAGGTCGGTATCTCACCCCCGGCCTCATTGACGGTCACACCCATCTGGACTACATCCAAAGCCTGCACGAGTTCCTGCACGCGGCCGTGCCGCAGGGACTGACCACCGTCATCACCGAGCTGGTCCATGCAGCGAACGTGGCCGGGGCAGCCGCCTTTCGTGCCTTCCTCGCGGGTCTCGAGGACCTACCGATCCTGGTCTACACCACGGCGCCCTGCATCTCGTTCCTCTGCTCTGACCGGGGCGATGGGCAGCCGGTCATCTCATCGCAAGAGGTGGCAGATCTCTTGGAGCATCCTCTGGTGCTGGGGCTTGGAGAGGTCTACTGGCATCTGGCATTAGATCACCGCCCTGACCTCCTCGCCTTGATCGAAAAGGCCCGTTCCCTTCGAAAACAGGTCGAGGGCCATGCCGCGGGCGCCCGCGGGTGGAAGCTCCAGCAATACCTCAGCCTCGGGATCGGCTCGTGTCACGAGCCGACCACGGCAGAGGAAGTCATCGAACGGCTCCGTCTCGGGGTCCACGCCATGGTTCGGGAGGGATCGGTCCGTCATGACGTGGGTGCGCTGAGCGGGGTGATTCCTTCCGGGGTCAATCTCCGCCGCCTGATCCTGGTCACCGATACCGTGTGGCCCGATGATCTTCTCGGCCGGGGATCCATGAACCATGTCGTTCGCCGGGCGATCGAAGTGGGTGTCGACCCGGTGTCGGCGGTCCGGGCGGCCACGCTGACCTGCGCGGAGCATTTCGGCATCGACCACCTCGTGGGGGGCCTGGCACCTGGCAGATATGCCAATGTCTTGGTAATTCCGGATCTCAGGCGTATGGAGCCAGAGGTCGTGATCAGCAAGGGCAAGGTCATCGCGCGGGAGGGGCGGTGTCTGGTGGAGATCAAGGGAAATCCTCGGGTCCGGGAGGTTCTTCCTCGACCCGCGCTTCCACCGTCGTTCACGACGGCTGATCTCCAGGTCCCGGCCGATCGTTTGGGCGGATGGGTCAAGGTTCGGGTCGTCGGGATTGCCGGTCCGATCGTCACGAAAGAGATGACGCTTTCCCTCCCGGTGGAGGGGGGCCGGGTGATCGCTGATCCCAAACAGGATGTTTTGAAGGCCGCGGTGCTGGATCGGAGGGGTCTCGGACACAAGACGGTCGGCTTTGTACAAGGCTTTGGGCTGAGGGATGGGGCGCTCGCCTCGAGCATCTCTTGGGACGTGAGCAATCTGGTGGCGATCGGGGCGAGCGATGCCGATATCGCTTTCGTGCTGAACCGGCTCGTTGAGATTGGTGGCGGGTTCGTCCTGGCGGTGGCCGGGAAGGTGGTCGAAGAGCTTCCGATGCCGGTCGGGGGGATCATCAGCGAAGAGCCCGTTCACGTCCTTGCCGAGAAGATGGCGCGGATCAAGAAGGTGGTGAAAGGGATCGGCTCTGCTGTCGATGATCCCATCCTGACGCTTCAAGCCCTTACCTTCACCGCCATCCCGGCTGTGAGGCTGACGGAGCACGGGCTCCTCCAGGTCAAGACGCGTCAGATCCTCCCCCTGCTCGGTGACGCGTCCTGAGAACTCTCGGTGCAGGGTTCTTCGACTACACTCTGATGATCGGCTACAGCTTTTCCTTCGTCATTGCTGTTCAGGGAGGGATGAGCCATGATCCTCAAGAAGGACTTGTCGATCACCTGGTACGGGCATAGCACCTTTAAGATCGTGAGCCCCAAAGGGAAGCACATCCTGATCGACCCCTGGGTCACGGGGAACCCGGCATGCCCGCAGCATCTGAAGAAGGTGGACCGGGTTGATCTCATCCTGATCGCCCACGGCCACTTCGATCACATGGCGGATGCGGTCACGATTGCCAGGGCCCATTCACCGAAGGTGGTGGGAATCTACGAAGTTGCCGCCTGGCTCGAAGGCCAGGGCGTCGGGCACACCCGCCCGATGAACATGGGGGGCACCCAGGAGGTTGACGGGATCAGCGTGACGATGGTTCAGGCCTTCCACAGCTCCGGGATCCAGGACACCGACGGGAGGATTGTTTACGGCGGGTCGGCGGCCGGGTATGTGGTGAGGTTGGAGAACGGCTTTACCTTTTACCATTCAGGGGATACCGCCGTCTTTGGCGATATGCGCCTCATTGCCGAGCTTTACAAGCCTCAGCTCTGTTTTCTTCCCATCGGAGGACTCTTCACTATGTCTCCGAGGGAGGCGGCCTACGCCTGCAAGCTCCTGAAACCCAAGTGGGCGATCCCGATGCATTACGGGACCTTCCCGGCCCTGACGGGGACTCCCGCAGAGCTCAAGGCATTGACCAAAGGGATTCGGGGACTCAAGGTGATCGAGATGCAGCCGGGCGACACGATCAGGTGAATGGCACGGCTCGGGGAAAGGCCTTCGCATCGTTGGCGAAACAGCACCAGCACCCTCGGCCCCTCGCGTAGCTCAGTCCGGCAGGGCTCGGGGAGTGGGTCTTCCCCGGCGGAACAATTCCATGCGTCGGTCTGGTGCAGCCTCGTACTTCCGCGCCGAGCGAATCGTGGGGTACCAGGATGGCCACCCCCACCTGCGCTTCGCTCCGGCGGCGGGACCCCGGCCGCCCGCAAACCAAGTTCCGCCGGGTCCAGGCCCAGCTCCCCTCGCCCTCCCGCAGGGACCCGGCTTGCTTGGGCAGCACCTGCAGGCCCCGAGTGACATTGCCGGGAGCGGCGGGGACCCTCGGCAGGCGACGGCCTGGGAAACCGAGGCGCGATCCGTGCCGGGCCTCTTTGCAGGGATCGTGAACACGGAGGGACCCAGGCCGTAAGGCGCCGCTCAGGGTCGCCGCGGGAGGCCCGGAGCGAGGGGCCGAAGGTGCTGGTGCAACAGAATCAGCAACGGTGAACTATGAACCGTGAACCCCGAACGCTGATTGAGGTGGGGCATAGCCCGGACGCGGACGATGCCTTTATGTTCTACGCCGTCACGGCGGGCAAGATCGAGACCGGCGAGTTGGAGTTCCGTCATGTCCTCACGGACATCGAGACACTCAATCGCTGGGCGATGGAGGGGAAGCTCCCCGTGACCGCCTTGTCGCTCCATGCGTACGCCTATGTTGCCGACAGGTATGCCCTGCTCTCCCACGGGGCGAGCATGGGGCGGCGGTACGGGCCGATCGTGGTCTCGCAGAGACCGCTGAGCCCGGAGGCGCTCCGCCGCGAGACCATCGCCATCCCGGGGACACTGACCACCGCGTATCTCGCGCTGAAGGTCTGCATCGGCGAATTCTCGTATGCCGTCCTCCCATTTGACCAAATCCTCGGCGCCGTGGTGGAAGGACGCTACGGTGCCGGCCTCCTCATCCACGAGGGACAGCTGACATATCAAGATCACGGATTGGTCAATAATCTCGATCTTGGAGTCTGGTGGCACGACCGGACAGGACTCCCGCTCCCGCTCGGGGTGAACGCGGTCCGGCGCGATCTCGGCCAAGAGCGAATGCAGCAGATCGCTGAATTCCTCCACGCGAGCATCCAGTACGCCCTCCGGCATCGCCAGGAGGCGTTAACCTATGCGATGGGCTTTGCCCGTGGCATGGACCGGTCCTCGACAGACACCTTCGTGGGGATGTATGTGAATGAGCTGACCCTGGCCTATGGGCAGGAGGGACGACGGGCGGTGGAGCTCTTGCTTCAATGGGGATTCGAACGCGGGGTCTTGCCACGTCGGATCGACCTCGATTTCGTCGAATAGATCACCCCCGACATGCACGGGACATCCCCTTTCGGCATTGATTTTGGAGACCGCCTTGGGCTAGAATCCCCCCGCTATTTGGCGGGGTCGGTGGAGAGGAGCGAAGGGAGGCGGTGGTGAGCGACCAGATGAGCGGTTGGACTCTCGTCTTGGGCGCCTCGAGCGGGTTCGGCGAGGCCGCGAGCCTGGCGCTGGCTCGAGCGGGGATGCATATCTTTGGAGTGCACCTGGATCGCAGGACCACCCTGGCCAATGCGGAGCGGATCATCAAGGAGATTCAGGGGATGGGGCGGGAGGCCCATTTCTTCAACATGAACGCCGCCGACGAGGAGAAGCGCCGTGAGGCGTTGGACCAGATGGAGAAGGTCCTGAAGGAGCGGGGTGAAGAGGGGGGGGTCAAGGTCCTCCTCCACTCATTGGCCTTCGGCACGCTGAAGCCCTTCATCGCCGCGAATCCCGCCGAGGCCGTCACCAAGGCCCAGATGGACATGACGGTGGACGTCATGGCGCACAGTCTCGTCTACTGGGTCCAGGACCTGGTCGCACGAAGACTGATGAGGGACGGCGCCAGGGTCTTTGCGATGACCAGCTCCGGCGGACATCGGGTCTGGCGCACCTATGGGGCGGTCTCAGCCGCCAAGGCCGCGCTGGAGTCGCACGTGCGCCAGCTCGCGCTGGAATTGGCCCCGATGGGGATCGCCGTCAATGCGGTCCGGGCCGGGGTGACGGATACCCCTGCGCTGCGGAAGATCCCCGGCCATGAACAGATGATCGAGGTCGCGAAGGAGCGCAATCCGTTTCAGCGTCTGACGACCACTACCGATGTGGCGGATGCCATCGTGGCCCTGTGCCGCCCGGGGACGCATTGGATGACTGGCAACGTGATCGGCGTCGACGGGGGGGAGGACGTCGTCGGCTGAAGGCACGGGAACGGCTCGGGGGCAAGGCCTCCGCGTCGTTGGCGGAAGATTCGACGGGGTTGCTGATTCTGTGGCAACAGCCCCCTCGGCCCCTCGCTCCGGGGCTCCCGCGGCGACCCTGAGCGGCGCCTTACGGCCTGGGTCCCTCCGTGTTCACGATCCGTGCAACGAAGGCGGGCACGGATCGCGCCGCGGTTTCCCAGGCCGTCGCCTGCCGGGGGACCCCGCCGCTTCCGCCAATGTCGCTCGGGGCCTGCAGGCGCTGTTGCCGTGGTGGGACCCCGGCCGAACGCAACCCAGATAGCGCTTGCCTTGGAAGGAACCCCCTCCTTGCCCTTCGCGACATCGGACATTGGACTTCGGACACTAAGCCGTGAACTGTGAACCATGAACCCTGAACTCCGAACCATCATTGAGG
>Ga0209320_10001851_pt1 | contig 10891 bp, 10 predicted proteins | sample Rifsed13ft4_FD_184008 | JGI IMG/M metagenome (GOLD analysis project Ga0209320, IMG submission 184008) | Soil microbial communities from Rifle, Colorado, USA - sediment 13ft 4 (version 2) | ecosystem: Environmental > Terrestrial > Deep subsurface > Rock core/Sediment | place: Rifle, Colorado... | reverse complement strand
CCGAGCCGAGCAGCAAGGGCGTGGACATCGGCGGCAAGGCGGGCGACCCGGTGGTCGCCGCGGCCGCCGGCCAGGTGCTGTACACCGGCACGGGCATTCGCGGCTTCGGCAAGCTGATCGTCATCCGCCACGACAACGGCTTCAGCAGCGTGTACGCGCACAACCGCGAAATCCTGGTGAAGGAAGGCCAGACCGTATCGCGCGGCCAGCGCATCGCCGAGATGGGCGACAGCGACGCCGACCGGCCCAAGCTGCACTTCGAGATCCGCAAGTCGGGCAAGCCCGTCGATCCCCTGCGCTACCTGCCGGGCGAGCGCCCGACCTGAGCGCGGACTAGCGCGCCGGCGGCGCCGCGCGCGCCTTGCCGCGCGCCGCGCGCAGCTGCTCGGCGAGGTCGGCCACCGACAGCGCGTAGAACACGCTGCGGTTGTAGCGCGTCAGCACGTAGAAATTGTGCAGGCCGATGCGAAAATCGGCCGGCCGCTCGGGCGTCTCCAGCCGCAGCAGCACGGCGCGGGTATCGGCGGGCAGCGGCGCGCCGCGCACCTCCACGCCGGCCTTGCCCAGCTCCTCGAGCGTGTGCCGCGGCAGCGGATTGCCGGCGATGAGCGCCTCGTGGCCCGCGCCCGTCACGCGCGCGCCGCGCTGCACCGGCGCGCCGCGCTCCCAGCCGTGCTGCAGCAGGAAGTTGGCGACGCTGCCGATGGCGTCGGCGGCGTTCGCGCGCAGGTCGGTAGCGCCGTCGCCGTCGAAATCCACCGCGTAGCGCAAATAGCTGCCGGGCATGAATTGCGGGATGCCGATCGCGCCCGCGTAGGAGCCCTTCACCGAGAACACGTCGAGCTCCAGCTCGCGCGCGAACAGCAGGTAGTTCTCCAGCTCGCCGCGGAAGAACGGCGCGCGCGGCGGGTAGTCGAAGGCGAGCGTCGCCAGCGCGTCGATGACGCGCCAGCGGCCGGTGTTGCGGCCGTAGAAGGTCTCGATGCCGATGATGGCGACCACGATCTCCTCGGGCACGCCGTAGGCGCGGCGTGCCCGCGCCAGCGTCTGGCGGTGCTCCTGCCAGAACTCGAGCCCGGCGCGCAGGTGGCGCTCGTTGACGAACAGCGTGCGGTAGGCGTCCCAGGAGTCCGCCTGCCGCGGCTGCGCGCGCATGGCGGCGAGCACCGCCTCCTCGCGCCGCGCGCGCGAGAACACCAGGCGCAGCTCCTCGGCGTCGAACGCGTGGCGCTCGACCAGCTCCTGGATGAAGCCCGCGACGTCCGCGCGCAGCGCATAGTGCTCGGGCGCCTCTTCCTCGGCGCGCGCGAGCGCCGCCAGCAGGACGAGCAGGAGGGCGAGCAGGCGGCGCGCCGTGCTCATGCCAGCTGCAGCTCGCGCACGCGGCGCGCGAGCTCGGCGGCGCGCGCGCGTTCCGGCGCGCGCCCGTAGCGCGCGCCGATGTAGAGCGCGGCGATGGCGCGGATCGACGCCGCGGCCCCCGGCAGGCGCGCTGCGGCCCGCTCCGCGTAGTCGCGCGGGCCTTCATGGGGAGCGCGCGCCACGCCGCGCGCGCCGAGCTTGCGGCAGAACGCCTGCCAGGCGCGCTGCACCGGGTCGGGGCGTGCCAGCCGGCGCAGCGACCACACGAGCAGCACGAGCGTGAACGCGCCGAGGATCGCGGCCATGGCCGCGGTGAGCTTGCGCCAGTCGGCGTCGCGCATGCCGATGCGCGACATCAGGTCGCGCTGGCGCTCGGCGCCGTAACCCAGCACCCATACGTTCCAGCGGTGCGCGAGCGCTTCCCAGTTGCTGCGCAGCCCGCGCAGCCACTCGAGCTGCGGCCGCATGAGCAGCGGCACCGGGTCGCCCGCGCGCACCGCGCGCGCCATGCCGGCGTCCACGCGGCCGGGCACCGCGGCCGCGGTCGGATCGACCCGCACCCAGCCGCGCCCCGCCAGGTGCACTTCGGCCCAGGCGTGCGCGTCGGACTGGCGCACGCTGATGATGCGATCCACGTAGTTCACCTCGCCGCCCTGGTAGCCGGTGACCACGCGCGCCGGCACGCCCGCGGCGCGCATGAGAAACACGAACGCCGACGCGAAATGCTCGCAGAAGCCCTCGCGCGTGTCGAACAGGAACTCATCCACCGTGTCGCGCCCGAGCAGCGGCGGCTCCAGCGTGTAGCCGAGCCGGCTGTCGCGGAAGAACTCGACCGCGCGCTGCAGCACCTGCAGGTCGCTCTGCGCCGGGCGGCGCCAGTCGGCGGCGAGCGCGCGCGCGCGCGCATTGCCGCTCTCGGGCAGCGCCAGCGCGCGGCGCAGGCTGTCCGGGTGCTCGAACGGCGCGGGCTCGGTGCGCGCGAGCGAAGCCGCGTCGTAGCGCAGGCGCGAGCGCACCGGCGAAAAGGCCACCACCATGCCGTCGTTGGTATAGCGCGCGCGCACCGGCAGCCGCGCGACGCTTTCCAGCGCGAACAACCAGGTGCGGTTGTGCGGTTCCAGCGTCACGGTGTAGTCGTAGCGCCCGCCGCCCTGCGGCGCTTCGAATCGCTGCAGCCATCCCGGGCCCATGCGCCAGGTGCGGCCGTCGAAATCCCACAGCACCGGACCGCGCCAGTAGCGCTCGCGCGGCGGCGGCGGCTCGCCCTCGAACTCGGCGCGAAAGGCGATGGCGTCGGACTGCGCGAGCTGCGACAGGGCGCCCGGGGTCATGGTATCCGAGAGCCCCGTCAGGCCGGAATAGGCGTCCTGCGGCAGGCCCCACAAGGGGCCCTGCACGCGCGGGAACAGCAGGAACAGGATCAGCGCCGCGGGCGCCGCGTGCGCGAGCAGCAAGCCCGCGCTGCGCAGGTTCGCGGCCGCCGGCCGCTGCGGCGCGGCGAGGCCGACCAGCGTGCCGGTGACGACGAGCAGCGCCAGCGCCATGAGCAACGCCGTCGGGATGCTCTGCGTGTAGAGCAGGTTGGTCATCACCAGGAAGTAGCACAGGAAGGCCACCACGGCGGCGTCGCGGTGCGTGCGCATCTCGGCGAGCTTCAGTCCCGAGAACAGCACCAGCAGCACGATGCCCGAGGTGCGCCCGAACAGCGTGCGGTACTCGAGATACACCGCGGCGACCGCGAGCAGCGCGAGCCCGAGCACCAGCCAGGGCGAGGGCGGCGCCGAGCGCTCGAGCGCGATGCGCGTGCGCCACGCGTACAGGCCCAGCACGAGCAGCGTCAGCCACCAGGGCATGCGCAACGCGTGCGGCGCCGCGACCAGCAGCAGCGACGCCAGCAGCCCGGCGAGGTCGCGCGGCGCGACCGCGCGCTGCTCGGGCGCCAGGGGGTGAGGCGCGCTCATGCCGTGCCGTACAGCGCGAGCGCCTGCAAGCAGGCCGCGCGGTGGGCGTCGCCGCGATCGGGCGCGATGGCGAGTGCCGGCAGGCGCAGCCCGTAGCGTGCGCCGCCCTGCTCCGCGGCGAGCACCCAGCCGGCGAGCCGCGACAGGCGCTGCTCGGTGTCCAGGCCCGGTGCCAGCCGCTGCCAGTCCAGCCACAACTCGATGCCCGCCGCGCCGGCGAACTGCTTGGTCAGCATGTCGTCGGAGCGCGCGACGGCCTTCCACGCCACGTGACGCGGCGAATCCTGCGGCTGGTAGGCGCGCAGGCCCGAAAAATCGTCGCCGCCGAGCGCTTGCGCGCGCGCCACGCCGGCGTCGGCGTCGGGCGTCGGCGCCGGCAGCGGCGCGCGCTCCGGGCGCGGATACACGAGGCAGCGCGCCTCGGGCTCGATGTAGCTCCAGGCGCGGAACAGGCCTAGGGGGAAGCGCGTCTCCAGCATGACGCGCGTGAGCGGCAGCCAGCCGCGCCGGACGGCCGGCACGGCGAGCACCGCCTCCGCGACCGCGCCCGGCGCCAGGTCGAGAACCATCTGCGCGCCGCTCGCCTGGTGGCGCACGAGGATCGCCGGCCGGTCGTAGCGGGCGCGATTGTCGAGGTACAGGCGGAACTGCGCCGCCTCGCCGGCGAAGACGGGCTCGGCGCGGCCCGCGCTCAGCGTGAGGCGCGCGAGGTTGCGGGTGGTGTGCACCATGCCGACGAGGCCGAGGCCGGCGAGCAGAAACGTCAGCGCGAAGCCCAGCTGCAGCGCGTAGTTGATCGAGCCGACGAGCAGGATGCCGAGCGTCGCGCCGTAGAACCAGCCCAGGCGCGCCGGCACGATGTAGACGCGGCGCTGGCCGAGCGTGATGGCGCCGCGCTCGGGCGCCCGGTAGCCGTAGAACCAGTCGCGCAGGCGCGCATCGCCGAGCAGGGCGCGGATCATCTTCAGCTGGTGGCGCCCTTGTAGCCCCAGTGCACCTTCCAGGCCGCCAGCACCGCGCGCGGGTAGTCGGGCTTGCCGAGGCTGCCGTTGTAGCGGCCGAGGGCGCGGAAGTAGTCGCCGTTCTCCACGTCGAGATAGTGTCTCAGGATCACGCAGCCGTAGCGCAGGTTGGCGCGCAGGTGGAACAGGTTGTCGCCCCTGGAGCCGATCAGCCGGATCCAGAACGGCATCACCTGCATGTAGCCGCGCGCGCCCGCGCGTGATACCGCGTACTTGCGGAAGCGGCTCTCCACTTCGATGATGCCGAGCACCAGCTGCGGGTCGAGGCCCGCGCGCGCCGCCTCGAAGTGCGCCGTGCGCAGCAGCTCGAGTCGCAGCTTGCGATCGGGAATGCGCTTCTCCAGGCGGCGCGACATCTCGAACAGCCACCGGTGCGCGTCCTCGCGCTCGCGGAACGCCAGCTCCGGCACCGAGCGGTCGGCGAGCGCGGCCGAGAGGCTGTGGCGCACGCTGTCGGCGAGCTCCTCGTACACCTGCGCGCCGGCACCGGCCGCCGCGGCGTAGTGCAGCGTCGCGGCGAGCAGGGCCGCTTGCATGCCGGACCGCCTCATGTCGCCGCTAGCCGCTCCTTGAGGAACGCGGCGATCCCGGCGAGCGGCACGTTGCGCGCCTGCGCGTCGCGCCGCGCCTTGTACTCGGCTTCGCCGGCCGCGAGCCCGCGTTCCGAGAGCACGATGCGATGCGGGATGCCGATCAGGTCCATGTCCGCGAACAGCACGCCCGGGCGCTCGTCGCGGTCGTCCATCAGTACCTCGATGCCGGCCGCCTGCAGTTCGCCGTACAGGCGGTCGGCCGCGGCGCGCACTTTCTCGTTCTTGGCGTAGGCGATCGGCACCAGGCAGGCGACGAAGGGCGCCAGCGCCGCCGGCAGCGCGATGCCGCGCTCGTCGTGGTGCTGCTCGATCGCCGCGGCCACCACGCGCGTCACGCCGATGCCGTAGCAGCCCATCTCCAGCGGCCGCGTCTCGCCCTTGGCGTCGAGCACCGCGGCGCCGAGCGCCTCGGAATACTTGGTGCGCAGCTGGAAGATGTGGCCGACCTCGATCCCGCGCTGGATGCGTAGCCTCCCTTGGCCGTCGGGGCTCGGATCTCCTTCCATGACGTTTCTGATGTCGGCGACGAGCGATGGTTCCGCCAGGTCGCGGCCCCAGTTTACGCCGGCGAGGTGAAATCCCGCCTCGTTGGCGCCGCAGACGAAATCGCCCATCGCCGCCACGCTGCGGTCCGCGACCACGCGCACCTGCGCCGCGACGCCCACCGGCCCGACGTAGCCGGGCGGCGCGCCGAGCGCGCTGCGCATCTCGGTCTCGAGCGCGAAGCGGAACGCGCCGATCGCCTTCTGCGTCTTCAGCTCGTTCAGCTCGTGATCGCCGCGCACGAGCAGCAGCACGAACTGCGCGTCCTGCATCACCGCGATCGCCTTGACCGTGCGCTCGAGCGGCAGCTTGAGCAGCGCGGCGACCTCCTCGCAGCGCGTCTTGCCGGGCGTCGGCACCTTGCGCATCGGTTGCGCGGGCGCGCGCCGCGCCGCGGCCGGCGCCAGCGCCTCGGCCAGGTCGATGTTCGCGGCGTAATCGGAGCCGCTGCTGTAGGCGATCGCGTCCTCGCCGGAGTCCGCCAGCACCTGGAACTCGTGCGACCCGGTGCCGCCGATGGCGCCGGTGTCGGCCGCCACGGCGCGAAACCGCAGGCCGAGGCGGGTGAAGATGCGCGTGTAGGTGTCGTACATGCTGCGGTACTCGCGCTCCAGGTCCGCATAGTCGACGTGGAACGAGTAGCCGTCCTTCATCACGAACTCGCGCCCGCGCATGACGCCGAAGCGCGGCCGGCGCTCGTCGCGGAACTTGGTCTGGATCTGGTAGAAGTGCAGCGGCAGCTGCCGGTAGCTCTTCAGCTCGGCGCGCGCCAGGTCCGTGATCACCTCTTCCGAGGTGGGCTGGATGACGAAGTCGCGCTCGTGCCGGTCCTTGAAGCGCAGCAGCTCCGGCCCGTAGGTCTGCCAGCGCCCGGATTCCTGCCACAGCTCCGCCGGCTGCACCGCGGGCATGGAGAGCTCGAGGGCGCCCGCGCGGTTCATCTCCTCGCGCACCACGCCTTCCACCTTGCGCAGTGCGCGCACGCCCAGCGGCAGCCAGGTGTAGATGCCCGCCGCCAGGCGCCGGATGTAGCCGGCGCGGATCATCAGCCGGTGGCTGGCGAGCTCCGCGTCGGCGGGCGCCTCCTTGATGGTGCCAAGATGGAATCGCGATGTGCGCATCGGTCGCTCGCCGCGTTGTGTTTGCGGTTCGCCTGTGGAAAAATGCGAGTGGATTCTAACTTAGGTGGTGTGGCCATGCTCGACCGGGACGGGTATCGCCCGAATGTCGGCATCATCCTCGCCAACGGCCGCAACGAGGTGTTCTGGGGCAAGCGCGTCAACCAGCACGCGTGGCAGTTTCCCCAGGGCGGCATCAAGCACGGCGAGACGCCGCAGCGGGCGATGTACCGCGAACTCGATGAGGAGATCGGCCTCAAGGCGGATCACGTCCGCATTCTCGGGCGTACGCGCCACTGGCTGCGCTACGAGGTGCCCGAGAAATGGGTGCGCCGCGACTGGCGCGGCACCTACCGCGGCCAGAAGCAGATCTGGTACCTGCTGCGCATGGTGGGCCGCGATTGCGACGTCAAGCTGCGCGCGAGCCTCAAGCCCGAGTTCGACGCCTGGCGCTGGCACGACTACTGGGTGCCGCTCGAGGCGGTGATCGAGTTCAAGCGCGAGGTGTACCGCCAGGCGCTGGCCGAGCTGCACCGCTATCTCGGGGTGGACCGGCGCCGGCAGGCGCGCCCCGAGGCCGCCGAGACGCGCTGAGCAACCATCGGCGCATAGCGGAGGGCAATCGCGCGAATTGTAAAAATCGATTTGATTGATGGCGGCCGCAGCGGTAACTTGGCTGCGCCAAGTGAGGCGAGATCCGCACAAGGAGACAGCGATGAAGGCACTCAAGGGAACCAAGACGCACCAGCACCTGAAAGACGCATTCGCCGGCGAGTCGCAGGCCAACCGGCGTTACCTGTATTTTGCTGCGAAGGCCGACGTGGAAGGCCAGAACGACGTCTCGGCGCTGTTCCGCTCGACCGCCGAGGGCGAAACCGGGCACGCGCACGGGCACCTGGAGTACCTGGAGCAGGTGGGGGATCCGGCGACCGACCTGCCGATCGGCCGCACCCGCGAGAATCTCAAGTCGGCGGTGGCGGGCGAGACCCATGAGTACACCGACATGTACCCGGGAATGGCCAAGGACGCGCGCGGCGAGGGCTTCACGGAAATCGCGGACTGGTTCGAGACGCTGGCCAAGGCCGAGCGCTCGCACGCCAACCGCTTCCAGAAGGCGCTCGACGCCCTCGCGGACTGAAGGCATGGGCCGCATCGAGCGCGCGAGCCTGTTGTCGCTCGAGACCTACGCGCGCGAACGCAACGCGTTCCGCGCGCGGGTGCTCGAGCACAAGAAGCATCGCACGGTCGCCCTCGGCGACCATGTCACGCTGATCTTCGAGGACGAGCTCACCATCCGCTACCAGATCCAGGAGATGCTGCGCATCGAGCGCATCTTCGAGGAGGCGGGCATCCGGCACGAGCTGGATACCTACAACCCGCTGGTGCCCGACGGCGGCAACCTGAAGGCGACGATGATGATCGAGTACCCCGATGTCGCGCAGCGCCAGCGCGAGCTGGCGCGTCTGAGGGGCGTCGAGGACCGCGTCTGGGTGCAGGTGGCGGGGTGCGAACGCGTGTACGCGATCGCCGACGAGGACTTGGCGCGCGAGAACGAGGACAAGACCTCGGCGGTGCATTTCCTGCGCTTCGAGCTGGACGGCGAAATGCGCCAGGCGCTGCGCCACGGCGCCGGCCTGGCGATCGGCGTCGATCACCCGCAGGTTCAGGCTGCCGTCGAGGCCGCGCCCGCAGTGCGCGCCGCGCTCGCCGCCGATCTCGCCTGAAAATCGCCGCGCCGGCGCTGGCGTCGCTGCTGGTCGCGGCCTGCGGCGCCGCGCCGGTGCCGCCGCAGGCGGACTGGGAGCGCCGCCAGGCCGAGCGCAAGTGGCGCGAGACCGAGGCCGCGCTGCCGGCCTACCCGAGCAAGGAGAATCTGCTGCCGTTCTTCGTCAGCGCGGCCACCCGCTTCGAGTTCTACATCGACGGCGCGTCGCTTGCCGTGGGCGAGGACGGCGTCGTGCGCTACGTGCTCGTCGCGCGCAGCGCCGAGGGCGCGGAGAGCGTCAGCTTCGAGGGCATCCGCTGCAGCACCTCCGAAGTCCGTATCTACGCCACCGGCTCGCAGGATCGCGGCTGGACGCGCAGCGCCGGGCCGTGGCGGGAGATCGCGCCGCGCAGCGTGCAGCGCTGGCACAACGCCCTGCGCGACGAGTATTTCTGCCCGCTGGGCAATCCGATCGGCAGCCCGGCGGAGGGCGTCATCGCCCTCAGGCGAGGCCTGCATCCAAGCCTCGCGCCTACGGGCAACTAGCCCGCGACGAGCAGCACCAGGTTGTTGCGGTGGATGAGCTCCGGCCCATCCACGTAGCCCAGGACGGACTCGATCTCGCTGGAAGGCCGCCGCATGATGCGCCGCGTCTCCTGCGAGGAGTAGTTCACCAGGCCGCGCGCGATTTCTCGGCCTTCCGGGCCGAGGCAGGCCACCACCGCGCCGCGCTCGAATTCGCCGTGCACCGCGCTGACGCCGACCGGCAGCAGGCTCTTGCCGTCGTGCTGCAGCGCGCGCGCCGCGCCCGCGTCCAAGGCCAGCGTGCCGCCGACCGAGACGTGGTCGGCCAGCCACTGCTTGCGCGCGGCGAGCGGCGTGGTCTGCGCCAGCAGCAGCGTGCCCAGGCGCTCGCCCTGCGCCAGGCGCACCAGTACCTCCGGTTCGCGCCCCGAGGCGATCGCCGTATGCGCGCCGCTGCGCGCCGCGCGCTTGGCCGCCAGCACCTTGGTGATCATGCCGCCGCGCGCCAGCGGCGAGCCCGCGCCGCCGGCCATCGCCTCCAGGCGCGCCTCGCCGGCCGTCGCCTCCTCGATAAGCTTCGCCCCCGGCGCCAGTCGCGGGTCGGCATCGTACAGCCCGGCCTGATCGGTGAGGATCACCAGCGCATCGGCTTCAACCAGGCTGGTCACCAGGGCGGCGAGCGTGTCGTTGTCGCCGACCTTGATCTCGTCGGTGACCACGGTGTCGTTCTCGTTGATCACCGGGATCACGCCGAGCTCGAGCAGCGTCATCAGGGTGGAGCGCGCGTTGAGGTAGCGCTGCCGGTCGGCCATGTCGGCGTGGGTGAGCAGGACCTGCGCGGTGGCGAGGCCGTGCTCGCGGAAGCACGTCTCGTAGGCCTGCGCGAGGCCCATCTGTCCCACCGCAGCCGCCGCCTGCAGCTCGTGCAGCGCGTGCGGCCGCCGCGTCCAGCCCAGGCGCTGCAGTCCTTCGGCGATGGCGCCGGAGGACACCAGCACGCAGCGCCGGCCGAGCGCGCGCAGTTGCGCGATCTGCGCCGCCCAGCGGGCGATCGCCGCCACGTCCAGGCCGCGCCCCTCGTTGGTGACGAGCGCGCTGCCTACCTTGACGACCAGGGTGCGGGCACTGGCGAGCTGGCCGGGCATCGGCGTCAGGCGGCGCGCCGCGCGCGCGTGACTTTGGGCGCCGCCGCGAGCAACCGGTACACCGCGTTGCACAGGTCGCGGCAGCCGGCGCCGCTCAGCGCGCTGACCTTGAACCAGGGCCCCTTCCAGCGCAACGCGCGCAGGATGCGCGCGATGCGCTCGTCCGCATCCGGCGCCAGGTCGGCCTTGTTGAATACCAGCCAGCGCGGCTTGCGGTACAGCGCCTCGTCGTACTTGCGCAGCTCGCGCACGATGGCGCGCACGCCCTGCACCGGCGCCGCAGACTCGTCGGCCGGCGCGATGTCCACCAGGTGCAGCAGCAGGCGCGTGCGCGCGAGGTGGCGCAGGAACTGGTGGCCGAGGCCCGCGCCCTCGGCGGCGCCCTCGATCAGGCCGGGAATGTCGGCCACCACGAAGCTCGCGTCGTGCGCGATGCGCACCACGCCGAGCGACGGATCGAGGGTGGTGAACGGGTAGTCCGCCACCTTGGGACGCGCGCTGGACACCGCGCGCATGAAGGTCGACTTGCCCGCATTGGGCAGGCCGAGGAGGCCCACATCGGCGAGCACGCGCAGCTCGAGCGCGAGTTCCCGGCTCTCGCCCGGCTCGCCGCGCGTGTACTGGCGCGGCGCGCGGTTGATGCTGGACTTGAAATGGAGGTTGCCCAGGCCGCCGCGCCCGCCCCGGGCGAGCAGCGCGCGATCGCCGTCGCGCGCAAGGTCGGCGAGCGGCTCGCCGCTCTGCGCGTCGCGCACGATCGTGCCGACCGGCACGCGCAGCACCGCGTCCTTGCCGCCGCGCCCATCCTTGTCCGAGCCGCGGCCGCCGTCGCCGTCCTCGGCCCGATGGATGCGCGCAAAGCGGTAGTCGATCAGCGTGTTGAGGTTGCGGTCCGCCACCGCCCACACGCTGCCGCC
>Ga0209320_10001848_pt1 | contig 10897 bp, 14 predicted proteins | sample Rifsed13ft4_FD_184008 | JGI IMG/M metagenome (GOLD analysis project Ga0209320, IMG submission 184008) | Soil microbial communities from Rifle, Colorado, USA - sediment 13ft 4 (version 2) | ecosystem: Environmental > Terrestrial > Deep subsurface > Rock core/Sediment | place: Rifle, Colorado... | reverse complement strand
GCGCCCCGCCACTGGCGGCGTTTCCGCCCGATCCGTGCCCGGGAATGACGTCGTTTTTGAATCCCCACGTCCTTCTCCTCCTCGTTGCGGTCGATGGCTGAGCGTCAGCCGGATGCCGGGCGGAAGCCGCGCAGTGTCGCCAGCCGCGGGTCGATCTCCTCTCCGGCGCAGCCGCAGGCGATCTCATTGCGGTCCGCGCCGCAGACGGGGCAGAGCCCCCGGCACGCCGACCGACACAACGGCACCATCGGCAGCGCCATCAGCAGGTGCTGCCGCACCACTTCCGTCACGTCCAGCGTCGACCCTTCCAGCGTCAGGATCAGGTCGCCCCCGTCGCGCGGCCGTAGAGTCGCCCCCGTCGCCGCGGTGCGGAACCCTTCGTGAAAGGCGCCCCCCAGCCGGTGCGGGAAGGAGCGCAGGCACCGGCCACAGGTCAGTGTGACCGTGGTGCCCACGGTCCCGTCCACCCAGACGGTCTCGCCGGCGCGGGTGAACCGGATCTCGCCTTCCACCTGTTGCGCGAAGGAGATCTCCGCCCCGCTTTCGACCGTCTCGGCGAAGGCCAGAACCGTGTCCGCCGGTTCCTCCCGGCCGACCTCGTCCAGATCAACAATCACGGGCGTGCTCCCGGCAAACTCTAGTCATTCTATACCGGCCCGGCGGCTCGCGCCACAGGGAAAGGGCTTCCCCGCCGGCGGGTCAGCGCTTCGACGTCTCTAGCATCGTCTTCCCTCGCTGGACGACGTCGAGGATGCGGGAGAGCTGCGCCGCCAGATCGGCGAGCACACGTGAGGCGTACTCCTCCGCCCCCCGCCGGATCCGCGCCGCCTCCTCCTCGGCTTCCGCCAGCAGCTGCGCCTTCCGTCGCTCCGCCTCGGTCCGCACCGGGCTCTCGTCCACCAGTCGCCGGGCATAGGCCTCCGCCTCCATGATCACCCGCCGCGCCTCATCCGTGGCGCGCCGATGCAGCGCCTCCGCCTCCTCGCTCAGGCGCTGGGCCCGGTGCAGTTCCGCCGGCAGGTGCGCCCGGACCATGCGCAGGAGCCCCAGGACCTCCTGCCCGTCCACCATGCGCTTGTCCGAGAGGGGCACCGGCGCACCGCGCACCACCACCGCCTCGATGCGGTCGAGCAGGGAGAGGACCGAATCCATCAGCTCCTCCTCCGGCGCGCCGCGCGGGTGGGGCGGGCGGCGCGCCGGCGGTCCTTCACCCTCCCGTGCGCCGCGAGGCGGCGGGCCACGGAGGAAGGGACGAAGGCGGAAACATCCCCGCCCAGCCGCACGACCTCGCGGATCAGCGTCGAACTGATCTGCGCGTAGGGCGGCGAGGGCATGAAGAAGGCGGTGTCCAGCCCGCCCAGGCGCCGGTTCATCACCGCCTGGCGCAATTCCTGTTCGAAATCCTCCACACCCCGCAGGCCCTTCACGATCACGTCCGCGCCGACGCGCCGCGCGAAGGTGACGGTGAGCCCCACGTAGGGGCGCACCTCCACGCCGCGGATGTGCTTCGTCGCGTCCCGCAGCATCGCCGCCCGCGCGGCCACGGGGAAGAGGCCCTCCTTGCGCGTCTCCTGCGCGAGGGCAACCACGACGCGGCCGAAGAGCGCGGCCGCCCGCTGAATCACGTCGAGATGTCCATTGTGCGCCGGATCAAAACTCCCCGGGTAGATTGCCGTCGTCACGGTCGGCCTCCTCTTTGCGGCTCCCGCCAAATTCCTGCTGCACGCCGAACTCCCACAGCCCCGTCTCCCCGTAGCGGGCCGCGCGGACGCAGACGAGCCCCGGCGGCGTACGCGGTTCTTCCCGCCAGTGCCCCTCGGCGACAATCCGCGTGCCCGGACGCAGCAGCGCGCCAGCGGCCAGCGCGTCCAGCGTCTCCTGCACGAGGCCGCGGCCGTAGGGCGGGTCGAGCAGGATGAGATCGAAGCGCCGTCCCTCCGCGGCCAGATCCCGCAGCGCGCTCCGGACATGAGCGCGCCAGACCTGCGCCCGCTCCGGCCACGCCTCCACCCGCACCCGCTCCCGGATCTGGGAAACGAGCCGCGGATCGCGTTCCACGAACACCACGGCGCGCGCCCCGTGGGAGAGCGCCTCCAGGCCCAGCGCGCCGGTGCCGGCGTACAGGTCCAGCACGTCCGCATCCTGCACCCGCGCCCCCAGACTATTGAAGAGCGCGGCGCGCACCCGCTGCGCCGTGGGACGCACCCCACCCCGCTGCCGGACCCGGCCCACGGGTCAACTCACCAGCATCAGACTGGAGTCGGCGAAGCGCGTCCGCACCGCCTCGCGCAGCCCGGCGTGCGCGGACCGCCGCAGCCCTGGATCCTGCTGCACAATCTCCGCCGCCACGTCCCGCGCTTCCTCTAAGAGAGGAAGGTCCACGAGCAGATCGGCCACCCGCAGGTCGGGCAGCCCGTGCTGCCGGGTGCCCAGAATCTCGCCGGGGCCGCGCAGCCGCAGGTCCTCCTGGGCGATGCGAAACCCATCGCCGGTCGCCACCATGACCTCCATGCGCCGCCGCCCCTCGTCGGTCGTGGGCGAGGCGATGAGGACGCAGTAGGAGCGGTGCGCGCCGCGCCCGACCCGCCCCCGCAGTTGGTGCAGTTGCGCCAGACCGAAGCGGTCCGCGTCCTCGATCACCATCACCGAGGCGTTGGGGATGTCGATGCCCACCTCGATCACCGTGGTCGCCACCAGGACTTGGATCCGGCCGGCGCGCACCGCGTCCATCACCCGATCCTTCTCCTCCGGAGGCATCCGCCCGTGCAGCAGCCCCACGGTTAGACCGGCGAAGTGTTCCCGCCGCAGCTCTTCCGCCAGCTGCGCCGCGGCCTTCGCCTGCAGTTTCTCCGAATCCTCGATCAGCGGGCAGACGACGTAGGCCTGCCGTCCCTCCTCGATCTGCCGGTGCACGAACTCGTACACCTTCGGGCGCGCGAGGGCCTGGCGCCAGTGGGTGGCCACGGGCCGGCGCCCCGGCGGGAGTTCGTCGAGCACGCTGACGTCGAGGTCGCCGTAGAGCGTCAGGGCCAGCGTCCGCGGGATCGGCGTCGCGGTCATGACCAGGACGTCCGGCGCGAATCCCTTGCGCCGCAGGCGCGCCCGCTGCATCACGCCGAACTTGTGCTGCTCGTCCACGACGACTAGCCCCAGCCGCGCGAAGCCCACCTCTTCCTCAATCAGGGCGTGCGTGCCGATGGCGATGTCCACCTCGCCGCGGCGGACCGCCTCCCGGATCTTCGCCCGCTCCGCCGCGCTGCGCCCCCCGGTCAAGAGCGCCGCGCGCACACCGAGGGACTCCACCAGCGGCCGGACGGACAGGTAGTGCTGCTCCGCGAGGATCTCCGTGGGCGCCATCAGCGCGCCCTGATAGCCGCCCTGCACGCAGACGAGCAACGCCGCCACCGCCACGATCGTCTTGCCCGACCCCACGTCCCCGTGCAGCAGCCGGCTCATCGGGTGCGGTCCGCGCAGGTCTGCGGTGATCTCCCCGATGGCCCGTTGTTGCGCCGCGGTCAGCGGGTAGGGCAGCGTGGCGACGAACCGGTCGACGAGGGCGCCGGGCGCATAGTGAAAGGGCCGGGCCGTCTGCGCGGTCACTCGGCGGCGCAGCAGCAACCCCAGTTCCAGCACGAGCAGTTCCTCGAAGGCCAGGCGGCGCCGCGCGGTCTGCTGCGCCTCCATCGTCTCGGGGAAGTGCAACGCCCAGAGCGCGTCGTGCAGCGGCGGCAGCCGGCGGCCGGTGCGCAGCGCCTCCGGCAGGATGTCCTCGGCCTCCGCGGCGTGCCGGGTCAGCGCGTTCCGCACCAGCGTGCGCAGCACCCGCTGTGACAGCCCCTCGGTCGCCGGGTAGATGGGGACGAGGCGGCCGGTGTGCCAGGTCTCTTCTTCGCCCGCCTCCACCGGTTCGAACTCCGGGGACTGCAGGCGGATCTCGCCGCCGCGCCGCTCCACCTTGCCGAAGAAGAGGGCGCGCATGCCGCGGCGCAGCTGCTGCTTCAGGTACGACTGGTTGAACCAGACGGCGTAGGCGATGCCGCTGTCGTCGATGAGGGCGGCCTTCACCACGACGAGACCCCGCCGCGGCCGGAACTGACTGACCGCGGCCACGGTGGCCTCGACCGTCGTCTCGCTGCCGTGCACCAGGTCGCGCAGCGGGGTGAGGTGGCGGCGGTCCTCGTGCCGGCGCGGCACGTGCGTGAGCAGACCGCCCACCGTCTCGATCCCCAGGCGCGACAGCGCCGCCGCCCGGGCCGGACCGACGCCCTTGAGGTACTGCACGGGGGTGAGGAGTGGAGACTCGGCGGCACGCCGGCGGGTCATCGGAACGGAGGAAGACGCGCGTCCGCTCAAATCGGCCATCCTCTTCTCCGCCCCCCGCGCCATTCCTCCGCCGCCGCCGCCGCGTCGGCTCGCGGGCGCAACGTCACGACCGCAGGGCGCGGGCGATTGCGTCCCGTTCCCGCGCGTGGTAGGATGTGTGCGTTTTGGCAGCCCCGCACACGTTGAAACGGAAGAGGCAGCGCGATGGGACGGCAGTGTGAAATTTGCGGCAAGGGCACCGTGACCGGCTATTCCGTGAGCTTTTCCCACCGGCGCACCAAGCGGGTCTACCGGGCGAACCTGCAACGCATCCGCGGCGTGCTGCACGGGCGAGTGCGGCGCCTGACGGTGTGTACCTCCTGCCTGAAGGCGGGGCGCGTCAAGCGGGCTGTGTAAACAGCCGCTCCGCGTCCGCGGCGTCCAGCACGTAGCGGTCGCCGCAGAACCGGCAGATCACCTCCGCCTGGCCCTTCTCCTGAATCAGCCGTTCCACTTCCTCTCGCCCCAGCGCAACCAGAACCCCCTCCACCCGTTCGCGGGAGCAGCCGCAGCGGAACGCCACTGGCATTTCCTCTAGAACGTGGGGATCCAGATCCCCCAGCGCCATATGCAGCAACTCGGTCGCGCCGCGGCCGCGCCGCACCACCTGCGTCACCGTCGGCAGGTGCACGACGCGCTCTTCCAGGTAACGGGGGATCTCCGGCGACGCCCCCGGCAGGACCTGCACGATGAAACCGCCGGCCGCCTCGACGTGATGGTCCGGCGCAACCAACACGCCGAGCGCCACGACCGACGGCACCTGCTCCGAGGCCACCAGGTAGTGGGCCAGGTCCTCGCCGATCTCCCCGGTCACCAGCGGCACGCTGCCGTGATAGGGGTAGCGCAGACCGACGTCCTTCGTCACGTGCAGGGTCCCGCGCCCCACCGCCCCGCCGACGTCCAGTTTGCGCCGCGGGGTCAGCGGGAGATCGACCTCCGGGTTCTGCACGTATCCGCGCACCTCACCGCGGCCGTTCCCCTCGGAAACGATCCCGCCCAGCGGCCCGTCCCCCAGCACCCGCACGGTGAGGCGCTGCCCATCCTTGAGCCCGGCGCCCAGCATCACGGTGGCGGCGAGCGTCCGCCCCAGCGCCGCCGCGGCCGTAGGCGCGGCCTGGTGACGGCGGCGCGCTTCCTCCACCGTCTCAGTGGTCACGGCCGCGAAGCCGAGCACGGTGCCGCCCCCGGCGATAGCACGAATGAAGTGATCGGACATGTTCGTATTTTACCATCCGCGGGGAAGAGGGCATCTTGCGCCGGACCCGGCGCGGCACGGGAATCTATGCCGGAATGTGAATCAGCAGCAGGTCACCGGCGCCGATTCGCACCCGCGCGGGGGAGGTGGTGATCTCGTTGCTGATGCCCCGGGTGGAGCCGCGGCGGAGGACCCCGCGGCGCAGCGGATAGCGCAGCCCCGCGGTGCTGATCCCCCGCACCACGGGCGAGAGCGGCACCAGCGACACGGTATCGTCGCGGCGTCCGTTCACCTCCGCCTCGCCGTCAACCAGCCAGGCGGCGGCGCGCCCGTCGGTCAGGCGGGCGGGGACGCGCAGCCGCCGCGCCTCAAACAGCAGCAGGATGTTGGCCAGGGTCTGATCCAATCGTCCGCCGACCACTCCGTAGATCCACACCTCGCGGGCGCCGCGGCGCTTCGCCTCGCGCAGGGCCAGTTCCGTATCGGTGGCATCCTTCGCGCGAGGAAAGGTGCGGCGGGGAATCCGCCGGGCGGCGGCCCACCGCCGGGTGGCCGCGTCCAGCGAATCCAGGTCCCCAACAATCAGATGCGGGACGATGCCGGCGGTCCGCGCGATCCGGGTGCCGCCATCCGCGGCCAGCAGCAAATCCGCGGCCGCCGCCAACCGCCGCAGGGCCCGGCGCGCCCGCACCGGGCCCTGGGTGATGATGAGGGCTCTCACCGGGTCGCCGGCTCGAGCCGCCGCAGGCTGCGCAACAAGAGGACGGTGAGCACGACGCTGATGACAATTTCCGGGAGCATGTAACTCCCGTTATAGACCGCGGAGTACACCCAGGGGCTTACGCCCTTGGGTGCATAACTGGCGAAGAACACTACCCCGGAGATGAAGTGCGCCAGCCAGCGGCCGGCACCCCCGACGACGATGCCCAGTGTCGGCGAGCGGCGGAAGAAACCGGCCAGCCCCAGTGCGCCGAAGGCGAGCGGATAGTCCAGCAGGACCTGGATCGGGTGCACGGCAAACCGGTCGGTGATGAAGTTCACCGCCCCCGCTAGGACCCCCGCCAGCAGCCCCCAGGGTCCGCCCCAGCGCAGGGCGATGTAGAAAATGGGCACCATGCTCCCGGCGGTGATCGAACCGCCCTGCGGGAGCTGATACACCTTCACGTTGCTCAGGACGGCGACGAGCGCCACGGCAATGGCTGTCTCCGTCAGACGCCGAAGTTGCTCGCGTGACATCTCCCTCTTCCTCCTCGTCCGCGGAATCTCTGGCAGAGTCGCCGGAGAGCAGTGAAGCCGCCGACCCCGACCGGGCCGGCGGCTTCGTCCACTTCCCGCTTCCCCACGCCAGCATTACCTGGATCGGGTTCAAGGGGTCTGCAGCATCGTGCCCACGGTACCGGCTGCACTCTCAGCCCGGCTACACCGAGCTCCCCCAGCCGTGCCTCTACAATTCCAAATGAATGATACCAGGGGGATCGTGCCTGCGCCAGCGCTAGCCCGCGGGGGCGTGTTCCTCCAGGACGCGCCACAGTTCATCGCGAGGGGGTGGCACGAGCGCCTCGGTGCGCTCTCCCCGCCGGACGACCCGCCCCTCTGCCCGCATCACCCCAATCTGTGCGGCCGCGATGCCGGCGTGGCGCAGCGCCGTCAGCGTCTGCTCGGCGCTTCCCGTTGTAATCAGCATCGCCCCGCTGCCGATCAGCAGCAGCGGATCAACCCGCAGGGCCGCGCACACGGCCGCCGTCTCGGGCCGCACCGGCACGGCGTCCGCCCACACCTCCACGCCTAAGCCGGACGCTTCGGCGAGTTCCCAGGCGGCGGTCAGCACGCCGCCCTCCGTGACGTCGTGCATGGCCGTGGCCCCCGCGCGCACCGCCACCCGCCCTTCCGGCAGCACACTCACGTCGTCGACGAACTGCTGCGCGCGGGACAGCGCATCCGCAGGCACTGTCTGCGCCAGAAGCGCCGCCAGGTCCGTCGCCAGGATCGCCGTCCCCTCAATTCCCGCCGCCTTCGTTAACACCAGGAGGTCGCCGGGCCGTGCGCCCGCGGCGTGGACGTACCCACCGCGCTCCGCCCGCCCGATCGCCGTCACGACGGCAACCGTCGCGCTGACCCGCGGCGTCACCTCCGTGTGCCCGCCGACGATGGCCACGCCCACGGCAGCGGCCGTCTGCCCGGCCTCGCTCATGATGGTACGCAGGTCCTCTTCGCTGGCGTGTGGCGGCAGGAGGAGCGTGAACAGCAGGGCCACCGGTTCCGCACCGGTGGCGGCGATGTCGTTGCAGGCCACGTGTACGGCCAGCCGACCGACGTGCCGCACCGCGGCGGTGATGGGATCACAGGTGGTGATACAGACGCTGGGACCGAAGTCGAGGACGGCGCTGTCCTGCCCGATGCCGGCGGCGACCAGCACGTCAGGCCGGTGGGTGAGGTAGGGATAGACGAGTCGGCGGAGCAGCTTAGGGGGAATCTTCCCCGCAATCACTGCTTTACTATAGCATGGGGGTATGCTGGAGACCGCCTACTTCCTGATCACGCTCGACCACAAGACCCCCGCGGAGGTCGCCCGGGCGGTGCGCCGCGTGCCCGGGATTACGGAAGCGGTCGTGACGATGGGCGAGATCGATATCATCGCCATCGCCCAGACGGAAGGCACCAAAGGATTCCCCCGGCTGGCCGAGCAGTTGAAGAGGATTGAGGGGATCGCCAGCGTGACGACGTGCGTGGTGGTCCGGCCTTAGACTCGACCGCTTGGCCACGGGACGGGAGCGTCCTTACGTCAGCAGCCGGAAGCGCACCTGCCGCGCCCGCGGCCCGTCCAGGTCCACGAAGAAGATCCGTTGCCACCGCCCCAGCACCAGCCGCCCTTCTTCGACCGGCACCACCAGCGACGACCCCAGCATGATCGCCCGCAGGTGGGAGTCGGCGTTGTGGTCGATGCGGTTGTGGGCGTAAGACGCCTCTTCCGGGACGGCGCGCCCCAGCCAGGCCCGGATGTCTCCCAGAAGATGTTCCTCGTGCTCGTTGAGCAGAAGGGCGGCCGTCGCATGCGGGGTGAACAGGACGAGCGCGCCGTCGGCGCGTTCAGGCAGGGCCGCGGTGACGCGGTCCGTGATGTCGATCAGATCCAGGCGGGCGCTGCTGCGGACCTCCAGCGTCCCCCAACGGGAGGTCAACGCTAAACGTGGATGGGCGGGCGGATCTGGATCATCCGGGCGAGCAGCGCTTCGGTCACCTGCAACGAGCGCAGGCCGTCCTCGCCGGTGACCAGGGGGCGCGCGCCGCCGCGAACGCACTCCACGAAGTGGCGCAATTCTAGTTCCAACGGCTCTTCTCCCTCCACGGTGAGCCGCTGAATCTCCCCGTTGAAGTGGTGAATGGTGATCGTCTGCCGCAGCAGGTCCAGGTGCACGGCCCGGTCGGCCATCGTCACTTCCAGTTCCGCCGTCTTCTTCGCCGCCACCCGGCTGGCAGTCAGCGTGACCAGACACCCGGTCGTCATGCGCAGGCGCGCCACCGCCAGGTCTTCGTGCGAGTTGTGCACGCAAACGCCGATGGCCTGTAGGTCTTCGAAGCGCCCCGGCACCATGGATTGGACGATGTCGATGTCGTGGATCATCAGGTCCATGACGACGCCCACGTCCATCGTCCGGCCCGAATCGTACGGCCGCATGCGCCGCGCCTCGATGGCCAGCGGTTCCGCCACCAGCCGGAAGAGGCGCTGCACCGCCGGTTTGAAGCGCTCGATGTGCCCCACCAGCAGCAGGCGGTCCTGCCCCGCCGCCAGATCGACCAGGTGGGCGGACTCCTCCGCCGTCGCCGTCATCGGCTTCTCTACCAGGACATGCGCGCCCGCCTCCAGGAAGTCACGCGTGATCTGGTAGTGCAGTGCGGTGGGCACGGCGATGGACACCGCGTCCACCTTGCCCAGCAGGTCGCGGTGGTCTTCGTACGGGCGTGTCTCGAAGCGGTGCGCCAGGTGGATGGCCTCGCGGCCGTCCCGGTCCACGACGCCGACAAGATCCACGCTGGGCAGTTGCGCCAGGATGCGGACGTGGTGCCGCCCCCACTGGCCCAGCCCCACCACCCCCATGCGCACGCGGCTCATCGGGGACGGAAGCTCCGCACGGCGTCGATGATCCGATGGAGATCGTCAGCCGACAACGCGGGGTGAACCGGCAGGGAGAGCACCTCCTTCGTCAGGGCTTCGGCCTCCGGGAATTCTCCGTCAAAGCCCAGCCGGCGGTAGGCCGGTGTGTGGGGAATGAGCATCGGGTAGAAGATCTTGTGTCCGATCCCTTCGGGGGCCAGGTGGGCCATCAAGGCCTCCCGCCGCCGCACGCGGACGGTGTACTGGGTGTAGACGTGGTAGGCTCCGGCGGACTCCACCGGGACCTGCAGCCAGTCCAGGTCGCGGAAGGCGGCGGTCAGGGCCTGGGCGTGGCGGCGCCGGGTCTCGTTGTGGCCGTCCAGGCGGCGCAGTTGCGGCACGCCCATCGCCGCCGCGATGTCCGTCATGCGGAAGTTGTGGCCGACGACGTCGTAGACATACTCGCCGGCGGCGCGGGGATCGACGAGCAGGCGCACCCGGCGGGCCACATCGGCGTCTGGGGTGACGACCATCCCGCCCTCACCCGTCGTCATGTTCTTCGTGGGATAGAAGCTGAAGATCGCCGCGTGCCCGAAGGTCCCCGCCTTGCGGCCCTGGAAGGCGGCACCGTGCGCCTGGGCGCAGTCCTCGACCAGCAAGAGGCTGTGCCGGCGGACGACCTCATCGATGGCGGCCATGTCACAGGGCAGCCCGAAGAGGTGCACCGCGATGATGGCCCGCGCTCCACTCTGCCGCACCGCCGCCTCGACCGCGTCGGGCTCCAGATTGTAGGTCCGGGGGTTGACGTCGGCGAAGACCGGCCGCGCCCCGGCGTGCAGAATGGCATGGCTGGTGGCGGCGAAGGTGAACGGCGTCGTCACCACCCGATCGCCCTCGCCGACGCCCAGCGCCTCCAGCGCCACCTGGAGGGCGGTCGTCCCGGAGGAGGTGGCCACGGCGTGGGGCAGACCCAGATAGGCGGCGAAGGCTTCCTCAAATTCGCGCACCATGCGGTCCGCGACAAGGATGCCCGACGAGAGAACCTCCAGAATTCGCTGCCGCTCCTCTTGGCCGATAATGGGGTGGGCGATAGGCACAGTGACGGCCGTGCGCATATTAAACCTCATCTTATAATTTCCGTCCCCTGGAGGCAACTTTCTCCGCCGCGGGGCGGGCGCGCCGCGGGCGCACGAAGAAGCCGCAGCCCAGCGCTGCGGCTTCCACCGTCCGGCCGTCGGGGGGCCCTC
>Ga0209320_10001847_pt1 | contig 10898 bp, 9 predicted proteins | sample Rifsed13ft4_FD_184008 | JGI IMG/M metagenome (GOLD analysis project Ga0209320, IMG submission 184008) | Soil microbial communities from Rifle, Colorado, USA - sediment 13ft 4 (version 2) | ecosystem: Environmental > Terrestrial > Deep subsurface > Rock core/Sediment | place: Rifle, Colorado... | reverse complement strand
GAGACCTCACCCCAGCCCACGAGCCGGACGTTAGTGACCGATGTCTTCCTGCGAAATCGCCCGGCGGCCTCGCCGCCGCCGTGACGTTGGCCGCGTCACCCCACTTTTCCCCGAGATTTGACACAGCCGTTACATTCCTGCCCGATCGTGAGGCGTAGCCTTAGTGGGACAACCTTGGGGGAGGGAACAAGCGTGAAGATCTGGACCGTCGTTACACTGATTGCGTTGGCGGGTGTCATCATCTTGCCGCAGGTTGTACTGGGGCAGGATCCGGTGGCCGCCGCCCGCACCCAGCTCACGACCGCGCGGTTCCACGCGGGCGAACTGGCCCAGCGGGGGACGGCCGTCGCAGGGACGCAGCTGCACCTGCGGCATGTGATCAACTGCCTGGAGGGGCCACAGGGCAAGAACTTCACCGCCGCAGCCGGCAACGTGTGCCAGGGGCAGGGGAACGGCATCATCCCTGACCTGAAGGCCGCGGCGGCCGCGGGCCACGCTGGGGCGGGGAAGGCGCTCACCTTCGCGAACGCCGCGCTGACCGTCGCCCTGCAGGGTGTGGTCAGCAACGACGTCAACGAGGCACAGCCCTACGCGTTGGTGGTGGCCAAGCAGATTGACTCGGCCCTCGCCGCCCTCGGGAAGTAGCGAGTCGGGCCGGCGGAGACGTGGCGGAGGATTTCTCCAGGTCGTATAATCCGGGTTGAGTCGCCGCTGTAGCTCAACCCGGCAGAGCACCGCACTTGTAATGCGGGGGTTGTCGGTTCGACTCCGACCAGCGGCTCCAGATGAAATACAGAAAGAGCGCAGGCGGAAAGCCTGCGCTCTTTCTTCTCTCCCACCTTCGCTTCACTCTCGGGACACCCAGGCTCAACCCCGGCATGTCCTCGGACCGCGGTCCTCGCGTTCCCTTTGACACCCTCGTCTCATCGCGGCTAAATTGTGGGATGTGGCGTTCGCGGCATATCTTCGGAGGGGGACCGCATGTGAGAATCGGGACCGTCGCAGTGCTGATCGTGCTCGCGGGCCTGACCGTCCTGCCGGTCGTACACGGGCAGGATCCGGTGGCCGCCGCCCGCACGCAGCTCATCACCGCGCTGTTTGACGTCGCCGACCAGACGCAGCGGGGCACAGCCCTCTCAGCCGCGCACCTGCGCCTGCGCCGCATGATCAACTGCCTGGAGGGGCCTGGAGGCAAGAACTTCACGGTTGCCGCGGGCAACCCATGCCGGGGTCAGGGCAGCGGGATCTTCAATGACCTGCGGGCGGCCACGGGGAACGCCAAGGTGGGTACGGCGCTGCGGTTCGCCGAGGCCGCGCACGGCTTCGCGCTGCAGGGGATCGCCAGCACCGACGTCGGCGTGGCGCAGACCTACGCGTGGATGGTGGCCTTTGACCTCAACAACGCCCTGGACGTACTGAGATAGCCGCCGGCCGTTCCGCCCCCGCCGGGTCGTCCGCCGAGTCTGGGTGAGCGCCGTCCGGGCGCTCGTCTTCGACGCCGTTCCGTTGTTCCGCGGGTAGTCGCTCCGCGCGCCCGGCTCTACCCCTTCCGCGCGCTGGCCCGCAGTCCCCGCAGGAAGTACTGCCCCAGGAAGATATGACCACGCGAACAGGAACTCGGTCCAGACCGCCGTGGACTGCCAGATCATGACGACGACAAACGGCAGGCCGGTGACAGGGGGAGAGGAGAAGGCGTCGAAAGACGCCCACCGGGCCGAGCCATCGAAACCGCAGTCGACCGGTCGCAAAGAGGAGGCGAACCCTATGCCGCTGCGTGATCTCCGCACTCAGGCGACCCGGCGCACCCCCGAAGAACTCGTCGCCCATCTGCAGCGCTTCCCGCTGGCGCCGAAGTTCTCCGCCGGCATCTGGTATTTCTCGCCGATGGCCAGCCGGTTTCACGACAAGTATCAGAGCGACCTCTCCATCGAGGCGCGCTTGGAGAAGATCGCCGGGCTGCGGGAGATGGGCGTCGTGGGCGTGGAGGCCCATTACCCCAACGAGATCAACGAAGACAACCTGAATCTCTGGCGGACGTGGAGCCAGCAATCGGGGATCCGTGTCCTCACGATCGTGCCGCTGCTCTTCTTCGACCGGGAGTTCGAGTGGGGGTCGCTCTCCTCCCCGCTCCCGGAGGCGCGGCGCCGCGCCGTGGAGCGGACGATCAGCACGCTGCGCATCAACAAGGAACTGGGCGCCGATTTTGCCATCGTCTGGCCGGGGATCGACGGCTATGAACAGCCATTCGGCACCGACTTCATTGCCATGCGCGACCGGTTCGCCGACGGGCTGGCCGAGGCCATGGATGCCGTTCCCGGCGTGCGGGTGGCCTTCGAACCCAAGCCCTACGAGCCCCGCGGGCGCATCCTCTACGGCAGCACGGCCGAGGGGCTGCTCCTGGCGGAGAAGGTCGAGGCCCGCCTCACGCATCCCGAGAACCGCCGGTTGCTCGCCGAAGGGCACGCCCTGGTCGCGCTCAACCCCGAGATCGGCCACATGCTCATGGGCTCCGAGGATCTGGCCTACGCCTTGAGCCAGATCTGCGAGTACGGCCGCCTCGCGCACACCCATTGGAACAGCCAGCCTCTCGGCAATTACGACCAGGACCTGAACGTCGGCGTCGTGGCGCCGGAGCAGGCGGAGGCCGCGCTGTACGCGCTGAAGATGGCCGGGTACGCGGAGCACTTCGGTATCGACGTCAATCCCGAGCGGATGCCGGTCGAAGTGGCCGTCCGCAATTCCATCGACGCCATCCGTGCGGCCGCAGACCGGATCAACGCCCTGGACCACGAGCAGGTGATCTGGGCGACCGGCCATCCCGATCGGGCCCGGGGCTGGCTCGAAGCCTACCTGATTCGCCAGCGGGCGCCGGCGGCCAGCAAGCTCCCTCCCCTCCCGCCGCTGCCCAGGTGAGGAGCGCGCCTCACTCGAGCGCACTCCTCGGTCTCGACGTCGGGACGACCGGCGCCAAGGCCGTGCTGATCGACCCCGACGGGCGGCTCCTCGGCGTCGCGACGACCGAGTACCCCCTGCTGACGCCCCGGCCGGGGTGGACCGAGCAGGACCCCGAAGCCTGGTGGGAGGCCAGCGTGGCCAGTATCCGCCGGGTAGTGCAGCAATCCGGAGTCGGCGCATCCGCGATCGCCGCAGTGGGACTCACCGGTCAGATGCATGGGCTGGTGGCCCTCGATGCCGCCGGCCGCGTCCTCCGCCCGGCGATCCTCTGGAACGACCAGCGGACCGTGGAAGAGTGCGCCTGGATTACCGAGCGCGTGGGCGCCTCCCGGGTGCTGGAGTTGACCGGCAACCCCGTGCTCACCGGGTTCACCGCACCGAAGATCGTCTGGATGCGGCGCCACGAGCCTGACCTGTACGCCCGGATCGCACACGTTCTCCTGCCCAAAGACTATGTGCGCCACCGGCTGACCGCAGAGTTCACGATCGACGTTGCGGACGCGTCCGGGACGTCGCTCTTCGACGTACGGCGCCGTGCCTGGTCGGGAGAGATGCTCGACGCCCTAGACATTCCGGCCGCGTGGCTCCCCTCCGTGGTGGAATCCCCTGTGCCTGCCGGAGCGGTCACGGCAGCGGCCGCGGCCGTCACCGGACTCGCGCCGGGCACCGTGGTCGTGGGCGGGGCCGGTGACCAGGCGGCGCAGGCGGTAGGCAGCGGTGTCGTGCGTCCGGGCCTGGTCTCCGTGACCATCGGTACCTCCGGCGTTGTCTTCGCTCACCTGGATGCCGTGGAGGTCGATCCCCTCGGTCGGCTCCATACCTTCTGCCACGCCGTCCCCGGCCGCTGGCACGTCATGGGTGTGATGCTGTCGGCCGGCGGTTCACTGCGGTGGCTGCGGGACAGCCTGGGCCGCCAGACCTGGGGCGCCGAGGGCGGCGATCCGTACGACGTGATGACCGCCGAGGCCGCCGGCGTGCCGCCGGGGGCAGAGGGCGTGGTCTTCCTGCCGTACCTCACGGGAGAGCGGACCCCGCACAGCGATCCGCACGCGCGCGGGGCGTTCGTGGGCCTCACGCTGCGGCACCAGCGGGGCCACCTCGTCCGGGCGGTGCTGGAGGGGGTCGCCATGGGGCTGCGGGACGCCCTCGAGATCATGAAGGACATGGGTGTGCGGATTGAGCAGGTTCGGGGCTCGGGCGGCGGGGCGCGGAGTCCCCTGTGGCGCCAGATCCTGGCCGACGTATTCGACAAGGAAGTCGTGACCGTGACGGCGACCGAGGGCGCGGCGTTTGGGGCGGCGATGCTGGCCGGGGTCGGCTCCGGAGTCTTCCCTTCTGTGGAGGCCGCCTGCGATCGGACGATCGCCATCGTCGACGCCACGGCCCCGAATCCGGCGGCCGCCGCCGTCTATGAGCGGCTGTACGATGTCTACCGCGGCCTGTACCCATCCCTCCGGTCGTCCATGCGCGACCTCGGGGGATTCGCCTGAGTGAACCCGGGCCTGCGCCGGATGCAGGGAAGATGAAGCGACGGCCAGAACAAAGGTAGAACATTCCAGGCGATGCAGCGGTGCAGTCTTGGCTGACCTTTCGCGGGGAGGTGGTATCCGCAGGGACCGGGTCGGCGTGTCGGCTTTGGCCTGAAGCCCACAAGGCTATGGAGGGGATGCCCGTGAAGGGGAGACGTTTGGCCGCAGTTGTTGTGACGCTCCTGTTCGTGTTCACTTCGTTAAGCCTGGTTTCCGCGCAGCAGAAAACGATCACCGTCGGTGTGAGCTGGGCCAACTTCCAGGAGGAGCGCTGGAAGATTGACGAGGCGGCGATCAAGGCCGCGCTGGCGAAGGCGGGCGCGCGCTACGTCAGCGCCGACGCCCAGAGCTCCAACGAGAAGCAGATCTCGGACGTCGAGGGGCTCATCGCCCGCGGCGTGAACGCGCTGATCATTCTGGCCTGGGACAAGGACGCCGTCCTCCCGGCCGTGAACAAAGCCAAGGCCGAGAAGATCCCGGTCATCGGCTACGACCGTCTCATCGAGACGCCGGGCGTCTTCTACATCACCTTCGACAACCGCGAAGTCGGCAGGATGCAGGCGCGGGAGGTGTTCAAAGTCCGGCCGAAGGGGAACTACGTGTTCATCAAAGGCAGCAGCACCGACCCCAACGCCGACTTCGTTCACGGGGGCCAGCTGGATATCCTGGGCGCGGCGATCAAGAAGGGCGACATCAAGGTCGTCGGCGAGCAGTATACCGACGGGTGGCGACCCGAGGTCGCGCAGAAGAACATGGAGCAGATCCTCACCCGGACCAACAACAAAGTGGACGCGGTCGTCTCCTCCAATGACGGGATGGCCGGCGGGGTCATCGCGGCGCTCGCCGCCGTCGGTCTGGCCGGCAAGGTGCCGGTGTCTGGCCAGGACGGCGACATCGTCGCGCTGAACCACGTGGCCAAGGGCAATCAGACCGTGAGCGTCTGGAAGGACGCCCGCGACCTGGGCCGCGCCGCCGGCGAGGTGGCGGTGGCGCTGGCAAGGGGGACGGCCCTCAACAAGGTCAAGGGGGCGGTCAAGTTCAAGGGGCCCAGGGGCGTGACGATGGACTCGATCCTGCTCAAGCCCGTCCCCATCGTCTTTGGGAACCTGGACCTCGTGATCAAAGCGAAGTGGGCCACCAAGGCCCAGGTCTGCCAGGGGGTCAATCCAGCCAAGGCGCCCCCGGCCTGCAAGTGATGCAGCGGTAGCGATCGAGGTGCCGCCGGTTAGACCCACCCGGCTCCCGGCGGCACCTCAATTTCACGCGGGGAGACGTTGTGTCGGTCGAAACCACAGCTCCGCGCCAGACCCCGGCTGAGGCTCCCCCCCCGGCGCGCTTCGGCCGGGTGAACGTCTTCCAGCGGTTCGCCGCCTGGGCCGGCTTCGACACCCGCCTGATGGGGATGGTGGCGGCGCTGGCCGTCATCTGGGTCGGCTTCCACCTGCAGACAGGGCTCTTCCTTACCCCGCGCAACCTGTGGAACCTGATGGTCCAGAGCAGTGTGGTCGGGGTCATGGTGGGCGGTATGGTCCTGGTGATCGTCGCCCGCCAGATCGACCTCTCTGTGGGGTCCGTCCTCGGTTTCGTGGGCATGGTTATGGCCTTTATGCAGGTCCAGGTCTTCCCGCTGGAGGTCTGGTGGAACCCGCTGGCCACGATCCTGATCGGCCTTTCCTTAGGCGCTCTCATCGGGGCGTTTCACGGCTACGTCGTCGCCTACCTGGAGGTCCCGTCCTTCATTGTCACGCTGGGCTCGCTGCTGGCGTTCCGCGGAGGTGCCTGGCTGGTCACGAGCGGGCGCACGATGGCCCCGCTCGATACGACCTACCAGATCTTCGGCGGGGGCATCAACGGTTCCATCGGGGCTACCTGGAGCTGGGTCGGCGGTCTGGCGGCCATCGTCATCCTCGTCTGGTACTTCGTCAGCTCACGCGCCAGGCGGCGGAAGTACGGGTTCACGGTGCGGCCGCTGTGGGGCGAGTTCCTGGTCATCGCGATCAACGTCGGCTTCGTGGCCGGGTTTGTCCAGCTGATGAACTCCTACCCCTTCCCCGGAACGACCGTGCCCCGGGGGCTCCCCGTGCCCGTCCTGATGATGCTCGGGCTGGGGATACTCATGAGCACCGTCCTGCGCTCGACCCGATTCTGGCGCTACGTCTTCGCGATCGGCGGCAACCCGGAGGCGGCGCGCTTTTCGGGGATCCCCACGCGCCGGATCACGTTGATCGTCTTCGTGATCATGGGCGTCCTGGCGGCGATCGCGGGGATCATCGCCACCGCCCGGTTGAACGCGGGCACGAACTCCGCGGGCGAACTGGCGGAGTTGAGCGTCATCGCCGCGGCGGTCATCGGCGGGACGTCGCTGTCCGGGGGCGTCGGCAGCATCCCGGGGGCGATGATCGGGGCGGTCCTGATGGAGAGCCTGCGGAACGGCATGGTGCTGATGGACCTGCCCAGCGCGCTGCAGAACGTCGTGCAGGGCGCGGTCCTGGTGCTGGCTGTCTGGCTGGACGTCGTCTATCAACGGTACCGTCGGCGGTAGCTCGCCGGCGTCGATGGAGGGGGCGCGCGTGGAACGACAGCCTCTCGTAGAGATGCGCAGTGTCTACAAGGCCTTCGGTGGCGTCCACGCACTCGAGGATGTCACGGTCGACCTCTACGCAGGCGAGGTGGTCGGCCTCGTCGGCCACAACGGGGCAGGAAAGTCTACGCTGATCAAGATCCTCTCCGGCGTCTATGGAGCGGACAGCGGGCGGATCTTTATCGACGGTCAAGAGGTGACGATCCGCAATCCGCGGGACGCGCGCGGGCACGGGATCGAGACGATCTACCAGAACCTGGCCCTGGCCGATAACCTGGACGCGCCGGCCAACATCTTCCTGGGCCGCGAGATCATGCGGGGAATCTCGCTGAACGAGGACGCGATGGAGGCGGAGAGCCGCAAGGTGCTGAACCGCCTGCGCATCAGCGTCCCTTCCCTCCGCGAGAGCGTCCTCAACCTCTCCGGCGGACAGCGCCAGGCGGTCGCCATCGGGCGGGCGATCTACTTCAATGCCCGCATCCTGATCATGGACGAGCCGACGGCCGCGCTGGGCCCGCAGGAGGCCCGCCAGGTCGGCGAGCTGATCAAACAGCTCAAGGGACAAGGGCTGGGTATCTTTCTGATCAGTCACGACATCCACGACGTCTTCGACCACGCCGACCGCATCAGCGTGCTGAAAACCGGGCGCCTCGTGGGGACGGTGCGCACCGCCGAGGTCACCAAGGACGATGTCCTGACGATGATCATCGCCGGCACCCTGCCGGGAAAGACCCAGGGCAACGCGGCGGTCGCCGGCGGGTAGGGTGTGGACGTTCAGTTCGTTGAACTGAGCCTGCCGGAGTTCGACGTCCCGACGGAAGTCCCTGTTCTCCCCCCACGCATCTTCCACGAACGGTACCGGCGGCTGGAACGCGCCCGCGAGGCGGCGGGATTTGACTGCCTGGCGGTCTACGCGGACCGGGAGCACAGCGCCAACCTGGCCTGGCTCACCGGCTTCGACCCCCGCTTTGAGGAAGCCCTCTGGCTCCAGGGGTTAGCCGACAGACCGACTCTCCTGGTCGGCAACGAAAACCTCGGCTACGCCCCCTCGCAACTGCAGGTCCCCGCCGACATCGCCCTCTATCAGCCCTTCAGCCTGCCGAATCAGGACCGGAGCCGGAGCGCCGACCTCGTCGGTCTGCTGAAGAAGGCGGGAGTAGGGGGTCCGCTCCGCTGCGGCCTGGTCGGGTGGAAGCCGCAGCCCCTCCCGGACGTGCCCTACTGGATCGTGCAGGCCTTCGCCGGACTCACGGGCCAGACTCCGGCCAATGCCACGGGTCTCCTGATGGACCCGGACGACGGCCTGCGGGTCGTCCTCGAGCCCGAGATGATCCGCTTCTGCGAGTACGCGTCCTCTCTCACCAGCGCGGCGCTCCGCACATGGGTGTTCTCCCTGCGCGAGGGGATGACCGAACGGGAGGCCGCGGCGAGCCTCGTCTCCTTGGGCCTGGAACTGAGCTGCCACCCGATGGTGAACTTTGGGCGCCCTATTCCCAGCGGGCTGAAGAGCCCGCGCAACGGGCGCGTGGTGCGCGGCGAGTACGCGCAGGCGGCGTTTGGCGTGATCGGGGCACTGACCTGCCGGGCCGGAAGGCTCATCGATGCCCGGGACGCGGAGGATGAGGATCGCTACTTCGACCTCGTGGAGAATTACCTCCGGGTCGTCCACGCCTGGTACGCGGCGGTGGGCGTGGGCGCGCGCGGGGGCGACGTCGTGGCCGCGGCGGAGCGGGCGAAATCCGACCAGTGGGATTTCGCCGTCAATCCGGGGCACCTGATCCACCTGGACGAGTGGGTGAGCAGTCCCTTCTCTCCCGGCTTCGCCGGCACGCTGAAGTCAGGGCACGCCATCCAGCAGGACATCATCCCCGTGCCCCGGCAGGGGGTCGCCGTCGTCAACATGGAAGACGGTTTGGTCCTGGCCGATGACGACCTCAGGGCGCGCCTGCAGCGTCTGGATCCTCAGATGACGCAGCGGTGCGACACGCGGCGGGCGCTGATGGAGCACCTGGGGTACGAGATCCGGCCGGAGGTTTTGCCTCTCAGCAACATCGCGGGCGCCTTCTTTCCCTACTTGCTCGACGCCCGCTACGTCGCGAAGTTCTCGTAGAAGGCTACCGTGGCCTCACTTCCCGGGCGGGCGCCACGGCACGGCCTGGTTCGCGCCGCGCTCCAGGGAGACGAACTGATTGGCGGACACGCGCACCGGCGGGCCCCATTCCCCGTCGGGCCACTGCACGCGTACGACCGCGTCCCGGGCCCGCCCCAGGCCAAAGTGGATCCAGCCGAGCTGGCCGCCGGCGTGGCCGCCGCCGATGGTCACCTCGCGGCGCAGCGTGCGCTCCCCCACCTGCACCTCGACCCAGGCGCCGATCGCGTCCCGATTGCCGCCCGGCTGGCGTAGTCGCAGGGCGAGCCAGTTGCCTAGCGGCCGGGAGCGGCCGGCGGTGCCGCGGCCCACGTTGCGCCAGAGCTTCACGTTCTCCCGGCGGTTGACGACGACGAGATCCGGCAGACCGTCGAGGTTGAAGTCCGCCAGGGCGGCGCCGCGGGCCCGGGCGAAGGTGAGGATGCCGGCGGCTTCGGCGGCCTCCACGAACTGGCCGTCGGGCTGTCCCAGCAGCAGGTTGCTCGGATCGCGCTGCGCGGCTTCCGCCATCGCTTCGACGTTCCCCTTGGCGATGAAGAGGTCGATGAACCCGTCGTTGTTCACATCACAGAACTCCGCGTGCCAGGCGGTGGAGGGGCGCGTGTCGCCCCCGGTGAAGGGCCGGTGGGCGGTCACGCCGCGCGCGCGGGCCATGTCGGTATAGGCCGGTCGCCCCGGCCCTTCGGCCAGGCTGCGCAGCTTGTTGTCCGCCATGCTTGTGAGGAAATATTCAGGATAGCCGTCGCCGGTCACGTCGTAGGAGGCGATCCCCATGCCGTTGATCTCCAACTTCTGCCAGCCGTCGGCCCGCCCGTAGAGCGCCGGCGCCTCGCCCGGCCGGACGCGCCAGAGCTGGTCTTCTCCTCCGCGGTAGTAGTGCCGGTCGTTCGTCACCAGCAGGTCGGCATGGCCCGATCGGTTCCAGTCGCTGAAGAGAGTCGAGAGCGTGCAGTAGCCGGGCGTCAGGGGGATGGGCGCGGCGAAACCACGCCCGCCCTCCGCGGGCCGATAGAGGACATTGTCGTGACAGGTGCCAAACGGTGCGCCGGGTCGGCTGCGGTCGACGTAGTTCCCCACGGCGAGGGTCGGCCAGCCGCTGCCGGCCTCCCAGTGGGCGCTGAACGCGGTCGTCCAGGCATCACCGCCGGCGAAGCCCCAGGCTTCGTTGGCCCGCTCGAACCGGCAGTCCCCGCGGCCCCGCAGCAGGACGTTTTCGCCCACGCGGAGGACGGCGAGGTCAACGTTCCCATCGCCGTCGATGTCGACGGGATAGGCGCCGGTCACCGCCTCGAGGCCGACGGCGGGGTCGGTCAGGTGCGTGAAGCGCAGCGTGGCGCCGACGAGACTGTCGTTGCGATACAGCGCGGCGGGGTTCTGCCCTCCGGCGACGAACAGGTCCGGACGCCCGTCCGCGTTGCAGTCGAAGACCGCGACGCCGCCGCCCACGTAGAACTCCCAGTCGCCGTCGTAGACCTGTGCGAGACCAGCCGGCACGGCCTCCTCCACAAAGCGCGGTGGCCGGACCGCCGCCGTCGAGGCGCAGCCCACCGCTACGATGAGGCTGAGGCCGATGGCGAGCGCGGCGCTGCGCCGGCGGGATGCGGGTCGCGGAAGCTGGAGTTCACCGGGGGACATGGTAAGGTTAATTGGATTGCGGGAACGCGCACTCCTGCGCGCCCGCCGG
>Ga0209320_10001844_pt1 | contig 10903 bp, 9 predicted proteins | sample Rifsed13ft4_FD_184008 | JGI IMG/M metagenome (GOLD analysis project Ga0209320, IMG submission 184008) | Soil microbial communities from Rifle, Colorado, USA - sediment 13ft 4 (version 2) | ecosystem: Environmental > Terrestrial > Deep subsurface > Rock core/Sediment | place: Rifle, Colorado... | reverse complement strand
AGCGCGAACACCATGTACTGCCCAGGCCCGGGCTCGGCTTGGCGGAGCCCCTGCGAGAACAGGCCGGAGCCGCCGACTGGGAGCGCAATGTACTCGCGCCCGCCGACGGCATAAACGGCCGGTACGCCCTCGGACGCGGCCGGCAAGCCGTATTCCCAGAGCACGGCCCCGGTGTCGGCGTCGCGCGCGCGGAATGCGCGATCGGATGACGTCGCAACGAACAGCAATCCGCCGCCCGTGACGACCGGGCCGCCACGCGGCGCGTGGCTGCCCGTGTTCTCGATACCGAAGCGCTGCAGGTCGGATACGGAGCCGTTCGGAACCTGCCAAAGCATCGTGCCCTCGTTGAGGTCGTAAGCCGTCAACTGCGACCACGGCGGCCCGATGGCCGAGAGCCCGTTGCTCTGGAGCATGAAATCGATCGGGGCCTGATACGGAATGAAATCAGGGCCCGCGTTCGGCGGCGGCAGCGCTGGACCGGGCGGCCCGGCGGGCTGGCCGCCGGGCTCCGGCGTGCGAAGATTGGCTGTCGTCGGCAGCTCTTTCGAGACTACGTAGAACCGTCCTTTGACCGGATCGACCGCGGAGCTCCCCCAATTTGCGCCGCCGTTGTGACCCGGCATCATGATCGTGCCCGTGAGGCTCGGCGGCGTGTAGAGACCTTCGCTGCGATGCGTGCTGAGAATGTCGCGCAACTTCTGCTGATCGGCCTCGGGCAAGTACGGATTGATGTCGGCCGCCGTAAAGGACTGCCGTGCGAACGGCGGCGGCGCCGTGGGGAAGGGCTGCGTGGGCCAGCTTTGCTCACCCGGCACGTCGGACTGCGGCACCGGGCGCTCCTCGATCGGCCACAGCGGCTCGCCCGTGACGCGATCGAAAACGAAGAGGTATCCCTGCTTCGTCGCCTGCGCGACTGCATCGATCTCGCGGCCGTCGTGCCGGACTGTGAGCAGCTTCGGCGCTTGTGGGATGTCGTAGTCCCAGAGATCGTGATGGATCGTTTGGAAGTGCCACAGCCGCTCGCCGGTGCGCGCATCGAGCGCGACGATGCTGTTGCCGAACAGGTTCGCGCCGTGGCGGTTGCCGCCGTAGAAATCGTAGCGCGCCGTGCCCGTCGGAATGTAGACGATGCCGCGCTCGGCATCGACCGTGGATTCGCTCCAGTTGTGCACGCCGCCGTAATTGCCGAGCCCTTCCTCGGGCCACGTGTCGGCGCCGAGCTCACCGGGGCGGGGCACGGTGTGGAATACCCAGGAGAGCTCGCCCGTGCGCACGTCGTAGGCGTGAATGTCGGCCGGCGACGAGGCATAACCCCCGCTCCCGGCCGGCAGCGAGATGATGATGAGGTCCTCGAAAATGCGGCCGGGGTTGCTGGTTTGCAGCGCCCGAATGCCGCTCACGTCCCCCTCGAGTCCGATGCGCAGATCGACGCGGCCGCCGTCGCCGAAAGAGGTCGCGGTTTCGCCGGTGCGCGCGTCGATCGCGGTCAGAAACCCGCCGTTGATATACAGCAGGCGGCGATCGGAGCGGTCCTCGCTCTCCCAGTAATTCATGCCGCGGGCGCCGACCTGGCCGTCATTGGCATGACGCCACATCTCGATGCCGGTCGCCGCGTCGAGGGCGACGACCGAGCGGTTGTGCGCAAGCACGTACATGACGCCCTCGACGACGATGGGGTTGAACGAGTAGTTCTCAGCCGTAGCGTAGGTCCATGCCACTTCGAGCTGCGTGACGTTGCTCTTATTTATCTGATCGAGCGAAGAGTATTGAGACGAATCGGCGCCGCCGCCGTACTGATCCCACGTCGCGAAATCGAAGGCCTTTCGGCTCAAGCTTTGCTGCGCATCCGCGCACGCGCACGCCACGAGGCAGGCGGCCGTTAGGACGGTCACTTTGATCATCGTTACTCCCGCTGAAGTCGTAGGTATCGTTTGCGCGGATACTAGCAGGGCTCAGGCCCCGGTTCACGATCCAGCGCTGCACACGCCTTAAGCGCCGGCGACGGCAGTGCGAAGCTCCGCGAACGCCGCGATCGTTTGGTACGCGGCATCGCGTCGGGCGCCAATGTGCCGGCAATAGCCGTAGCTTGCCCAGATGAACGCAAAGCCCGCATCGGCCGCGGCGTGATAATCATGATGCGAATCCCCGACCATCGCCGCATGCGCGGGCGCAATGCCGCACTCGCGTGCGGCGGCCAACAATTGCATCGGGCTCGGTTTTTTCTCGGCGAGGGTGTCGCCGCCCAAGAGCACGCGGAAGCGATCGCGAATGCCGGCCGCGACGAGCAACGCGTCGGCGAACGCGAAGCGCTTATTCGTGATGCACGCGAGCTCGATGCCGCGGCGCTCGAGGTCGGCGAGCGTCGTCTCGACTTCCGGATAAAGGCGGCTCTGCACGAACAGGTTGTCGCGATAGCACGCGGAGAAGGTGTCAAAAGCGGCACGGAACGCCGGCGTATCGTCGGCCGCTCCGGCATGCGCGAATGCCCTTTTGAGCAGCGTCTCGATGCCGTCTCCGATCCAGCCTCGGGTGAGGTCCTCGCCGGGCGGGACGAGCCCCACGGACTCGAGGGCGCGGTCGACGCAGTGCGACAAGTCGGGCGCGGAATCGACGAGCGTGCCGTCGAGATCTACGCTCAAAAGACGAATCTCGCGCATCGTCTTTAAGGACTGCAGCCTCCTGTAGGAGCGAGCTTCGCTCGCGATCTTTGTATCGCGAGCGAAGCTCGCTCCTACCAGGAGAAGCCCTAGAACACGCGTGTCGCGATCTGTGCGGGCGCTGCCAGCAGGTCCTCGAGCTCCTTGTCGAGCCTGAGTAGCGTCAGCGAGGCGCCGGCCATCTCGAGCGACGTACAGTACTCGCCGACATAGTTGCGAACTATGGTGTAGCCGGCCTTTTTGCAGCGCAGCGCCGCTTGCCGATACAGCACATAGAGCTCGCTCGGCGGCGTGCCGCCCAAGCCGTTGATCATGAGCGCCACTCGGTCACCCGACTTGAAGGGCAGATCGGAAGCGACTGCGTCGAACATCTCGTCGACGATCGCGTCGGCGGCTTTGAGCTTGTCGCGCCTTCGACCCGGCTCACCGTGGATGCCGACGCCGACCTCCATTTCGTCGTCGCCGATCTGGAAGATAGGCGTGCCTTTCGCGGGCGGTGTGCACGACGACAAAGCGACGCCCATCGTCCGCACCTGGCTATTGACCTTCTTCGCAAGCGCAAGCAGCTCGTCGAGGCTCGCGCCGCGCTCCGCGGCCGCGCCGCAGGCCTTGATCACGAAGAAATTGCCGGCTACGCCGCGCCGGCCCGTGGTGTAGCTCGAATCCTTGACGGCTACGTCGTCGTCGATGATGAAGCTCTTGACGTTGATGCCCTCGGCTTGCGCCATCTCGATCGCCATATCCCAGTTCATGCGATCGCCCTGATAGTTGTTGATCAGCGCGAGCACGCCCTTCGGCGAATTCATGAGCTTGATGCACTCGTAGCAATATTCCATCGGCGGGGCGGAGAAAACGCCACCGGGCGATGCCGCATCGAGCATACCGGGGCCGACCGCCATGACATGCGCGGGCTCGTGGCCGCTACCGGAGCCCTGAATGATCGATACCTTGTCTCGAGCCGGTCGATCGGCGCGGTGAATGATGTTGAATTGCGGAACGTAGCGCAGCAGATTCGGATTCGCGAGGTACACGCCCTCGAGCATTTCAGGAACGAAGTTAGCCGGATTGTTGACGAATTTTTTCATGGTGGGCCCCGATTTCGATGGTCTGTTGGTTGTGATGTCCGCTTGAGGATCTTATCCGGCCTTGACGCCGAACTCCTTGCAAAGGTCGTTCATCATGGTCGCCACGGCGACGATGCCGGGATCCGGCGTGCCGCAGCTGCGCTCGCCCGTAAACGATTGCCGGCCGCGCTTCGCAACCCAGTCCCGCGTGCGCTCGATGGCTTCGTTGGCGACGCGGGTCGCTTCCTCGAGCACGAGCGGAGGGTCCGCGTCGGACCGGTCCGAGTACTTGCGGACCGTATCGCGCATCGGAATCAGCGCGTCGAGTAGGGTTTTGTCGCCCGCGCTCGCGCCGCCGCGCTGCTGGATTCCCTCGATGCTGGCCGTCAGCATCTTATCGAGATCGGAAAGCGTCAGAGTGGTCTTGTCGCGGCACAACGCAGCCGCGCGCATGAACGCCGTGCCCCAGATCGGACCGGAGCAACCGCCGACATTGCGCGTGATGACCATGCTGATCTTGAGCAGGAAGTTACCGACGGAGGTGCGATCGAATTGCTCCCACTCCTTGTCGATGACGCGAAATCCCGACGCCAGCGAAACACCGAAATCGGCATCGCCGGCCGCGGCGTCCAAGTCGGAAAAATACCTTTCGTTGCGCAGCGCCGTCGCTGCCATGCTTTTGACCGTCCGTTCGATGTCGGTCATCGTTATTTCTTTCATGCTGCGATGCGCTCCACAAAGAGGCCGCCGAATCCCATCACGCGGCGTGCTGGGACGCAAGCAGCGTCAAGTCCGCGAGCGTGACGATGATGTTGGGCGGATCGCCGAGCTCCGGGACCACGCACGCGGCGCCCTCGAAATCGTCTTCTTTCGTGTAGGTGCTCGTAGTGATCAGACAGGGCAGACCGGCGCCGAGCGCGGCGCGCAGTCCGTTGCGGCTGTCCTCGATCACGACGCATTCTTGGGCTGGCAGGCCCAGGCGCGCCTTGGCGAGCTCGTAGATCTCGGGATCGGGTTTCTTCTTCGCGACGACGTCGCCGGCCAACACGAGCTCGAAGCGCGCTTTGCGCGACGGACCCATGAGATCGAGGACGCCTGCGACGGACTTCGGGTTCGACGTCGTGCAGACGGCGAGCCGCACGCCCGCGGCGGCGGCATCGTCGACGAGGCGCGCGATGCCTGAGCGCAGCGGCAACTGACCGGCAGCGATGATCTCGGTGAAGATCGCCGTCTTGCGCTTGTGCAGGTCGAGCACGAATGCGTCGCGGTCGCGGCCGGCAGCGGCGGGCCACCCGGCCGTATCGAAGTAGTGCTTGATGCGCTCCTTGCCGCCGGCGACCTCGAGCAAGCGACCGTATGTATCGACGTCCCAGGTCGATGCGAGCCCGACATCCGCAAAGGCGCGATTGAACGCTACGCGGTGGCCGTCCCTCTCGGTATCCACGAGGACGCCGTCGCAGTCGAAGATCAGGGCCCGCATCGGTCAGGGCGTCTTAAGCGACTTTCGACAGGAGCTCGCTGCCGCGATTCGCGCCGCCGAACTGGGCGATCTTGGCTTTGAAGAGATCCTTGAGCGCTGCGTATTGCGCGGTGAGCACGCGCAACGGCTCGTAATCTTTCGGCTTCTCGCGGTGATACTCGACGAAGCTGTCGATGAACACGTGCTTCAAGTTCGTCGAGATGTTGATTTTCGCGCAGCCCAAGCTGATGCATTTTTGAATGATCTCGTCCGACAAGCCCGTGCCGCCATGCAGCGCCATCGGCGTCTTCGTCCGGCGGTTGATCTCTTCGATGAGCCCGAACGCCACTTTGGGCTCGCCTTTGTAGTAGCCGTGCGCCGTGCCGATCGCGGCCGCGAAAGCGGCGAGATCGAGCTCCCGGCAAAAGATCTCGGCCTCGTTCGGGTCCGTGAGGTAGTCCTCGTCGACAACCATGTCGTCCTCGACGCCGTGGATCTGCCCGATCTCCGCCTCGACACCGACGTTGGCTGCGGTCGCCATAGCGACCACTTGGCGGGACGTTGCGAGATTCGTGTCGAATGGTTTGTCGGACCAGTCGATCATGACCGAAGTCCAGCCCATCTCGACGCACTTGCGGATCATGTCGAGATCCTTGCCATGGTCGAGGTGCAGAACCGCGGGGATCGGTGAATTTTCCGCGAGCTCGCGCATCCATTCGACGAGAGCTCTGTGCCCGTAGTAGTTGATGGTCTTTGCCGAGGTTTGCACGATCACGGGCGCATTGAGTTCCTCGGCGGCCTTGATCATGGCCTTCATCGAGGCGTAGTCGACCGGATTGAACGCCGCGACGGCGTAGCCTTGCGCTTTCGCTTCCGCCAGCACGGGTTTCAAGTTGACGAGTGGCATGGCAATGGACTCCTGCGCCGCTTGGGCGACCTGCTCGAGCTATGTATATAGTGTAGCCCGATCTCACGCGAGTTGCTCCGTTGGGGCTTGGCCGTCCTGCCTCCCGGATGGCGCGCAAGCGGTCAATGGCCTATCCTTCGACAGCATGCGTACGGAGTGGATCGCGATGTCTAAGCCAGGCAAATCTTTGAGCGCGATCGCGACCGCGATTGCGGCATTACTGCCCGCGCCCGTCATGGCGCAAGGGTTCGGCGGCGGACCGACGCTCGAGCCTTCGGAGCTGCGCTCCGTGCCCGCCGAAACGACCGCGGCCGCAGTCGTCGATCCGGCATGGAAAGCGCCGCGCACTTCTTGGGGCCACCCGAGCTTCGAGGGAGTCTGGAGCACGGACGACATGCGTAGCGTGCCGACGAGCCGGCCCGAGCAATTCGGGGAACGCACGACGCTCACGGCGGAGGAATTCGCCGAGCGAGCGGGCCGCGACGAGGGCGGCCGCGACCGCGCCGTCAACACGGAGACATTTTTACGTAACGAGTGGGGCGTGCGGACTTTCGGTTACAGCTCCTTGATCGTCGATCCGCCCGACGGCCGCATCCCGGCGATGACGGAGGCGGGGCGCACGCGCGCCGGCACCCGCGACCGCGGCACGTTCGGTCCGGGGCCGTTCGACAGCTTCGAGGATTTCACGCTGTACGACCGCTGCATCACGCGCGGCGTGCTCGGCTCGACGTTGCCCGTCATCTACGGCAACGGCATGCGGATCACGCAGAATCCGGACGCCGTGGTGATCTCTTACGAGATGATTCACGACACGCGCGTCATCAAGCTCGACGGCAGCCCGCATCTCGAAGACGGCATTCGGCAGTACATGGGCAACGCGCGCGGCCATTGGGAGGGCGATACGCTGGTCGTCGAGACTACGAATTTCACCGGCGAAACGAGCATCGGCCCGAACGGCAACGGCACGCGCCACAGCGCGGAGCTCGAGCTCACGGAGCGGTTCACGCGCGTCGATCCCGAGATGATCGAATACATTACGATGGTCGAGGATCCCGTGGCGTACACGGCGCCGTTCACGGTGCGACTCATGATCACGAAACAGCCGGACTATCAGATATACGAATACTCTTGCCACGAGGGCAATGGTGCGGTCGGCCATTCGTTGAGCGGCGAGCGCACTTACGAGAAGGAGGTCGCCGAAGCCGTAGCCAAGGGTCTACCGGCACCGTCGCGTACGGGAAACATTTTCGGGCCCCCGCAAGAGGGCGCCGAAGTCATCGACATCAACGCCGGCGAGTAGGGGGGATTGTGTAGGAGCGAGCTTTGCTTGCGACCGACGCAGAGAAAAGCCGCGGCTCAAGGTGATCCTGGCCGCGGCTTTTCTATGTCGGAATCGTCATTGCGCTGCAGGAGCGCCGGCGCCCTCGGACCCCATGAACAGGCTCGAGCCGTCCGGCAACTTGACCTCGCGACCGCTGGCGCGAAACGATCGGTCGCGAGCCTGGTAACCCTCGACGAAGACCTGCGTTCCGGCGGGGATCGAATTGCGGTTCCAGCCGCGGCGAATCAGCGCATTAGGTGCACCGCCTTCAACGGCCCATTCCTGCTTTTCCCCGGCCTCCGTCGTGACTTGGATGTGCAGCCACGAGTGCGGGTTGCTGAACTCCATGCGCGTCACCACGCCTTCGAGCTGGATCGGACGGTTGATGTCGAACTCCGCCGCAAACGAGTGATGCGCGGCGGCCGGTATCGCGCTCGCCGCGGTCAACAACGCACCGGCAAGAACGCTCAACGGTTTGATGCGCATGGGCTCCATCTCCTCTAATGTTGGCTCAATTCTATCGTAAATTCACGCTGTTGCGGACACTACTCAAGAGGTTCCTTGAGGAACTCGTTGTAGAGCAAGTGTTCCGAGAGCTCGACGCACTTGTACTCGAGAAGCTCGACATCCGGCTCCATGCGACGATAGAGCGGCATCGCGATCGTCCACGGGCGCGAAAATACCGCCGGGTCCTCGAGCGTCGCCTCGTACTGGAGGTGATTGGGGTTTAAGAGCGCGAACCTCTCCGTGACCGTGAGTTGGTTGCTGTGATAGTTCCCGGCGCGGTCGAGCCAGGTGCGATCGTCGTTGGCGATCGTCGTGACGACGAGCGTATCGCCGTCCCATGCGCCGTTCGACCAGCCCATCCAGAGGTCGACGGGGACTTCGTCGAGAGTCCGGACATCCTCGAAATGGACCGCACGATTCGCGTTCGCAAACGCGTAGGCAAACAGAATGTCGCCGTCCCCTTGCACGATTTGGAAAGCGTGCGGCAAGTAGGTGGCGCGCGGAATGCCCGGCAGATAACAAGCCGCCTCGGGGTCCGACTTCGGCCAGCCCGCGCGGTTCTCGTCGCGTTTCGCGAGCGCCTCGGGAAGGTAGGGGATCGTGCCGCCCTCGACGACGCTCTGGCCGGCGGGAATCGAGCCCAACGAACCGAGCTCCCAGAAATCCTCGAGCGCCGCGGCCGAGTGTGCCTCCAAGTTCCAATACGCCGTGTTGGCTGCTTGCCAAATGCCGTTCAAATTCGGATGGCCGTTGATCTGCTCCGGACGCGTCTGCGCATCGACCGCACCGGGGATAGCGGTCAGCATCGTCGCCATGACCACCACTGCCCCTTCGAGCCGGTATCCCATGCCTAGTCTCCTTATCGAGATAGTCTTGTTGGTATTCTGCGCGCCATCTTAAAGTATGGCCGTCCGTCGCGTCACGCGGTACCCAAGGAATTGAACACCAGCCTCGGCATCGCCCTGCTCGCATTCTTCGTGCTGCTGTTCGCGATCGCCCTTTGGTCCCGCGGACGCGTCCGCAACGCGGAGGACTATCTCGTCGCGGGCCGCCGGCTGCCTTTGTCGCTGTCCGCGGCCACGCTGTTTGCGACCTGGTTCGGCGCAGGAACGATGCTGACGGCTACGGACGAAGTTCGCGACTCCGGCCTACGCGCGACGGCGCTCGAGCCCATCGGCGCAGGTCTATGTCTCGTGGTCGCAGGGCTTTTTTTCGCGTCGCGGCTTTGGCGGATGCATTTGATCACGTTGCCGGATTTTTACCGGCGGCGCTTTGGTCTGCGCGCCGAGATCCTCGCAAGCATCATCATGGTACCCGGCTATTTCGGGTGGATCGCTGCTCAGTTCGTGGCGCTCGCGGGCATCCTCGAGCTCTTTTGGGGAATTCCCTTCGGACACGGGCTCTGGGTCGTCGCGGGGATCGGGACCGCGTACACGCTGCTCGGCGGCATGTGGTCGGTCACGTTGACGGACGCGGCGCAGCTCGTATTCATCCTGGTCGGGCTTGCCGTGCTCGCCGTAACCGTGATGGCCGAGCTCGCCGGGAGCGGCCCGTTGTGGACGGCGCTTTCACGGCTCGCGGAGGGCATGCCCGCGGACAAGCTCACGCTGATCCCGACCGAGAACTTCGCATCGTTCGTCGGCTGGGTATCCGTGCTCGCGATCGGGGTCCTCGGCAACATCCCGGGTCAGGATTTGACGCAACGGATGTTTGCGTCGCGAACCGCCGATATCGCGCGTTCCGCGTGCGTGATCGCGGGGGTCGCCTACGTTGCGCTCGGCTTCATTCCCGTGCTGTCGGGGCTCGCCGCCGACGTCTTGGGCGTGGACACGGGCGATACGGCGACGCTACCGGCGCTCGCCGTGGCGTTGTTGTCCCCGCCCATGCAGATCGTATTCGTGCTCGCGGTCACGTCGGCCGTGATGTCAACGATCGAAAGCGCGATCCTCGCGCCGAGCACGGTTCTCTCGAACAACTTGCTACTGAAGGCCTGGCCCCGCCAACCTTTGCTGCGCTTGAGCTACGGCGCGACGTTGACGATCGCGGCCGCGAGCCTCGGCGTCGCGTACTTGGGACGAGATGCCTACGAGCTGCTCGAGACCGCGTATGCCGTCGGCATGGTCGGCCTGTTCGTGCCGCTGACGATCGGTTTGTACAGCACGCGCGGCGGCGAGTCGGCCGCCATTGCCGCGATGGCAGCGGGAATACTGATTTGGGGGACACACTTGGCGCTCGGTTGGGAGTTTTTCGGCGGCCCATGGCTTAAAGATATAGGCCTGCCGCAAGAGCTCGCGGCGACGGGATTCGGTTGGCTCGCTTATGAGGTGATGGCCCATCGCCGCGCGAGCGGCGTCGCCGAACGCACGACTGAGTGACGCAGGGGGTCGCGGCGTATACTCCGGATCGGCTTTCTCGAGGATCAAAATCGTTGCAGCCTTGCATCATCACCGTCGCAATCACGGGTTCGGTGCCGCGCAAGGAGAACAATCCCGCGGTTCCGATCACGGTGCCCGAGCAGATCGAGTCGTCACACGCGGCGTACGAGGCCGGCGCCGCCATCGTGCATGTGCACGTGCGCAACGACGACCAGTCGCCGACCTCGAATCCTGATAAGTTCGCGGCGTTCCTCGCCGGCATTCGCAAGCACTGTCCCGATATCGTCGTGCAGTTTTCGACGGGCGGCCGCTCGGGCGTGGGATCCGAGCGCGGCAGCATGCTGCATCACGGTCCCGACATGGCCTCCTTGTCGACGGGCTCGTGCAACTTTCCGACGCGCGTTTACGAGAATTCACCGGATTTGATTCACGAGCTCGCGTCGAAAATGAACGAGCACGGCGTGAAACCCGAGATTGAAGTCTTCGATCTCGCGATGCTCTATAACGCCGTGAGCTACGTGGAAGAGGGACTCTTGCGTGCGCCGTTGCACGTGCAGTTCGTGCTCGGCGTGAAGAACGCGCTGCCCGCGCGACGCGACATCCTCGAGTTCGA
>Ga0209320_10001842_pt1 | contig 10910 bp, 10 predicted proteins | sample Rifsed13ft4_FD_184008 | JGI IMG/M metagenome (GOLD analysis project Ga0209320, IMG submission 184008) | Soil microbial communities from Rifle, Colorado, USA - sediment 13ft 4 (version 2) | ecosystem: Environmental > Terrestrial > Deep subsurface > Rock core/Sediment | place: Rifle, Colorado... | reverse complement strand
CGCGCTCCGTATTCGATGTCGGCTTGCTCGTATTGACCGGCGTGCGTCTGCGCTCGGAGCGCGCCGCCGGCCGGCGCAAGGACTGCCGCCGCCGCAGAGAGGCCGATCGCGAGCATGGCCACCCCACACCTGCTTGCAGATGGTCGGTATTTCACCGTGCTCCCCCATGACCCACGGGTGCCGACTGTAGCAGAATCACGATCGGCTATGCCCTTTTCATGAGCGTGGAAGCGCGCAGGCGCAAGGTTTAACGAGCTTTGATCGTGTCGCCGGTTTGCACGCCGCGGTAAAGCAACGACTCTTCCATGCCGGCCGCGAGACTCCATTCCGCGAACGCCTCGGGCGTCTGCTCGAACTCCTGGCCGACCCAGTTCTCGTCGACGACATCGGAATCGAAGTCGTACTCCGCACCGCCGCCGCACGGATTCAGGAAGTACCAGAAGTAACACGAGGAGATCGGATGACGCCCGGGCCCGAGCATCGTCTTCCAGCCCCTCCTCGTCATGTTGAGGCCGCCGCCGAAGAGCTCGTGAATATTGGCCATCTCGAAAGCGAGATGGTGGAAGCCGAGCTTGTCTCCCTTGCCGGGGGGATTCAGCAGAAACAGATTATGGTGGTTGTTGGAAGCGCCGCCGCGCAGAAAGTACCCGCGCCCCGGATAGCTGTCGCTGATGCGAAACCCGAGTCGGCCTACGTAGAACTCAACTTCGGCCTGGGTGCTCGGCACCATGTAAACGACGTGGGTCATTTCCATGGGCCTTGCCGACTTGTAGAACTTGGCGCGCGCATTCAAGCGGCCGACGCGTCCCGGCATGTTGAATTGCGGCTCCGGCGCCGTCACCTTCTTACACCGCGACACGCGGAACGCGATGCCGATTCCGAGCGGGTCGCGCGCATGGATCGTGCCGTCGGAGTCCTCGCGCACGTCGCGGTCGCCGGAAAGCTCGGCTGCGATCGCAGTCAAATCGTCCTGCGTGCGCACGCCGAACGTCGATTCGCGTACACCGGGGCCGGCCTCGATCGGCGGCGGCAAGGAAGGATCGTCCGCGAGCCTCACTTCGACGGTCGACAAATCCATCGAGCGGAACAGCAACCGCCGCTTCTCCTCCTCGACGAGCGTGAGGCCAAAGTCCGTCCAGAACTTCTTGGCAGTCTCCAAGCCGGGAACGCCGTAAGTAACCGAGTCGATCGTTGTTACGTTCATAGAGCGCGCGGCTATTCGTTTGCTTCCGATCCGGGCTATTCTAGCAATGAGGATTGCACACACCCATGAGCCCCCCGTTTCGCGCCGACCACGTTGGCAGCCTGCTTCGCCCCGCGGAGCTTGCCGCCGCCCGCACGCAGTGGAAGCAGGGCGCATTGGGCGCCGCCGAGCTCGAGTCGATCGAAGACCGCGCGGTTCGCGAGGCCGTCCGGAAGCAGGAGTCGATCGGCCTCGCGGCCGTCACGGACGGCGAGTTCCGGCGCGACTATTGGCACCTCGATTTTCTCGCCGAGCTCGACGGCGTGACGACGAAGGCGAATCCGGGCCCGAAATTCGGCGGCCTCGACGACCAGCCGCCGATCGCGACGATCACCGGCAAAGTCGGCTGTTCGAAGCCGATCATGGTCGATCATTTCGCCTACTTGAGATCGGTCGCGAAAGCGACGCCGAAGTTCACGCTGCCCTCGCCGTCGATGCTGCATGTGCGCGGCGGCCGCAGCGCGATCTCGAAGGAGACTTACCCTGATCTCGACGAGTTTTGGGAGGACGTCGCCGCCGCATACCGGCGCGAGCTCGAGTACCTCGCGCGCGCGGGTTGCACGTACGCGCAGCTCGACGATGTCGCATTCGCGTATCTCTGCGATCCCAGAATCCGTGAGAACTGCCGCTTGAACGGCGACGATCCCGCAACGCTGCCGCGCCGATATGCGGATACGATCAACGGGGCGCTCAAAGGGAAGCCTGCCGGCATGACCATCACGATGCATACGTGTCGCGGTAACTTCAAAAGCGCGTGGGTCGCTGAGGGCGGCTATGACGAGGTTGCCGAAGCCATGTTCTCGACCGACGTCGACGGATTCTTCATGGAATTCGATTCTGCGCGATCGGGCAGCTTCGAGCCGCTGCGGGCCTTGCCTAAGACCAAGAAGGTCGTGCTCGGGCTCGTGACCACGAAAGTCGGCGAGATCGAGGACAAGGCCACGCTCAAGCGCCGTATCGAAGAGGCGACCCGCTACGTGCCGCTCGAGAACCTCTGCCTGTCGCCGCAATGCGGTTTCTCGAGCACGCACCACGGCAACGTTCTCTCTGAGGACGACCAATGGCGCAAGCTCGAGCTCGTCGTCGAAACGGCTCGCGAGGTGTGGGGGACCTCGTCGTAGCTTCTAACGCGCGTTCGGAATAAAGCTCGGCGTGCCGTCCTCGAACTGATCGTCGGTCAACATGCGCACCTCGGATCCGTCCGCGCGCACGACGTAGAGATCGCCGTACGCTTGCGGATTGTGCGGATGAAGGGGCGATTCGTCCTTGAATCCGCGCCGCTCGCTCGCGAACACGATCCACTCTCCATCCGGCGACCAGGCGTTGTGTGCGTCGTTGCCGGGCGTGTGTGTCAAGCGCCGCAAATCCGTGCCGTCGCGGCGGATCGTGTATATCTCGTAGTCGCCGTCCCGGTCGCTCGTGAAAGCGATGCGCTCGCCGTCGGGCGACCAGGACGCGAAGTTGTCGTGGCTCGAGCCTGCGGTCAAGGCCGTCACGGCGCCGCTCGCGACATCGATGATCGAAAGGGCATTGCGTTCCGCGCCGGACGCGCGGTACGCGAGCTCGCGGCCATCGGGTGACCACGCCGGCAGCCCGTAGTTGCCCGTGCCGTCCGTCAAAATGCGAAGCTCCGTTCCGTCGACGCGCATGACGGCAATGTCGGCCGTCCCGGCGCCCTGACTGCGTTGAAAGAAGCGCCCGACACCGAACGCGATCCAATCGCCTGTCGGCGACCATACGGGCGCCAGTGCATTGCGCACGGGATCGCCGAACACGACCGTACGCTCCGTCCCGTCCAGGCTCATGATGACGATGTTATTGTGCAGGCTCGCGGCTCTCTCGTCGTTGACGACGATCCGTTCGCCGCCCGGCGAGCTCGAGGGAAAGACGCCCGTGCGCACGAGCCGGAACTTCGGATCGCGGCTCGGCCAGGCGCGCATCGGCGGCCACTGCCCGCCCGCGTCGCGATGAAATAGCATGCGCCGGCCGTCCGGCGACCAACTCGGGTTGCGGATTTCGCCGCGCGCGCCGGCGGCGCCCGTCGTGAATTCGACTCCGCCTTCGGGGCCCCCGCTCGCGAAGCCGACGCGCCCATCGGGAAGCCGGCGCGGCGACCACTTCTCGCCGGCTCCGGTCGTGAGCACTTGCCGCTCACGCGTCGCGAGATCGATGCTCACGATCTGCGTCGTGCCGCGCAAGCGCAGCGGGCTTCTTATCTTCTCGACCTCCGCGATGTCCGCCTCGTAATAGATGAGCTGCTTCCCATCGGGCGACCAGAAGGGACTCCCGGCCAAGGCGTTGCGGTCGGTGACTCGCTGCAAGCGCGAGCCGTCCGTGCGCACTGCATAGAGCTCGGTCGAGTGCAGTGTCGCGAACGAGAACTTGGGTCCCGTGGAATCGCGGTCGCTCGAGAACGCAATCCACTCGCCGTCGGGCGACCATGCCGGACGGAAGTCGCCGCCCGGATGGCTCGTGAGGTTGCGCAGCGCGCCCGTTTCGAGGTCGAGCACCCAGATATCCGCTTGGCCGCTGCGGCTCGAGACGAACGCGAGCGATTCGCCGTTAGGTGACAACACGCCTTGATCGTCGAACGCGGGATCGTCCGTGAGCTGCTCGAGATTGGAGCCGTCGAGGCGCATGCGATAGATATCGGCCGAGCCGCTGCGCGTCGACGTGAAGACGACGCTCTGCCCGTCCGGCGTGAAAGAGGCGTTGTAATCGAGCTCGCGATCGGCAACGAGCGGCCGTGCATTGCTGCCGTCGGCGTCGGCGACGAAAATATCGGCGTTGAGCGGCGCGAAGCTCGCAAACGCGATTGCGTAGTCCCACTCGGCTTCGGCGGCTCGGGAGCTCACGGGCTGCGCGTCTGCGGCACCGCCGAGGATCGAGCCCACAGCGACGCAGAGGCAACGGCGTATCGAGCTCGCGGAACCTCGCATGACGCGTCAGTGTAGTCCGCGACTCGCATAACGCAAGCGGACACATGCACGGCTCGGCTGACGGCGGTATGATCGGCAAGGCGTTTCGGGACCCATTCGAAAGGCCACGTTGCATGACGGAATCGGTCGAGAAGTCCATCGCCGCGAGCAGGTTTTTCGCGAAGCTTCCCTCCGAATTCACGGAGTTCTTGGCCGAGCATGCCAAAACTCGACGCGTACAGGAGAACGAGGTCTTGTTCCGTTATGGCGAGCTCGCGAATCGCTTCTATCTGATAACGAGCGGTCACGTATCCGTCGAAGTCGCTGCGATCGCCGGACCGATGCTCGAGCTGCAAGACTTAGGACCGGGTGCGATCCTCGGTTGGTCGTGGCTCATCTCTCCGCACGCATGGAGCTTTCAGGCGCGCGCGAAAACGCCCGTCGAGGTTCTCGAGTTCGACGGTAAGGCGGTTCTCGCGCACTGCGAGGAGAATCCGCGATTCGGCTATGAGCTCCTCAAGCGCTTTTCGGCCCTCATGTCCGAACGCTTGAACTTTGCACGTCAGAAAATGATGGAAGCGTGGAGCCCTCCGGGCTTCGCTTGACGCCGCCGTCCGGCGAGAACCACGGGTGCGAATCCTGCCCCGGATGGTCCGAGATTCGTCGTATCTCGCCGGGCGTGCCGTCCGGAGCAAGCTCGAGAAGATAGTTGTCGAACGTGCGAAACCCGAGCCGGTCGACGCCCGAGTCGCGATCCGATGAAAACGCGATGGCGTCGCCGGACGGCGAGAACACCGGAAAATTGTCTCTGGCCGGATCGTCGGTCAACTGCCGCACATGGCTGCCGTCTTTGCTCATCAAATAGAGATCGAATGCGCCGTTCCGGGAGCTCCGGAATACGAGCTGCTCCCCGTCCGGGGAGAATGCGGCGACTCCGTCGTTGGCATCGGAGCCTTCGGTCAGGTTCGTTCGCTCGGTGCCGTCGGCGCGCATGATCCATACATCCGAGGCATCGGTGCTCTGCCCGGCAAAAAAGCCCTGTGTGTAAACGATCGAATCGCCTTGCTCGGACCACTTGATGTCGAAAATTCGATTCGGCGTGCCGCTCGCGATGCCGACGCCCGGTTCCGTGAAGAGCTCCGTCTGGTTCGTGCCGCCGAAATCCGCAACCACGAGCCGGCTCCCGGCATCGCTCTCGATCGTGACGGCGGCTCGGTTCCTCTCCGGATGCGGAGCGAGACCCGTGGTATGCCGCATCGGATACAGCGTCAGAGTGCGGTCGGGCAAATCGACGTCGGCAGGATAGTCGGCGGCGAGCAACGCGCCGGCGCCGAGGATTTCGTCGACGGCTTGTGTTTCCGTCGTAGCGGGTCCGACGCCATGGCAGACCATAGCGCCGGTGAGCGCATTGTAGTCCGGCGTCCAATAGCTCACTGCGCCGTCCGTCTCCGGCCACGCGCCGGAACCGTCCGCAGCGACGGACACGATGCTCCAATCGGCGTAGTCCAAACGCGTTTGAAACGCGATCCGTTGATCGGGCATGAGCGCCGGCGCGAGCGCTTCCGTGCCTTCGGGCGTCACGGCGCGCGCGTTCCCGCCGTCCGCGTCGATGCGCCAGATCCGAAAGCCGCCTTCCTGACCGGCAATCGGGCTCTGCGGCGGGCCTGGCAACTCGCGCGGCCGCGCCGAATAGAAAAAGATCGTGGCGCCATCGGCCGACCACTCGGGCGAGCCGTCCCAGTCGGCGGACGCCGTGAGCCGCGTCGGGTTGCGGCCGTCGCGGTGACCTTAAGGCAACCTTAAGGCCGCGATTCCTTCACAACAGTTGCCGGCGACGCCGCTACGCGAGCGCGGCGAGCGCGCTCGTCAATCTGCTGACGTCGATGGGTTTCGGCAGGTACGCGTGCACGCGGAGATCTCTGGTACGGCTGCGCAGCTCAGGTACGGAGTGCGCGGTTACGAAGATCACAGGAATGCCGGTCTCGGCTTGCATGATGCGCGCCAACGCCACACCGTCGCGTGTGCCTGCGAGCAACCAATCGCATACCAACACATCGGGACGAAACGTCGCGGCTTTGCGGATCGCCGTATCGGCGTCCGGGGCGGTCTCGAGCTCGTAGCCGCAGCTCGCTAGCAGCAGTGCGAGCGCATCGCGCGCGTCGGCATCGTCCTCAACCACCAAAACTCTCTGGCTCATCTCTCGGCTATCCCTGTCGCGCCAGCCTGATCGCGCAGGTGCAATGCAGCCGCAGACGCCGCCGCACTCACCCCCGCCCCCGTACCGTACACCTTAGCCGCCGGGTAGGGCAAACGAATCCTGAACGTGCACCCTTTACCGAGCCCCGTGCTGCTTACGCTCAAGACTCCCCGATGTCCCTTGATGACGTTCTCGGCGATCGCCAGCCCGAGTCCCAGGCCCTTATGTTCATTGTGGGTCGCTTGACCCCGCCAGAACGGAGTGAACACGCGTTCCAGCTCCTCGGCGGAAAGTCCCGCTCCCGTGTCCGCAACCTCGATCTCGACGCCGCCAGGTGTGGCTTTCAGTCGCAGGTCGACCGTTCCGCCGGCGCTCGTGTACCGAAACGCATTCTCGAGCAAGTTGTTCAATACTTGCATAAACCGTTCCGGATCGACGTTCAACACGTGCTCGCCCTCGTCCGCGAGGAACGAAAATCGCACTTCCTTCGCCGTCGCGAGCATCTGCCACGTATCGACGTTTTTCTCGATCATCTTGCCCACATCGAGGGGCTCGGGATGAATCTCGATGCCTCCCGAGGAAATCTTGGCGGCGTCGATCAAGTCGTTGACGAGACGTGTCTGAATCTTGAGATTACGCCTGATCGCGTCGACACCCTTCGCGGATTTCTCCGACAGGGGCCCGAGTGCGAGCACGTCGAGCCACATCAGGCACGCGTTCAGGGGCGACCGCAGCTCGTGGCTCACGGACGCGAAAAAGACGTCCTTCACGCGGCTCGCCGCTTCCGCGTCCCGCCGAGCCTGCGACGTATCCGCGAGCAAGTCCAGCCGGGCCTTGTCGGCGAGCTGCGCGGCCGTCACGTCCTCGAGCAGTCCGACGAGATGCTTGCTGCCGTCGCTGCCCGGAACGCCCGAGATCGAAAAGCGGCCCGAGAATACCGTGCCGTCCTTGCGCTTACTCGGGAGCACGACGGTGCAGTCGGTGCCGGCGTCGAGCCATTCGTGGAGCGTCCGCGCCTCCGTGTCGTCGGTGTTGCCGGCCGTCAGGAAATCGCAATTGCGGCCGATGGCCTCCTTCGCCGTGTAGCCGCTCAACTGCGTGAACGCTTCGTTGACGTACACGATCGGTCGGCCGGGCTCCGTGCCGTCGGCGATGAACACTCCTTGGTGCGTGGCGGCGAGCGCGCGGTTGATTACCTCGAGACTTTCTTCCATACCGCGCAGCCACAGCGCCGCGAGGCCGATCGCGAACCCGATCGCAATCGTCGTGCCCGCTGCCGTGATCGCGATGGAGACGCGCGCGACACCGAAGCTTTCGTATGTTTGCACCGCGATGCCGCCGATCAGAAGGGGGATGAGCACCGCGGCGGGGAACAACCACCGCACATGCATTCCGACCAAGGTCGGACCCGTGACGATACTCGGCAAACCGTACTGCGGATGCAACGCGACGATACCGCCCGCGGCGAGAATGAACGCGGTCGCGCCCAGAAACGGCATCGCCGAGCTTGCCGCGAACGGCCGGTACAAGACGGGCGCGCCGTAGAGATATCCGAGCAGCGACAAGAAACCCAGAATACCGACGCAGGTCGCGAGCGTGCGTGTCGTGGCTCTACCGCGCGACGTGTTCGCGCGTTCCGCAATGAGCGCCCCCGCGCACAGCACGAAACACAACGCGCTCAAGACTGCCATGCGTCCCGGTGCGCTGGTCTGAAGCTCATTAGGGGGGGCGCTCACCAAGAGCTGATCGATGCCGAAATCGGCACCGAAGACGTATTGCAGGAAGGTTGCCCCGCCGAGCGACAGCACCGCGAGCTCGGGCACCCACCTGATCGCGCGTGCGCCGGCGACATTCTCGAACGATGCGAGAATCAACGCCGTGCCGAGCAAAATGTACGCGAGCGCCGCATTCGCCTTCATCGACACGAAGCGTGGCGACAGGCTCTTGATCCACTCGATATCGTCGAACCAGCCGACGAGCACGGCCGCACCGATGAGTATCGCGCCCAATCCGGCGATCAACGGAAAGTGCCGAATCCAACCAGGAAGCGGGGGGTTGAGGCGGCCGCTCATTCGGTCGATTGTCCTCGCCGCCCGGGGTACCGTCAATTTGCCCAGTCTGCGTATGGCGACAGTCCCCGCCCCGTCGCCGGCCCCAGGTTAGAATGAGTACAGTCCCGCGTTGCGGAGAATTGTCCTTGGCCAAAGTACTGCTCGTCGACGATGAGCCCGATTTCGCTGCGGCCGCCGTGGCGATGTTGCAGCTGCATGGGCACGACGTCGAGAGCGCCGAGCGGCTCGAGCAGGCACGACGCATCCTGGCCGACCGTGAGCCGGACGTGCTGTTGCTCGATCTCATGCTACCCGACGGCAACGGGCTCGAGCTGCTCGAGGAAATCCGCGGCGGCAAGGTGAAGCGCGTGGTGTTCATCACGGGACACCCCAGCATCAAATCCCTGATCAAAAACTTAAGCGGTCCGTCGGTCTCCTATTTGACCAAGCCCATCGACAGCCGCGAGCTCGTCGCGCTATTGAAAGAGCTCGAAGCCGCCGATGCTCGGGACGAATCCGACGAAACCACGCGGCATTTCGGTTTGCTGATCGGCGAGTCGCCCCCGATGCGCACGGTGTACGAGCAGATTGCCAGAGTCGCGCCGACGGACACGCCCGTGATGATTCTCGGCGAGACGGGCACCGGCAAGGAGCTCGTCGCGGAAGCCATTCATCGGGCAAGCGGCCGTGTCGGACAGTTCGTGGCCGTCAACTGCGGCTCGCTCTCGCGAGACCTCGCCGGCAGCGAATTGTTCGGTCACGAGAAGGGCAGTTTCACGGGAGCCGTTCGCCGTCACCCCGGGTTCTTCAAGCGCTCGGATTCCGGCACGTTGTTTCTCGACGAGCTCGCGGAGATGCCTTTGGACTTGCAGCCGCACTTCTTGAGAGTGCTCGAGACCGGCGTGGTGCTGCCGGTCGGCGCCGAGAAGGAAACGCACGTCGACGCGCGCATCGTTGCCGCGACCAACACCGAGCCGAAAAAAGCCATCGCCGATAAGACGCTGCGCGAGGATCTGTACTACCGCCTCAACGTATTCCCGATCTCATTGCCGCCGCTGCGCGAACGAGTCGGCGACATTCCGTTGCTCGTGGAGCACTTCGTGCAGAGCTCGCGCACTGCGGGGACGGCCAAACGAACATTCTCGGATCGCAGCCTCGCGCGTATGCAGGCGTATCACTGGCCCGGCAACGTTCGCGAGCTTCAGCACGTGGTGCAGCGCGCGTCGATCATGTCGGATCCGTCCGCGCCGGACCTCGCCTTGCCGGACCGATTCGAGAGCCCATTCGGCGAGCCCACCGCGCGTGAAGGCCTGCAAATCGGCCGCTCGATTCGCGACATGGAGCGCGAGCTCATCATGCGCACACTCGAGCACATGAACGGCGACAAGAAAGCCGCGGCCGAGATTCTAGGTATCAGCTTGAACACCCTCTACAACCGCCTCAACGCGTACGACACCAAAGACCCGGCGTCGTAGACCTCGCTGCGGCCCCCGGCTTCACGGCCACCATTGCGCCGTGTTCTTGCAAATCTTGTAACGCCTTTCGCATTTCTGCAGCGTTATCGCGCGTGCGGCCCGGGAATCCTCGTTGGCACGGGCTTTGCAGCTCATTGGGTAATTCAATTAGCAACGAGGAGCTGCCATGAACAAGCAACTAGCCATTACAGCATTGGTTATCTCGAGCTCGTTCGCCGCCATGCAAGCGTTTGGCGACGAAGCGGGAACGGATGGCTCTTTGAAAGACGCGTGGATTGGCGGCAAGCTCGAAGCCGTCTACGCCCTTAATCGGCACCTGAGCGCGTTCGCCATCACCACCGAAGTCGAGAACGGCATCGTGCACCTGACGGGCAACGTCGAAAGCGATATCGACCGCGATCTGGCGGCCGAGCTTGCGAAGGGCATCGAGGGCGTGGTCGAAGTCGATAACGACTTGGAGATCGCTGCCGATGCTCGCGACGCCGCTGCGCCCTTGAGCTCGAGCTCGAGCGATTCCGACCGCTCATTCCGTGTCTGGATCGACGACGCGACGACGACCGCGACAGTGAAGTCGCGACTGTTGGGCAATCCGAACACGGGGGGCCTGCAGATCGACGTCGACGCGCGCGGCGACGTCGTGACGTTGACGGGCGAGGTGGGCTCTGCGGAGGAGAAAGCGCTCGCCGAGGAGCTCGCGCGCAATACGGGCGACGTCAGGGATGTGCGCAATCAGCTGGTCGTGAGAGACAGAGGCTAAGGCGACGCCATGATCGCGTGGCCGGCGACGTTCTTGATCTTGGCCCTCGTGGCCGCCGTGCTCGGTTTCACGGGCGTTGCCGGTCTCGCGACACAGGTCGCGTGGGTACTTTTCGTGGTCGGGCTCGTTCTCGCCGCGATCTTCGCCGTGTTTAGCCGCCGCGTCAGGTAAGGACATATGGCGAAATATTCATTGCCGGCCCTACCGTACGAGCACGATGCGCTCGAGCCGCACCTGTCCGCAGAGCTGCTCGCCCTGCATCACGACAA
>Ga0209320_10001840_pt1 | contig 10915 bp, 16 predicted proteins | sample Rifsed13ft4_FD_184008 | JGI IMG/M metagenome (GOLD analysis project Ga0209320, IMG submission 184008) | Soil microbial communities from Rifle, Colorado, USA - sediment 13ft 4 (version 2) | ecosystem: Environmental > Terrestrial > Deep subsurface > Rock core/Sediment | place: Rifle, Colorado... | reverse complement strand
GCAGGCGAGTCACAAAAGGAGGAACGACTATGGCCAGGGCGAGACGGACGGCACGCAGTCGTGTGGCGAAGGGCGTCGTGAAGGCGCGGGAGGCGGCCGCGCCCGCACCCGCGGTGAAGGTCTCTGCGATCGAGCGGTCCCTGCCTTTCATCAAGATGAACGACCGCACGCCCAAGCCGCGCAAACGCGGCGTTACCGAGATCCGGGGCCCTTACTACACCCCGGTGGGTACCCGCTACCTGCAGGACGTCCTGGAGACGATGGGCGCCTACGTCGACGCCCTGAAGTTTGCCGGCGGGTCGTTTTCCCTGATGCCCCGCCGGGCGGTAACGGACGTCATCGACCTCTGCCACCGGCACGATGTCCTGGTCTCCACTGGCGGCTTCATCGAATACGTCCTCACGCAGGGCGCGGCCGCCGTGGCGCGCTATATCGACGAGTGCAAGGCGATGGGCTTCGACATCGTCGAACTCTCCAGCGGGTTCCTCAGCATCCCCACGGACGACTGGCTGCGCCTGGTGGAGAAGGTGCAAAAGGCGGGGTTGAAGGCGAAGCCGGAGGTCGGGATCCAATACGGCGCCGGCGGGGCCACCACGGCGGCGGAGCTGGCGGCGGAGGGGACGCGGGACATCGGCTGGGCTATCGCCCAGGCGAAGCGGTTCCTGGAGGCCGGCGCCTACATGATCATGATCGAGTCGGAGGGGATCACGGAGAGCGTGCAGACCTGGCGCACGGACATCCCGGCCAAGATCGTGAATACGCTGGGCCTGGAGTCGGTGATGTTCGAGGCCGCCGATCCCGACGTCTTCTCCTGGTACATCAAGAACTACGGCCCCGAGGTCAACCTCTTCGTGGACCACAGCCAGATCGTGCAGTTGGAGTGCCTGCGCTCGGGGATCTGGGGCACGAAGAGCACGTGGGGGCGGATCCTGACATACAAGGGGTAAGCCGGCCGTCGAGGGAAGCGGTGGTGGCCGTGGTCAACAGCGTCGATCCTATGGTGAGGACAGTCACCCGTGGCCCGGCAGTCGAGGGAGGGATGGTGCGGTGGCGCGAGATCCGTTCAGGCAGGCCCTCCGGGATCGTGCCGAGATTACCATCACGACGATCGGACGGCGGACCGGCCGGGCCATCACCCACCCGGTCTGGTTCGTCCTGGAGCGGGGGCGGTTATGGCTCCTGCCGACGCGGGGGACACGGAATCATTGGTTCCGCAACCCGATCGCGAACCCAACGCTGACCGTGCGCGCGGGCCGGTGCCGCCGGACCTTCACGGCGCGGCCGCTGAAGAGCAGGGCCACGGCGCGCCGGGTTGCGGGGAGGTTTCGAACGAAGTACGGACGAGGCGACGTCGCGGCATACTGCAGCCGCTTCGACGCGGCCGTCCAAGTTCGTCTGACGTCGCGAGAGGGCGGAGCCAGTATAGCTCCACAGCACCGGCCTGGCGCAAGCTCTCCCACAGTTCCTCGATGAGACGGAGACGCTGCCGGGGCTCAGCCCATCTATGTTGACCAAAAGCACTGTGCCACAGCGCCAAACTCGCATCCGGCCGGAAATCCCGGCGCGACTTTCCATCCGTTGCCCGTAGATGGCTAACGGCGTGGCGCTCAGCGGCGGCGCCCAGCGCCGTCCGCTGCAGCGCCAGGTTAGGCGGCCTCGCTCGACTTGGCTCGCTCGTAGAGAGTCTCAGGCGCCACGTCGGCACCGTTCGGCCACGCGACTGTCCCACCTTCCAGGAAGAAGCGCTGGAAGTATCCCGGGTCTCTTAGTCGCTCGAAGACCGGGCCGTCCAGCCATTGCGAGAAGTCGACCGTGTTTTCCACCCCATCGTTGAACACGAGGTGGATCCTGTACTCGCCACGATACTCAGCTTGAATCACGATTGGTAGGAACTCCATGATGCGCCTCCTCAGTCCAGCGGCGGGATCCTCTCGAGTGGCTCACCCGCCTTCAGTCGATTCCAGTTAGCCTCCAACTCCGGCCGGTGCGCGGTCGCCCATTCCTTGATCAGGTGGAGCGCGGTCCGGGACCGCAGCGTACCGGCCAGTAGATCCCCGTCGAAGGTGAAGGTCGCCTGTTGATCTTGGTACTCCGCGTGGAAGTGCGCGACTCCGTGCTCCCGGTAGAACATCCGGATCACGATGCCGAAGAAGACAGAGACGACCAGCATGTCTCGATCTTACCTCTCCATGCCGCGACCGTCTAACGACCGGCCTGGCGATCAGCGGCTGGCAAAGCCGGGCCACTGCATCGCCTTGTTAGACGCCCTCCTGCGGGTACGGTCTGGGGTCATAGGTGACAAAAGAGTCCAGGGACATGGGTGACAGTTCCCTAACACTGGAGCACCGCAGGAGGTGCTCCGATGCCGTGGAGGGAGACGTCACCCATGGACCAGAGGCTACGCTTCATCGCCGATTACCAGAGGCACTTCTTCTCGGTCTCCGAGCTGTGCGTGCGATTCGGCGTCAGCCGCAAGACCGCGTACAAGTGGATCGAGCGCTACCAGGTGGACGGCCCGGCCGGGCTTCAGGATCGGTCGCGCAAGCCGCATGCGTGCCCCCACCAGACCCCAGGGGCGATCGTCGAAGCCCTGCTGGAGGCTCGGCATCGCCATCCCACCTGGGGGGCGAAGAAACTGCTTCGCATTCTCTCTCGAAAACACCCGGACTGGGAATGGCCCGCCCGCAGCACGGGCTGCGACGTCCTCAAGAGGCACGGCTTGGTCATCTCGCCGCGGCGCCGTCGGCTCCCCTCGCATCCGGGCCGGCCCGTCACCCCGATGACGGAGCCCAACGAGAAAGGACGGTACCTACTGCTATCCGCTCGCGGTGGTCGATGGCTACAGCCGCTACCTGCTGGCCTGCCGGGGACTCCGATCGACGCGAATCCCCGGCGCCCGGCCCATCTTCCAGGGGCTGTTCGAAGAGCACGGATTGCCTCGGATCATCCGAACCGACAACGGCGTGCCCTTCGCGACGACAGCGCTCGGACGTCTGTCGACCCTGTCCGTCTGGTGGATTCGCCTGGGCATCTACCCCGAACTCATCGAGCCGGCGCATCCCGAGCAGAACGGCCGGCACGAACGCATGCACCGGACCCTCAAGGCCGAGGCGACGCGTCCACCGTCCGGCAATCTGCCGGCGCAGCAGCAGCGCTTCAACCGGTTTCGGACCGAGTACAACGAGGAGCGCCCTCATGAAGCTCTCGACCAACAGACCCCGGCGTCGATCTACCGGCCGTCTCGGCGGCAGCTCCCGCGGACGCTGCCGCCGATCGACTACCCCGGACACTTCGAAGTGCGCTTGGTCAGTCGCAACAGCGGAATCCGCTGGAAGAAGCACTGGGTCTGCGTCACGCACACCCTGGCGGGCGAGTACGTGGGGCTCGAGGAAGTCGACGATGGACTCTGGGATGTATACTTCGGGCCTATCCGGTTGGGCAAGATGGACGAACGCCGATTCAGAATCGAGGATCACAAGGGCCGTTGGGTCCGCAAACAAGTGTCACCCATGTCCTTGGACTAAAGTGTTACCTATCTCCCCGACCGCTCAGGATTAGGGACCTCCAGGTCGCGGCAGATCTTCCTGGCCAGGTCCTTGTTTATCTCACGGTGACGGGGGATCGTAGAGCTCTTGCGGATCTTGCGGTTCACGTACACGGTGTGCTTCGCTCCCTCACGAAGAAGCTCACACCCGTGCTCCTTGAGGTGCCGGATGAGTTCCCGCCGCTTCATGCGGTGGGGAGGGGCTCCTTGATAACCTCCTGACCTTCCAGGCTCTCCTCCGTCAAGGCCCGATTCGCCTCCAGAACAAGCTCTACGGCCTCCTTCAAGTTCTCTCTAGCCTCCTCAAGGGTCGAGCCTTGCGTGTTCGCGCCCGGGAGCTCTTCCACGAAGGCGATGTAGCCCTCCGGAACCTTGACGTAGACCGCCGTGAACTTCATCATGTCGGCACCTCTCACGTATTCTACGCGACGAGGAGGCCTGAAGCCAGAGATGGCTAACGGCTGCGAGCTGAGCGGCGCAGCAAGGCTACATCGTCCTAAGCTTACGCGGAGGCTGCGTCCGCTCCAGCGAGTGGTTAGGCGGAATTTCGTCGCTAGATACTATCCGGCTAAACAGTAGCCTCACTCCGGCCAGTCGTCCATCATAATTGACGCTGAGCATTGAAGGCTATGACCCAAGACGCTGCTACTTCGCTAGTCACCGATCTGCGCAATTCGGAATTCCCCTATGCGCGAAGCTGGATTGACCGCCTGATCCAGCGGATAAGTCGAATCCCGGTGCCCTCGTGGCTCTTCTATGTTGCCGTAATATCCGCAATCGCCCTACTGAATAATGCCGTATTTTGGGTGGACGGATCACTTGCAGCGGGTTCGATCAACTCGCAGAGGGTTGCTGACTCCGGCTATATCGTATTCTTCGTCGCGCTGTACCATCACCTGAGCCTAGTTGCCCGTCGAAGCTTTCAGGTCTATCGACCGGTTCTCAAATCCCCCGATCCCGACCTCCGCATTCTGGAATACCGGCTTACGACCTTGCCTCGGCGGCTCGGATGGTTGGCAATAGTACTTGGTATTGGACTGGGTATCGTTGTCGTGCAATCGGATCCCGGCCCCTTCGGACTTGATGCGGCTATGACTTTGCTGCCGGTTATCTACCAACACGCCGCCATGATATTCGTCTTGTCATCCATGATCACCCTGATACTTCAAACCATCCGACAGTTGCGGCTTGTGAACGACCTTCATCGACAGGCATCAGAGATCAACCTTTTTCGACTTGCACCTGTGCACGCCTTGGCGAGTCTAACGGCGCGAGCCGGAATCGGCCTGGTCGCATTCATCGCATTCAATGGACTGGTGGAAGGTTTGAACGTCACTGGCTCTAACCTGTTTGCGCTTATTGTCATGGGCATCTTGGCAATCCTCGTGTTCATCGCGCCACTTCTCGGGATGCGGAATCGACTGAAGGATGAAAAGGCTCGACTACTCAGTGAAACAAATGAAGCGATACAGGTGACGATTGGCCGAATTCAAAATCGGGTGAATTCCAATGAGTACGAAAACATTAGCGGTCTAAATATAGCCATGAGTGCCTTGGTTGTACAGCGGGACCTTGTTAAAGGTATATCGACTTGGCCGTGGGAACCGAGCACACTGAGCGGCTTCGCGTCGACCTTGTTGCTTCCGATCTTCCTCTGGTTGGTGACCAGGCTCCTTGAAAGGCTGATCTGAATTCCGCCTAACGATCCGGCTAACCCGCGGGCGGGACCTGGGGCGTTGGCCGCGCAAGGCACGTGACGGGGCCGACCGCTCAACCTGACAATACGAGCCCGCGTACTACAGCCGGAGCAGGCGTGCGCCGTGATAGACGGTAACGACTTCCACCGCCTCGGGCAGTACCCGATAGACGATCCGGTAGTTGCCGTACACGACTTCACGCAGCGTAGCATCGTTGACCTCCGGAACGACACGGCCTGACTCGGGGAAGAGCCCCACACGTTCGATGGCAGCGACGAGACGCTCGGCAAGAAGAACTGCGTACCGCTCTGAGTCACGGGCGACATACGCCTTGATGGCCTCGACGTCCTCCACGGCCTGGCGGGTCCAGATGACCCGCCTCACCCGAGAAGCCGTTTCTTGGCGTCGTCGTGGGAGATGGTGTCGCCGGCATCTGCCTGCTCAAGACCGCGCTGAATCTTCGCCAGGAAGTACAGACGCTCCATGGCGTCCTCGACGGTCGCGTCTGCAGGCAGGCTTTCAACGGCCTCGATGACCTTTTGCTTGATGGAGCCCCTGGCCACAGTATCCTCCTCGACCCAAGGTTGGAGTCTACACCAAGCCTAGGGTGAGTTCGGACTTGGTTCAAGCCCCTGCTCTAGACGGCCTAACGGTGGCGCATCGCTTCGTACACTCTCACGCTTGTGATGATCGGACAGGTCTTGGCAATTCTCACTGCGTCATCAATATTGTCTGCGTTGATAACTAAGTAGCCGGTTATTGCCGCCTTGTCATGCGACAATTCCTTGATTCCGGAAGGTGAGATCTCTCTACCAGGCCCCAATGGGCTGCCTGCGTCAACGATCCTGTCTCCTATTGAGGCGAACCACTTGCTCCAGGCATCCATTATGTCTTGGGTAGGTGTTTCATATCCGTAGTGCAAGAATACGTACTTATTCATCTTGCCTCCCACCTCTATTGGTTTTCTACCCGCGCGAATACTGAAGGCTGAGTATAGCAGATTTGTAGCTCACTCGAAACTGGCCTCTCCTCTCTGTAGTTGCGGAAGTGGGGCTTGCAAGGCGCGCGGCGAAGGAGTTATCTGGCCGCCTAACGATCTTGAGCTCAGCGGAATGCCCTTGCGAATCTGCCGCCCTTTGGGTAAGGCGCGTCAGCAGCTCGACTTGCGATGGCCCGAGATCAGCCTCGCATTGCCGCTGCAGCGAATTGTTATACTGAGTAGGCTTTACCTTCTGAACCGCCACACACAAGGGTGGGTCAGTGAGAGTCTTTGAAAGCCAAGCCTCTCCAGGATCGGAAGACTCGTTGGCAACGCATCCACCTGCAGGTATCGAACGCCACGCCAAACGGCATCCTTTGCTCTGCGTGCGATCATGCTCCGGTATACCCCCATTCGCCTGTAGGCTGGCAGGACACTCCCACCCCACAGACCAGAAAACAGACTCGCTGGATGAAAGCTACTCCTCGAGCTGCCGACGGGAATACCGTCACAGTAAGCAACGTAGACTGAGACCGACTCCGGTGAGACACGCATCTGCTCTGCCAAGTGAGCCATCCGCCTTGCCCCATCCTCCTCTGGCCAGACCTTGGACCTGACGGCCTCATAGTCATCCAAATCCTCCGCGTCTGACAGGTGCCGGACCTCGCACATCGGGTCCTCCATCTGACTCAGGACACATTCGGCCTCCGCCACAACGACCACTTCTTCGGGACCAACCTCGAACCCTAGCGACCGCAGTCGCTCGACCAGATTCTCCGGCTGATCATGCGAGTACGCCTTCCACTCGAAGTCATGACCGATCTGCCGGAAGTAGGCGACCTCGGCTGCTACCCCTTCGTACAGCTCCTCAGGTCGATGCGAAGAGAACACTACGGCGCTGTCGCAGCCGTATCGGTCCACGTGTCGCACGACACAGTCGGTAGCCTCTCGACTCGCGTACGGAAACTCAAGCTCCCGACGCTCCTGATCGAACCTTTCGAGGATCTCTGCGAGATTCACCGGGTGCCTATTCGGTATAACTCTTGATTAGGCTGATCAGCCTAACACACCCGCTGTGTCAGCCTAGCACGACAACTCCTCGGACGCCTTCCCTCGCGATCGCTTGTACAGGCATTGGCTCCGTCATCCTGTACTGTGTTCCTTGGGGGGTATTATACTGCGCGGTCGGTCAGCCTAGCACCCCAGAGGGTCAGCCCTGTTCACAGTCCGTCCATCGGGCTCCTCACCCCCTTTCCACCCCGATTCAGCACATGGGTGTAGATCATCGTCGTCTTCACGTCCTTGTGTCCGAGCAACTCCTGGACGGTTCGAATGTCGTAGCCATCCTCCAGGAGGTGCGTGGCAAACGAGTGGCGGAAGGAGTGGCTGGAGGCGGGCCCGGCCAGGCCCGCCCGTCGCACCGCTTCTTTGACGGCCCTCTGGATGACCGACTCATGCAGATGATGCCTGTGCCGCACCCTCGTGTGACGGTCCACGTAGTGCGACGAGGCCGGAAAGACGCACTGCCAGGCCCACTGGCGGTCGGCGCTGGGGTACTTGCGGGCGATGGCATCCGGCAGCGGGGCCCGGCCCAGGCCTCGAGCCAGATCCTTCGCATGCGGCAGGCGCACCTTCTCCAGGTGCGCCTGCAAAGGCGTCCTCACCGCGGCCGGAAGCATGGTTAGCCGATCCTTGCCTCCCTTCCCGTCGCGGACCAGGATCTCATTGCGCTGAAAGTCGATGTCCTTCACCCTCAGGCGCAGGCATTCCAACAGCCGCAGACCGGAGCCGTACAGCAGCGTGCACACCAGCCGCGGTGTCCCGTCCAGCTCCTCCAGCACCGCCCTGACCTCCTGGCGGGTCAGCACGACCGGCAGCCGTCGGGGCCGGCGGGCCCGCACAACCCCTTCGATCTGGCCCAGCGGGCGATCCAGCACTTTGTCGTACAGAAACAGCAGGGCGGCCAGGGCTTGGTTCTGGGTCGAGGCGGCGACGCGCTCGTGTACGGCCAGATGCGTCAGGAACCAGTTGACTTCCAGCTGCCCCATCTCCATCGGGTGACGCTTCCCGTGGAAGAAGATGAACCGCCTGATCCATGCCACGTAGGCCTGCTCAGTACTCGGGCTGTAATGTCTGGCACGGATGGCCTGATGGACTCGGTCGAGGAGCTTGGGGTCCGGGGCTGCTCCTTGAGGGATCTTCGGTTCGTGCGGTGGCTTTCGATCGTCCAGGACGCTCGGGGGACGAAGCGAAGGATCCACCTCGACCGGATCTCCGACAAGAAGGGCCAGCAGGTGGGCGAGAGCTCCATCGGTGTGGGGAACCGTCCAGTACTTCTCTTTGTGATGCCAACGGCGACCGACGACGGTCTTGATCTTCGCCACGCGCTCAGGAGTGTAAGGCAGGAGCACGACGAGCCTTCCCGCCTCCCCTGGCCTGATCTGAATCGAGTTCGCCGGCACGGCCAGCTCCATCTCACCCAGCACCATCTCGCCCACAGCGACCTCCGCGCTTCTTCAATGTCCGCTTGCCCCCTCAACCGGTTCACTCGTGCGGCTCCTTCCCCCACCCGAGATCGGCAGGTCACCCGCCGGTGTGCAGGGATCCCTGTTCCGGCCAATCCGAAACGATTTCCCAACTGACCCTTCTTGACCGGTTGGTTCGGTGGTGGGACGGCCGGGGGAATCGCAGTGGTCGCCGCATCACCCAGACACGCGATCCCGGTGAAAGGCTGCTTCTCGAGGTGTCTCTGAAATAGAGGGAGGGCGGAACCGGAATCCGGCTCCGCCCTCGCAGAACGTCCGCCCGCAGCGGGTTGTGTTAGGAAGAGAAGTCCTTCAGGTGCCGGGCGCGGGTGGAATGCCGCAGCCTGCGCAGCGCCTTGGACTCGATCTGGCGGATCCGCTCCCGGGTCACGCCGAACTCGCCGCCGACCTCCTCCAGCGTGCGCGGCCGGCCGTCCTCCAGGCCGAAGCGCAGCCGCAGCACCCGCCGCTCCCGCGGCGCTAGCATCTGCAGCACCTCCTCGACCTCTTCCCGCAGGACGGTGTAGGAGACCGCCTCTTCCGGCGGGAGTTCGCTCTCGTCCCGGATGAAGTCGCCGAGCGCGCTGTCCCCGTCGCCGCCGACCGGCGTCTCCAGAGAGACGGGCTGCTCCGCCGCCCGCAGGATCTCGCGCACGCGCTGGCCGGAGACACCCATCACCTTACCGATCTCCTCCGGCGTGGGATCGCGGCCCAGCTTCTGCAGCAGCTGCCGGGAGACCCGCGTCACCTTGTTGACTGTGTCCGTCATGTGCACCGGGATGCGGATGGTGCGCGCCTGGTCCGCGATGGCCCGCGTGATCGCCTGGCGGATCCACCAGGTGGCGTAAGTGGAAAACTTGTAGCCCCGCCGCCAGTCGAACTTCTCCACCGCGCGGATCAGCCCGCGGTTGCCTTCCTGGATCAGGTCGAGGAAGTCCATCCCCCGGCCGACGTACTTCTTGGCGATGGAGACGACCAGGCGGAGATTCGCCTCGATGAGGTGGCGCTTCGCCTCCTCGTCGCCCTGCTCGATCCGCTGCGCCAGGGCGACCTCTTCCGCGGACTTCAGGAGCGGCACCCGGCCGATCTCCTTGAGGTACGACCGCACGGGGTCGTCGATGCCCTCGACGCCGGCCTCAGGCTCTTCGGTCAGGTCCTCCTCCTCGGCATCGTCCGCAGCGACCAGGAGCTCGCGCTGCGGCTCCGCCTCGGGGTCCGGGAGTCCCGGCAGGACGGCCTCCTCGGGTACGAGCAGGCTTTCGTCAATTGTGGGTCGGGGCTTCCGCCCCCTCTTGCGTGCCACGCTCTGCTTACCTGCCTTTCTCAGTGTCCTGCCCATGTTTAGCGTTCTTGTCACGAGGACTGTTCCTGCGGCATGCCGCGCCTTCGGTCTGCCCGGCGTGGATGCCTGGCGGGCGTTAGTGCGCGGCGCGGGTGAGTCCGGCCAGCCACCGGTCGGCCCAGTGCTGAACCTCGGCGACCACCCGCTCCAGGTCACGTCCCTTCTCGGTCAGTTCGTACTCAATGCGCACGGGCGTTTCCGGATATACTCTCCGGGCGACCAGCCCCTCGTTCTCCAATTCCTTTAGCCGCTCCGAGAGGAGCCGGTCGTGCAGCCCGGGCACCGCGTCCAGAATCTCGGAGAACCTCCGCGGCCCATCCATTAAGGTCCGAACGATGGCCCCGGTCCATCTCTTCCCCACGAGCTCGACGGCCCGGTGGAAGCGAGGACAAACCTGTTCCGGTTCTTCGGACGGGAGGGATCGCATTTACAGTCTCCAGGGAATATTCTAATCAAAGGGAAGCGACTTGACAAGGGGAAGGGGCCACCGTATGCTGGATACATACCAAAGAGAAGCCACTACCCAAAGCATAGTGTGGAAGGGAGCCAGAGAACTGTGAAGTGGACAATCGCTCCGAGCCACACCAGTTTGCAGTTGGCCGTGAAGCACATGGCCATCTCCAGCGTGCGAGGGCAGTTCAAGAGGGTCACGGGAACCATCGAGACCGTCTACGATGGAACCCTCAAGTCGATCGAAGCGACTATCGATGCCGCGAGCATCGATACTGCCGAGGCGAAGCGGGATGCCCACCTTCGTTCACCAGACTTTCTCGACGTCGAGAAGTACCCCAACCTGCTCTTTCGCAGCACGGCCATTCAGGCCAAGAG
>Ga0209320_10001836_pt1 | contig 10923 bp, 6 predicted proteins | sample Rifsed13ft4_FD_184008 | JGI IMG/M metagenome (GOLD analysis project Ga0209320, IMG submission 184008) | Soil microbial communities from Rifle, Colorado, USA - sediment 13ft 4 (version 2) | ecosystem: Environmental > Terrestrial > Deep subsurface > Rock core/Sediment | place: Rifle, Colorado... | reverse complement strand
TGACGCGCATGCCGGCGGAGCCCGGCGGCAGGAGCAGCTCGACCGGTGCGCCCGGGGCGATCGGATGGAGCGTGCTCGCATCGCGGCCCAGCAGCTCGCCGGAGAGGTTCGCCATGAGGATCGGCCAGGCGATCTGGAGCGGCAGGTCGCTCTGGCGCAGGTCGAAGGCGAGCACCGCGGTGGGCAGGCCCCCGCGCGCGCCGACGTAGAGGAGGGGCACCTGCTTGGGACCGGGGATGACCGTGCGCGCCCAGGCGGGCAGCTCCAGCCGCTGTGCCGTGGCCACGTGGAGGCGGGTCAGATCCACGTCGTGCAGCAGCGGCTCGTCGGGCGCGGGGGTGGCGATATAGGGGCCGGTGAGGGTGCCGGTGACGGTCCCCAGCGCGCTGCTGCGCGGCGGGGCGATGGCGAGGATCGGCTTGTCGGGCAGGGTTGGCGGCAGGAAGCCGTCGAACACGACGAGGTCGAACTTCTCGAGGCCGGTCGTCTTGGCGTAGTCGGCGCCGCTGACGCCGTACAGCTCGACGTTGGGCAGCAGCGAGAGGGCGTTCTGCAGGTAGACGTTGCCCGGCCCGACGAGGAGGATCCGCTGCAGCCGGTCGGAGGGCACGATGGCCCAGGCCGCATCGTCGGCCGCCAGCTGGTCGGCGGGACCGGTCGGCCCGGCGGCGCCGTCCACGGCCGTGAGGCGGGCCTCGACGATGGCGGTGCCCTGGGGCAGCTCGTCGATGACGACCTCGGTGCGGGTGAGGGGGTCGAGGAACAGGTCGCGAGCGGTGAAGGGGGCCCCGTCGGCCAGCACCTGCAGCCGCCGCGTGGCCGCCTGCGTGTCGAGGTTGGCGACGCTGACGAAGAGGCTGCGCTTGACGCCCCCCGCGCCGGTCTGCACGGCCAGCGCGACGATGGCCTGGTTGCGCCGCTCGCGCCCCACGGTCAGGACGCGGATGGGCACCGCGAGGCGCACCTCCGGGACGTGACGGGACGCGTCGTCGGTGACGACGAGGACCTCCGCGCCGCGGGCTCGGGCGGCCAGCGCCCCGGCCAGCTTCAAGGCATCGCCCAGATCACCCGACGCGTTGCTCAGCCGGATGCCCTCGATGGCGTCGGCGGCCCGGCCGCGATCGGTCACCTCGTTGGCCACCACCCGGGCTGTCTCCCCGGCGGCGACGATGCTCACCCTGCCGTCGGCCGGGAGCCCCGCCAGCGCCTCGATGGCGGCGCGCTTGGCCGCGCTCAGGCGGTCGGGGAAGACGTCCGTGGCGCCCATGCTCGCCGAGGCGTCCACGACCAGCACGAGGTCCCGCGCCAGCCCCGCCGTCCGCTCCAGGAAGGGGCGCGCCGCGGCGAGGACCAGGACGGCCACGAGGAGCAGTTGGAGGATCAGGAGGAGCGAGCGACGCAGGCGCTGCCACGGCGCGTTGGCCTCCAGGTCGCGCACGAGCTGCTGCCAGAGGTAGGTGCTGCTGACCGTCCGCTCCGTGCGCCGCAGGCGCAGCAGGTAGAAGGCGACGATGAGCGGGATGAAGGCCAGCCCGGCCAGCGCCAGCGGCGCCAGGAACGGCATCGCCGGACCTCAGGCCACCACGCGCCGGCGCCGCAGCTCGGCGAAGACGAGGTCGGCCAGGGGGAGGGTCGTGGGCACCGGCACGTAGGCGGCGCGCCGTTTCGTCGCCACCGCGTCGAGCCCGGCCTGCCAGGCCGTGAGCCGCGCCCTGTAGGCGTCCATGGTGGCCAGGTCGGCGGTGATGTCGACGCCCGATCCGGACTCGGTGTCAAGGAGGCGCAGGTCGCCCTCGAGCGGCGGATCCAGCTCGTCGGGGCTGAGCGTGTGCAGGACGGCCACCTCGCAGCGCGTGCCCGCCAGCTCGGAGATGGCACGCTCGGCGTTGGCGTCGAAAAGGTCGCTGATGAGGATGAGCGGGCCACGCTGGGTGAGCTGCGCGGCGTAATGTCGGGCGCAGGCGGCCAGGTCCGTGGGGCCGGCTGCGGCCCTGACCGACGAGAGGTCGGCCAGCACCTGGAAGATGCGGCCGGTGCCGCGCACGGCGGGGTAGCGGCGAGCCACGCGGCCCTGCAGCACGGCGATGCTGATGCGGTCGTACGAGGCGAGGCCCACGTAGGCCAGGGCGGCCGCGGCGCGCTTGCCGAAGAGCAGCTTGTCCGGGGCGCCCAGGCCCATCGAGCCCGACGCGTCGAGGAGGATGTGGACGGTCACGTCCTCCTCCTCGATGAAGAGCTTGACGAAGAGCTTCTCGAGGCGGGCGTAGATGTTCCAGTCGAGCGTGCGCAGGTCGTCGCCGATGGTGTAGTTGCGGTAGTCGGCGAATTCGACCGAGACGCCGCGCTTGGCGCTGCGCCGGACGCCCTTCATGCCGCCGCGGACGGCCTTGCGCGTGACGAGCATGAGCCGCTCGAGCTGGCGCAGGAAGGCTTCGTCGAAGACGGTCGGGTCGACCGCCGCGGGCAGCAGGTCGTGGCGCGCCGGCGCTTCGGCCGCCGTCGGCTCGGCTCGCGGGTCGCTCATGGTGCGCTCCGCGGCGCTAGTCGACGCGGGGCGGCGGGACCGCGTCGAGGACGGAGCGGATGATCGCGTCGGGCGTGATGCCCTCCGCCTCACCCTCGAAGTTGCGGATGACGCGGTGCCGCAGCGCCGGCAGCGCCACCTCGCGCACGTCGTCGATGGCCACGTTGTAGCGGCCGTCCATGAGGGCGCCGATCTTGCCCGCCAGCACGAGCGCCTGGGCGCCGCGTGGCGAGCCGCCGTAGCGCACGTATTCCCTGACCAGCCCCGGGGCGCGCTCGTTGTCGGGGTGCGTGGCCGACAGGAGGCTGACGGCGTAGGCGGTCACGTGCGGCGCGATGGGCACGCTCCGCGCCAGGCGCTGCATGGCCACGAGGTCCGCCCCGCTCGCCACGTGCTCGACGGTGGCTGTTTCTGCCCCGGTGGTGCGATCCATGATCGCGATGAGGTCCTCCTCGGCGGGGAAGGGGACCCAGAGCTTGAACAGGAAGCGGTCGAGCTGGGCCTCCGGCAACGGGTAGGTGCCCTCCATCTCGAGCGGGTTCTGGGTGGCCAGCACGAAGAACGGGGGATCGAGCTTGTAGCGCTGGCGGGCCACCGAGACCTGCTGCTCCTGCATCGCCTCCAGCAGCGCCGACTGGGTCTTGGGCGTGGCCCGGTTGATCTCGTCGGCGAGCACGAGGTTGGCGAAGATCGGGCCCGGCTGGAAGCGGAACTGCCGGCCGCCCTCCTCCTCGATGAGGATGTTCGTGCCCACGATGTCGGCGGGCATCAGGTCCGGCGTGAACTGGATGCGGTTGAAGGCGCAGTCGAGGACCTCGGCCATCGTGCGCACGAGGAGTGTCTTGCCCAGCCCCGGGACACCCTCCAGGAGCGCGTGGCCGTTGGCCAGCATGACGATGAGCGTCTGCCGCACGAGCGCGTGCTGGCCGACGATGACGCGGCCCACCTCACGCTCGATGGCGCGGGCGCGGTCCGCGAACTCCTCGGGGCTGAGCCTGGTTGCCGCCGGCTCGATCGCCTGCTCGGTCATCGGTGGGTCCTCCGCGGTGTGTCGGGTCAGGGGTTCAGCGAGGAGAAGTAGTCGCGCACGTAGTCCTTGACGCCCAGCGGGACCGTGCTCCGCTCGAGGCTGGTGATGGCGAAGTCGTAGAAGTCCTGGAAGACGCCGGTGTAGGGCACGAACGCGTCGCTGGGCGTGCCCTGACCGGTGCCGCTGCCCTGCTGTGTCTGCCCGTCGCCGCCGGTGCCGGCGACGTAGGACGGATCGCCCGGCTTGCCCAGGCGGCCGAAGTCGGCGAGGACCTTGTCGATGTCGCCGGTGGAGAACTGCTTGTTGCCGGCCGTCGGGCCGCCGAAGCCGCCGGAGCTGGAGCCGCTGCCCAGGAAGCGGGCGTTCGAGCCGCCGCCGCCCAGGCTGCCCTGCCCTTGGCCTTGCCCTTGGCCTTGCCCTTGGCCTTGGCCTTGGCCTTGCCCTTGCCCTTGCCCTTGGCCTTGACCCTGCCCCTCCCCTTGGCCTTGGCCTTGCCCTTGGCCTTGACCCTGCCCCTGGTTCGCGGGCTTCCCGGCGTCGGCCAGCTGCCGTCGTGCGTCCTGCAGGTCGTTCGCCGTGCGCGCCAGGTCGCGGTTCAACTCCACGTTGCGTGCCCCCCGCGCGAGTGCATCGCCAAGACGGCCCAGCGCGTCCTTCGCGCCGGCCGCATCGCCACGCCCGAGCGCCTGCGACGCATTGCGGAGGGCCGCCTGCGCCTCGGCGCCGGCCTGGCGGGCGGTGGACTCGAGGCCGGCCAGGTCGGCCGCCAGCGCCTCGCGCTCGGCCTTCGTCATGCCGTCGATCTTCTCCCCGAGCCTGGCCAGGTCCTCGTTCGCCTTCTTCGGGTCTCCGCCGGGGTTGCTGTCCTGGCCACTCGAGAGCCGGCTCACGGAGCGGGCCAGCGAGGACAGCGCCGCGGCGCGTTGCTCGTTGGCCGGATCGATGCGCGCGCGCAGGGCATCCTCCAGCGAGCCGAGCCTGGCCAGCTGCGCATCGAGGTCCTCGGGCCGCTCGCGCAGCTCGCGGGCCAGCTTCTTCAGCTCTGCGGAGAGGTCGAGGCGGGGGTCGGGCGCCGTGCGGCCCTCGGCCAGCCTCTCGGCGGCCTTCTCGAGCTTCTCGGCCTGGCGCTCGGCCGCGGCGCGCTGGTTCTCGCGACGGGCCAGCACGTCCGACTGCGGGTTGGGCAGCAGGAGGGCGGGCACGAGCAGGAGCGCCAGCACGACGGTGACGGCTGCCGGGCGTCGCTGTAGGCGCGGGCGGAAGGCGCGCCGGTCGGCCGCCCTCAAGGTGCTCAGCGCGTCGCGCCGCTGCAGCCTCACGAAGCGGGCGTAGGTGGCGGCGTCCTCGGTGGCGGTGCCTTCGGCGGTCGGCGCGTCCTCGGCAGCGAGCGGCGCCTCGACCAGGTCGGGCGAGCGCAGGGCGATCTCCAGCGCCGACGAGACGCGGTCGCGCAGGCCCTGCTCGCCGTCGAGCGCCAGGGCGGTCTCGCCGAGCGTCGGGCGCACCCGCACCGCGTCCACGAGGAGCGCCAATGCACCCAGCAACGGGATCGCGGCGGCGGCCACGCGGCCCCACTCGAGGGGCACGATCCGGGCGGCCAGCGCGAGCGCAAGCTCGAGGCCCATGACCGCGGCCAGCGAGAAGGTCCCGTCGCGCACGACGCGACGAAGCCACAGGCGGCGGCGGAAGGGCCGCAGCCCGTCGCGGATCTGGCTCAGCGTCGGATCGAGGGTCACGTCGACGCCTCGGGAGCGTGCCGGCGGCGGCGCGGCAGACGGACGAGCCGGCGCGTCGGCGCCACGAGCTGTGCGGACAGGAAGGTCAGGAGGAGCGCGGTGGCGATGAAGGCCGCTGCGCTCTGCGGCCAGAAGGCGTCGCGCGGCAGGCCCGTGACGGTCGGCTGTTGGATGGGTTCGGGGCCGACGACATCGGCCAGCACGGCGGGCGCCGCGCACCGCGCATTCGGCGGGCAGGGGGCGACGCCGATCGCGACCGCACCGCCGGCGGCATCGAAACCGCTCACGCCACCGAATGTCGTCCCGAAGTAGGGCTTGCCGGTGACCGCGCTGATGATGGAGCAGGCCACATCGTAGCCGCTCGACGATGTGCCGCAGATGAGGTCGAGGTCGGCGATGAAGGGGTTGAGCCAGAGGATCTGCTGTGCCGGCCGACCGGCCGACGTGTTGCCACTGCCGGGCACGACGCCGCCGACCTGGCTGATGCCCGACGTGGCGTAGAGGAAGAACCAGACGACGGCCGTGCCGATGCTGAGGGCGAGCACGGTGAGGTACGTCAGCACGGTCGCCACCTGCGTCCGGCGCACGAGCGCGGAAACGAACAGCCCGATGGCGCCGAAGCCGATGGCCACCGCGAACAGGAGCAGGTAGCCCCGCACGAGGTCCTCCGGCCCGACACCGCCGAAGAGGAAGACGATGGCCGCCAGGGGCACCGACGCGAGGATGAGCAGGAAGACGTAGGCCAGCGCCGAGATCAGCTTGCCCGCCACGAGGGCGAACGAGCTGAGCGGCGTTGCCACGAGCAGGTCCAGGGTCTGCTTCTCGCGCTCGAGCGAGATGGCGCCGCTGGTGAAGGCCGGCGCGAGGACCGCGACGAGCAGCGTCTCGATGACCAGCAGGCCGCTGAAGAGCGATTGCCCGATCTGCGCCGAGAGGGCCACGGACGGGAAGCCGATGCCGCCCCAGGGAGTCGCGTACATCGCCGCCGCGTTCCGCTGGAACTCGAAGATGCCCCACGCGAAGACCGACAGGAGGACGAGGTAGAAGGTCAGGACGGCGAAGGCGCGACGGCCGCGCATCCGCCCGCGCAGCTCCTTGGTGCCGACCGCGATCATGCCCGTGACCAGCCGGCCGATCCCGGCCCCGACGCGGCGCAGCGGGTTGCGCACCGGGATCGCGAGCGCGGTCATCGTGCGTCCTCCGTGGGCGTCTGGCCGGCGTCGTCGCCGGCGGCCTCGCGCGCCGTCACCTGCAGGAACAGCTCCTCGAGGTCGGAGGCGGCGCGGGCGTAGGTGGCGATGCTGTGTCCGCTGCCGACGGCCCGCGCGAGCAGCGCGGCGCTCTCGGCGTCATCGCCCCGGAAGGCCAGCTCCAGCCAGCCGTCGTCGTGGCGCTCCACCGCGACCACGGTCGGATCGGCCGTGAAGAAGGCCGCCGCCGCCGCGATGGCCGGCTCGTCGCCCAGGACGCGGGTGCGCAGCACCGCACCGGCACGCAGGCGCGCCTCGATGTCGGCTACGCGGCCGGAGGCGAGGACGCGTCCCCGATCGATGATCGTGACGCTCGTGCACAGCTCCTCGAGCTCGGGGAGGATGTGGCTGCTGATGAGGATCGTCTTGCCCAGCGCGCGCAGCTCGCGGAGCAGCTCACGCAGCTCGACGCGGGCGCGCGGGTCGAGGCCGGAGGCCGGTTCGTCGAGGAGCAACACGGAAGGGTCGTGGACGAGCGTGTGGGCGAGGCAGAGCCGCTGCTGCATGCCTCGGCTGAGGGCCTGGACGGGGGCCTCACGCTTGTCGGCGAGGTCGACCAGCTCAAGTAGGTCGCCGATCATCTGGCGCCGTCGCGCCGGCGGCAGGCCATAGCAGCGGGCGAAGAAGTCGAGGTACTCCCAGACCTTCATGTCGTCGTAAACCCCGAAGCTGTCGGGCATGTAGCCGATGACGCGGCGCACGGCGTCCGGTTCCCGGACCACGTCGGCGCCGGCCACCTCGGCCCGGCCCGCGGTCGGCAGGAGCAGGGTGGCCAGCATCTTCAGCGTCGTGGTCTTGCCCGCCCCGTTGGGTCCGACGAGGCCGTGGATCTCGCCGGCGGCCACCTCGAGGTCCACGCCGGCCACGGCCAGCGTGCCGTCGTAGCGCTTCACGAGGCCCTCGGTGCGCACGGCAAGGCTCACGGGATGGTGCCCTCCATGACGACCGAGAGTGTGAAGTAGATGCTGCCCTGGCCCTCGATGCCGCGGTTGACGAACCGGACGAGGAATCGGCCGGCCGTGTCGAGGTAGCGCTCCGGCTCGGCCACCTTGACCGCGGCGTTCGGGCCCAGGTGCTCGAACTCCATCCAGAGCCCGGTCGTGCGGTCGAAGAGCTGGAAGGCGGGGATGCCGTCGAAGGGCACGCCGGCGGGCGGCATCGCGCCGGCCGGGTCGTCCTGTGGCGGCTGGCGGTCGTCCGGCAGCGGCGGCACCGGGTCGCCCTTGGTCCGCGGGACGAAGCTCGGGTCGCCCTGGGTCATGCCCAGCGTCAGGCTCGTGGCGCGGAGTTCGCCGGAGAAGGCGATGGGCGCGAATTCGACGGTCATCGAGCCATGGCTCAGCGAGAAGGCCGAGCCCTGGTCGAAGGCTTCACCCGCGTCCGCGCGGATGACCGTGTGGCGGATCAGCTCATCGGGGAAGATCGTGCGCCCGCCGATGCGCACGTCCATGGGCAGCAGGTAGAGGGCCTCGCCGACCTGCGCCGCCTTCTCGTCGCCGACGTCCACCGCGAGCGTGGTGGCCGTGCGCCAGCCGACGAGCATGGCGCCGTCGCCGCCGATGGTGCCCACCAGGGTCGAGAACTTCCCGGTGTAGGCGGTCAGCTGGTCGATGACCGTGCGGCGGGTGAGTGTGATGCGGCTGGCGGCGTCCCCGCCGCCCGACTGCGAGCCGAAGAGACGCTCGCTCAGCGGCAGCCCGAAGACGTTGCTGGCGCCCAGTGCCAGGTCGACGCTGACCGTCTGGCCGGGGGCCAGGTCGCCGAGGCGGACCAGGCTGCCACCGAAGACGACCGCGGCCGCCTCGATCTTCTCGTCGGAGTCGTTGGTCACCGTGCCGCGCACGCGGTCGGTCGCCAGCTCCAGCTTCGCCTCGATCTTCGGCGTCGGGAGCGCCGTCTCGGCCCGGAAGCCGCGCAGCACGCCGAAGTTGACCTCGTAGCCGCGCAGTCGGGCGGGGTCGCCGAGGAGGATGTCCAGCGGTTGGCCGAAGGCGCCCTGCTGCTGCAGGCTGATGGGGTTCGAGAGGAGGGCGCCGCCGGCGACCTTGACGTCGAAGGTCCGCCGTGTCGGCGAGAAGACGCCGACGTAGACCTGGCCGAGCCCCGATCCGGCGCCGGCCGCTCCGCGCACGATGGCGATCTCGTTGACGACCGTGTCGCTGCCCTTCAGCAGCCGCCCCAGCCCGAACGCGCCGGCGGAGAAGACGACGATGAGCAGCGGCATCGTCAGCCAGGCCCATTCGCGGCGGTCGAGGCGGCGCAGGATGAGGTAGTTGACCGGTCCGATGAGCACGATGTAGGCGACCAGCAGGACCAGTAGCTGCTCGACCGGCGGCAGGCCGACGGCGGGCAGGTAGTTCAGGGCGGCGACGATGGCGCTGTCGTCGGGGAGCGCGAGGGGGTTGACCACCGCGCCCGGCGTCATGGGCACGGCCCGCCGCCAGAGCGATCGCGCCCCGGCCGAGCCGGCGATCCCCGACTGCCCCGGGTCCATACCCACGATGAGCACGTCGCCCTGGCCGACCGATCGTTCCGCGGCGATGATGTCGTCGCCGCTGCGAGCCAGGACCGATCCCTCGATGAGCGTCCCGCCCAGCACCGGCAACCGCTCGCCGAGCGCCGGCACCGCGCCCAGCAGAGGGCCGAGGTCGTCGGGCGTCGCGTCGACCGTCCGCGTCGGGCGGAAGGGCAGGATCGCGTCGGGGAAGCCACCCAGGGTCGTTGCGCCGGTCGAGCCGCCGAGGATGACCAGACGTCCGCCCAGGCCCAGCCAGGCCCGCAGGGCGTCGAGCTGCGCGTCGTCGAGCTTCGAGCTGTCCACGTCCTGCCAGACCAGGCGGTCGATGGCCGACCAGGCCTCGATTCGGCCGGGCAGATCGGCCGGGGAGAGCGACACGATGGCCGCGACGGGCATGTTGGGGTTGGAAACCGCGGCCGTCAGGTCGGGGATGAGGCGGCCGGGCTGCTCGGCGACGACGACGACGATGGGCTGGTAGGCGTCGTGCGCGGTGATCGGCACCTTCGTGGTGGCCAGGCGCTGGCCGCCGGCGATGAGGTCGATCAGGATGTCGCGCCCGAAGATCGAGGGCTGCGCGTAGAGGAGGTAGCGCTTCTTCGAGTTCGTCGGCAGGTCCACGAGCGCGCCGTACGTGGATGCACCGGGCTGTCCGCCGCCGAGACGCAGCTCGCCCGAGATGGCCGGGCCGTCGTTGGCGAGGTCCACCTCGACCGCCGACCAGGCGCCGACCCGGACGTGGCCGCCGACGAGTGCGCGCGCGGTCATCGTCACCTCCTCCGCCGCGGCCGCGGGCGCCGCCGCGGCGGGCAGGAGCAGGGCGGTCACGAGGCCCAGCGCGGCGACGAGCCGGAGGGATCGGCGGGCGGGGCGGATGTGGAGCGTGGCGTACCTGCGCATCGGGCCTCAGTCTGACCGGTGGGTGGTCGCGGTGCGAGCTAGACGCCTGAGACCGGCCGAAAGTTGCACCGGCTCCGCTGTGGACGCGCCGATGGGCCGGAACGCCCGAGGCGGTGAGCAGGGACGTCGGCTAGGATAGGCGCCCCGTGCCCACGCTGCGACCCTTCCGTGCCCTGCGCTACGACCCGACGGCCATCGCGGATGTCGCTGCGGTCATCAGCCCGCCCTACGACGTGATCTCGCCGGCGCAGCAGGCCACGCTCGCCGCCCGCCACCCGCGCAACTCGGTCCTGCTCGACCTGCCGCCCGACCAGCCGGGCGACGAGCCCGGTGCGCGCTATCGGCGTGCCGCCGCGGCCCTCGCCGCGTGGCGCAGCGACGGCACGCTGCGCAAGGACCCCGCTCCCGCCATCTACGCCTACGAGCAGGCGTACGACGTGCCGGGCACGACCGTGGAGCGGACGCAGCGCGGCTTCTTCGCCCGCCTCGCCCTGGAGAGCTTCGGGCCGGGCTCGGGCGTGCTGCCCCATGAGCGCACGCTGGGCGGACCGAAGGAGGACCGCCATGCGCTCCTGAAGGCGACCGGCGCGAACTTCAGCCCGATCGTCGGGCTGTACGAGTCGCCCTCCGGCGAGAGCGGGCAGCTGCTGGCGTCGGTCGCCGTCGAGGCGCCGGCGACCGCGGTCACCGACGATGACGGGGTGCGCCATCGCCTGTGGGTCGTGCCCGTCGGCCGGCGCGGGGACGGGAGTCCGGGCGCCCGGCTCATCGAGCTCGCCGAGGCCGGGCCGATCACGATCGCTGACGGTCATCACCGCTACGAGACGGCGCTGCGCTACCGCGACGAGCGGGCCGCCAACCGCGCCTGCACGATCGACCCGCCCTACGAGTTCATCCTGGCCCTCGTCTTCGACCTCGCCACCACCGAGATGACGATCCTGCCCACCCACCGCGTCGTGCGCGGCGGG
>Ga0209320_10001835_pt1 | contig 10927 bp, 8 predicted proteins | sample Rifsed13ft4_FD_184008 | JGI IMG/M metagenome (GOLD analysis project Ga0209320, IMG submission 184008) | Soil microbial communities from Rifle, Colorado, USA - sediment 13ft 4 (version 2) | ecosystem: Environmental > Terrestrial > Deep subsurface > Rock core/Sediment | place: Rifle, Colorado... | reverse complement strand
GCCCGTCAACTAGCTGGTTGAGCCAGAACTCAGTGCTCGCGATCAGGAACAACGGTGTCGTGCTGAACATCCTTCTAGCTCTGCGTCTCGATCAGAAAAAAATTGGGAGCGGCTCATTGTAGCCACTCCCAATCTGTTCCGACAGTGCGGACAACTTCTACTCGGCTACCTGGACGTACTGCCCGTCTTTCACCTGGAAGATCCGGACAACTGCGCCCTTCCGGTCGCCGTTTTCACCGAACTGGACCTGCCCGGTGGCTCCACTGAAGTCGCTCTTCTTGATTTCCTCATTGAGCTCCTTCAGATCGATCACGAGCTTGCCACCCTCCACCTTGGCTACCTTCTCGATCGCCTTGATGATTGCGGTCATCGCATCGAAGGCTTCGCCGCCGAAGGTCGCGCCTTCGGCATCGCCGCCGAAGTGCTCCTTGTACTTCGCTGCGTAGGTTCCAAACTCCTCGCCCTGCGCGCCCGGGAGAGCGTGGTAGGAGCCTTCGGCCGCGGCGCCCGCGCCCTTGATCAGTTCGTCGTTCTTTACGCCGTCGCTTCCCATGAACGCGATGTCCTTGGTTGCGTCGTCGTTGCGAAGCTGCTGCAGGAACGGCGTCGCCTCAGCATAGAAGCCAGCGAAGTAGACGGCGTCCGCGTCCGCCTGCTTGATCGTCGAAATGATCGACATGAAGTCCGTGGTCTTCTTCTCGTAACCCTGGACGCCAACGATCTCGCCACCATCGTCCTTCCAGAACTTCTGGAATTGCTCCGAAAGGTCCGAGCCGTACTCATCCGTGTCATGCAGGACGAAGACCTTCTTGGCATCGAGTTCGTCCTTCATGAACTTCGCCTGTTCGCGCGCCTCGTCGGCGTTCAGTACCGGCACCCGGAAGAAGGTCACGTAAGGGCCTTCGGGCCGGGTCGGCTGGGTGAGGTCGCCCGCCGTCGCGGAAGGCGAAATGTGCGTGATCCCGGCCTTCTCATATGTTGCGAGGCTGGGCCGCGTGCCACCGGAGCAGATCGGACCGACCACGGCAACGACGTTGGCCTTCGTGAGGCGGTCGGCCGCCGCAGGCCCACCATCCGCGGTGCAAAGGTCGTCTTCCCGCACGACTTCGATCGCGAAGCCCTCGATTTCGACCCCACGGGCCCCAGCTTCGGCCGAATCCGCAATCGGCTCGCCAAGGCCCTTCACGTCGCCGGAAAGCGCGCTCGAAATGCCGATGCGGATCGGCTGTCCCGCATCGATCGTGACGGTCTTGAACCCTGCGAGTTCGTAGCCAGCATCGCTGAATCCGACGACAGAGCCGCCCTCGTCATCGTCGTCGCCGCCGCAGGCCACAGCGCCGGTCAGAGCGAGACCGAGCGCAACGGCCAGCAGTGGCCACCTGAAACCAAATCTTTTCATGAGTAGTCCCCTCCAAGTCTCTAATGCAGCACGAAATGAGTGCTGTAGTCCGCGGCATACTATGTTCTGTTTACCGTTCGGTCAACGTGATTTGAACAGTCCTCATGGTTTGTCGACGATAACAACCTTTCCTGGCGGGACGATTTCCATTCGTCGCGGCTAGTCGCCCGTCGGGAAACCGGCTTCCACCCAGGCGAGAGTTCCGCCCTCGACGTTGTACAACTCCAGGTCGTCAACGCCTGCTGCAACCGCAAACTCGGCGGCAAGGGCGCTGCGCTGCCCACTCTTGCAGATGAACAGTACTTCCTTGCCATCCGCGAATTCGCGAATCTGCTTCGCTTCGTTCATGACGGTGTTTACGGGGATAAGGCGTGTACCGGAAGCGTGTACCTCCACGTACTCGCCGGGCTCGCGGACGTCCACCATTACGGCCTCGCCCTTGTCCAATTTTTCCTTGGCCTCCCGCACGGAAATACGCGTGAACGGCTCACGGGGATCTTTTGTTGCCAATTTGGCCTCCGGGGCGTGCTGGTTTTGGGAAAAGCCTAGCATAGCCCCCCGCTGGGCAGCAGCGGTTTCGGCTACACTCGTTCTGTGGCTGACCCTCTTCGCCCCAACCTGGCTGACGCGCTCGCCGAATGGGCGCGCCGAGTCCAGGCGAACAACGATCAGGTCGCGAAGTACCGGGAGGCGCCTGAGCGCCCCGACTTCTACGGCCCCGTCGCATCGAGCTTTCGAGCCGACCCCCGCCGCACCGACGAACCCGCCCTCTCGGTCCTCCAGTCGCTGGTCGAGCCGGAGGAGTCGTGGCTCGACATCGGCGCCGGAGGAGGCCGCTACGCGCTCCCCCTGGCCCTCCACGCGCGTGAGGTGATCGCCGTCGAGCCTTCCGCCGGCATGCTCACGGTCCTGCGCGAGGCGATGGCTGAGTTCGGCATCGATAACATCCGGATCGTCGAGTCGCGCTGGCCGATGGAGGCGGACCCGGTCACGGCGGATGTCGCTCTCATCGCCCACGTCGGCTATGACATCGCAGACATCGGTCCGTTCATCGATGCCATGGAAGCGTCGGCGAAGCGCCTTTGCGTCGCTGTGCTGCTGTCGAAAGCGCCGGCCTCACTGGCCGATACCTTCTGGCCGGCGGTCCACGGCGTTGAACGTGTGCCGCTGCCGGCACTCCCAGAATTCCTCAGCCTGCTCCTTGCACGAGGGCGGCTCTTCGAGGTGCGGCTCAGCCGCCGCCAGCCGATGACCTATCACAGTGCCGAAGACGCGGCCCGTTTCCTTCGCCAGCAGTTGTGGGTCGAACCGGGCAGCGACAAGGACCAGGTCCTCCAGCGCCTGATTAGCGAGCGGGTCGAAGAGCGCGACGGCCGGTTCGCCGCCAATTGGGAAGAAACGCCAATCGGCATCGTCACCTGGCGCCCCGGGTAAGCGCCCGACGCGTCAGTGTCGGCGTGCTGGTTCGGCTCGCCGCCGTTCGTACTTCCTTGCCGGTGTCAGCACGATGGGTTCGAGTTCCCTCGCCTCGAAGGAAAGCTTCTGGGCACGCTCGGGCGGCGTTCCGTAGGTCGTCGTGCGTTGCTTCGGCACGCGGCCGATGGAGCGGATGATCTCCTCCATCCGCTGAGGAGGAAGTTCCTGCCCGTGCTCGGTCCCCGCTGCCCGGGTGATGCTTTCGTTCATCAGGGTGCCGCCCAGGTCGTTGGCGCCCGCCTGGAGGCAGGCCTTCACGCCCTCCGGCCCCATCTTTACCCATGACACCTGGATGTTCGTGATGTGGGGGTGGAGCACCAGCCGCGCGACCGCGTGCATCAGCACCGCTTCCCGGAAGGTCGGGCCCCGGCGGGCGCGTCCCTTCAGATAGAGCGGCGCTTCCATGTGAACGAATGGCAGCGGCACGAACTCTGTGAATCCTCCCGTCCTCTGCTGCAGCACCTTGAGGCTGAGGAGATGCCGGGCCCAGTTCAGCGGGCCATCGACGTGGCCATACATAATCGTCGAGGTGGTCCTGAACCCGGTCCGGTGCGCCGCTTCCATGACGTCGAGCCATTGCCCCGTGTTCAGCTTGTCCGGGCAGAGCACCGCACGCACCTCGTCGTCGAGTACTTCCGCTGCCGTCCCGGGAAGCGTGTCGAGGCCCGCCTCCTTCAGCCGCACGAGGAACTCCCGCACCGGGATGCCGAGCGTCTGGGCGCCCTGCCACACCTCGAGCGGTGAGAACGCGTGGATGTGCATCTCCGGGAGGGCTTCCTTCACCGCGTTCGCGATCGCCAGGTAGGTTTCTCCCGTGTACTCGGGGTGGATGCCGCCCTGCATGCACACCTCTGTGCCGCCCCGGGCCCACGCCTCCCGTGCCCGGCGCACAATCTCGTCGAGGCCGAGGTCGTAGGGCGCGCCGCGCAGGTTCTCGCTCAACTTCCCCTTCGAAAAAGCGCAGAACTGGCACTTGAAGTAGCAGATGTTGGTGTAGTTGATGTTGCGATTGACCACGTAGGTCACGATGTCGCCGTTGACCTGGCGGCGCAGTTCGTCGGCAGCTGCACAGATGGCCGTGAAGTCGTCGCCCCTCGCCTGAAAGAGGCGCGCAATGTCCGCTTCCGACAGTTCGCCCCTGCTGAGCGCCCGATCGATAAGGACTCGGACCTCGGTCGTGGCGGTGCCAGCATCCGAACTCGCCGTGCGCCCGCCGGCGATCTCGTAGCCGGCCGGGATTGCCATGACCTTGCCCGGCGACCAGTCCTCCGTCCGCGCGAAGCCGTCCGCGTCGATTGCCTTGATGACTCCCGGCGCCATTGCCTCGTCCTGCCAGCGCGGGAGGTCCCGGTTGTATGACGGGTACACGGCGAGTCGCTCGACCAGCACCTTGCCGCACTCCGCCGTCCTCTCGCGCAGCGCTTCGAGGTGGGGCCATGGTGCTTCCGGGTTCACGTGGTCGGGCGTGACCGGCGACACGCCGCCCCAGTCGTTCAATCCAGCGGAGATCAACCGCTGGTAGGTACCGGGGCTCAGGTTGGGGGGCGCCTGGATGTTCATCTCGGCGCCGAAGATGATCCGCGCGACCGCGATCGTCCAGAGCAGGTCATCGAGGTCAGGTTCGGGGAAGCCCGCCATCCTGGTGTCGTCCTTCGCCCGGAAGTTCTGGACGATGATCTCCTGGATGTGCCCGAACTCCTCGTGCAGCTTTCGAAGTTCCAGGAGCGATTCGACGCGCTCGCGCCGGGTTTCGCCGATGCCGATGAGGATGCCCGACGTGAACGGCACCTGCAGTTCGCCGGCGATCCGCATCGTTTCGAGACGAACTGACGGCCGCTTGTCCGGCGACCCGTAATGCGGCCCGCCCTTCTGGCAGAGGCGCTCGGAGACGCTCTCGAGCATGATTCCCTGGGAGATGGAGACCTCCCGGAGCGCCGCGATTTCCTCCCGAGTCATCACACCCGGGTTCGCATGCGGGAGCAGGCCCGTCTCGCGGTACACGAGCCGCGCCATGGCCGTCAGGTAGGCGATGGTCGAGGGGTAACCCATCTCGTCGAGTTCGCGCCGCGCAACCTTGTATCGCAACTCCGGCTTGTCGCCGAGCGTGAAGAGCGCCTCCTTGCAACCTGCGGCCGCGCCCGCACGGGCGATCTCGAGCACCTCTTCCGGCGTCATGTAGGCTCGCTGTCCCGGCTTTGGCGGGTGCGCGAACGTGCAGTAGTGGCACACGTCGCGGCAGAGTTGCGTCAGCGGGATGAACACCTTCTTGGAATAGGAAACGACGTTCCGGTGACCGCGGTCGCGAAGTTCTGCCGCAACCTCGAGCAGTGGGTGAAGATCCCGCTCGTCGGCGAGTTGGAGCGCCTCACCGGCACTGGGAAGCCGGCCCCGCAGGGCGGCGTCGAGGATGCTGCTCGTGGTCGCGTTCATTTCCGTACCTCCGCGCCGACGCTTGTCCAATTGCTGGAGTCAGTCCAGAATGTGGAGCAACCTCTCCGCGCGAGTAGGATACCCCAACCACAGGAGACTGCAAATGCCCAGGAAGGTGCGCTGTCCCGTCGCCGCCTCGCTTGACCTTGTCGGCGACCGCTGGACGCTACAGGTGGTCCGGGAGCTTCTCCGGGGGCATCGCCGCTTCTCGGATCTCCGGGAAGCAGTCGAGGGCATTCCCTCGAGCATCCTTTCAGGACGTCTGAAAGCGTTGGAAGAATCGGGGGTAGTCGTCCGTCGCTTCTACAGCGACCATCCGCCCCGGGCCGAATACCTCCTCACTCCCAAAGGGCACGGGTTGGGTGTCATCGTGGGAGCGCTGGCCGCCTGGGGGGAGCGCTACGCCGAGCACGACCTCTCGCTCGTCGATCGGGAGTGCGGACACGGCGTGAACGTCGTCTACCACTGCCCCACGTGTGAACGGCTCGCCCCGCGCAATCGCATCCGCATCATCGAGGCCTGACACGAGCCCCATCGGGGGCCGTTCGTTTGCTGCAGGCTAAGGGCTGGCGATACACTATTAGTTCGATATTGCCGTCCTGCCGGGGTTTCTCACATTGCATGTCATCGGCCTGACCGGTGGAATTGCCAGCGGCAAAACCACCGTGACCCGCTTCTTCCGGGATAAGAACATCCCCGTGCTCGACGCCGACCTGCTTGGCCACCAGACGTACGAACCCGGGACCGACACCTTCAGGGCGGTCGTTGAAACCTTCGGACCGGAGCTCGTCGCGCGAGATGGGACGATCGACCGCAAAGTCCTCGGCGGGAAGGTCTTCGGAAAGCCCGACGAATTGAAGCGCCTGACGGACATCGTCTGGCCGGGCATCCGGAGACTGGCGAGCGAACAGCTTTCCGAACTGGAAACCGCCGGCAACAGCCTGGCCCTCCTGGAGGCGGCCGTGCTCTTCGAAGCGGGCTGGGAAGACCTCGTCGACGAGATCTGGGTGGTCATCGTCCAGCCCGACGAAGCCGTCCGGCGGCTCGGCGAGCGCAACGGCATGGACGAAGCCGCCGCCCGCGCACGAATCGCCTCACAGCTTTCGAATGAAGAACGAATCAGCCGCGCCGACGTGGTCATCGAGAACAACGGCAGCCTCGAAGATCTCGAGCGCCGAATCCAGCAGGCCTGGAATGAACTTCAGCAACGGCTGCAGACTGCGGCCGGGAGGTAAGACAGAGTGACACAGACAGCGACCGAGGGTGCGCCAAACATCTACGCGGTCGAGGAATATGCAGTCCACGACGAGCCCTACTACCTGCCTATCTCCGATGAGGTTCGCCTCTTCGAGACCGCCTACGAGCAGCGGATCCCTGTACTCCTTAAGGGCCCGACCGGCTGCGGTAAGACGCGTTTTGTCGAATACATGGCGTACAAGCTCGGCCGGCCGATCACGAAGGTCTCGGCCCGCACTGGCGAGGAAGCCGAGCACCGGATGCCGCTCATCACGGTGGCCTGCCACGAAGACCTCACGGCCAGCGACCTCGTCGGCCGCTACCTCCTCGATACCGACGGCACCCGCTGGGTCGATGGCCCGCTAACCCGGGCGGTCAAGGTCGGGGCCATCTGCTACCTCGACGAGATCGTCGAAGCCCGCAAAGACACCACCGTCCTCATCCACCCCCTGACCGACCACCGGCGCCTTCTCCCGATCGAGAAGCTCGGCCAGGTTGTCGAGGCGGCCGAGGGCTTCCTCCTGGTCATCTCCTATAACCCGGGCTACCAGAGCGCCCTCAAGGACCTCAAGCACTCGACCCGGCAGCGATTCATCGCAATCGAGTTCGACTACCCGCCGCGCGAGCAGGAGACCGAGATCATCTCCCACGAGGCCGGGACCTCCCGCGAAATCGCGAGCGACCTGGCGCGCCTCGGCGAGAAGGTCCGGAACCTCAAGGAGCACGGCCTGGGCGAAGGAGTCAGCACCCGCTTGCTGGTCTATGCCGGGCGGCTCATCGCCCGCGGCATCCCGCCTCGCCGTGCCTGCCAGGTGTCCATCACCTGGTCCCTCACCGACGATCTCGAATTGCAGCGGAGCATCGAAGAGGTCGTCACCTCAATCTTCGAATAGGCCCCGGGCCGCCAATCAGCAATCGCCGGGGCTGACGTCGTCAGCCCCGCGTCAGTTTCGGAACCAAGTGAAGATAGCGATTGTCTCCGACATCCACTGCAACATTGAAGGCTTACGCCGCGGGCTCGAACTCATGGAGCCCTTCGACGAACTCTTCTGCGCAGGCGACAGCGTCTTCCAGTTCCGCTGGTCGAACGAGGTGATCGAACTCCTGCGCGACATCGGCGCCAGGGTTGTCCTGGGCAACCATGAAGAGACCCTCCTCGGCCGCGATGGCGAGCGAGCGCTTTCATCGCCCAAGGTCCGGCCGGACCTCGTCGAGTGGCTCCGCGAACAGCCGTACCGCATCGAGACCGTCGTCGATGGCAAGAAGGTGCTGATGACTCATGGTTCACCCTGGGAGCCATGGAGGGATTATCACTACCCGCATGAGTCCATCTGGGCGAAGGCAGCCTCGCTCGATTGCGACACGCTCATCGTCGGCCATACCCACTTCAAGATGGCCCAGGTGTTCGGCTCGACCCTCGTCATCAATCCCGGCTCCGCGGGCGATCCTCGCGACCACCGGAACGGCTTCCAGCTTTCGTGCGCGACGTGGGACACGACAAGCAACGAAGTGATCTTCTACGATTATCCTGATCCCACGCGCAACTTCGTTAGCCATTCGGGGCAACTGTGAATAGCTCGGCCGGTCACGTCCCTGAGCGCGCCACAGCGAATGATCTCTTCCCGGGTTTGGAGTGGACGGCGGCCTCATGAGTATTGTTGGAGAACTTCTCGCTCGCCATCACGAGCGCCTGTCTGGCTTCCCGGCTCCGCTTGAACAGCACTTCGAAGCCGGTCTTCGTGCACTCGCCCCCAGCCTGACGCCTTCTCAACTCCAGATCTGGACCGAAACCGGGATCGAGTTGACCGGCCTCAGCCTGCGCTCCTGGGAAGCAGCCCTCGAATACTTCCGCTCCGCTCCTCAAATTCCGGCCGGTACGCCGTGGGAGGCCATCGAAAACCTTGGCCGCGAGTCAGTCCAGATGGCCACGGAGTCGGCGCCACTGGCAGTGTCGTTCCTCCGGGCCGCGCCGGGGGCGATTGCCGCCGTCGGCCCAGGCCACCTGCGCCAGTGGGCGGACCTTGGCCGCCGTCTCTACAAAGGCAACTGGAAGAGCTCCTCCCTCGCGGCGCAGTTCTACGAGCTGAGCCCGCGTATCTTCGGCGTCCTTCGTATCAGCCAGACGGCACGCCTCGTCCTCTTCGTCGACGAGCTCTCTCGTCACAGCTACGAGCTTGCCGCCGCCTGCCTCGCCTCCAGCCCCGAGGTCCTCGAACGTCTCGACGAAGATGACCGGCTTCCCTTCCTTACCTTTGCAGTCGAGCTGGCACAGTCGAGTTGGGCGGATTCGCGTCTCTATTTCGAACGCGGCGCTGCACTGCTCCACAAGGTCCATTCGCCGCTCCGGGAGCGCTATCTCCTGCTCGCAGCCCAGGTGGCGCGCGGCCAGCATCGCTCAGCCTTCCAGTACTTCGAAGAGGCGGCCCTCGCGCTGGGCGAACTCGAACCGGACGACCACTACCGTGTCATCGAACTGGGCGAACAACTCGCCCCCTACTCGCCGTTCGCCGCCATGGACTTTGTCACGAACGTGCCCACCGTTCTCCAGCGAATCCGCGTGGACGAGCTCGAGCCATGGCACGAAGCGGGAGTTCGGATCATCCAGCAAAGCCGCGATGGTGGCGAAGCCTACTTCCGCCTCCAATCCACCAGGAGCGAGGACATCCTCGAGACGCTCTCCGCTCGCGTGGAGCTTTCCCGGGTCGGCGAGATCCTCCGGCTCTACTGCAAGGCCCTGACCGGCCGGAACGTGAGCATTCAGAACAGCGCGTCACTCGCCGAGAAGGGCATCGGCTGGGTCGATGAGCACGCCGCCAGCACGGAAGGGAACACCATCTTCCTTCCCGAGGTGATGGAGAAGTACCACGAGAAGACCGAGAACTTCGCGGCCTTCAAGGTGTTCGCCACCCACCAGGCGGCACACCTCGAATTCGGCAGCTTCGAGTTCGATTACGCACGCCCCGGCAACATCTTCGGCAACTCCCGGCCGCAAGAATCTTCCGCAAGCGCAACCGACATGGAGCGCTTCTTCGACATATTCGGCGACCGGAAACTGGCGAGCGACCTCTATACCATTGCCGAGGATTCGCGCATCGATGCCGCCATTAAGCGCGACTACGGCGGCATCCGCCGCCCGCTGGTCCGGATGCAAACGGCCGAACTGGTGCGCCGGCCCGACGTCCGAAGGCTGCCGCTGCGGCAGTCGCTCGTCGAAAACCTGGTGCGCGCCAGCCTCGACGGCGCCGATACCGTCCTTTGGCCGCGCGACCGTGCAGACGTCATGGCCCAGGCGCTGGGCGTCTTGCAGAAGATGGCCGGCCCCGAGGCGCTTGTGGAGGACTCCGCCGAGGCGACCATGCGCCTCTACCGCATCGCGATGTCTGTCCCGAACGTCTTCGAAGAGCAGCGCGATATCGAATGGGACAACGTCGAAGCGGCGCCCGGAGACGCGCTCCCCATGGAAGGCGGCGAACTCGGCGGCGAGGGCGCCCAGATGCAGATGGGCGACGTTGCCGAGGGCGAAGGCGACGAAGAGTACCAGAGCCCCCAGGAAGTGGACTTCCGCGGCGACTTCAAGCCCGAACTCGTCCAGTTGCTGATGAAGCTGCGCGAGGACGCCCAGGGCGGCGACGCCGGCCAGCAATCGCCCACACCGCTCACGCCGGAGCAACTCGCCGAACTTCTCGAAAAGAGCGTCGAGATTGACCTCGATGCCCTCATGGAAGGCGACCTCGACGCGACCACCGGGATGTTCATGTCGAACCTCATGAAGGAGGCCGGCACGCCTTCCTCGGAGAAGGACAACAAGGGCGACCCCACCACTGACAACAGCACCGGCAGCGAAGAGGGCGAAGAGCCACTCGCCCCGATCGTCACTATCTACTACTACGACGAATGGGACTTCCGGGCGCAGGACTACAAGCCCCGCTGGTGCGCCGTGAAGGAATCCAAGCTGGAACAGGGCGAGGACGGGTTCTACGAGAACACCCTCCGCGAGCACGCCGGCCTCGTTACCCAGACCCGGAAACAGTTCGAACTGATGAAGCCGGAACTCTTCCGCAAAATCAAGCGCCTCCCCGAGGGCGAGGATTTCGAACTCGACGCCGCTATCGAGTGGATGATCGAGCGGCGGGCCGGCGTGAACCCGAGCGACAAGGTCTACTGGCGCCGCAACAAGATCGAGCGCGATGTCGCCGTCGCCTTCCTCATCGACATGTCTGCCAGCACCGACGAGGAGATCAACAAGCGCGACAAGAAGTACGACGACGACGATTATGACGACGATCCGCGCAAGTACCTGAGTTGGTGGGTTTCCAAGCGTCGGCAGGAACTTTCGAGCCCCCCGAAGCGCATCATCGACCTCGAGAAAGAGTCGACGGTGCTCCT
>Ga0209320_10001832_pt1 | contig 10933 bp, 7 predicted proteins | sample Rifsed13ft4_FD_184008 | JGI IMG/M metagenome (GOLD analysis project Ga0209320, IMG submission 184008) | Soil microbial communities from Rifle, Colorado, USA - sediment 13ft 4 (version 2) | ecosystem: Environmental > Terrestrial > Deep subsurface > Rock core/Sediment | place: Rifle, Colorado... | reverse complement strand
CGACGCCGGGACCCAGGGACTGCAATTTGCCGCCTGCGCGGGGAAGGTCGTCGAGTTAGCGAAGCAGCAACAGGTCGGGCGGGAGCTACCGACGGAGTGGTTCCTGCAGGATATCAGGGACTAGTTTCTGGTTTCTGGTTTCTAGTTTCTATTCAATCGACGACTTTCGGATCGACCGAAATTATTTAACTAGAAACTGGTAACTAGAAACTCAGAAACTGTTAATACCCCAGATCCTCTACGTCTTCCTCGTCCATGCCGAAATAATGAGCGATTTCGTGGAGGACTGTGATGCGAATTTCTTCGCGTAATTCTTTCGGGTCGGGAAAATCTCGCAACAACGGCGCGGCGAAAATCGTGATCTTGTCCGGCAGCAGTGGCGGGTCGAGGCTGGATCGGTCCGGCAGGGGAACTCCCTGGTAAATGCCGTACAACGTATCGAAGCGTGGGTCCAGTCCTTCGGCGCGCAACAGCTCGACCGAAGGGCGTTCTTCGACGACAAACTCAACGTTGCGCAATCCGTTGCGAAATTGGCGCGGCAGCCGGTCGAGCACGCGCGCTACTTCTTTGCTGATCTCATCGTGAGTCAACGCTGGCAAGTTTCGCGCAAATGCTTGCTCGCTGCAAGCTTCTGACTCTAGCAGGCTGTTGAAAAAGACTCATATGCTTCGTTGCGCTCAATCGCCTCGCGTCAACGTACTATCTAAGTACGCCTCCGCTTGTCGATTTTTCGCGCGCCTCGCCTCTGACATCTTTTTGAGCAGCCTGCAATCCAGGTCTTTCAGCAACCTGCTAGTTTTGCTGACTCTATCGTCGGCAGTTTTTGCCGGCTGTACGGGGCTCAGCCCGGTCAAAGCAATCAGGGAGCCGGTCGAGATCGGCGACGATCTAGACCCGGAGTCGCTACGCGCAGCGATTCGCCAGAGTCTCGGTTATTTACAAAAACTGCCGCCGGATCGAGTCGTCGGCGAACAACCGCGTCTCATGACCGCCGAAGAGGTCACTGATTCTCTTGTGGCATTGGAGAAACTGCTCGACCAGTGGCGTTGTATGGAGTGTGTTGCTCGCGAGATCGACGCGCGATTCGATCTCCTGCCATCCAGCGCTGATCCACAATTCTCGGAGGTGTTGTTCACGGGTTATTACCAGCCGATCATGCAAGGCAGTCTGGTCCCGACGGAAAAATTTCGTTATCCGATTTACGGCAAGCCCGCGGATCTCATCACGGCCGAAAAGGTAACGCTTGCCCCCAAAATGATTGTCGAGAAAAATTTCGGGCGAGCGGAGGGCGAGCAATTCATGCCCTATTATTCCCGTCGCGAAATCGATGAGGCCGGCTCGCTGCTCGGGCGCGGCCTCGAAATCGCCTGGATCGAGGATCCGATCGATGTCTTTTTTTTACATATTCAAGGCTCGGGCCTCATTCGTTTGCCCGATGGCAAGCAGTTGAGCGTCGGCTACGCCGGACAAAACGGCCGGCCATATCGCAGTATCGGCCGGCTGCTTATCGATCGCGGCAAGGTCGCCAGAGAAGAGATGTCGATGCGGCGGCTGCGCCGCTACCTGAGAGAAAACCCGAAGGAGCTCAACGAGATACTTAGTCACAATGAAAGTTATATCTTCTTTCGCGTGCTCGAAAGCGGTCCGCTTGGCAGTCTCGAAGTACCCGTCACTGCCGGGCGTTCACTGGCCACTGATGCCCGGCTGTTCCCCAAGGGGGCGCTCGCCTTGATTCAAACGGAAGTCCCCGTCATCGACGGCGCCGGGCGATTGGCGGGCTGGCGTCCGATCACGCGTTTTGTGCTCAACCAAGATACCGGCGGAGCGATCCGCGGCCTCCAGCGTGCCGATCTTTACTTCGGTACCGGCGACGAGGCGGCAGGTCTCGCCGGTTACATGAACCGGCCGGGAAAAATGTTTTTTGTTGTGCTCAAGCAGGGGCTGGCGAGCAGCGAGCCCCCAACGGCTCATCTCAAACAACCTTGTCGGTTATGCGGAACTTTTCGTTGAAGGTTCAAAGTTCAAGGCCGGAAACGGCATTTAAACGTTGACCCTGGAACTCTTGACCTTGAGCTATCCCGATCACGAGGTCTCGCGCTAGGAACGCGGCTGCTGCGCCGTTCCGTCGCTCTGCGCGTTACTTCGCGTCCACTTGAGAGACCCTCGCGGGAGCGGTACCCTTGTCGGAACTTTCATGAGCGCAACCCTGCAACGACATACCGAATCGCGCCGGTTAAAATGGGCCCTGGCCATCAGCGTGCTGTATTTTTTCGCCGAGCTGATCGCCGGCTTTATGACCAATAGTCTCGCCCTGTTGTCGGATGCCGGGCACATGCTCTCCGACGTCGGCGCCATGACGCTCAGCTTATTCGCCTTTCGCGTCGCCCGACGTCCGGCCACCCACGAAAGCACGTACGGTTTTCATCGAGCGGAGATTCTGGCCGCGCTCTTCAATGGCCTGGCCTTGTGGTTGATCGTCGGCATCATTTTCGCTGCGGCCTACAGTCGTTTTCTTAATCCGCCTGAGGTCGAGAGCTTCGGCATGATGATCGTTGCCATCGCCGGATTGGTCGTGAATATCGCCGCCGCGGCGATCCTCCACGGCGGGCATCGTCACAATTTAAATCTCCGCGGCGCCTTCTTGCACGTGGTGAGTGACGCCATCGGATCGGTTGGCGCGATCGTCGCCGGGTTCATTATGCTGACCACCCGTTGGTATCTAGCCGACCCGCTGATCGGGGTTTTTATCGGTGTTCTGATTCTGTTTTCATCCTGGAGCCTGGTGAGGGACTGCCTCAGCGTGCTCATGCAGGCGGTGCCGAAAGGCATCCGACTCGAAGAGGTGCGGCGCACCATCGAAGCGGTCCAAGGCGTGAGCAAGGTGCATGATCTGCACATCTGGGCGGTGACCTCCGATATTTTTACTTTGAGCGCGCACGCGGTCGTGGAGAGCGGCGGCGATTTTCACGAAGTCCTTAACGGCATCGAAGACACGCTCAAGGAGCGCTACAACATCGAGCACACGACGATCCAGCTCGAAATCGAAAGCCGCGAGGAGAAAGAATTTAAGGGTTTTTAGATCCGGCGCGTAACTTTCGCTCTGCGCCGGAGACAGCACAGCCCATGTCAAGAAGCACTCGCACTTGAGACCGCCGCCCGAGAGCGCGGCAGCAAGCATGCCATGAGGGCCACGCTGATGAAGGAAAGAATGCCGAGCAGCCAAAAAATCGTCGCCAGCTCGGCGCTTACGAGCAGCAATCCGACGATGGAAGTTGACGTGGTCTTGGAAACCTGTTGAATCAAGCGATCGAATGATACAATTCCGCCGCGCAGTTCCGCCGGTGCGTTTTGCGTGAGCAGGCTCTTTTGCATTGGCGAGATCACGCCATTGGCCAGACCGTAAAAGAACAGCGCGCAACCGACCAGCAACACGCCGGGCACGAACGGCACTGCAATCACAGCGGCGCCGCTGACAAAAAACGCGACAAATAAAATATTGGCTTTATCCCGGCCGGCGGCGATGCGGCCGGCCTGGCTCGACGTTAGCATGGCGCCGACCGAGAAGAACACGTAGAGCAGTCCGGCTGTCGCCGTGGAAATGCCATGGGTGCGGACAAGAAATAAGGGAAAGTAGGTGAGGAAGCCGTAGTCGAGAAAAAAACGCAGAAAGCCCGCGGAGAAAGCGATCAGCAGGCGCGGATGGCGCGTCAGACGCAGGATGTCGCCCAGATAAGCGGCGGTTCCGCCGTTGCTCTTGCCTTTGGTTTCCGGCATCCAGAGCCAGGCCGCCAAGCCCACCGGGATGGTCAGGCAGTAAAATACGAATGGCCAGTACCACGCGATCATCGCGAGCAGGCCCCCGAGCGGTGGAAAGATTAGATAGCCGATGCGGTCGAGAAAGACTTTCAATCCCTGGCCGCCGATTTCGTTGTCGCCCTGCAATAAATCGCCGATCAAAACGATCGTCAGCGGAATCACCGCGCTAAAACCGATGCCTTGAAGGGTTCGGAAAAAAAGCAGCCAGCCGAAGGTCGGCGCAAAGGCCATGGCCGTGCCGAAAATGCCGAAGGCGATAAGACCGAGGGCGAGCAGCAGGCGGCGGCCGTAGAGATCGGCGATTACGCCGAAAATCGGCGACAGGACGATGGCCGGCGCCGTGAACACCGTCATGATCCACGAAAGTTGGGCGTCGCTGACCTGAAACGGCTCCGTCAGCGCTGGCAGCGCCGGCTGGATGAAATTCACGCCCATCATCAGCGCGACGCTCGCCGCGTAGACGATGCTCAAGGCGCGCGCCTTCGGCGCCGAAAGCTTCTCCATGCCGAACAGTGCTGTCAAAGACGCCATCCGCTGCAACGTAGAGGAAGCGACTCCAGCAGTCAAGCGCGAGAGATGCGGAAATGCTGGAGTAATCGAGTATTGGAGCGATGGAGTAATGGGGTTCTTGAAATTACAATACTCCAATACTCCACCACTCCGGTTACTCCGAATTCCCGATTGGTGACGGCTACCCGCCGTGATATGGATGAGCCATCTTGGTTCGGAGGGAAAACCTAATGGCTCAGGACATGCGCACGTGGATCGATCAGTTGGAAAAGGCCGGGTTGCTCGCTCGCATCACCAAACCGGTCGATCCGCGTAGGCAGATGGGCGCGCTGCTCTGGCAGGCCCGCGACCGCGGGCTGCTTTTTGAAAATCTTCCCGGCTATCCCGGCTGGCGCTGCTTGGGACAAGCGCCGGGTGACGTGTCGTTGGCGCCGGTGGCGTTCGGCACCGCACGGGAAGAGATGATTCCGGAATTCGTGCGCCGCACCGAAAAGCTTGGCACGACGCGTTTGGTCGAGACCGGCCCGGTGCAACAAAACGTTCTTCTCGGCGATGAAGTCGATATCACGACGATGCCGATTCATCAGGCGGGGATCCGCGACGGCGGTCCGTTCATTGGCTCCGGACTGATGATCACGAAGAACCCTGAAACCGGCCGGCGCAACTTGAGCTTTCATCGCTTGCAGATGAAGGGGCCGAAAAAAACCGGCATCCTGCTCTATCCGCGCCACGCCTGGACCAATTACCAAATGTACGAAGCGCAGGATAAGCCCATGCCCGTGGCGATCATGATCGGCCACCATCCGATGTATTACTTCGCCGCCGCGACGACCACGCAATACGGCGTGGATGAGTTGGAAATCGCTTCGGCATTGCTCAAGGAAGATGTCGAACTGGTCAAGTGCCGAACCGTCGATCTGGAAGTCCCGGCGTGGGCGGAAATTATTCTCGAAGGTGAAATCCCGCCGAAAGTAAGAGAGCCGGAAGGCCCCTTCAGCGAATTTCAGGATTATTATCTTACCGGGTCGGGCATGAATCCCATCGTCAACATCAAAGCGATCACAATGCGCAACGATGCGATTTTCAAAAACGTTCAGAACGGCACCGAAGTCGAAGGTTGCGTGTATCACAAAGTGCCGATGTCGGCGCAAATCCTGCGGCGAGCGCGCACCGTCGGCGGCTTGGCCGACGTCAAAAATGTTTTGGTGCTGCCCGGCATCTTCGGCGTGGTGGTGCAGATGCGCGCGCGCTATTACGGCGAAGCGCGCAATGTTCTCATGTCGGTGTTATCGAGCGAGTACCAGCATCCGAAAGTCGCCATTGCGGTCGATGAGGACGTGGATATATTCAACTACGCGGAGATCTTGTGGGCGATCAACACGCGCGTCAACCCGGCCGAAGACATCGTCGTCATCAACGGCGCCAAAATCCACGCTATGGATCCGTCGTGCCCCGAATTCGGCCATCCCGGGGCGCCGGGCTGGCATCGCATCGGCGGCAAAATCATCATCGACGCGACCAAACCGCCTGAGTGCGATCCGCAGCGCAGAAATGAATTCGAGCGGCTGCGGCCGGTGGGCTGGGAGACGGTGAATCTAGAAGACTATCTGCCTGAGGGAGCGCCGCCGTTGCGAATTAAGCCGAAGGTTCCGGGGAGTTGAAAGATTGGTTCGAGGTTCAAAGGTTCAAAAGTTCAACGGTTAATTCAAGTCGGCTCCTTAGTGCATCAGAAAATCAGATCAGATACTTGGCACGATTGAACTTTGCACGCTGAACGCTTGAACGGCCTGCCAAAGGCGGGGCTTACTCATCCGATTCGCCGAAATAATCGCGCACGATTCTTTCTTTGATGTACTCCAACGCGCCCAAATCCTGGATGATATCGCCGCCGGTGTCGTAGAAAAAAATATCGCCCTTGTGATTGCGTCCGATGGCCACGAGCCATTCCAGTTCATCTCGGTCTTCCAATAAATAATTGATCGCTTGGTTGGCGCCTTTGCTGGCGATGATGGTTACTTTGGGTTTAGCGGTCTTTCTTGCTTGCGACATTGAACGGGCCTCCTGAGTGCTACCGGAGTGTATAACAGAAGGAGAGGCTCTACAACTTAGCCGAGCGTGAATGGCAAAACGCCGGCCGCCGGCTCGGCGCCTCTACTTCATCGTGAAATCGACCCGAGTGGGCTTCCCCTTGAGCTTGGCTTTCTCTTCGGTCGTGAGCGGTTTACCGGCAACGATGAAAAGCCGCTCCGTGCTCACTTGACCCGTCGCGGTAAGCGCGTCGCGCACCGCTTGGGCACGCTGGGCGGCGAGCTGGGTCATATCGTCGTCGCCGACTTTCGCGTGCTGCATCATGAGTTTTTCCATTTCAGGTACCGGCAGATCCTGGGCCAGGCCGATGATGTTGCGCGGCTTGGGGAAAGTTTCTTCACCGTACGCGGCTTTCAAATAATTGGGATACTCATTTGGGGCAACTTGCACGGCATCCACGGACCCCGGCGATTCCCCTTTGCGCACCAGATCCTTCAGTTTTTGCGCTTTGACCTTCCGTTCGATGCCGACTCGTTTGAGTCCATCGAGATCGGTCAGCGGGTCGACGCGGCCGGTGATTTCCAAATTGAGCGCGGGTCGGTTGTTCAACGCTTTCGCCAGGGTCGCAATTTTAGCCTGACCAGCTTGATTCAAGTTGGCCCGGCCGTCATCAAATTCGATGTAGCTCAATTCCTCGCCGCTACCGCCGCCGAAGGCCGATGCCAGCAAGGAAAAGGGCGCGGTCACCGCTCTGGTGATCAGATTGATTATGATTCTCAGCACGATGCCGCCGACGCTAAACTGCGGATCGTCCAGGGAACCGCTGATCGGCAGGTCGACATCAATGACGCCGTTGCGGTCCTTCAGCAAGGCGACCGCGAGAAGCACGGGAAGCTTGGTCGCGGTCGGACTTTCGGTCTTCTCGCCGAACGTGAGCTGGTTTAGTATGATTTTGTTTTCGGCGCTCAGCTTGCGGTTCTCTAACTTGTATTTGACGTTGAATGAGAGCTTGCCTCTTTCGATGCCGTAGCCGACGTACTTAACGGAGTAGGGAGTCATCGGGCTCAATTCAATGTCTTTAGCGTCGGCGATGATATCGAGAAAGAGTTCCTTAGACAGCGGATTGATTTTGCCTTTGATCTCCACCGGCGCGGCGTTGTCGAGGCGCGCTTGAAGATCGAGATCGCCCGGCGCTTCCGGTTTGAGCTCTGAGATCACCCCCTGAACGCCGGTCAAGTTGGCATTGTAGTTGGGCTTGATGAAAAAATCGCTGAAGTCGATGTTACCGTTCTGCAGATTGATCTTGCCGATGCTGATGGCTTTTGGCGCGGCATCGTTGGCGGCGGGAGTTGCTGGCTTTGGCGCGGCATCTGGTTTTTCCGGGGGCGCAGGCGAGGGCGCTTCCGCCTGCTGGCCGTTTTTCTCGACGGCCAACTTTTGCAGGTTGATTTTTCCGTCCGCGCCGAGGATCAGCCGGGAATAGAATTCAGCGAGAGTGATTTCGCCGATGCGCAGTTGAAAAGGCTCCAAATCAAATTGCATGGCGTCGAGGGCAAGCGATTTCCACTTGAGCAGATCTTGCTGGCCGGTTTTTTCCACGGCGCCGAAGTCGGCGACTTGCATGCCGCCGTGGTAATTCACCTTCGCTGGTCCGCTGCCGCTGCCATCGAACGTTAGCTCGCCTTTCGTTGCGGCACGGCCGCCGGTGAGCAGAAAATTAACTTGATCTTCGAGGTAGGGCTGGAAAGCCGAAAGCTCAATGTCTCGGGCGTCTACCACAAACTTAGCGTTGACTGGATTTGCCGTCGCCGTGCCGGCCAATCGCAACAAGCCGCGGTTGTTGATCCGCGCTCGCACCGTTGCCTTGGCGCGCTGATTCTTCGCCGTCGAAAAGTTTTCGCCGCGCACCGAGAGATCCGAGACGCTGATCTTTGCTTGTTTGGAGTTGCTTCGATCATCCAGGTTGATTCTGAATCGGTCCAGCACGATTTGTTTGGTATCGATCCGCCAATCGCTTTCAGCTGACTTGGCGGCGGGAACGGTGGCCGGCGCCGAAGTCGGAGCTTTGGTCATCCGCGTCAGATTGAGGATACCGTCGGCGTCGCGTTGTATGTAGCCGTTGCCGTCCTTTGCTTCGATCGAGCCGATCACGACGGTTTTTTTATCGAGATCGACCATGCCGTCCTTGATCGCCAACGATCCGACGCGCCAAAGCGGCTGGGGCTGGCCGGCGAGGTCGAGGCGAAATTTACTCAGGCTTGCGTCCAGATCGGTGAGTTGCACGTCAGCCTCGCCGTCTTTATCGACAAAGTTGTATCTCGTAGAAACTGTTAGCGTGCCGTCTTTGATCTCAGCGGCCAGCGCATCGTCATAGTAGGAGCGGAGCGCGCCAGGTTTCAGTCCTTCGATGTCGAGCTTGCCCTCGGCCACAAGCGGTGTAAGTTGCAGTGTCCCGGCGTGAGAAATTTTTTCCTTGGCCTCGGATTCAAGAGAGAGCTCGATATTGGCTTTTTTACCGGCTTCATTGGTTAGGCCGGTAATTTTGAGATTGACGTTATCGAGGCGTGTCTTGTACGGCCGCTTCGGCTGCTCGTCGGTGAAGTGAATGGTCGCAGACCCCAGGGCGATTTCCTCAACCGCATAGATGAGCGGTTTGCCATCGGTCTTGTTTTCTTGCTTTGGATCCGGGGCTTTGGCTTCGCCGGCGACCGCGACCAAATTTGCGAGGTTGAGCTTACCGTCGCGTCCACGGTTGATATGGAGTTCGAGACCTTCCGATCTGATCGATTTGAGCGATACTCTATTGGCGAATACTTCGATGGCATCGATCAAGATCTCGAAGGACGGCAGCTTCACCACCTGACCGGCGGTCTTTTGTACCATTTGCAGTTCTTTGAGGCCGAGATTGCCGGTGATGGACAAAGTCGGCGCGCTCCCCTTGGAAGTTTTGAACGACGCAGTGATCTTGCCGTCGAGTTGTCCGGAGGGGACGGTGAAGTTCAGGGCAACCGGTGAATATTCGAGATACTTCGCGACTTCGAGTTTTTCGATATCCAGGCCGACGGTGTTTTCGTGCGATTCCTTGAACGGCTTGGTGTCGCCGGCGAGATGAAATGGCGCGCCGTTCACCAGCGCGAAAAATTCCGGTTTCACCGTGATGTCGACATGCGGCTCCAGGCTCGAAATGAACGGCACCCCGATCTTGATTTGACTGACCGTGTGCTTGGTATTCTCCGGCCGGTCGTCGAAGTCGATCTTGCCTTCAAGGATTTCGATATTGTGGAGCGCGAAGCCCGTCTTCGGCGCCGCCGGATCGGACGGCGCCGAAGTCATCTCATCGATGAGATCTTGGAAATTGTATTTGCGCTGCTCGTCGCGGACCAGGTTGATGTAGGGCTTTGACAGGCGCAGATGTTTGACGACGGGAGCCAGTCGAAAGAGCGATTGCAGCTCCAGATTGACGAACAGCTCATCGAATGAAACCGCCGGCGTTTGTGCGCCGCGCTCCTTCATCAGAAAGCCGCGCACCGCCAAGGTCATCGCGTAAGGGTTGATCTTGATCTGTTCGATGGAGACTTCGCGGTGAAGTTTTTCTGACAGATCGGCGGCAAGCTTGCCGCGAAGCAATGGCGGTGCGATCAGTCCGAGAAGAACCCCAAAGCCAACGATCAGCGAGATAGTCCAGATGACGATTTTGCGGGTGCGCGAATGCCGCACGATTTCTGCCGCTCGGTTGCGTAGTGCCTTGACCTCCAACGCCATGGTAAAAGTGCTTCAGCTTGGATGAAATCGAGCTTATCTCAGGGGCGCTTGTCCATCAAGGTGATTCGTTCGGCAATTTTCCATCGGGCGGAGCTGACGGCGCGGATAAATCGAGCTCCTGCGCGATTTCGATTGCTTCAAGCATAGCAAGATAAACTGCAGGGATGCTCCAATGTTTCGCGCCTTCGACGATCAGCCGCTTATATTCGGCGGTGGGCAGCGGGACGTTCCGTTCCAATTCCGCGACATAGACCAGCGCTGCAAACCTCCGGGCGCGAGCGGCGTAGACCTCGAGTGTTTCACGTCGGTAGCCGTCTTCGAAGCTGTCGAGCAGCATGAGGTCGCCGTCGTCGACATCGTAGACGATGCCCCATACCTCTTTGCCCGGCGCCGGAATGACATTGGCCGTGCCGCAATCGCGCAAGCGTGAATGGCGCGCAATTCCAAACTGATAATTGACCAGCCGGCCGACGCAGACGAAGCGTGACGATGGACAGCGGCGCTGCATTTGCAGCCAGTTCATGTTGGAACCGTAGGCGAAGTAGTACATGTTGAGCGATGGCGTGAGGTCGACCGTGCCGAGGAACTTGCCGCGCGGGATCGCCTGGATGCCGTCCTCGCCGCCGGTGAACGGCGCCTGCACGCAGAAGAAGTACACCATCTGCGCCAGCGCCAGCGTGATCATGGCGAAGTAGATGCCTTGGCGGCGGATGGCGAGCGAGCCGGCGACGAGGCCGAGAAGGGCTGCGGTAAAAGCGCCGGTTAGGATCGCAAATTCCGGCGAGAAGCCCCAGACCTTGGCGGAATAAGCGGAGAG